>Ga0073928_10005978_pt1 | contig 16673 bp, 12 predicted proteins | sample PaiPotPPA55metaG_FD_76969 | JGI IMG/M metagenome (GOLD analysis project Ga0073928, IMG submission 76969) | Iron sulfur acid spring bacterial and archeal communities from Banff, Canada, to study Microbial Dark Matter (Phase II) - Paint Pots PPA... ... | reverse complement strand
CGTCGAAGTAGATGAAGTCGAGTTTCCGCACACTACATTTCATCAAGGTTTACCCAGGATGTCACGGTCCTGTAGGTTTATGGGAATATAAGTAGAGGGTAGGATGGTGCTGGAGTTCATCGCAGAACGCGATTATAGCCTGATGCGGCGGATCAACCGGTGGCCCGCGCCGCGCTGGATACGCGTGTGGATGATCGCCGCCAGCCGGGGGGGGGACGGGTGGCTGTGGTATGCCATGGGCATCGTGCTGCTGGCGTTCGGCGGGCGGGAGCGGTTCGCGGCTGTGGGCGGATCGGCGCTGGCCGCGGTGGTGGGCATCCTGGTCTTTCAGGTCTTGAAGCGCGTCACCGGACGGCAGCGGCCCTGCGCGATTGAGCCGCACTGCTGGGCGACGCTGCTGCCGCCGGATCGCTTCTCCTTTCCTTCAGGACACACGATTACCGCGTTTGCGATTGCGCTGACGGTTTCCGCGTTTTATCCTAGCCTGGCGATCGGGATGCTGTTCTTCGCGGTTAGCGTGGCGATGTCGCGGATCGTGCTGGGCATGCACTTCCTGAGCGACGTGCTGGCTGGCGCGGCGATCGGTGCGGTGCTGGCAATCGGCGCGGTATGGGTGGTGCGGTAGGCTCATCGCATAGACGCGGCGACGCCGGGGGGGGCGAGCCCGTCGCGCAATCCGAAGCTGCGAATAAGCAGCGCGCTCTGCCAGGCGCTTTCGAGCGCCGCTATGTAATCGCTCTGTAACTGGAACAGAGTACGCTGCGAGATCAACACTTGGGCGTAAGCCGCGGCCATCTTCTGATAATTCGACTGGTACATCTTATATGCCTGCTCGGCGCGGGGCAGCATTTCTGACTTGTATTGGCGGGCAGTCGCGCGGGCGGAATCGTAGTCGCGGAACATACTGGCGAGTTCGCGTGTGAGTTGGAGCTTGACGCGAAGCAACTCCTGCCGTGCGCTTTCGAGGCTGCCCTTCGCCGCGGCGATATTGCCCTGATTGCGATTGAAGATGGGTAACTGGACGCCGATCTGCGCTCCGCCGACGAGTCCGGTAGTCCGGCCGGCGGGATCGAGCGGCTCGTAGTCCTGGGCCAGAATGGCGGTCAGTTGCAGATCCGGAATGGGCGCTTTCTTGGCCTGCACCAGCATAGCCTCCGCGCGATCGGCGGCTTGCTGCGCAAGTTTGATCTCGGGGCTTTCGTGCAACGCGGTGGCCAGGCAGTCGTCATACGTGAGATCCGGAATGGCTTCCAGATCGCCTTCGAGATGAGTGACAGGCAGATCGGGTTTGCCAACTATGGCCGCCAGGATTCGCCAGTCGGCTTGAAGAGTCTGCTGCGCGATGCGCAGGCTTACGGCGGCCTGCTGCTGCTCGACCTCGGCTTGCAAGATATCCGGACGATCGGCTTGGCCGATGTTGCCCAGTTGGTGGGAGGTCTCGACGGAATCTCCGGCGGTTTGAACCAGATTTTGCCGCACTTCCACCAGTCTCTGCGCGGCGAGACACTGATAGAACAGCGCGCGGACGTTAGAGAGAACGCGGAGGCGCTGGGCCTGAGCGGTGGTTTCGGCTTCGTTAGTTTGAAGCTGCGCGACACGGCGGGCGGCGCCGAGTTTACCACCGAGTACGATAGTCTGACTGATGAAGCCACCTTGCTTCCCCCCCCCGAAAGAACCACCGCGAATCTCGTCACCGTAATAGCCTACGGTGGGATTAGGATAGAGGCCGGCTTGGCGCGCGAGTCCCGCGGCCGCCTGTACATTGGCTTGTGACTGGGCCATGGTGGGGTTGTTGGCCAGGGCGAGTTGCTCGAGGTCTTCCAGGCGCAGACCAGTTTCGCCGGCCGCGCTCGTGACGATCAGTAAAGCTAACACGGCGGTTTTCATCGGGCACGCTCCCGGGCCTTGAGACTCTGTATCTTCTCGTATAGCTCGGGAGGCAGGACGCGCACCAGAGTCATCATGCCTCCCATATAGCCGGTCCAGCCTTCGGGCAAGCCGTAAGTTTCGGGCTTATGGATTTGGTCGTCCATGGCCATCATGGGACCTTCCATATAGGCGTCTTGTGGATAGAGAGGCACTTGAGTTTCGGTGTGGCCGGCACCGAGCCGGGTCATTGGGCCGATGTTCGAAGCCATCTGATTCATCATGTGGTGGGGGAGGTGGCAATGCAGCATCCAGTCGCCTATGCGGTCGGCGATGAATTCGATGTCGCGGGCCTGGGCCACTCCGACGAGCGTGGTGTTGCCGCGCGGCCAGATGGCTTCCGGCTGGCGGGCGCCCTCCCGTCCGGTTTCCCAAAACGTAAAGCCGTGCAAATGTATCGGGTGGTGATCCATGCCGAGATTGACGAGTCGGATGCGCACACGCTCGCCTTGCCGGATAATGAGCGGCGTGGAGGCAGGGCCGGCCTTGCCATTGAAGGTGAGCCAGTTGAATTCCATCTGCATGCTGTTGGGAATGGTACTGTTGGGAAGCACCGCGTACTCCTGGAGCGCGATGAGGTAATCTCGGTCGACGCGCGGGGTGTAGGGCGTCTTCGGGTGTACGATGAAACCGCCGAGCATGCCTACCATCTCCTGCATCGCCATGTGGGGGTGATAGAAGAAGGTGCCGTTCTGGTGCAGAGTGAACTCATAGGTGAAGCGCTCGCCCGGCATGACAGGCTGCTGGCCGACACCGGGGACGCCGTCCATTTCGATGGGCAGTTCGAGGCCGTGCCAGTGAACGCCGGTCGGCTCGGGCAGGTGGTTGTCGAAGAGGATGCGAACGCGGTCGCCTTCGTTGACCTGGATGGTGGGCCCCGGCGCGCTGCCGTTGAAACCCCAGAGATCGAAAGTACGGCCAGGGATGATCAATTGCTTGACCGGCTCGGCGATCAGATGGAACACTTTGACGCCGTTATCCAGTGTGAAAGGTAAGTCGGGGACATCGGGAGTGACCACGGGTATGGGCGAGGCGGCGGGCGCAGGCTGAGCGCCCCGGCAGATCGCTGCGGAGGCAGCGCCAAGTCCAAAGGCACTTCCGAAGAAGCTTCTGCGGGAATTCATAGTAGTCTCCTTTCTTTCGTTTTCTACAAAGCTGAAGTGAAAGGAGTATGTCTAAATGCGGAGGATGGAAATAGACGGCAAGGAGTGAGCGGGCGGTGAGCCGATGTCTCTCTGTACCAGCAGCGCGGGCTCCGCCATCAGGTCACTAGGACCGCTGGGAACGGCCACGACCGCGGGAGCTTGGTCAGCCACGCACGCCTTCGCGATGACGGGTGCGGGAGCTTGGCAATCGGCAGGCTGATGGGGGCAGCGGGAGTGCTGATGGCAGCCGCAGGAAGCAGTGGAGCATCTGCCGTAGCACTCCGCAGCCGTGAGCAGCACAGCCACGGCGATCAGAACGGTGATAGCACGAAGATAGCCGGACAGCATCTCTATTATGGAATTTACCAGATAGCCCGGCTCTGCGCAATGTTGTGTTACGCAGCAGTTGTGGGATTTACAAACACTTCCGACAGCCAGGATACTTATGAAAGTTAGCGTCATATCGGATTGACGCCCAGGTCACGTCTTCGGGTTGCCCGCGATCGCGTCCAGGCCGGCGATGACCTCGCGAGGTAGCTCGATCGCCGCCGCCGCCAAATTTTCGCGCAAATGCCTGACCGAGGATGTGCCCGGAATCAGCAGGATGTTGGGCGCGCGCTGCAGTAGCCACGCCAACGCCACCTGCATGGGTGTCGCCTGCAAGGACGCGGCGGTCGCATTCAACTCCGCTGACTGCAATGGCGTGAACCCTCCCAACGGGAAGTAGGGCACGTAGGCTATGCCTTGCCTCGCGAGTTCGTCGATGAAACCGTCATCGTCCCGGTGCGCGATGTTGTAGTGGTTCTGCACGCAAACGATCTCCGCGATCTTCTGCCCCTCCCGCAGTTGCCGCGGCGTGGTATTACTCAGACCTAGATGGCGGATCAGCCCCTGCTGTTGGAGTTCGGCGAGCACGGATAGCGGTTCCTCGATGGAACCCTCGGCGGGACTCATGACGCCTCCTACCCGCAAGTTGACGACGTCGAGCTTGTCCAGGCCGAGATTTCGAAGATTGTCGTGGACGGCGTCGATCAGTTCCTGCCGCGAAAGCGCGTGAATCCACGATTTGTCGGGTGGCCGGCGGGCGCCCACCTTGGTGACGATCAACAAGCCATCTGGATAGGGATGAAGCGCCTGCTTGATGATCTGATTGGTCACATGCGGACCATAGAAGTCGCTGGTGTCGATGTGGTTGACTCCGGCTTCGATGGCTTGGCGTAGTACGCTGAGGGCGCCTTTAGGATCGCGCGGCGGTCCCCACACTTCGGGACCGGCCAGTTGCATCGCGCCGTAGCCCATGCGGTTCACAGAGGTGTGGGCCAGCGCGAAGGTTCCACCGAGAGTGATTTGATTTGTCATGCGAGTTTCTCCTATCTTTCGTTATTCAAGCTTTGAAATAGCTGGGCCGGTCGAGATCGGCGACCAGCCCGGGCTGCGTTGGCCGCCATCCCAGGCGCTCCTGCGTTTGCGCGCTGGAGGCCGGGTTGTCGAGGGCCGCGAAGTGCGCGAACCACCCGAAGTGGTTCGTAGCTTCTTCGGGGGTCTTGCTGACAACCGGCACGTTCAAGCGGCGGCCGATGACGCCGGCGATATCCCGGAACGGCACGCCGTCGTCGGCGACACCGTGATACCGGGCTCCCGCGGAACCCTTCTCCAGCGCGAGCCTGAAGAGGTGGGCGGCATCCATCCGGTGCACCGCGGGCCAGCGATTGAGCCCGTCGCCCACATACGCCGCGGCGCCTTTCTCGCGCGCGATGCCGATCAAGAGCGGCACGAAGCCGTGGTCGCCGTCGCCATGAACCGAGGGAGGAAGCCGTACCACCGACACGAGCACGCCACGCGCCGCGACTTCGGCCGCCGCCTCTTCCGATGCTACGCGGGGCAAGGCGGTGGGGCCGGTAGCGGGCGGCGCTTCTTCGGTCGCCAGGCGGCCTTGAACGAGCGCGGTCCCGGAGGTGACGATCAAAGGCCGGTCAGAGCCGGCGAGCGCGGTGCCGAGGGCCTGGATGGCCCGCCGCTCTATCTCACAGCTTTCCTGGTATTTCGTGAAGTCGTGGATAAAGGCGGTGTGAATCACGCCATCGGCAGCGGCCGCACCGCTGCGCAGGCTCTCCAAGTCATCGAGCGCGCCGCGATGCACCTGGGCGCCGGCGGCGGCAAGAGACTTGGCGCCTGCATCGGAGCGGGCCAAGCCGAGCACCTGATGTCCCGCGTGGATGAGTTCCTGAACTACGGCAGAGCCGATAAATCCTGTAGCACCAGTGACAAAGATACGCATAGTCTCATTCTCCTTACGCCGGCATTGACGAGCCGGCAAGAATTTTGATAAAACGGAGATAGTCTCCGCATATCCAGATTACCGGAGACGATGTCCGGTTGCAAGTTTTTTGGGGCGGATGGCTACGAAACATTCAAAATCGGCCGCACGCAAGCCGCGCACGGATGCGCAGCGTAATCGCGAGCACATTCTCAAAACCGCGAAGCAGGAGTTCACCCGGTCGGGCGCGGATACCCGCTTGGACGACATCGCCAAACAGGCAGGTGTGGGAGCCGGAACTCTGTACCGGCACTTTCCTACGCGCGATGCCCTGCTCGAAGCGGTTTATCGGACGGAAGTTGAAAACCTGGCCGCAGCCGAGCGCGAATTCGCCGAGACCATGCTTCCGCTGGAAGCGTTGCGGGCCTGGATGCTGCTGTTCGTCGATTACATTGCGACCAAGAAGATCATCGCGCCGGCGCTGAACACGCTGGTGGGAGGGCCTTCGAAGGTGGTCGAAGCCTCCTACGCGCAGATCCATGCGGCGATCCGGGCGCTGGTGAAGCGGGCGATCAGAAGCGGCGACATACGCAGGGATCTCGACCCAGTGGACCTGCTGCGGGCTCTGATCGGCGTGGCGAACGTGGCCACCAGCCCCGACTGGCAGCAGAGCGCCAGGAGACTGGTCGATATCCTCATCACTGGTTCGCGGCCGATCCAATAGCTCCTAGTCTCGATTCCAAAGCCCGAGCGCATCCGCGGCAAGTTTCCGGGTCAACTCGTCCGCCCCCATGGCCTTGCCGAGTTGCGCCGATTGGCCGGCCCACATTTGCATGTAATCCACTGATCCCGCCTTTTCTGAAGCCGCACGTAACGGCGCGACGAGCGTGGCAGCGTAAGGGAAGGGGAGCGCCGCATCGGAGATGAGTCCGCCTTCCAGCATGTAGCGGTTCACGATGCCTCTTGCGGGGCGTCCGCTGAAGAGATTCGTTAACGCCGTCCCGTCGTCCCGAACTTCCGCAAGCGCTTTCCGATACAGAGGAGAAATACGGGCTTCGGGGCAGAACAGATAGGCAGTGCCGAGTTGCACTCCCGATGCGCCAAGCGCGAACGCGGCGACAATGCCGCGGCCGTCCGCGATCCCGCCGGCGGCTATCAGCGGCGCGCGAACCTGATCCGCAACCTGTGGCAGCAGAGCGAACAACCCGGTCTGCGTGGCGCTGTCCGTCTCGATAAACATGCCGCGGTGTCCTCCCGCCTCAACGCCCTGCACGATGATCGCATCGCAGCCGCGCGACTCGAGCCACTTCGCTTCCCTTACGCTCGTCGCCGAAGACAGAATTGTAATGCGGCGATTCTTCAATCGTTCGACGAGGGCGGGAGCGGGCAGGCCGAAGTGGAAGCTCACTACCCGTGGCGCGATTTGCTCCACAACCGTGCAGGTCTCTTCGTCAAACGGCATGCGCAGCCGAGTCGGCGGAACGGCATCGATATCGAGCCCCCACCGCTCGTGGTGCGGGCGGAGGAAGCGCTTCCATTCCTCTACTGCCACCGAATTGGGAGCAGCCATTGTGTGGCAGAAAAAGTTCAGGTTGAACGGTTTTGCCAGACCGTCGTGGAGCGCGCGAGCGGCTTGCCGCACTTCGTCCGGAGCTAACAACGCACAAGCCAGTGAACCAAGTCCGCCCGCCGACGACACGGCCCGAGCCAGCGCCACGGAGTCCGCACCCGCCATGGGCGCCTGAATGATCGGGGCTTCGATGGCTAGCAAATCGATGATGCGACGATCAGGCCAGACCCGCATGTCCTATCCACCATTATCACGCACCAAAAAAAAGCGCCGGGCACGCGGCCCGGCGCTGAAGGTTAGCTCGAAAAAAGTATCTACCTAGAATACGAAGGTCAGCTTCGCTTGGATCAGGCGCGGCGAAGCGTCGCCGCCCAGGAACGATCCAAGGATGCTGGTCGGCGGATTCACGGTGTTGGTGATCAGGCCGAAACCCGAGACCGGATTGGTGTCAGCGACGTTGTTCTGCGGCAGATCGAAGTTCGGGTGATTCAGGACGTTATAGAACTGCGCGCCGACCTGGAACTTGGCGCCCTCCCAGCCCGGAATGCGGAAGTCCTTCGAAACGGAGAGATCGGTATCGAAGTAAATCGGACCACGAAACTGGTTGCGGGACTGGTTGCCATAGCCGGACACCACGGTGCCGTTGAAAACCGGCGAGAACTGTCCGGAGGTTGTGATCGTGCCGTTTGGCAGTGTTTGTCCGGGAGCCGTGAGACAGGGAGCGGCTGTCGAGGGGCCTGACGAAGCTGACCCCACACCGCAACTCGGGACGCCGGCCGCATTCACGTTGCCAAAAAACTGGTTGGTGCCGCCGCCATAATTGAAGCTGCTCAGGGCACCTGCCGCACCGTTGTCAATGACTGTGAGGGGCAGGCCGCTGCGGGCAAAGAACGTGCCCGAGATCGTCCAACCGCCGAAGACGGCTTTCGGTCCCCCGTGGAAGAAGCGGCGGATCACGTCATCGTAGACGAAGTTGGCGCTGAAGTAATTCCGCAGGTCGTAATCGGCGTTGCCGTAATTATACTGCGTGGCGTTGGATGGGTTCTCGGGAAACAGAACGCTGGGGCTGCTGCGGTTATTGTACGGGTTCAGGCAACCATTGGAGCAGACGTCCAGCGCGTGGCTCCAGGTGTAATTAACCTGGAAAAGCAGTCCGTCCGTGAAGTTATGGGAGAGCCTAACCACCAGCCCCTGATAAGTGGAGAAGCCGCTGGACTGATATTGGGTGACCGGGCCGAAACGAGAATCAGCAGGCGCTGAAGGCAGGAAGCCGGAGGGGCAAACGGAGGTGGGGCAGAATGCGTTGATGGCGTTATTCACGATAGGCTCATAGACGCCTCGGTTGCCGACGTAGTTCAGATCGAGCACGGTCTTCCAGCCGATCTCACGCTGCAACTCGAAATTGTACTCATAGTAGTGAGGCTGGCGTAGCCGATGGTCTTGCGTGTTGAAGGACGGCGGAGCACAGAAGGCACAGAGGTCGGCAACCGTACCGCCGTTGTTGAACGTCTGGATGAACGAAGCGTTCGACTGGGAAGCCAGGGAGAACAGATTGCCGCTCTGGGCCGGGGAGAGCGGGCCGCCGGCGACGGTAAACTGATTCACTGACGGCGAGTTGGACGAAAAGGCGTCCGCCACCACCGCAGGGAAACCATCAGAGAAAATACCGGCGCCGCCACGCAGCACTGTCTTGTCATTGAGGGCATAAGCGAAGCCGACGCGAGGCTCCCACACTACTACGTCGGTGCTGTAGTAGGCGCTACGCTGGTTGGTTTGGATAGCCTGGTTATAGGGGACGGTGGGGTCGTGGTTCAACTCCGTAAACGGCACGTTGAATTGATCGAAGCAATTACTCAAGCACTGCGGAATGTTGTTGTGGTCCAGGCGCAGAGCCGCGGTAATCTTCAGGTTCTTACCAAGGCGGAACTCGTCCTGCACGTAGCTGCCGATGGTATAGATGCCGATGGGCTGGTGCAGAGCGGTCACGAACTTCTGAATCAACGCATCCGCGCCTCCGTTGTAGAGGCTATTTAAATCCTCCAGCACCAAGCCGCTGGTGAAGGTACCATAGTCGAAGTCGTCCACATGATTGTGCTTATAGTTGATGCCGAGCTTGAACGTGTGGCGGCCAAGGGTATACGAGAAGTCGTCGACCACTTGGTACTGCTTCACGTTACGGCCTTGCGGCCAAACGAAGTCGTCGCCGCCTAGCGTGTTGAGCGATCCGTCAAGGAACAATGTGGTGGTGGGGAACAGCGGCAAGGCCTTGCCCAAGTCCGCGCTGAAGAGTGCGGAATAGTATTGACCTGAGAACACGAGCGCATTGGTGGCTTTGGCGCCGAAGGAGTGCGTCCAGTTCAATTGTCCCTGATACTCGGGCTGGTTGCTATCCGCGTTAAATGCAGGGTTGATCGGATCAGTGTAGGTGGCTTGGATCCCCTGGTCGGTCTGCACGCGGCCGAAGATCCGATCATTCGACCCGATGTTCTGATCGATGCGCAGGAGGGTCTGGTACTCGTGCGTGAAGTTGCCCGCCGTGGACCGGAAACTGACTGTGCAAACGTCGGAGGCTATCCCGGTGATGCCGCTTGCGGAGCAAGTTCCAGGGTTAGGCGTGGCCGCACCGGCGCCGGGCGCTCCATTATAAATGTTGAACATGTTCTGGTAGAACGGAACCGAGGCGCTGAGCCCCATCGCGTTAAGGTTCGCAATGGTAGCCGTTTCGAATGCGGGGCTCGGAATGGTGGCCGACGAACTGGTTGGCAAGACCACTCGGAGACCCTCATAATTATAAAAGAAGAAGGTGCTGTTCTTGCGGATGGGGCCGCCGACGCTGCCGGCGTACTGGTTGATATTGTCGAACGGGCGCTTTGTCCCGCTGGCATTGTTGAACCAGTCATTGGCGTTCAGATAGCTGCCATTCCAGAAATACTCGAGGTTGCCGTGGAACTGATTGCTCCCCGACTTTGAGATGTAGTTCACCTGCGCGCCGGCCAAGCCGCCATACTGGCCGGAGTAGCCGTTCGTCACCACGTTCACTTCGGCCACGTCATTTTGGCCAAGCAACAGGTTGGTGGCGCCGCTGTTGTTGAGGTTCAGGAAGGGATCGTTGTCGTACATGCCATTGTAGGTGAACACATTGGAAGTCCCTGGCAACCCGAATACCTCGAAGTTTCCGTATCCGCCTTCCGTGTTCATGGTGGCGCCCGGAGAAAGCTGGGCTACGAAGGAGAGGTCGTTGCCGGGGTTGGGGAGGTTGGCCAATTGCTCTGAGACGATGGTCGTCGAAATGTCACCATTGTCGGTCTGCAAGGCGGGGGCGGCTTCCTGCACCTCAACAGTCTGGCTTTGCGACGCCAAGGTGAGCTGGAAGTTGATGCCGGTGGTTTCACCGATCACGGCAGGCCCCAACTTCTCGGCTTTGCCAAAGCCCGTGGCGTTCACGGTAATGAGGTAGTCCGCAGGTGGCAGCAACGAAAAGCGATAATAGCCTTGAGAGTTGGTAGTAGTGGTTTTCGAGATGCCAGTGGCTTGGCCTTTCAGGTCCACGCTGGCATTGGGAACCACGGCGCCTGACGCATCGGTGACGGTGCCGGCGATGTCGCCCGCGGAAGTACTTTGACTGTAGGCAGCAGGAGCTACCAGTAGCAGCGCCACCGCCAAGACATACAGCAATTTCTGGTTCAAGTTCATACCTCTCCCTCTTTTTAACCTTTTATTTATCTTTGAGCCCTTTTTCACACCCTAACCCTCCTGTTGCGATACGAGGATGGATCGGTGCGTTCGATGGGTGTAGCACTTTCTTAACCAATCTGTTTTTGTGGTTATCGCTTGAAACATCAATGAGTTGCAGCCGAGCCGCTATGCCTAACCATAACTTGGCTGCGCGGCGATTCAGATTTTGGAAGTTGGCCGAAAGGTAACGAACCAAGCAAAGCCTTGGCTATAATACACCCAGTACCGACGGGGCAATCTCAAGCGGAAGCAGCGAGCGGCCGCACTTCAAATTTGCGGTCGTGTTGCGTAATGCGGGCGAAGTCCATTTCCGTTTCGTGCCCAAACGCACAAATCCAGTTTTGGTCCGCCGCCTCCGCTAGCCAGCGAAGCTTGCTTTCGATTGTCATGAGAGGGTCTAAGTCAAACGCCGTGATCCAGGTGGGCGTGACGTGTGTGGCGTAGGGGACGAGGTCGGTAAGGAAGCAGAAGGTCTGGCCCGCCGATTCCGCGGTGACAATCATCATGTTCCGGGTATGGCCGGGGGCGTGGCGCAGCCAGACTCCGGGGGCCACTTCGGTCTCGCCGTCAATGAGGCGCATTTGGCCGGAGTCGACGAGCGAGTCGTAGTTAGCGTCGATGTAGGCAACGCTGTCGCGCGGGTGGCGGCGGTGGGCATGCTCCCATTCGCCGCGCGGTGCGTAGTACACGGCACGGGGAAAGGTCGGACGGGGTCCGGCTCCGGTAATGGTAGTGTTCCAGCCGCAGTGATCCCAGTGGAGATGGCTGTTGACCACGATATCGATGCTCTCGGGATCGATGCCGGCGGCGGCGATGGCATCGGGCAGCGGCTCGGCCACCGGCGGCAGTTTCATGCGCTCGCGGGCACGCGCGTCCATTTTGTCGCCGCCACCGGTGTCGAGCAGGATGGTGTGCTCGCCGGTTTCGACGATGTAGCAGTTGAAGCCAAGCGGCAGGCGGTTGGACTCATCGGGCGCGCGCTGGCGGCTCCATAAGGTTTTGGGAACGACGCCGAACATAACGCCGCCGTCCCACCAATAGATATCCTCGCGGACCAGGGTGATGCGGAATCCGCCCAACTCGATGCGGGACATCCGGAGCTAGCCGCGCACCAGCCGGCGCCCGCTCTCGAATAACTCGGCGGCGTCCTCGACCAACTGGCGGCCTTTGTCGAGGACTTCCTTGCTGCGCTCGTAAATGTCCTTGCCGGCGTCGGTGACGGCCTCCCGGCCCTGGTGGGTCTTGTGGCTGATGTAGCGGCGGGTTTCCTTGCCGCTCTTTGGCGCCAGCAGCAGCGCCGCCGCCAGCCCCACTACCGCGCCGGCCACGAACCACGCGATATCGTTTGCAAACTGGCCTTCCTGGTCTTCTAGATCGGACATTTCCACTCCTCCCGCGGCTCCGGCTCTGCCGGATGCGAAATCTCATTCTATTCCATAGCGGCCGCGGTGCGATATGCTGGAAGCATGGAGCAAGAACCGGAATCCGTCAATCCTTCGCACGAGCTCGACATGGTTACGCTGTTCAGCTCCTCGAATCACGACGCCGAGATGGTGGCGATGGAGATTCAGCGCATCCTGGAAGCGAACGACATCTCCGCCGTGCTGGTGGGCGCTTCTGTCATTCCTTCGCTGGATTTTCAGGTGCAGGTTCCCAGGGCCGATCTGGAGCGAGCGCAACAGATCCTGGCTGAAGCAGAGGAAGCTGGTCCGGCAGCGGCTGCGGAGGCGGAGGCGGCTTCGGAACAGTAGCCGCGAAGGAACGCGGATTTCACGCGAATTTGAGTAACCGCCGATTCACGCCGATGGACGCCGATGACAGTGGACCTGGGCTAGTCTCGGCAAAGTGCGCGTTACTTCGCGAATCATGCGGAGCAAATTCTCGCCCAGGATCTTCTCTACGTCGCGGTCTGAACAGCCCCTGAAACTGGCAGTCTACCATCGTTTTCCGTTGATCGGCGTGTATCGGCGGGTCCATCTCCGCTTAATTCTTAATCTGTGTTTATCTGTGTCCATCTGTGGTTCCATTTGGTTTCCTGTCGAGGGTGCCGCGCCACCCCCCGGGCCGGAAGAGGGAGCAACCGGCCCAGAGGTGAGCGCCGCCGCTACAAAATCAGAAATTGAAGCGGCCTGTCAGTACCAGCACGCGGCCAGAAACAGCGGACCCCTGGAAGGCCCCGTAGGCGCTGGTCGGCGGCGTGGCGGTGCGAGTGATGACTCCCAACCCGGAGGCGGCGACGTTGGCGCCGGGATCGCCGAAGTTGGGATGATTCAGCAAATTGTACGCGCTGGCGCCCAGCGTGAAGTTGATTCGCTCGGTCACCGGGAACTTCTTGTAGAGCGAGGTATCGATATCGGAGTACCCCGGCCCGTAGAAGTAGTTGCGCGCCAAATTGCCGAAAGTGGTTTGAGACAGCGGCGTGGCGAATTGCGAAGCGGTGAAGCACGGCGTATTGACCGCGCCGCTGCCGCAGGTTGCGTTCACACGCTGATCCAGCGCATAAGCTAGCAGCGGGCCGACGCCGTTCTGCGCGTTGGCGGTGATCGCCGGCGAAAGCAGGCCCAGCAATTGCCCATCCGTCACGCTGAAGGGACTGCCGCTGCGCACATAGAACTTACCCGAGAGCGTCCAGCCTCCCAGCGCGGTCTGCATGGCGCGGTTGCTGAATTTCCACGGAACGTCCCAAATGAAGTCTGCCAGCAGGTTATTGCGGACATCATAATCCGCATTGCCGTAGTTATTACGTACGCTGGGGCTGCTCAGTAGAGTGATGGAGTTGAACAGCGAGTAATACTCGAGATTGCCCCCGTTGGAAAGCTCGTCGAGCGCATGGCTCCAGGTATAGGAAATCTGACCCTGGAAGCCTGAGGTGAAGCTCCGGCGGAACTGCACGGTAACGCCGTTATAGTTGGAGATACCCTGGTTGCCCAGCTCTGTGACTGGATAGAAGCGCGGATCAGGTGCAGTCACAGGCAGCCCGCCAAAACCATTCGGGAAATTCGTGGTATTCACGAAACCGTTCAAGAACCCGTTTTGGATCAATAGATCGTATCCGTGGTTTCCGGAGTAAGTGGCCACCAGTACGTTCTTGGCGCCCACCGGCTGCTGTATTTCGAAGCTCCATTCGACGTACTTAGGCGAGAGCAGGCTATTCGGCACGGAGTAATAGGGTGGCGGTGTAAATCCTCCGACCGATTGCAGGGCCTGGTTCAACTGCGCGAAGGTATATCCGTTGAAGAAGCCGGTGCGGAAAGTGTTGGCAGTTGCGGCGGCCACGGCGGGCGCCGAGCCCGAGAGTGTCGCCGGCCCCACCAGGGCGCCGTTCAAGATGTTGGCTGTGTAGGAATTTGGTGTATTGAGAAAAATATTCGGCACCAGGCCGCCGGGGGGCAGGTCTGCGAACAGCCCGACGCCGCCGCGAATAACTGTTCCACTGCTGCCATGCGGGCTCCAGACAGCGCCCAAACGCGGTTGCGGCACGACCGACTGCACTCCCGGAAACGCGTGCGGCAAGCCACTGGTGATGGATTGGTTGTAAGGGATATCGATGCCCTTTTGGAGCGCGGTCGAGGAAAATGGGTCGTTGAAGCGCGCGAAACAATTGTCGGTGCACAGCGGATCGCCGGTGCGGTCGAGCCGCAGGCCGTAGGTCAGCTTGAAGTTCGGCTTGATGTTCCACTCGTCTTGCGCATAGACGCCGATATTATAGAACCGTATATGGGCGGCTTCGATGGACGGAAAAGCCTGGGTGTAGACGCTGCCTGTATTGAGGTTGGTGACACCTTGTGCAAAGTCGGCCAAGGACGGAAAGAAGTAGGAGCCGTAGAAATTCTCCAACAGAGTCTTGTCGGTCACACGGTTACGGCGGAAGTTTTCACCCACCTTGATCGTGTGTGTACCGCGGATAATCGAGAGATCGTCGGTGAGTTGGAGTTGTCCTACATTACGGCCTTGCGGGAACAGATTGAACCCCAGGCCGTTCGCGCCCTCGCCCATTTGCGTAAATCCCGCTGCGCCGTTCGATCCGCCGTCGACAATGAAGAAATTGGTCGGAAAGGCAGAAAGTGTGGAGCTAATGCTGGCCGGCGCGAAGTTAGCGCTGTACCACAGTGCCGAGGCAATGAAGTTATTCACCATAGTCGGCGAGATGGCGTAGTTGTGATTGAACTGGCCTTCATACTGCGGCTGGATGCTCTGTACATTGAATACCGGCGCGATCAGGCTGGTCGCGGTGGGCTGGCGGCCGTGATCGGTTTTGAAGCGGAAGTTCATGCGCTGCTTGTCGTTCAGGTTGTAGTCGACACGGGTAGTCAGAAGCCACTCGCTATTCTGATTGGAGCCATTCGCTCCCCAGGCATCCGCGCAGGAGACATCCTGGCCGAAGATACCGCCGCCGGGCGCCGCAGTCCCTGCCAGTGAGCCGCAGCCTAGCCGGTTGGTGCCGTCCTGCAGCAGACCCTGGCCGTTGGCGACGGGCACGGCCGCGGAGTTGCCTGGCGCGCCATTCCAGAACTTGAAAGCGTTCTGATATAGCGGCTGTTGCCCCGGCGCGACGGTGTTCAGAATGTAACTCTGCAGTTGCGCGGAGGGGATGGTGACCACGCCGGTGCTGGGCAAGACGTAGCGTATGCCTTCCGTATCGGCGAAGAAAAACAGCTTGTCGCGTATGATGCGTCCGCCGAACGAAGCGGCATACTGATTGGAGACTGCGCGCGGCCGGTCGACGCCGTTTGCGTTATTAAAGAAGTCGTTGGCGTTGAGACGGTCACCATTCCAGTTGTACAGCAGATTGCCATGGAAATCGTTCGTGCCGGACTTAGTCACGTAGTTGACCTGAGCTCCCGCCTGGCGCCCATATTGCACGCTATAGGCATTCTGGATGACGGAAGCTTCCTGGACTTCGTTGGAGCCCAGGGTTAGGTTACTGGCGCCTGAATTATTCAAGTTCAGGTAGGGATCGTTGTAATCGTTGCCGTTGATGATATACAAGTTAGCGGTGCCAGGCAGGCCGTGCGAGCTGAAATTGCCATAGCCGGCGCCGGTGCTGACCACTACGCCGGGTACGGTGAACGCGACAGTGGATAAGTCGCCACCGGGCATGGGAAGTTCCTGTACCTGTTGGGCGCTGAAGGTTGCCGCGAGGTTGGCGTTGTCGGTTTGGACGGGCGGTGGCGCTCCGGTAACTTCAACAACCTGCTGCGTGCCTTGCACGTTAGCCACGAGGTCCATAGTGGCCACCTGGCCGACCAACACGTCAATCGACGTTACACTTGTTTTCAAGCCGGTAGCCTCGGCGGACACGCTGTAGCTGCCAGGCCGTATAAATGTAAACCGGTACGTTCCGATTTCGTTGGTAGTAGCGGTACGCACCTCACCGCGTTCCAGACTTTTCAACGTAACAGTCGCGCCTGGAATGACCGCGCCACTGACATCTTTCACCGTGCCGGACACATCTCCGGTGGTGGCTGTCTGCGCCATTACGAGCGACGGTTGGAGCGAGACTAAAGCTGCGCATACTCCAAGAAACCATAGATTCCATCTCTTTCGCATGTTTTCTACTCCTCAAAAAAGTATTCGACTCACTGAAGCAATTTAACTATACGGCTAACAACGTACGCGGGCGCTAATGGTTAGCAGAGGAGCTAGGATTTAATATTCTGATGATAATTTCCTGAGAGTTGTTACGAAGGTAGTGACAAGATACCCGAGAGCTTTGGCGAACGGCAGACGTCACGCGGCGTGCGGGCATGACGGTCGCGCAACCCGGGATCGCCGCCGGCATCCAGGACCGCGCGCAGCAGGCGCAGGTTGCCGCGCGAGGCGGCCTGATGCCGGCGGTCCAACCGTCCGCATCTGGGCCGTTCGGGCTTGCGCCGCGCTCCAGCAGCCAGGTCGCTTGCGGGATCTGGCCCCAGCGAATCAGATCGTTCAGCAGCGGCTTACCGTTGGCGTTGGCGCTATCGATGACCGCGCCGTGTCTGAGCGCGGAAATAGCCAGGTCATAGTGTTTACCCCACACCGCGGAGGTAAGAGCGCCGCT
>Ga0073928_10005977_pt1 | contig 16677 bp, 14 predicted proteins | sample PaiPotPPA55metaG_FD_76969 | JGI IMG/M metagenome (GOLD analysis project Ga0073928, IMG submission 76969) | Iron sulfur acid spring bacterial and archeal communities from Banff, Canada, to study Microbial Dark Matter (Phase II) - Paint Pots PPA... ... | reverse complement strand
GGGTTCGCACTGGGCGCTCTGTTGCTCTGCGTCACCGTGCGCGCGGACGGCGCGCTGCATTCGCTCTGGGAATTGCACGGCAAGCACAACACCGTCTATCTGCTCGGTTCCATTCACGTGCTGCGCCTCAGCGACTACCCGCTGTCGCCCGTGATGCTGGACGCATACCGCGACGCCAAGTCCGTGCTCATGGAAGTGAATCTGGAAGAGATCAGTTCGCAGCAAGTGCAGGAAGAAATGCTCGGCAGCGCCGTCCTACCCGAGGGTAAAACCCTGCCCGACGTCCTGGGCAAAGAACGCTATGGGCGCGCCGGTGCGTTGGCGCACGAGATCGGGGTGGAGCTCTCCCTGTTCGATCAATTTGCTCCCTGGTTCGCCGCCGAAGCCATTTCGCAGCTGCAGTTGACTCAGCTCGGCTTTCAACCGGAATCCGGCGTTGAAATGTATTTCATGCAACGGGCGCGCGACGACGGCAAGAGCGTGGCAGGCCTCGAGACCGTCCACGATCAAATCTCAGTGTTTCAGAACATGTCCATGGACACCCAGGCCGAGTATCTGGTGTCGAGCCTGGAGCAGGCGCATAACTTGCCCAAGGAGGTGGATTCCATGGTCCGCGCCTGGCAGCGCGGAGATGCGCAGTGGTTCGCGAATCAGCTGCAGTCGGACCTTGGGCATGATCCGCGCCTTTATCAGTCGGTCCTGGTCGCGCGCAACCGCAAGTGGCTGCCCAAGATCGAGGCCCTGCTCAACGACGACAGGAACTATCTGGTGATCGTCGGCACCGGCCATCTGGTCGGTCCGGGCAGTGTGATCGATCTGCTGAAAAAAGACGGGATTGGCGCCACCCAACGGTAGCCGCCAATCCTTCACTCGCCACTCTTCGCTCGTCACTCGCCCCCCGGACCGCCCCGGAACCCTCGCTTCTGCGCATGCTTCTCGGCCTCGAGCGCGCTCAGCTGCGCCTGCTGCGCCGGCGTCAATACCTTGAACACCTGGGCACGCAGGTCGGCTCGCTGCGTGAGCATCTGCGCGGCCAAGGAGCCGTGCGTCTGGCTCACCTGCGACACGATGCCGGCGTAGTTCGGATCGCTCGGCTGCGTTTGCCACAGTTTCAGTGAATTCGCCTGAATTTGCTCGTGCAGGCTCTGCATCTGGGGACGCGCTGCCGTCATGATCCCCTTGATCTCAAGTTTTTGCGCCGCGTTCAAATCCAGCTTGCTGAGCAGGTGCCACGGCTCTCCATGATGATGCCGTCCGGGGTTTCCGGGCGGCGGAGGCGGCTGAGTGGCCGTCGCTTCAGAGGCCCCGCTCGCAAAGGACGCTCCGGCGGCAGCCGTCAGCAGCGCTCCGGCCGAGAGCGTAGCCGTCAACAAATTGCGAATCGATTTCATGTTCCTTACTCCATGCTGTGAATTTCACTCGGCGCTATCCTAGGCGCTGCCTGTGCAAACAAGTGTCGCGGAGAACGCAACGTTCTGTTAAGAATTGTGAATTCATGCGCCGGGGCTTTCGACGGCCGCGGACTGTGCCAGAGTATGCGGACGAATGACGCTCTCTAATCCACCACCGGGCGATCCCATCCAGGCACGCGAGGCGCGAGTGCTGCTCGTGGACGACGATCGTGAGCTCTGTCAAATGCTCACCGAATACCTGGACGCCGAGCACTTCGAGGTGAAGAGCGTGCACGACGGCGGCGACGCGCTGGAAGAGCTGAAAGCCAATGATTTTGAAATTCTGATTCTCGATGTGATGTTGCCGAGCGTCGGCGGCTTCGACGTATTGCGCACGCTGGGAGCATCCTACGAAACGCCCATCTTGATGCTCACGGCGCGCGGGGATGACGTCGACCGGATCGTGGGCCTGGAGCTCGGGGCCGATGACTACCTCAGCAAGCCCTTCAACCCGCGCGAGCTGGTGGCCCGGATTCGCGCGATTCTGCGCCGTGCCAGTTACCGCTCGGGCAAGGGCAATACGCCCGACGAGTTCGCCGTCGGTCCGATCACGCTCCATACCGGAACTCATCTGGTGCATGTCGCGGGCAAACCGGTGCCGCTCACCGGCGCCGAATTCCGCGTGCTCGAATTGCTCATGCGCTCCGCGGGGCAAGTGATCTCGCGCGAAGCGATGACCGAGCAGGCGCTCGGCCGCAAGCTCGTGGCTTACGATCGCAGCATCGACACGCACATCAGCAATTTGCGCCGCAAGCTCGATCTGGAGGCGGGCAAGAATCCCGAGATCAAGAACGTCCGGGGTTCGGGCTATACGCTCACCTGGGCTCATGCATAGCCTGTTTCTGCGGATCTTCATGCTGTTTTGGATCGCGATGGCCCTCATCGTCGGCGGCAGCATCGCCATCACCTTCACCATCGCCGCCCGCGAGTACGAGGCTCCTGAATTGCAGCGCCGCCCGTCCACGGCCATTCAGGCATCAGAGGTCCTGGCGCACGGCGGCCTCCCAGCCCTCAAGACTTGGCTGGGCGCGAACCGGCATCCCAGCCCGGACCGCGATCTATTCATCATCGGTCCGGACGGCGCGGACATCCTGGGCCGGCGCCTCTCCCCGAGCGCCGCGCGCCGCCTGGAATACGTCAATCGCGACGAATTCGTCAATCGCGACCCTGGAGGGCCGGACCCGCGGCCGTCCGGGCCGCCGCCCGGCAATTTCCGCCCCAGCCGCTCGGCGCCGCAGATCGTCGGAACCGACGGCTCGGCGTACACCGTGCTGCTGATGCCGCGGCGTCCCAGCATCTTCGGCGCACTGAGTCTGCCGGCAATATCGCTGACCATTCTCTGCATTGCGTTGGTGGTGACAGCCCTCACCAGCTGGTGGCTGGCGCAGCACTTGAGCGCGCCCATCCGGCGCATCCAGGCGGCCGCACGCGCGCTCGCCTCCGAACATCTCGAGGTGCGCGGAAGCGCGGGCCTGCGCGTGAGCGCGGGGCTCGAGGGGCGCAGGGACGAAGTCGCGGTTCTGGCCCGGGATTTCGACGCCATGGCCGATCAGCTGCGGGCCAATCGCGGCGCCATCACACAGCTGCTGCGCGACATCTCTCATGAGCTGCGTTCGCCCCTTGCCAGGATGCGCGTCGCATTGGGATTGGCCCGCCAACCCCCAGCCGACCTCACACGCCAATTGGATCGCCTGGAGCGGGAGATCGAAAGGCTGGACTCGCTGATCTCCCAGGTCCTGAAGCTCGCACGCCTGCACGGCACGGACGCGCCGTTCGCGCGTGAAACTTTCGAACTCGATGAGGTGATCGAAGAAGTGGTGCGCGATGCGAACTTCGAGGGGGCCGTCAAGAATTGCCGCGTGCGGCTGCATGGCGCAGCGGCCGCCGCCGTCAACGGCAACCGCGACCTGGTGCGAAGCGCCATCGAGAACGTGCTGCGCAACGCGGTTCGCTACAGCCCGCAGGACGCGCCCGTCGACGTCTCGGTGGCGCGCGCCGATTCGGGCGTCGCGATTTTGATCCGGGACCAGGGACCGGGGGTTCCCGACAGAGATCTGGAGCGTATCTTCGAGCCGTTTTACCGGGTCGCCGAATCGCGCGACCGCGACACCGGCGGCGAAGGCATCGGGCTCGCCATCACCGCTCAGGTCATGAAGGCTCATGGCGGATCGGCCAAGGCGGCGAACTGTCAACAGGGTGGCTTCGAAGTCCGGCTCAGCTTGCCGGCGGAGCCCATTGCTGCTTAGAGTCACCGCATGAGCCTATACGAGGAAGCCTGCAAGTACATACCCGGCGGCGTCAATTCGCCGGTTCGCGCCTTTCGCGGCGTCGGCGGCGAGCCGATTTTCTTCAAGAAAGCCGCCGGCGCCCATGCGTGGGCCGCCGACGGCCGCCGCTTCATCGACTACGTCGGATCCTGGGGTCCGATGATTCTGGGCCACGCGCACCCGGACGTGATCAAGGCCGTGCAGACCGTCGCGGCCGACGGCCTGTCCTTCGGCGCGCCCACCGAGCTCGAGACACAACTCGCACGGCGTGTCGCCTTGACGATGCCCTCGGTGGAATTGGTGCGCTTCGTGAGCTCGGGCACGGAAGCGACCATGAGTGCGATACGCCTGGCGCGCGGCTTTACCGGGCGCGACACCATCGTAAAGTTCGAGGGCTGCTACCACGGACACTCCGATTCGCTGTTGATCAAGGCCGGCTCCGGAGCGCTGACTCTGGGCGTTCCCACCTCGCCCGGCGTGCCTAAGTCGCTCGCCAATCACACCGTCACCCTCAACTTCAACGACGCCGATCAAGTGCGGGAGGTGTTCCGCCAGATCGGCGGGCAAATCGCCTGCGTTATCGTCGAACCCGTCGCCGGCAATATGAATTGCGTGCCGCCCGCACCGGGATTTCTCGCCGCCCTGCGCGATGAATGCAGCCGGGCCGGGGCCTTGCTGATATTCGACGAGGTGATGACCGGCTTTCGCGTCGCCCTGGGCGGAGCGCAGGCGCTCTACGGCGTGCGTCCTGATCTCACCACTCTCGGCAAGATCATCGGCGGCGGCATGCCGGTGGGCGCCTTCGGCGGACGGCGCGACATCATGGAACGCCTGGCGCCCCTGGGCCCCGTCTATCAGGCGGGCACTCTGTCCGGCAATCCGGTGGCGATGATCGCCGGTCTCACCACTCTCGAACTGCTGCAGGCGCCCGGATTCCACCAGCGGCTCCAGGCTGCGACCGACACCTTGGTCCAGCGTCTGGCGGACTCCGCCGAGAGGGCCGGCATTGCGCTCGCGACCAACCGTGTCTGCGGCATGTTCGGATTTTTCTTCACGGACGAGCGCATCGTCGACCGCTACAGCAAGGTGTTGGCCTGCGACGTCGAGCGCTTCAAGCGCTTCTTCCACGGCATGCTGGACGAAGGCATCTATTTCGCGCCTTCCGCCTACGAGGCGGGTTTCATGTCGGCGGCGCACACGACAGCCGATATCGATGCCACGATCGCGGCGGCCACCCGCGTTTTCGCCCGTATGAACAAGCCCTCCCCGGCCTGACCACCCAACCACGGCGCCGAGAGTCCTCTATGCCAGGGGACTCAGAAACTCCAGCCTCCGAATCGGATCATCGAGTTCCAGGCACATTTGCTTGTCGGTCAGCGGAATCGGCAAAATCTCGGCGAGGCGATGTCCGACCCAGGCGGCGTCGTCCAGGCGCATGTCGAATCCCTCGTAGACCTCGCCCAGCTGCGGCAGAACGCTTTTCAACAGCTCCGCCAGCCGCGTGTGGCGCGCCGGCACCGCCACGGTGGGTTCAGGCGTCAAACCATCGACTTCCGCCAGATTGAGGCCGTCGGTCTGGCGGGCGCGGCTGCGAATGCGAAAGCGTTGCTGGCCGACACAGGAGAGGCCGAGCAAGCCGTCGGACAGCTGATGAAAATCGACGATTTTCGCCAGGGTACCGACATCGAACGTCTCGGCGGGGCCCACTTCGCTGCCCTCGCGGATCAGCACCACGCCGAACGCCTGGGTCTCGCGCATACAGCGCCGCACCATATCGACGTATCGGGTTTCGAATATCCGCAGCGGCAGCGGACCGTCCGGGAACAGCACGATATTCAGCGGAAATAACGCGATCACTTCCGCGCCCGCAGCGCGGCGAGCAGCTTGTCGTGCAGGCCGCCGAAGCCGCCGTTGCTCATCACCAAGATGTGATCGCCCGGACCGCTGTCGTCGGCGAGTCCTTTGACCAATGTGTCGACGCTCGCCGCAAAGCGCGCGCGATCGCCGAGTGAGGCAACTGCGCCCCGCAAATCCCAGCCCAGATCCGGCGAGTTCAGGAACCAAGCCCGGTCCGCCAAGGCGAGCGCCGGCGCGATTTGCTCGCGGTGCACGCCCAGTTTCATCGTGTTCGACCGCGGTTCCAGCACCGCGACGATGCGCGCGCCCGCGACGCGTGCGCGCAAGCCGCTCAAGGTCGTTGCAATGGCGGTCGGGTGATGGGCGAAATCGTCGTACACCGTGACCCCGTCGACGACGCCGCGAATTTCCATCCGGCGTTTGACGCCGCGGAATGCGCCCAAGGCCCGCGCCGCGTCTTCGGGCGGCACACCCACATGCCGCGCCGCGGCGATCGCCGCCAAGGCATTCATGACATTGTGCTCGCCGAGCAGCGGCCAGCTCACCTCGGCCACGGTCTTTCCGCGGTAAAGCACCGCGAAGCGGCCCGCCGCCGATCCCGGCGCGATCAGAGCGCTCCACTCTGCATCCGCGCCGCCTGTCACGGCGAAGGTCTCGCACGGCGTCCAGCAGCCCATTTTCAACGTCGTCGCAAGCTCGGCATCCTCGCCATTGACGATGATTCTGCCGGCGGCGGGCACGGTGCGCAGCAGCTGGTTGAATTGGCGGCGGATGGCGGCAATGTCGGGATAGATATCCGCGTGATCGAATTCCAGATTATTGAGGATGGCGGTGCGCGGCCGGTAGTGGACGAATTTGGCGCGCTTGTCGAAAAACGCGGTGTCGTACTCGTCGGCTTCGATGACGAAGAACGCCCCCTTCCCTAAGCGCGCCGTGGAGTCGAAATTGCTCGGCACCCCGCCGACCAGAAACCCCGGTGCGAGACCCGCCTCCTCGAGTATCCAGGTCAGCATGGCGGTGGTCGTGGTCTTGCCGTGGGTGCCGGCCACGGCGATCACGTGTTTCTCCAGCAATACCTGCTCGGCCAGCCACTGCGGACCCGAGGTATACGCCATGCCGCGATCCAGCAAGGCCTCGACCACCGGACTGCCGCGGCTCAAGGCATTGCCCACCACCACGATGTCGGGCCGCAGTTCCAACTGCTCGGCACCATAGCCTTGAATGAAGTCGATGCCGAGTTCCTGAAGCTGAGTGCTCATCGGCGGGTACACGTTGAGATCCGCGCCGGTCACGCGGTATCCGGCGGCCTTGGCGATTGCCGCCACTCCGCCCATGAACGTGCCGCCTATACCCAAGATATGAACGTGCATTCAGGTATCCGGCAGCAACTGCTGCTCCAGGACCATCGACAGCACGAGATAGGTCACGCTGATCACGACGCCGAGGCTCAAGCCCGAGTCCAACGCGGCGCGCCATATGTTGGCGCAGGCGAGCAAGTACCAGATCAACCCGACCAGCATCAGAATTCCGAACGGCACCGCCTCGAGACGGTCGGCGCCGATGACGTGGATCAGCGAGCCGACGGGGTACAGCACGAGTTCCGCAAGCACTCCGACGCCCAACAAGGCGATCCCGGTTTGCAGGAAGCGCTGCCGGTGACGCGCCAGCGCGAGGACTGCCCAGGCGAAGCCCAGAGGCATCCCGACGCTCAACACGATTCGCGTGAAGATTCGATCACTCGAAACCGGCGGCAGAAACGCGCTCAGGACTTCGAGCAGCGCCGCGGCGGCGGCAACCAGAGCCAGCAGGAATAACGACGCGGGCAATTGCGCCGGCGTTCGTCTCCAGAGAGCAATTTCCCAAAATGCCTTTGCGAGTCGCAGCATTGTCCGATTCAGTCATAATCCAATGTCAAATTGTACACGCGGATCAACGCTATGCCCGACGCGATTTGGATAGATCGAGACGACGAGCTGCCGGCATTGGCGCGGACGCTGGAATCGCAGGCTTGGATCGGGGTCGATACCGAATTCCTCCGGGAACGGACGTTCTTTCCCAAACTCTGCCTGCTGCAGCTGGCCGCCGGCGGTCAAATCTGGTGCGTCGACACGCTGCGGATCGGCAGCCTCGATGCGTTGATGCCCGTCCTGACCGTGGCCACGCTCCGCAAAGTGATTCACGCCGCGCGCCAGGACTTGGAGGCGGTCTATTTGACCAGCAAGCGCGTCATGACCCCGGTATTCGACACTCAGATCGCCGCCGGGTGCATCGGACTCAAGCCCCAGGTCGGCTACGCCGAACTCGTCAAGACGCTGCTGAACGTCACCGTACCCAAGGGCCAGACCCGCACCGACTGGTCGAAGCGGCCGCTCACGCGGGAACAGCTGGAGTACGCCGCAGACGATGTCTCGTACCTCGGCGACATCGCGAATCATCTCACCCTGCGGCTGCGCGAGCTCGGGCGCGAGCACTGGGTTTTGGAGGACTGTCGGGCGCTCGAGGACAAAGAGTTGTATGAACCCGATCCCGCGCAAGCGTGGGGCCGGCTGCGCGGCATCGCGCAGCTTGCGCCGGTCCCGCGCGCCCGGGCCAAAGCCGTTGCCGTCTGGCGCGAAAAACTGGCGCGCACGCGCGATCTGCCGCGCGCCTGGATACTCCCCGACGCCGACATTTTCTCCATCGCGCAAGGCGCTGCGCCTCCGCTGAATGAGCGTCTCGCGGCGAGCTTGTCCGATGCTCTCGAGGCGTCATCGTACGATTCGTCGGATCAGGAACCCAGTCAGGATGCACGCCCCACTCCCGAACAAAAAGCCCTGATCGAACGCCTGAGCAAGATCGTCGATTCGCGCGCCGCCGAGCTCCAGTTAAGCGCCGAGATTCTGGCGCCGCGCGGAGAACTCAAGGCCCTTGCGATGGGAAGTCGCGATTCACACGCCCTGACGGGCTGGCGCCGGGAAGAAATCGGGACGCGGCTGCTCGACGCTATCGGCTGACGGTTCGAGGCCACCGGCTGACGGCGACACTATCAGCCGACCGCGCCGGCCGGCTTGGCCAGCACCGCTTGCACGATGCTCTTGAACACCGTATCCACGTCGGCATCGGCGTCCACGATGCGCAGCAATCCGGCGGCTTCGTAATACTTGATCAGCGGCTTGGTTTGCGCCTCGTAAACCTCCAGACGCTTGCCGATGACCTCTTCCTTGTCGTCCGGCCGCTGAATCAGACGGTGAGCGTCGCCGCATTCCTTGGTGTGCGCGGCCGCCCCGGGCGGAGAGGTATACACATTGAAGACCCTGCCGCAGACCTGACATATTCTGCGGCCGGTCAAGCGTTTGAACAGAACGCCGAGATCAAGGTTCATGAGCACCACCGCCTCGAGCGGCGTTCCCAGTTCCTTCAGCGTCGTTTCCAATGCTTCGGCCTGGGCGATATTGCGGGGAAAGCCATCCAAGATGAATCCCTTGGCGGCGTCCGGTTGACTGATGCGCTCGCGGATCATGCCGAGCACCGTGGCATCGTCAACCAGCTTTCCCGAGTCCATCGCTGCCTTGGCGCGCAGGCCGAGTTCCGTCCCCTTGGCGACGGCTTCGCGCAGCAGGTCGCCGGTGGATATTTGCGGGATCCCATAGGCTGTGACCAGCAGCTGCGACTGTGTGCCTTTGCCTGACCCTGGCGCTCCCAATAGAACTATTCGCATGATTTTCGACAGTGGTGAAACCGCGCTACCGTACCTTCGGGCGGCGCGGTCGTCAAACCTCGACCGATCAGCTATTCTGCGCGCCTCGGAGCTAAGTCCCCCGGGAGCCCCATGAAGAACGCGTTCTATGCACAATCCGGCGGCGTGACCGCCGTCATCAATGCCTCGGCCTGCGGCGTGATCGAGACGGCGCGCCGGCACCGCGACAAGATCGGCAAGGTGTATGCCGGCCGGCACGGCATCATCGGCGCCCTGACCGAGGACATGATCGACACCAGCAAGGAGAGCACGGCGGCCATCAAAGGCCTGCGCCACACGCCCGGCGGCGCCTTCGGATCCGCGCGCTACAAGCTGGCTGGCATCGACAAGAATCGCGCCCAGTACGAACGCCTGATCGACATATTCCGCGCGCACGACATCGGCTATTTCTTCTACAACGGCGGCAACGACTCTATGGACACGGCGCAAAAAGTGTCCGAAATCGCCGTGCAGATGGCGTATCCCATCGCCTGCATCGGGATACCCAAGACCGTCGACAATGATCTGCCCATCACCGACTGCTGCCCCGGATTCGGCTCCGCGGCCAAGTACATCGCCGTGTCCACCCGCGAGGCGGCGCTCGACGTGGCGTCGATGGCGCGCACGTCGACGAAAGTGTTCGTGCTCGAAGTCATGGGACGCCATGCCGGCTGGATGGCGGCGGCCGGCGGTCTGGCTGGCGAAAAAGCCGGCGACGCACCGCACGTCATTCTGTTTCCCGAGATCGTCTTCGATCGGGCGCGCTACCTGGCCAAGGTCAAGGCATCGGTCGAGAAATACGGCTACTGCGTCGTCGTCGTCTCCGAAGGCCTGCGCGATGCCGACGGCAAATTTCTCGCCGAGGCCGGCACCAAGGACGCCTTCGGCCATTCGCAGCTGGGCGGCGTGGGGCCGGTGGTCGCACAGATGACCCAGGAAGCCTTTGGCTACAAGTTCCATTGGGCCGTCGCCGACTACCTGCAGCGTTCGGCGCGCCACATCGCGTCGAAAGTGGACGTCGAGCAGGCCTATGCCGTGGGCAAGGCGGCCGTCGAACTGGCGCTTCGCGGCAGGAACGCGGTGATGCCCGTCATCGTCCGCAAATCCTCAAAGCCCTATCGGTGGAGCATCGGCGAAGCGCCGCTGGCCGCGATCGCCAACCAGGAAAAAAAGCTGCCGCGCAACTTCATTACGGCGGAAGGATTCGGCATCACGGCAGCCTGCCGCAAGTACCTGCAGCCGCTCATCGGCGGTGAAGCCTACCCTCCTTACTCCCATGGCCTGCCCGCTTATGTCGAGCTCAAGGGCGCGAGCGTGCCCAAGCGCCTCCGCACACCGTTTGTGGTATAGTCGCGGCGCTTTTTAAAGCGATAAAAATTATACTTTTCAACAACATAAGATCCCACCGGAGATGTAACCCATGACTCTAGACTGTGCGCTATGGTTGGCAATTGCAGCAGGTGTTTTTGCCATCCTTTACGGCGTCGTTTCGGTACGCTGGATTCTGGCGCAGCCCGCGGGCAATCCTCGTATGCAGGAAATCGCGGCGGCAATTCAGGCGGGTGCGAAGGCCTATTTGAACAGGCAGTATTCCACCATCGCCCTTGTCGGAGTCATCCTGTTCGTCGTACTCGGCGTGACCTTGGGCTGGGCCACCGCCGGCGGCTTCGCGGTGGGCGCCGTTCTCTCCGGACTCGCCGGCTACATCGGCATGTTCATCTCCGTGCGCGCCAATGTGCGCACGGCGCAGGCAGCGCACTCGGGCATCAACGCCGCGCTCAAGGTCGCGTTCCGCGGCGGCGCGATTACCGGCATGCTGGTGGTCGGCCTGGGGCTTCTCGGTGTCGCGGGCTATTACCTCGCCATGTTGCGTATTCTCGGCGATCCGGAAGCGGCGTTGCGCTCACTGGTCGGTCTCGCCTTCGGCGGCTCGCTCATCTCGATATTCGCCCGTCTGGGCGGCGGCATTTTCACCAAGGGCGCCGACGTGGGCGCCGACCTGGTCGGCAAAGTGGAAGCCGGTATCCCCGAAGACGATCCGCGCAATCCGGCGGTCATTGCGGACAACGTCGGCGACAACGTCGGTGACTGCGCCGGCATGGCGGCCGACTTGTTCGAAACCTACGCCGTCACCCTGGTGGCCACCATGTTGCTGGGGGGATTGGTGATGGTGGACATGGGCGTGCGCGCGGTGCTGTTTCCGCTCGTGCTCGGCGCGATTTCCATCGTCTCGTCCGTCGTCGGCACCTTTTTCGTCTCCACCCGCGAAGGCGGCAAGATCATGAATGCGCTGTACAAGGGCGTCATCGTGTCCGCCGCCATCTCCGCCGTGGCATTTTATTTTGTCTCGCAGCGCATCATGGGCGCACAACACGGCACGTCTATCTGGCTGTGCACCCTGGTCGGCCTCGCGCTCACCGCTGCGATGATCGTGATCACCGAGTACTACACGGCCACCGAATACTCGCCCGTGCAGCACGTGGCCGCGGCGTCGCAGACCGGTCATGCCACCAACATCATCGCGGGCCTCGGCGTCTCGATGAAGGCCTGCGCGCTGCCCGTCATTGCGGTCGCACTCAGCATCTGGGCCTCTTACCGGCTCGAAGGCCTGTACGGCATCGCCATCGCCGCCACGGCCATGTTGTCCATGACCGGCATGATCGTGGCGCTCGACGCCTATGGACCCATCACCGACAACGCCGGCGGCATCGCCGAGATGGCGGGGCTGGATAAAAAGGTGCGCGACGTCACCGACCCGCTGGACGCGGTCGGCAACACCACCAAGGCCGTCACCAAGGGCTACGCTATCGGCTCGGCGGGCCTGGCTGCGCTCGTTCTGTTCGCCGATTACACGCACAAGCTCGGCGAAGTGCTGGGCCACCCCACCAGTTTCGATTTGTCGAACCCCGCGGTGATCATCGGCCTCTTCATCGGCGGCCTGGTGCCGTATCTCTTCGCCGCCATGGCCATGGAAGCCGTGGGCCGTGCCGCGGGTGCGGTGGTCAACGAGGTGCGCCGTCAATTCCGAGAGATCAAAGGCATCATGGAAGGCACCGCGAAGCCCGATTACTCGCGCGCGGTCGACATGCTGACCAAGGCGGCGATCAAGGAGATGATCATTCCGTCGCTGCTGCCGATTCTGGTGCCCATCGTGCTGGTGCTCATCGTGAATTTCCTCATGGGTCCGGGCTCCGGAGTGCAGGCGCTGGGAGGTCTCTTGATCGGCACCATCGTGACGGGACTTTTCGTCGCCATCTCGATGACCACGGGCGGCGGGGCCTGGGACAACGCCAAGAAGTACATCGAAGAAGGGCATTACGGCGGCAAGGGCTCCGACGCACACAAGGCGGCGGTGACCGGCGACACCGTCGGCGACCCCTACAAGGACACCGCCGGCCCGGCCATCAACCCTCTGATCAAGATCATCAACATCGTCGCGCTGCTAATGGTGCCCGTACTCGGCAAGATGATCTGACTCCGCACAGGTTGTCCCCCGCTGGGGAATAAATCGGTCTCGCCGGTAGTCCTCTTGGTGAAATCCATCACGAGGTCTGCCGGAGTGAAGCGAGATGCACTTGTAAGCGGTGTCGTCGCCTGTGCGATCGTCGCGGGTAGTTGTGTTGCCGGAGCGACGCTCGCCGCGATGACCGCACTCCAAGGCGATCTGATCCGAGGTAGAACCCTCTATCAGGCCTGCACGGGCTGCCACTCCGTCGACGACAATGATTTGGGCCCCCGGCATCGCGGCGTCGTGGGACGCCGCGCGGGAAGCATCGAGGATTACTCCTACTCCCCGGCCCTGAAGAATTCCGGTTTGACCTGGGACGAGGCGACGCTGGACCGCTGGCTGACCAACCCGAGCGCGCTGGTTCCGGGCACCAAAATGTTCTTCAAGCTCGACGCCGCGCAAGACCGCGCAGACGTCATCAGCTACCTCGAAAGTCTGAAGTAGCCCTTAGATATCGAAATAGATCGCGTCGGGTTCCAGGGCGCCGATGCGCGTACCCACGCGCAGTTCGGGCTCCTTGAGCGAGACGCGCGAGTGGGGCGGCACGCTGCGGGTCAGGAACACCGAGCCGCCGATGACGCTGTCGGCGCCGACCACGGTCTGACCGCCCAGCACCGTGGCATTGGCATAGAGCGTGGAGCCGCTCTCCACGGTCGGATGGCGCTTCTTGCCGCGGATGATCTGGCCGCTCGCATCGCGCGGAAACGACAGCGCGCCCAAGGTCACGCCCTGGTACAGCTTGACCCCGTCGCCGATGTGTGTGGTCTCTCCGATCACCACGCCGGTGGCGTGATCGATGAAGAAAGCCGCGCCGATGGTCGCTCCCGGATGAATGTCGGCGCCCGTCTTGGAATGCGCCCATTCGGTCATGATGCGCGCCATCATGGGCACGCCCAGATCGTACAGAGCGTGGGCGATGCGATACACGCTGACCGCCAGCACTCCCGGATAGGCCAGGATCACCTCATCCAGATTCGTCGCCGCGGGGTCGCCGTCGAACGCCGCCTGGACGTCGCGTATCAGCAGACTGCGGATCTCGGGCAGACGGCCCAGAAAAATCTCCGCCAATTCATGCGCACGCGGCGCGCACTCGCCCGCTTCCGCACGCCCCGCCGTGACCTCGCGTCCGTAGCAGAGGCAGTGCTCCATCTCCCGCTCGAGCTTAGGCGCGAGGGCCGCCACGGAATGCGCCACATGCGCGCCCAAATTGTCGCTGCTCAAATCGCGGCGGCCGAAATAACCGGGATACATCAGATCGAGCACCGATTCCAAGATCTCGACGATGGCTTCGCGCGACGGCAGATAACGGCGCGAAATCCGGCGCGCGCGCTCATCCCCCATGTAGCTGCCGAGGAACTCTCCGGTGACTTTCTCGAGCGCCGCTTTGTTGGACGGAGGGGACGGGGGCTGAGCGACGGCTTTCATGGGGACCTTCAGGCGACTGCCTGCATTTTTTCGACTCCCTCGAACAGCCCCTCGAACAAGGCGCCCGACAGGTATCGTTCGCCGGCATCCGGCAATATGACGACGATGGTCTTGCCCTTCTGCGCGGGCTCGCGCGCCAGACGCAGCGCCACGACCATTGCGGCCCCGCATGAGATACCGCTCAACAGGCCTTCCTCGCGCGCCAGGCGGCGCGCCATCTCGATGGATTCGTCGTTGGTGACCTGCTCGACGCGGTCGACCTGCGACAAATCCAGGTTCTTGGGGACGAATCCCGCGCCGATGCCCTGAATCTTGTGCGGCGCCGGGGTGAGCGGCTGACCCGCCAAGGTCTGGGTAATGACGGGCGAATGCGTGGGTTCCACGGCCACCGTCAGGATCTTCTTGCCGCGAGTGCCCTTGATGTACCGCGAGACGCCGGTGAGCGTGCCGCCGGTGCCGACCCCGCTGACGAACACATCGATCTTGCCCTCGGTGTCCTCCCAGATCTCCGGTCCCGTGGTCTTCTCATGGATTCCCGGATTGGCGGGATTTTCGAATTGCTTCACCAGCAGGAATTTGCCGGGGTCCGCGGCGGCCAATTCCTCCGCCTTGGCAATCGCCCCCTTCATGCCCTTGGGCCCGGGGGTCAAAACCAGCTTGGCGCCGAATGCGGCCAATACCTTGCGCCGCTCCATGGTCATGGTCTCGGGCATGGTCAGAACGCATCCATAGCCGCGCGCGGCCGCAGCATAGGCGAGTGCAATGCCGGTATTGCCGCTGGTCGCTTCGACGATGGACATTCCCGGTTTCAGGGTGCCGCGCTCTTCGGCGTCCCACACCATGGCCGCGCCGATGCGGCACTTCACCGAGTAGGCGGGATTGCGGCCCTCGATCTTGGCGAGGATGGTCGCGCCGCTGCTCGCGTGGAGGCGGTTGATTCGGACCAGCGGCGTGCGGCCGATGGATTTCGTGTTGTCCTCGTAAATCGGCATAGGTCACCTCTTAGGCTGGCAGCCGATTTTCCTCCTAAGCGCGGAGGAAATGCCATAGAAGTTTGTTATGAGACCCTGACGAGGGGTTATAAGGCGCCCTAACCTAAGGCGCCCTAGCCCGGGCGCCCTTAGCCCGGGCTGGGTATCATCGACAGCGGCTGCGGCCGGCCGAACACGAATCCCTGCACGAAGTCGATACCCATGCCGGTCACGGCATCCAGGGACTCCTGGTCCTCGACCTGTTCCGCGACCACGCGGAAGTTGAGGCTCCGGGAGAGTTCGATCATCGCCGCGACCATGGCTTGATTCACGCTGTCCCCGGCGAGGTTGCTGATGAAGGAGCCGTCGATTTTCAGGTAATCCATGGGCAGAGTGCGCAGCGTCGCGAACGAGCTCAACCCGCTGCCGAAATTATCCAGCGCGAACTCGCAGCCCATGCCGTGCAGCACCGCGATGAAGCGCTGCGCATGATCCAGATTCGCCACCACCGAACTCTCGGTAACCTCGAAGCAGATGTCGCCGGGAGTCGCTCCCGTATGATCGAAGCAGTCGACGACGAATTCCAGAAAATCCGAATCCCCCAGCGTCTGCCCGGCGATATTGATCGCTACACTGCGGCCCGGCGGCAATTTCATGCCGCCCCGCCCGAGCGCCGACAGCACCGCCTGCACGACCCAGCGGTCGATGTGCGGCATGAGGCGATAGCGCTCGGCCGCGCGAATGAAATCTGCGGTCGGAGCGCCCGGCTGGTCTTTGTCGCCCGTAAGGCGCACGAATACCTCGAGCGCCGGACCGCGCATGCCGTTGGCGCGGGCGTGCACGATGGGCTGGTAGTAGAGCTCGAATTTGTTGTCGCGCAAGGCGCCTTGCAGCTTCTGCAGCCAATGAATCTCGCCGCTGTGCCGCGCGCTCGCTTCCTCGCGCGCCGAGTACACATGGACGTGCAGGCCGCCCTGTTTTTTCGCCACGTAGCATGCGGAATCCGCCGAATTCATGATGTCTTCGATGGCGCCGCCGCTGGCGCCGATCTCCACCAGGCCGATGCTCACGCCGATATTGAAGATCTTGTCCTTCCAGACGAAGCGATAATCGTTGACGGAACGCACCACGTCGTCGGCGATCTGACGGGCCTTCTCGAGCGGGCAACCGACCAACAGCAGGGCGAATTCATCGCCGCCGATGCGGCCCACCGTATCCGAATCGCGCACCGCCTCTTTGATGAGCGAGGCGACCTCGCGCAGCATGTTGTCGCCCGCGGTGTGCCCGCAGGTGTCGTTCACCACTTTGAAGCGGTCGAGATCGAGGTAGCACAGGCCATGCCCGACGTTCCCGGTCTGCGCGGAGTCCATGGCCTCCTGCAGCCGCCGCTCGAATTCGCGGCGGTTCACCAGCCCCGTCAGCGCATCGTGGCTGGCTTGATAGGTCATCTGGCGCGTGAGGCCGCGCAATTCGCTGGTGTCGG
>Ga0073928_10005976_pt1 | contig 16678 bp, 13 predicted proteins | sample PaiPotPPA55metaG_FD_76969 | JGI IMG/M metagenome (GOLD analysis project Ga0073928, IMG submission 76969) | Iron sulfur acid spring bacterial and archeal communities from Banff, Canada, to study Microbial Dark Matter (Phase II) - Paint Pots PPA... ... | reverse complement strand
CGAAAACAGGCCGAAGTGTCACCCAATTAATCGCCTTCCAGCGTGTCTCAGCTTAGGGGTGCAGTCCAAAGTGTCACCCATGTGTCCGGTACAATGTGTTACCTATGTCTCAGGCCGCTCAATCCGACGTTGCGCCACCTGATAGTCTCTTTTTCACCAAAGGCGTTGCACCCCGTAGCTTTCGAAAGATGCTTCATTACTGATGATAGGTATATTCTCGGCTTGAGCTTGGGCGATGAGCATACGGTCAAATGGGTCCTTGTGAGGGCCAGCCAAGAGTCCAGCCCGAATGCCATGCTCTGGAGAAATGGCTAACGGTTGAAAACCTTCACGTTCAAGTAGGCCCGAGAAATCCGCCGCTAGGTCAGTAGCAGTCGGGAGTTTTCCCAGCCTGACCTTGATGGCGATTTCCCAAGCCGAAGCAGCACTTACGATCAGTGTGTTTTTGGTTTCCGCAATGATCTTTCGAGCGGCTCGCGTTAGCGCGGGATCATCCGAAAGCCACCACAGCAAAGCATGCGTATCGAGCAGCGCGCGCAACGGGACTACTCCCAGGTCGTCAGTTCGCTCATCGGAAGGGGCTCAAAAAACTCAGGCCCGACACGCAACTTGCCTTTCAACGATCCTGGCTGGCGTTTACCTTTTACCTCGCCGACCGGAACGAGTCGAGCTACGGGTTTTGACCCGCGTGCAATAATCACTTCCTCTCCCTCGGATGCTTTCTCAATTAGCCGAGAAAGGTTAGTTTTGGCTTGGTGGATGGTGACGATACTCATCGCAGCTCCTTAGCTAACCTATGTTAGCCCACTGGAGAATCCCACGCAACCCTGCTGTTTTCTTCCGACAACGTCGGGGTCGATAGGACGTTCACTCCGGTGAAGTCGATGTGTGGCGAGGCTGCCACAGAATCGGCGAGGAAGGATCTAAAATCGTCCCCTTGGGCGCGCCACCTCAGGCAGTCTTGTTCAGGGGGCAGTCAGGAAGCCTGTGCTAGTGCCGGATGCAAATGGCGCTCTATTTCCGAGACGTTGTCGGAGCCCCGGAAATCTCTAGATCATAGAAGTTCTGAAGATTTGGCCAGCGTTATTGTTCTCACCAAATTGTCTGAACCGTTCTCGACCGACGGATCTCACGGTCGGCGGTAAGCAAGGATAGTCCCTCGACCAACGCGGTAGCCCCGATAATACGGTCTGCTGGATCTTTGGGATAATTCACTGGTAATCCCATAGCGCGGGCGCATGCCCGCCCGCTAATTGGCAGAACAACGAAACGAGACTCTACTTCCTGCAAGAATGATTCAAGGCTGATGTGGAGGCGGATCCGGCCCTTACTCGCAAGTGTGGCCAGCTCCAATAGAGTGATATCGGAAATTGCCAGACCGTCCGCGTTCTTCCGCGCGACGTCAATTGCGCTCCTCGCTTTCCTCGAGATCTGATCTTCGTCAAACGCCAGCCAGACAACGACATGTGTATCGACGAGAATCACTTGAGTTCGCCCCACTCTTCAGGCGAAACTGCCGGGGAAACAACGTCTCCTTCGACGGTGCCCTTGCCCGTGAGGAAATTGTAGATCTCATCCGTCTCGGTGTTCACTGGGACGAGCTTTGCCACCGGCTTGCCGTGCTTCGTGATTACGACAGTCTCGTGCTTGGCCTGAACCTCGTCCATGACCGCGAGACAATTTGTCTTGAAGGAACCTGCTGCCATTTTCTTCATACCGCCTCTCCAGTAGAACTATGGTCATCATACCATAGTCATCTCTGCGCTGGAGCCAAAAGACTACGACCGCGACAACCCGTACGCGTGACCATGAGTAGGGTGGTGCCGCTTCGGATCCGATGCGCCGTAAAATCTCGCCTTTCAGGACGGGGATACAAGGCGGTCAGGCACGACGAACTGGGATGAGTTGATCAAGAATTCTTCAAGAAAAGTTCGGAAATCGTCCCCCTGGGCGCGCCATTTTCTCAAAGTAGGGAGACCGCCGCATCGCAACCCTATAAAGTTCGTCGAATTTGGATTTCGCAGCAGGATCAGCCTAGAATTTCAGCCTATGAAGTGCTAGCTTGATTTGTAGCTGTCTGTTGTTGATGAACTGGCGCTGGCCGCCGCAAAGGAGTTCAGGAACGCGAATACCTGGACTCGGATGATCTGACGCTGCTCGCGCATGTTTCAGCCCACGCCCAGCCACGCGAAGTTCGTGGTCCCAAAAATCCATTACGTTTTGCATCCAGCGCAAACGAAAGAAGAGGATATGAAGCCGTCCAAAAACAGGCGAGTTTCAATACCACCTTACTCCAGGCGCTGCTTTTTTATTTGCGTCGCTGCATTCTTCTCCTTTAGTTGTTTTGTACTGGCGCAAGAAACTCCGCAACTCGACCGCAACGCTGTGTTAGGGCATCTGAACGCAGCGATTAATTGGTATCGAAACGCATCGGGCAAGGTACAAACGGTTGGCGTGCCAAGCGACATGCTTTATCAGGACAACGCGCAAGACCTCGCCGCGCAAGCCGTACGGCTGGCTTTCGAGTCCGCCAAGGCGGAAGCGCAACTGGTTACTGCCGGCAATACTGCCGCCAGTAACGGCACGGATCAGACCCCTGAAACTACTGAAACGCCGACGCGAGAAGAAAAGCTGGCACAGTTCGCAACCCAGGTGAAAACAAAAATCGATCAGGACGAGACGCAGCTCGCCGCACTGAACAAACGGATTGATGCCGCCTCGGGCAAAAAGAAAGAAGCTTTAGCGGATCAACGCGAAAAGGTGCAGGGCGACCTGGAGTTGAATAAAGCGATGCAAGATGCGGTCCAGCGCATGACCACCTTTCTGGTCAATACCAACGAAAGCTCGAGCAAGGGCTTACAGGGAAATATCAACGATCTTGCTCGTTCTATCCCCGAAGTCCTCGGTACGGCGACCGCGCAGAGTGCAGCTGCAAAGGCGGCAGCTAACGCTCAAACCCTCACTCCAAGCGCGAGAGGTTTGGCCGGTGACGCCAAAGCGGTGTACGACGAAATGCGCAGCATCCATCAAATCGATCAATTAGTTAAAGAAACGGCAAGTTTGCGCGACATTGCGACCGAAATACAGAAACCGTTGCGCGCTGAGTTGTCCGCGACGGTGCAAAAGGGACGCCAAATGTCGAACCTGTCCGCGACACCCGGCACGCCACCTTTGGAGACGGAGCCTCAGGATTTCCACAAGCTCACAAACCAGTTTAGACATTTGACTAGCGCTTTAATTCCGCTCAGCCAAGAAATCGTTTTATTGGATGAGAGCCGCGCAAATTTCCTCGAGTGGCGCAGAGCGCTGGTGCGCGAGTCCGGATTTACGGTGCGCTCGCTGCTGATGCGAGTCCTCGCGCTAGCTTTGGCACTCGCGTTGGTCTTCAGTCTTTCCGAGCTTTGGCGCAGATTAACTTTCCGCTACATCCACGAGATGCGCAGGCGGCGCCAGTTCCTGATCTTGAGGCGCTTCGTCGTAGGGTTTCTGATTGGCATCGTTCTCTTATTGGGATTCATCAGCGAGTTCAGCTCGCTGGCGACGTTTGCCGGTTTCGTCACCGCCGGAATTGCGGTCGGCTTGCAAGCTGTCCTGCTATCCGTGGCCGCTTATTTTTTCGTGGTAGGCCGCTACGGCATCAGCGTGGGTGACCGCATCAGCATCGCAGGGGTAACAGGAGACGTGATCGATATAGGGCTAGTCCGCATGTACTTGGTGGAGCTCGCTGGAACCGGAATCGAACTTTATCCCACTGGCCGGATTGTAGTCTTCGCGAATTCGGTTCTGTTCCAGGCGGGAACGCCGCTGTTCAAGCAAATTCCCGGCACATCGTACGCCTGGCACGAAGTGGCGGTCTCGCTTGCGCCTGGCGCCAACTTCAAGCTGGTTCAAGACAAACTGACGGAGGTGGTCAATTCCGTGTACGCACAATACCGCGCAGGAATCGAAAAGCAGTATGGTGACATCGAGCGTCGTGTGGAAATCGATTTGCGGGCTCCGGCCACCGAAGCGAAATTGCAGTTCATTGATACCGGACTAGAACTCATGGTTCGTTATCCGGTGGAAATTCGCAAGGCTCCCGAAGTGGACGACAACATTACTCGGAGGCTTCTTGAAACCATTGACGGCAATGCCGAGTTAAAGGCCGGAGTCTTGGGTTCTCCGAAAATCCGGGCTGCCGTAAGGGGCTAACGCTCGCCCAGTAGAACTGCGAGTCATGTAGTATTTCGACTCAGTTCACGCAAGGTTCGGCTAGGCAGCGTTAATATCGGAGATTTCAGGGCCGCGGTAAGGTTGGCTGAGAGAAGAGGAGCTTGCGGGCCCAGCCCTTATTTTATTAAGGATTCCCTTTGTTCCTCTTCCCTCTGCCACGCATCTTGGCGCACTGCGGAAAATTCATCAATCGGGGAAATCCTGTATGTTCGTAAAAGACCCAACTGTAGCGCGCGGCGCAGCCGCCTATTGCTTCGCCGCTCGATGCCTTCCAAGTTTGTCGGCCAGGTCGGCAGGCAATTGATGCAGCAATTCCAGAAAAACGCCGTTAGTCCAGCCGAAGCCAATTACGTTTTCTTTGTATCCCACGCGAATGCGCGTCTTTGATGCTCGTGTGACCACATCGTATTTCTCGAACATGGTCTTGGCGCGCTCGAAATCCTCCAGCACCATGTACAGAAAGTTGAAGGAAATGCGATCCGCCTCCGCGTTATGGCCGTAACGTTTCAAGCCTTCGATCGCAATCAAATGGATCGGAGCCCAGCCGTATGGAAAATCCCACTGCGCGCCGGACTCGTGCAGGCTCATGGCCAAGCCGCCTGGATGTTCGAATAATTTAAGGTTCCTGGTAACTGCCTCCGCTTGCGTTTTACTCGCGGCGCCTACCCACAGCGGATAAAACGTAGTGGCATATTCGTAGGTGGAACGCTGGTTGGTAGCCACGTCATAGTCAAAATAAAGACCGCGGGCTTCGTCCCACAGATATTTATCCATACGCCCGCGCCGCTCGTTTGCGTGGCGCCGCCATTTTTGGGCATCTTCGTGATGGTCTAGAATGTTGGCCATCTCTTGCAGATCCATTTCCTCTTTATAGAGAAGGCTGTTGAGGCATACGGGGGCGTAATGGTGCGTGTCTGCGCTGAAGGGCCCAAAGCGAAACGAGACATCGAACCCTGATTCGCGCATGGTGCGATCGCCTTTGTAATAATTCGCAGTAAGCGCGACGCGATCGGTGGCGCAATCCGTCGCAGCAGTTTGATTTGTTGGGGGATCGCACTGAAATTCAAATACGGGTCCCGCGTGCGGTGCATTCGGATTCTTCCCCAAATGCACCACATAAGAAGCCTCGTCGCCTTGATGGTGCGCCAGCATGTATCGCGCGACGCCGCCATAGTAGTCCTTCGGATTGCCCAGAATTTCAGGAACGGGGCCTGCTCCGTGATCGAAATAACGAGACAGTCCGGTATCGCCGGCAAGATGCGGGGCGCGTATCCATTCTTCGTAGTCGGTGACGGCGAATTTGTATGCGCGTTCAAGCCATGACAAATCCGTGTGTCCCGAAGCTCTTTCAGCGTTGTAAATAGCAAGGATCATGGAGGTCAGGAAGGGAGGTTGAGAGCGTGTGAGGTAATAAGTTCGGTTGGCATTCAAAATCGCGCCGTAGTGCTCGATCTCAAAAAAAAAGTTTTCGACCATTCCCTTGGCGATCGGTTCGCGGTTGTCGCGGAGCAGGCCGAGAATTATGAAATAGCTGTCCCAGCCGTACATTTCGTTGAACTGCCCGCCGGGAACCACGTAGGGATGCGGGAGAAAGAGCACGCCTTCGTTGGGAATCTCGCTGAGATCGATATCACCGGCAGTAGATATTTTCTTGGGCAAGCGGGCCACGTGGATAGGGCAGTATTTTTGAAGTTCGGCTATGTCCACAGGTTCCGGAAATCCCAGCGGAAGATAAAGGTACGGCTCGCCTTCCGTTTTTATATCCTCGAAGGTCTTGCAAATGGTCAATGAGCGGGTCAAGTAATCCCAGCTAGAGGAAATATATTTTTTAATTTGTTCCAGCGGATACCCGGTCTCGGTCATGGTCTGAAGTTGATATGATTGGCTATAAGCGGTTTCGCTTCGCGGAAATGCTAGAACAAGCATCGTTGCCGCCAAGCAAACGTATAAAACTGCCGCGAATGAATTGGGCCCACGCATAATCGCCCGCGCCAGAATCCATTGTCGCAACTGAAGCGGTTTGCTTCAACCGAAACCGTGCACAGAACGAGCTGATGAAATGTATGTGTAGAGTTCAAACCCAAGCCGTCGCGGCACGTTCCGGCAGGTGCCGATTGGTCTTCGGTTGTTCGATTGGTCTTCGGTTGTTATCGACGGGAAGCGAGGATAGAATTCCGACCCGGCACGGAGTTGCGAGGTGTGGCTAAGCATGTGGACAGCTAAAAAAAGCGTACTGATTCTTGGAATTTGGCCGCTTTTTCTGCTTGTCCGCGCTCACGGGGTAAAAGATTCTTTTAATGTTTACTCTCAGCGAGTGAACAATCAGCGTAGCGGAGTGAATCTAGTCGAGACGGAACTCAACCAAGCGAATGTCAAAGCTCAGTTCGGGAAACTGTGGACTCTTTATTCCGACGCAAAAGTCATGGCTCAGCCGCTGTACGTGTCTCATCTCGTAACCGCAAAATGTCCTCAAGGCTGCAACACAGTAATACTTGCCTCGATGAATAACACCGTCTACGCATATAGGGCCGATGATAAGCCTGCGACTTATAACGACACTTTGATTTGGTCAAGATCTCTCGGCCCTCCCCGGGCCGGCGCCCGTGATATCGACGAAGACGCTCTCGACGATCCATGGTGGGGAATTTTGAGCACGCCGGCGATCGACCTGGCGAACAACCTCATTTATCTGGTTGCTTGGAATAGCGATCAGATGTATCGCATTTATGGTTTAGACTTGCGCACTGGCGAAATAGTGAAGGGGCCTGTTGTCATCGAAGGCTCGCTGGGAGACAGTTCGTTTATTGAGCGTAACAAGAATTGGAAACAGCTTCGCAAGCAGCGCGCAAGCCTCTTGCTGGACCATGGCTCAGTTTATGTCGCATTCGGCGGGGACAATACACGAGGCATCAGCGGGTGGCTTTTTGTTTACGATTCGACCAACTTGCTGCTTAGAACCGTCTGGAGCCCGGAGCCGGGCGGCAAAAGTGGCGGAATCTGGATGTCAGGAACCGGGCCGCTTGCGGATCAGGCGGGAAGTATTTTCCTGCAAACGGCAAACGGTGATTACCATCCAGAGAAGAATCAGTATGGCGACAGTTTAGTGAAATTAGAATTGAAGAACAATACGCTGGAAGTAGCGGATGCTTTCACGCCCTGCAATCAGTCGTATTTAAACCGTCAGGATTTGGATATGGGCTCAGCCGCGCCACTGCTACTGCCCGGCAATTTGATCTTGTCGGGCGGAAAGTATGGAAACCTATACCTGATGGACCGCGATCATCTGGCAGGCTACATTTCGGGAGGATGGCTCAAAGAGGATTGCAACGATTCGCAGCGCGTTCTGCAAACGGTGACAGTAAACCGGGGACATATTCATGGTTCTCCGATTTACTGGGACGGTCCGGAAGGCAAGCAATGGGTGTACGTGATGGCCGAGGCCAAAAATCTGACGGCCTTTCCTTTTGTTGACGGAAGATTAAAGACGGGCATAAATGAGGTGAAAATGAGTGGATGGAAACCTCCGCGCCAAGTCCCACCCGCTTGCGGCAGACGGGCGAGGAATTGGATGCCCGGCGGAATTCTCGCGCTTTCGAGTGACGCAGATCGAGCGGGCACTGGTATTGTATGGGCCTTAGTTCCCGCGAACGGCGATTCGAATACCTTTCGCGGCGTGAAGGGAATGCTGCTGGCTCTGAGTGCTGAGGATGTCTCGCAGGAGTTATGGCGCAGCCAGAGAGCCGATGCCGAGTCTGACACACCTGACAGCTTTGGGTTACTTGCTCGGTTTGTGTCGCCGACCGTAGCAAATGGAAAAGTGTTCGTGGCAAACGCCGGAGATCATGAGGAGCGTAAGACATACTGCAAGACTCGGCCGACTCAATTCACGAAAAACTACGGTGTAGCGGTTTACGGCTTGAAGAATTAGTGCATGCCGGATTCGTTCTGCGACGTCTGGGCGTTTAATCTATGAAGGAAGTGCTTTTCATCGGCAGCCGATTCGCGAAAATATCTCGCTTTCATTTCCAGTGAAAAACTCCTCCAGCACTATTGTCCACACGGCTCGAGATTGTTTCTTTCTCGCCGGACTGACCTGCGCAGCCTTGTTAGTTAACGGCTACCACTACGGAATCGAAGACATGGGCGTATATCTTCCCGTAGTCAAAAAGATTCTCAATCCTGCGCTGTATCCTTACGACGCAAATTTCTTTCTGTTTTACACTCGATGGACGATATTCCATCATGCGGTCGCGGCCTCGGTCCGCGCGTCGCATATTCCCCTCGAAGTATTCGTTTTCTATTTGCACATCGCAAGCGTCTTTCTTGTCCTGCTGGGATGTCTTCAGCTAGTCCGAAAATGCTTCACCCCGCCTGCCGCTCAATGGGCCGGCGTCGCGACGGTTGCCGTTTTTCTGACGATGCCTGTAGCGGGCACACACCTCTTCTTGGTGGATCAGCATTTGCACCCGCGAACATTCGCTACCGCGTTTCTTTTATTTGCCACGGTGGCTGTGCTCGAAAAAAGGTCCACCGCGTTGCTCTGGATTGTTTTGACGGCGTTTTGCCACCCAACGATGGCCGTATATGGCACTTTTCACTTATTTTTTCTCGCCATGCCCGGTAAGTTCCTGGATGAATCCGTGCCGGCCCTTGCAGGAATTTTGCTCGGGACCCCACCCAACCCAATTTGGCGACAGGCCATGGCCGACCGGGGCTATCACTATCCGTTTTCGTGGAGTTGGTATGAATGGTTGGGGGCGGTGGCGCCCATTGGCTTACTGGATTTCTTTGCGCGAGTCGCAAGAGGCGACAATATGCCAGTCTTAGAACGTGTGTGCCGCCGGCTGGTTCTTTCGACTTCTCTAGGCATCCTAATCGCGATTGTGGCGTGCCAGTTTTTGCAAACACAGACGGAGACCTGGGCGCGTTTGGAGCCCATGCGCGTTCTGCATTTTATGTACGTGATCTTCATTCTTTTTTCGGGGGCCATGCTTGGAAAATATGTGCTACATGATCGGCCGCTGCGATGGCTCGCGCTGTTGGTTCCGCTAGCGCTGATCATGTTTTATGCTCAACTCCAGGAATTTTCTTCGAGCTATCACATCGAATGGCCGGGCCGGTCTCCGCGCAATCACTGGGTAAAAGCGTTCGATTGGGTGCGCCTAAACACTCCGCAGGACGCGCTTTTTGCATTGGATCCCAATTACGGGAAATTGCCGGGAGAGGATTTCTATGGCTTCCGGGCTTTTGCCGAGCGCAGCATGCTCGCCGACCTGGATAAAGACGCATCGGTGGTCTCGGTGTTTCCGGAACTTGCATGGCAATGGAAACTGGAGACCAGCGATCGACAAAGCTGGCCGCAGTTTGTACTCGGGGATTTTGAACGCCTGAAGAAAAAATACGGTGTGACATGGGTGATTGTCAGCAAAGGCAAGTCCGTCGGGCTGCCGTGTGCCTATGAGAACTCTGCAGTAATGGTTTGCGAGATCCCTTGATCGCCCTGCAGTCTAATCGGGTTATTTCTTGGTGGCCCAGTAAAGGCCAATTCCACCAAAAATGTAAGAACGCGCGATCACCGGTGAATACCCGAATTCGTCCAACAACGCGGTGAACTGCTGCATGGTGAGAAAACTCCGCAGCGAATCAGGAAGATAAGTGTACACACGCGCTCGCCGGTGAAGTAGTAATCCCCAGATGGCTCCTTGCGCAAACAAATATCCAAGATAAACGCGTCGCAGTATCAAATTGGAAGGCAAAAAGAAATCAATGTTCACCATCGACCCGCCCGGCTTCGTGACGCGCTGGATTTCGCGAATAGCTTTTTTAATATCCGGACAATTTCGCAAGCCATAGCCGATAAAAACACAATCGAAAGAATTGGCGGCGAAAGGCAGATTCGCGGCGTCGCTACATACTGCATCGTTCAATCCGGACGCGTGTGCGAGCTGAAGCATTCGTTCGGTAATATCGGCTGCAATGGGTGTTGCGTGCGGCAGGCGCTCGAGCACGAGTCTCGAGAAATCTCCGGTACCACACGCCAGGTCCAGCACCACGGCGTTTTCCGGCAGCGAGGCCTTCGCCACGCCCAGCCGCTTCCAGCGGCCGTCCATACCAAAGGAGAGGACGCGGCTGATGAAGTCATAACGCGGCGCGATGGTATCGAACATCTCGCGCATCAAGCGAGAGTCCTGACGTTCGGCCGGAGGTTTCATTCGCGAGCGTGAATCTTATCACCCGTGGGGGAAAACATTCGGATTAGTTCGGGAGGTTCATGTTGTGTCGTCACCAGAGCCTGATTCTGTGACGCGCGCAGCCGCCTGTAGTAATCTGTCTTGATTAAGTTTCATTGCCATTGAAATATTCTCGAAAGGGTGGAATGGCGATTCTGGTTACAGGGGGCGCGGGATACATAGGGAGCGTGACCGTTGAGCGGTTGCGCGCGAACAGCGAAAACGTGGTGGTGCTTGATGATCTGGTGTACGGCCACCGCGTCGCGGTTGATTCAGGCTCTCACTTTTATCAGGGAAAAGTAGGCGATCTGGCGCTTCTAGCGCGCATTGCGAACGAGCATAGGATCGATGCTTGCGTGCATTTCGCGGCGCTTGCGTCCGTGGGCGAGTCGGTAGCCGAGCCCGCAAAATATTTCCAAAATAATGTGGAGCAGGGAATCGCCCTGATGGGATTCCTGATTCGCGCCGGCGTCCAGATCGTAGTGTTCTCCTCCACCTGCGCCACCTATGGAGAGCCGAAGGAAATTCCGATTTCGGAAAAGTGTCCGTCATGGCCGAAGAATCCATATGGCTGGTCCAAGTTCTGTATGGAACGCCTTCTGGAAAGCTACAATCTCGCGTACGGCCTTAAATTCATGGCGCTGCGCTATTTCAATGCAGCCGGGGCAACCGAAAAATATGGCGAAGATCACGAGCCGGAGTCGCACTTGATTCCAAATGTTCTGGCTGCCGCCGCAGGAGAAAAGCCGGAGATCGCAGTCTTTGGAAATAATTATCCCACGCCCGACGGGACTCCCATTCGCGACTATATTCACGTTTCAGATCTTGCGGATGCTCACATCCTCGCACTCGGGCATCTCCGCAGTGGAGGAGACTCTGAAGCTCTCAATGTCGGGAGCGGCCAGGGCTATTCCGTGCTGGAAGTGATTCAGTGCGCTCGCCAGGTGACCAAATGCGAAATTCGCATTCGCTTCGATGCGCCTCGTGCGGGCGATCCCGCTAGACTGGTCGCCGACGCTACCCGGATTCAAAGCGTTTTAGGCTGGAAGCCTGCGGTTTCCGATTTGAGAAACATCGTTCAGTCGGCGTGGAGCTGGCGGCAACGCCATCCAAGAGGTTATTCCAAATAGCCTGATCGACTGGTTCGGTTCTAACCTAATTACCAACGATAAAGAGCCGGTAACAGCTGAGACGCGCGCTTTTCTTGGGCTATTATCCCAAGTGCAAACCAAAAAAGAAGCCCCGCCAGACCGCCGAGGCTTCTCTTTCAATCATGCTACAGGCGTATGCGGGTTACTGTTTGCGGGCGTTGTGTTTCTTGTTGTAGATGTTCTTTGACGCCTTATTCTGTTGCTGATTGACGGCCTTCTTATCCGCGTTAGTCAGCTTGCCGCCGTTCGCCTGACGCATCCCACTCACTTCGCGATTGATGCCTTGCTGTTGATTTTCCAACTTCGCCGTTTCACCAGGAGTGAGCTGCCCGCTCTTCACACCTTGTGCGATGCGGTCCTGCTGGTTTTCGCGGCGATCTCCCACTTCATTATTGCCGTAATGCGCGGTGTTGGCATTGTGCTTGTCGTCGTAAATCTGGTTCGACAAATGATTCTGCTGATTGTTCAGCTTCTCGCGATCCGCAGCGGTCAGATGGCCGTTGTCTTCCGAGCGCATCGTGTGTTCTTCTTTGTTGAGCCCAGCTTCCTTGGTTTCCAAGTTTTTAGTCTCGCCCGCAGTGAGCTGGCCGCTCTGAATTCCGTTGGCGATTCGATCCTGCTGATTTTCCTTGCGTTCTCCCACCGTTCCGGGCGCCGGCGCGGTAGCAGATCCTGCTGGCTGTGACTGCGCGAAAGCCGACGGTCCTGAAAAAATCAACAAAGCTGCGGCGGTGAACAAGAGTCCTCTAATACTCATGATGGCTATCCTCTCTTTTTCGACCCTTAGCTTCTAGGCAGGTCGCTTAGGAAAGTGAAACCCACACGCATATGGAAAGTTGCAGCGGTTGTTAAAGTCGTTGAGAAAACTCGGAATAGCCGAATGGCGTTCAAGTGACACTTTTCGTCAACCGTTGCGAGGCTGGTCGGAAGCTGTTCGCGAGAGCAGGTAGTAAGTTATCTCTTCGCTAGCTAGAATGGAATTAGACCTTGTTGCAATGAATTCAGGAAAGTGAGTGTGGCAGGTCACTCGGTCCAATAATAAATCATCAAATCTTGAGGAGATTGAGTCTGAGCTCTCGAACAAAGTTCCTTCAATTCGTAATGTTTGCCACCATGGCGGTGTGCCTGGCAGCATGCGGATCTGGTTCCGGTTCTGGCGGGGGAATGACCAACCCCGTAGCGCCCACGATCTCGTCGCAGCCTAGCGAGCAGACGGTCACCGCGGGCCAGACTGCAACGTTTACGGTGGGAGCGAGTGGCACGGCGCCGCTCACTTATCAGTGGTTTATGAATTCCGCCGCGGTAGGAACGAACTCGAACACGTTTACGATCATGCAGACTCCAGCCTCGGACAACGCCGCGCAGATTTTCGTCACCGTCAGCAACACCGCAGGAATGGTCAACAGCAACACAGTGATGCTAACCGTTAATCCGGTCCAAGCAAGCACTGCAAATGTGCTTACTTTCCACAATGACGTGGCTCGCACCGGTCAAAATCTGAATGAAACCATTTTGACTCCAGCTAGCCTGAACTCTTCGAATTTCGGCAAGGTAGGATTTCTGCAAACGGACGGTCTGGTGGACGCCGAGCCGTTGTACGTTTCCAATTTGACTGTCTCCGGCGCGCAGCACAACGTTGTGTTCGTGGTAACCGAGCACGACTCAGCCTACGCTTTTGATGCCGACACATTCGCCCAGCTGTGGAAAGTGTCGGTGCTTGGTGCAAACGAGACCAGCAGTGACAATCGAGGCTGCGGTCAAGTGACACCGGAGATTGGCATCACATCGACACCGGTAATCGATCCTCATGCTGGCACGCATGGCGTCATGTATCTGGTGGCTATGTCAAAAGACGGCAATGGCAATTATTTTCATCGGCTGCACGCTCTGGATATCACCACTGGCGCGGAAATGTCCGGCAGCCCGACTACAATCCAAGCCACCTTTCCAAATCAAAGCGGCCAAACCACATTTGATGCCAAACAGTATAAGGAACGCGCGGCGCTCCTTTTGCTTAACGGCGTGATCTACACCACCTGGGCTTCACACTGCGATGCCGGAGCTTATACCGGTTGGATCATGGGCTACGATCAAACCACACTCCAACGATCGTCGGTGCTCAACGTGATTCCCAACGGCGGTGACGGCGCGATATGGATGGCCGGCGATGGCCCAGCGGCGGATTCTTTTGGAAACTTTTATTTTCTGGACGCCAACGGTACATTTGACACCACTCTGGATGCCCGCGGAGATCCAGTAAACTCAGATTACGGCAACGCTTTCATTAAAATTTCCACCGCGAATAACACTCTGAGCGTCGCGGATTATTTCACCATGCACAATACGACGTCTGAGTCCGACGCGGACCAGGATTTAGGCTCCGGCGGAGAAATCCTTTTGCCAGATTTGAAGGACGCGTCCAACAATACCTGGCACCTTGCGGTCGGAGCCGGCAAAGATTCGCATATTTACGTGGTGAATCGGGATTTGATGGGGAAATTCAATACCAGCAACGACAACGCCATCTATCAGGAAATTTCCTCCAACGGAATATCCGGCGGGTCTTTTGCAACGCCGGCATATTTTAACAATACTGTTTATTACGGCGCGGTTGGGGATTCCTTGAGAGCTTTCGCGATCTCGAATGCAAAGTTGGTCACTCCGGCGGGTTCCCACAGCTCGGCGGCTTTTGGCTTCCCTGGAACGACGCCCAGCATTTCAGCGAACGGAACTTCAAACGGAATTGTTTGGGCGGTGGAAAATAATGGCGGCACCGGCGTGCTTCACGCGTACGACGCAACCAATCTTGCAACCGAGTTGTACAACAGCAGCCAGGCCCCCCATGTCCGTGACAGCTTCAGTGACAACAAATTCATCACGCCGATGATCGCGAGCGGAAGAGTCTATGTCGGTACTCCCACCGGCGTAATCGTGTTTGGCTCGCTGTAAATACCAATTTACCGCTTTAGCGCTTTTTCAATCGCCGAAGTTACCTGCGTCGAGTCCGGTGTGGTTTCGGGCTCAAAGCGCCGGACCACCCGGCCGTCGCGATCCACCAGAAATTTCGTGAAGTTCCATTTAATCTCGCCGGCATAGACGGGATTGGCGCTCTCGGTCAAGTATTTGTACAGCGGAGTCTGGTCCTCGCCCTTCACCGATACTTTGGCATACATCGGAAAAGTGACGTTATATTTCGCCGAGCAGAATTTTTTGATCTCGGCATTTGTGCCCGGTTCCTGACTGCCAAAATTGTTGGCGGGGAACCCCAGAATCACGAAGCCCTGGTCTTTGTACTTTTCATAAATGGATTCGAGCGCGCTGTATTGTGGCGTGAATCCGCAACGGCTGGCCACGTTCACCACAAGAATCACTTTTCCTTTGAAGTCCGCGAGCGGCATGGGCTTGCCGTCAATTGAGTTCAACCTGAAATCGTAAATACTTCCCGCAGCAAATAACGAAGCGCTCATCGCCAGGATCATCACTCCTGAAAGGTAGGTGCGAAAATTGCGGTTCTTTCCGTTCTTCATGGTGCCTCCGTCAAATTTCCCAGTCTCGGCACCGGGGACGTGACGAGAATCATACAGGAACCGCAAGAACCCGCGCAATCAAGCCGCCAGCTAATCATCTGGGTGAATTCCCAGGCGGTCGTTTTCTTCTCCAGCTTCGAGCGGGCGGATGCACAGATCCGTTCTACGGGGAGAACATTGGTATAGCTGGTACGCGGGCAAATCCTCGGGTTGGACTTCGTAGGTGCCGTCTTCCATGTCGACGACCAGGCCGTAATCCGACATCACGTAAGGATTGCCGGGCAGCGCGCGCACGCGAAACTCAGAGCTGGGTTCGTAATTACCATAACTAAAACAGTAGCTGATACACGCGCGGTCCGCGATGTGCTGAACCGAAATCCGGGAGCCGGGCTGCGGCGGCCTGATGGTCGCCAATACGCGCGAATTACGCGGCAAAGTTCTTTCGAGCTGCCCGGCTTGCTGTTCCAACTGGTTTACGATTTTCGTGTCCTGATAAACGAATGTGAAAAATATTGCGGCGATTGCAGCGAATCCAATCAGATGCCACCAACGTGGCCTCATTACGCCAAGCACGCAACAAAACACAACGGCAGAACCCGAGGTCAACCGTTCAGTCAATAACGCCAGGACGGCTGAGTTGCCAGGTCGAAACCGGATGGCGTCAGGCAATAGCCAAACGGCCAGGGCTAGAAGCGTATAAAGCTGCACCGGAATTAGGTATTTTGTCCAAGCTCCGCCCTCGCGGATTCTCGCATAAATATCGACCGCTAACACCGCAACGGCGAAACAGATTAGGGCGATGCTTGGAATATCGTAACGCGGACCAAAAAGAAGCAGTTGATCCGCGCCGTTGAAAAAATAAAACCGCTTAGCCTGGGCCATGATCTCGTAGTGGCGCCAAAAATCGAAATGAATCAGCATGAGCGCCATTCCTGCGATGAGCAGCAACCAAGGCTGGTGCCGCGCCTGTATCGCTCGAGCGATGGCAATATAAGCAATCGCTCCTGCCATCCATGCGAGGCCCAGAGGATGTGCGAGCAGAATCAAAGGAGCAAGGGCCAGCGGAATCAGCCTCTCCCACCTTTTGCCACGCCAGAAGATTGCAATTCCAAGAAACGACAAACCGAGCGAAAGATAGTAATTGAAGAAGCCCATGTGAAACGTGTAGCCGTAGGTAATCATTGCGAACAGGGGAACCAAAAACCACGGTGCTCTCCTGCTCGCTGCGGAAACGAGCGCAAACGCGCACCAAAAGAAAATCAGGACGCACACGGATACAGCAATCTTTTCCGTGGCCTGCAGGCTGAAGAGTTTTCCGAGGCCGCTGACGAACAGATCGAACAGAACGTTGTTCCATCGCGTGTCGAGCCACAAGCCGGTCACTTGGCCGCGCTCGATCAGTTGGGCCAGCCAAGCGTTGTACATGTGGCTTGCCAGGTCGCCTGCGGCGATGCGTCTATGCCATAGGCAGGGAATCAGCACACACGCGGAAATAGCAAAGATCTTGAAGTAATTCCTGCGCACGAATAGCGCGGCAACTGCAAAAGCAGAGCAGGAT
>Ga0073928_10005975_pt1 | contig 16679 bp, 18 predicted proteins | sample PaiPotPPA55metaG_FD_76969 | JGI IMG/M metagenome (GOLD analysis project Ga0073928, IMG submission 76969) | Iron sulfur acid spring bacterial and archeal communities from Banff, Canada, to study Microbial Dark Matter (Phase II) - Paint Pots PPA... ... | reverse complement strand
GTCTCTGAAGGGCCTGAAACGCCGGGTGGAAGACAGAAAAACCCTCGATGCGGAAGAAAAATACCGCCCCACGACGGAAAAAACAGAAAAAATCATCCGTCGTCAGATTTTTTCAGCAGCCTGTTAGAATGAGTAAGGCAATGCATGTCGGGGCGTAGCGCAGCCTGGTAGCGCGCCTGCCTTGGGCGCACACATCTCGACTCCAACAACTCCGTCCATTTCTTCTAACTACTAACGTTTCCAACAAATCGGGGAATCTGCTTTTCGCTCAAAGATAACTCGAATGGATTGAAAAGGTTGGATTCTTGCACAGTTGGTGCACAGTCGAATGCATACAGAGCATTCGGTTAACAGCCGTGGCGGTCAAAAATTTAAGTGCCCTATCTGGTGCTGCTTGCACCAATTGGGAGCCATTCTATCCTCTCTAACTGCACCCAAACCTGCACCCAAGAAGGTATCTGCAAACAGGCCGAGAATGTCCTGCGAGTCAGTTTCTTGATAGTCTCCGGATAGCCGACCATTCAGAAAACAACCCCAACTCGGCTAGGCGATCGATCAGAACGTTGGCGCGTATTACGACATCCAGGAAGGGCGCGTCACGATGGCGCTGCGGGTAATCTTATCTACAGAGGGTGTTCCGGCCTGCCGCATGATCGTTTTTAATTCGCGACGCAATATTTCCAGAACCGCTTCGACACTAGTTTGGCCAAACGCGGCCAATCCCCATGCTTCAGGCCTACCTATGCCGACCGCTGTCGCACCCAGAGCGAGGGCTTTGAAAATGTCAGTGCCGCGTCGGATACCACCGTCCACGATGACAGGAATCTTGCCGGCCACACCTTCGATCACTTCGGGCAAACTCTCTATCGTCGGACGCAAGCTTTCCTCATCTCGTCCTCCATGATTCGAAGTGATGAGGCCGTCCACACCATGCTCGACGGCAATTTGTGCGTCTTCGCTCGTGACAATGCCCTTGAGGTATTGCTGAAAGCGGGCCGCGCAAAAGACGCCGAAGCCGTCTACCGCGAAGAACTTCAGGATCTCCACGAAAACGGCTGGGCATTGTTCGGCTTGTGTCAAAGTGTACAGGCTCAGGGCCGAACCACAGAGGCTCGAGAGATTCGAGAACGATTCGAGCGAGCGTGGAAAAATGCTGATGCCATCCTGAATGCGTCAGTGTTCTAAATATCGAGCAGGTACTTTCCCCGCGAAAGTCCAGTCAGACCGCCTAGGCCCGCAGCGCATTCGGGAGTATCAAGCGCAGCTCTTCGCAAAACGGAAGTTGTCGCCGGGTTCGGTGACGACTTATTTGTGTGCGCTGCGCTTTTTCTACACCCAGACGCTCAAAAAGCCGTGGAGTGTGGCCGACACCCCCTAAAGCACTAGCGTCACTCGACCACGGACAGGACCACTAGCGCAGACCGACGAGACCCCGCACGGAATCAAGAAACGCGCCTGCTTCGAGGTAGTCGCTGGGTGCCGCAATAGAGCCCCGAAGCGTTCCGTCACGCCCCATCGGGTTTACGCTGACTATCTGAATTGGAAAGTCAGGACACTGGCCGAATTACGGGCAAACCTTCCGTTACACCTTTTTAGGGAAGTGTGGCCGACGATACACTCGGTGTGCGGCCGCGGTCGGTGTGCTGGACGCGGGTGCCGGCTGGCTGCGGTGAACGGGTACACTTTTGGGTTGACGCCACACAGGTGGTGGGAATTATGCGCGTTGAAATTACAGGAGTTACCCGACCAATGAAACGGCCATGGAGATGCCCGAGAGTATGTGTCCTTCAGATATGGTTCGGCAAGTCGCAAGAGGAGTGATTGCGGTGTTGCAGCCTGGAAACGAAATCCGAGCAACTGCAGGGAAAGCGCCGGAGGGAACGGAAATCAACCAGGACGCGCGGGCTGGTTTTTTTTGCGGAACCCCTTATGCGATAGGGCACTCGTCTGACGCATCCGTCGAGGGAGGTGGAAAAGGCCAGCGGCGGCCGCTCCCGCTGCTGAAGAAGCTGAGGAATATGACCATCACAATCTTTGTCATCGAGGGACCTTCCAAAGGTCTGGCGTATGAAATGAAGGATCCCTGTATTACGTTGGGACGGACCGGCGGGGGTGCCGACTTCCAGTTCAATGAGCCAGAAGCGTCCGAAATACAGTGCATTGTTGCAACGCGAGAGAATGGGGTGTGTTTGTATGATGCTGTCTCCATCCACGGCACGTATGTTGACGACCAGCGGATAGCCGCCGCTGAACTAACGCACATGTCCACATTTCGGATCGGATCGTCGCGGCTGCTGGTCGAGGTGCATCCGAACCAGTCAGCGGACGCCTGTTGAATGCAAAAAATAGGTGCGGAATCACGCGAGAGACTCCAGATCGGGCTCGCCGCAGTTCCCGATAGAGCACGCGGACGAAGAGACGGAGTTAGATACGGGCAGGCGCCCACTACAATGTATTTAACCCCTTCTCACCAGTGCCTTGTCCGACGCAAGAGCATTGATAGTCCCATCCGCGAGCAAGGATGCGAAATGAAGGATGGGTCCATAGCTCGCATGAAGAGAAGATCATGATTCGAATTTGGATTCTTGGCGCGGGTCTTGTCCTTGCTGCCGTTCTTGCCACAGGAATGGCCTCTGAGACGCGTGCGGAGGAAGCACCCTCAGTCGCGCAAAGCATAGCTGTTGCAGAGGCAGCTCTCCGCCACCGGCATTATTCGCAGGCGGTTCGCACCCTAGAGGATGCTCTGAAGAAATTCCCAGGAGATGCCCGGCTCCGGATTGAACTAGGCAGGACCTTCCTATATCAGCGCCGGGATGCGCAGGCAATCGAGATCTTTCGTGCCGTTTTGCGAGACGACCCTTCGAACCGCGAAGCAAAGCTTGAGCTAGCCCGGGTTCTGAGTTATCAGGGAAAGTACGACTCCTCAAATCGTCTTTTCCGGGAATTGCTGGCAGCGAACCCCAACGACGAGGGAGCAGCCATCGGACTCGTCCGCAACCTGCTTTTCCAACGAAAGAAGGACGAGGCTCGCCAAGCTGTGGAGCAAGCGCTGGCGCTTCATCCAAACAGTCTTCGCCTCCAGGAATACCGGGACGATTTGCAAAAGAACCAGATGCCGCTTCCAGCCTCCCAGGAACCAAATGCACACGGCCGCGTCGGGGCGGATGGTAGCTACTTCAGCGACACGACCGGCAATCGTGCGTGGCGCGCGGGACAACGGTTCGACCTGCAACTTGGGCGCAATCTGTCGAACAGTTTTCGGCTCGATGAAAAATCGCTGTGGGTCAGCCAAGGGCCGAAGGCGAACATCCTGTCCTTTAACGACGAAGGACGCGTGCGGCTAATTCGGTGGCTTTTTGTTGGGGCGGGCGGTGGAATGGTTAGATTTGCTGATAACTCGAATCGGGCTCTCTACCGTGGCGAACTGATTCTTCACCCGATGCGAAGTTTTTGGCTGCAAGGTGGCTTCTCGCGGATACCGATCGCTCCGACCTTTCAGGCGGCGCAATTTGATCTGCTGGCCGAGGGTTGGTGGGCACGGCTTGACTGGCAGCCCCGCTCTTGGCGTGTTAGTGCCGATTTCGCCAAGCAGCATTACTCGGACTCGAATCGCACGCAAAGGGAAGACGCGGAAGTGCTGCGTTGGCTAGGAAACTCGCACTTCGCAGTTGGTTTGGGTTATGGGTACTCACACAGTCTGTTCTCCCAGTCTCTGTTACACGGCTATTTCAGTCCGAACCATTATCAGAATCACCTGGCACTCGGCGGATTTCGCTTTGCTGTGGGGAAAATCTATAGTGGCGAATACATCGCGCAATATGGAGCTGAATCGGTCGACGCGAACCCTTACCTGTTCGCGTGGCAAGCAACGGCCAAGAATCGCCTGTCGTTCGGAAGAATTGACATAGGCGCGGACTATACTTACTTCCATCTTGCGCAGAGCACAGGCGCGTTTCGTGCCCAGGTGGGCCGCGCGAGTTTGGCGTATCGGTTCTAAACAGTTGTCTTAACCCTGGCGGGATTAGGAAGCGAAGAACATGGGTAATCCGTTGAAAGTGCTGGTCGTCGACGACGATAAGTCCATTTGCCAGTGGTTGACTGCGGTTCTGACGGCGGAAGGCTACGAGTGCCGCACGGCGAAGACTACGGAGGAGGCCTCGCCGCTTCTTCACGAGCGGACTTTCGACCTAGCGCTTTTGGATATCTATATTGGGCAGGCGAATGGCCTGGCATTTCTCGAGGAACTGAAAACCTCGCAGCCGGAATGCAAGTGTGTGGTGATGACGGCGCATCCAAGCGTTGAGACGGTCGCGCGCTCCGTCGCCGGAGGGGCCCTCGAATATCTGGGCAAGCCTCTGTTGATTGATGACCTTCTGGCACTGCTGCGCAAGCTGACCGGACCACGCCAGACCTTTGCGAGTGCCCCGAAAGATACATTTTCTCCCGAGACGACGATCGTAGGACGCAGTCCCAAGATGCTGGAAGTGTATCGAGCCGTTGCGCGGGTCGCGCCTAGCACGGCCAGCGTACTGATCACCGGTGCAAGTGGATCCGGCAAGGAACTTGTAGCCAGGGCCATTCATGTACACAGCCCGCGCGCCGAAATGCCGTTTACTCCGATCAATTGCGGATCGTTTCCCGAGACCATCCTTGAGAGCGAGCTGTTCGGACATGAGAAGGGGGCCTTTACCAGTGCGGATTCGAGCCGCAGCGGCCTATTCGAAGCCACCAACGGAGGCACGATCTTTCTGGACGAGATCTCAGAGACCAGCTTGAGTTTTCAGGTGAAGCTGCTTCGCGTTTTGCAGGAACAGAAGATACGGCGTCTGGGGTCGAACACTTTCATTCCGATTGATGTGCGGATCGTTGCGGCAACGAACAAAGACTTGGACAAGCTGATCCGAGTTGGGCAATTTCGCGAAGATTTGTATTACCGGCTCAGCGTTGTCACCATTCAACTCCCTTTGCTCGAAGAACGGGCTGAAGACGTTCCCCTTCTTGCGCATCATTTTCTGGAGCGGTTCAATCAGCGCAATCGGCGCCGGGTCAATATCAGCGAAAAGGCAGTGAAGCTGCTTTCTTCGATGAGCTGGCCGGGCAACGTCCGTGAGCTCGAAAATCTAATCGAGCGGCTAGCTATTTTCGCAGCAACAGACGAGGTTACAGCCGAGGAAATCGAACGTGAGCGGTCGCGGCGAAGTGAGGAAATCACAGTGCCCGAGAATTCGGCGGCATCACTGCCAGGAAAGCTGCAGGAACTTGAGCGGCAGGAAATTCTTCGTGTGTTGCGGGAATCGGGTGGCAACAAGTCACTCGCGGCAAAGAAACTCGGGATAGAGCGAAAGACGTTATATGAAAAGGCTCGCCGCCTTGCGATTGACCTACAGTCGAAAGAACCATGAGTGTTTCACGCATAAGCCGGGCGAATTCTGAGAGCGGCACGGTGAAACGCTGGCTGCTTCTGACCGTTTTACTTTTGTTCGTCGTGGGTGTTCTCAGCCTGACCTATCCCGTGGAGGAGCTCACTCGCCGCGTGGGAGACATGTATTTTCGTCTGCGGGGCAGCCAGGGTACCTCGTCTGATGTCGCGTTGATCCTGATTGACGACGCGAGCCTGGAGCAGTACGGACGCTGGCCCTGGAAACGCTCTCTTTTGGCGCAGGTGGTGCGAGCCGCCAGCGCCGAGCACCCGAAAGCGCTTGGCCTGGACATCTTGCTGTCGGAAGCCGAGGACGAGACAAACGACCTCGACTTAGAGCAAGCGATCAAAGATTCAGGAAACACGGTTCTCGTAGCGAAGATTAACAATTCTCCGAACGGACGACTGTGGGTCGAACCCTTACCACGCTTCGCTCTGAGCGGCATCGCCGTCGGGCACGCTCAAGCTACGTTGGGACCTGATAGCATCTGTCGAAGTTTGCCGGTAAGGGAACTCTCTCTCGAAGGACCACGCTGGGCCTTTGTGCTGGAAGTTGCGCGCGTCGCTCAAGGGACGAGGCTTCAAGACGACGGCCGTCAATTGCGGATCGGAGAACAGGAAATACCGACGATCGGGAAGCCTGCTCAGGCCATTGGAGCCGGAATCGAATCCGAACCGCCGCGTCTCCTGCTTATCGACTACCGCGGACAGCTCACTCCAGGTGAGGTTTCACCTCCCTTTCTGGCGGTTTCGGTCAAGGATCTCCTGCACGGGAGAAGCAAAGGCCAATTGCAGGGAAAGGCTGTGCTGATCGGATTTGGTTCAACGGAGATCGGTGATCGATTAGCGACTCCAGTGAGCGGCAAGCTTCCGATGCCCGGCGTCGAGATTCACGCGAATCTATTGGATGCCATTCTTGCCGGCCGAGGCCTCCATCCGCTGAATCGATGGCTAAGCTTTTCGCTTCTTTGTCTCTTTGGTCTGACTTCGACATGGTTTGTGCTGCGCTGGCCTGTCTGGAAGGGTTTGGCCGCGCTCGCAGGATTACTGGCCACGGGCCTGCTTGGGAGCTACCTCGCATTCGCTTGGGCACATATCCTTGTGGCGCTGGGGCCGTTTTTGTGTGTTGGCATAATGGCCGGCCCACTCGCGCAGTTGCAAAACCTGATACTGGTCGATCGGAATCTGACGCAGCGCCTTCGGCAACTGCAGAATTTTCTCAGGGACGCCGAGCCAAAGCAAAAGGAGAGTTTACCCTCAGTTTTGCGCGCCCAGACCAAGCCCGCCACGGAGGATTTGCATTGGAAGGTAGACCTTCTTGGCCAGTTGCAAGCAGAGCTCGGCTCACTGTACGTGTTCGACCAAACTTTGTTGGAGGCAATGCAGGAGGGCCTGGCGGTTTTTTCCTGCGACGGGAGAATCCTATTTCGAAATCCTCGGTGGCAAAGATTCTGTGAAAGGCAAGGCTGGCCACCGTCTTGCAGCTATAAGGAATTTACAATCGCCGTCCGGCAGCCTTCTTGGAAGACCTTGCCTGGCGCGGGGACCTGGCTCGACACGGAAGTGCATCTTGGAGAGGGTCTCTGGCAGGTGCGAGCTGTTAGGTTGAAGGGTTCCGACCCCAAAATCGCAAGCGATCTGATCATGGTGGTAGTCAGCGATCAGACCGCACGACTGGAACGAGATCGAGCACGTGCGGAAGCACTCGCGTTTGTCACTCACGAATTGCGCACACCCCTGGTATCGATCCAAGGTTTCGCCGAGTATTTGCTCCGCTACTCGAAGGAGCGCGCGAGCAACGAAGCGGCAGCGACGATCTTTCAGGAGGCAGGGCGTTTGGTGGCGATCATTAATACCTATCTGGATGTGCTCCGTCTCGACGCAGGAGCGCGGCCCATGCTAAGCGAGATTTTCCAGGTCGGCGAAACCGTCAAGCAAGTGGCGCGTGTTGTTCAACCGATTGCACAAGCTTCTGGCATCAAGATGCGGACTGAAATTGCTGAAGATTTGCCGCCGCTCCAGGGAGACCGGCACCTCATCGAAGGAGCGCTGCTGAACCTCGTCAGCAATGCCATTAAATACAGCGCCCGAGGCAGCGAAGTGAAAGTAGGTGCCAAGGTCGGAGAAGACGGAGTTGTCCTGGAAGTGTGGAATCCGGGGCCGGCGATTCCAGCGGAGGAGTTAGGGCGTCTCTTCGAGCCGTTTTATCGAAGGAGTGAACAGGAACAAACACAGCGCGGGTGGGGCCTTGGTTTGGCATTCGTCAAGAGAATTGCCGAGCAGCATGGTGGCAAAGTTGAGGCGTGGAGCAAATCCGGGGCCGGAACATCTTTTCGGATATGTTTGCCAACAACTCGGTTGGTCCTTAGTGAGGCACACCAATGAAACATGCACTCGTTCGTTTCACTTGTCTTAGTCTCCTGTGGCTCTTTATCGCCACCAGTATGGTCGCGGCTCAAGAACAGCAACCTAGCTCAGCGCCTTCTGCCGTTGCCATCGCTGGCGCTACCATCGCGGAATGGAAGGGTGATGTTCATCTAAGTCTGCCCGGTCAGTCGGCGTCCAATCCTCTGCGGGGAGAGCAGCTTCCGGCGGGCACAATTCTGGACACGGGCAGCGGAAGACTGCTTCTTCGTCTGGCCGATGGGAGCGAGGTGCTGGTTCGTTCGCGTACGAGATTGCGGCTGCAGCAACCCTCGTTGACCGATCCAAGTTACCTCCAACTGCTTCTGGGACGTATACGCGCGTTGATCAATAAACGGACCGGTGGCACAGGGCCATTCGAGCTCGGCACACCAGGCGCAGTGATTGCTGTTCGGGGAACCGAGTTTGACGTCGAAGTGAATCGGCGGAACGTCACCGAAGTAGACGTGATTGACGGGCTGGTTGAGGTCTCTGGACGCAACCCAGGTGCCGGATCCGTCCTCTTGGAGCCAGGATTCTCGACTCGCGTTGGTCTCGACTCTGGACCGGAACAGCCAGAGCCGACAAATGAAATGCGCCCCGAAGTGGAACGGCCTGAACCTGGAGAAAACGAAATCCGTGGAAAATCGGAGCTGGAGGTTGGATTCGAGCGAGCGGAAAAAGGGCGAGAAATCGAGATTAGCGAGTCTGCAGAAATCGCCGAACGGACAGAGCTGCAAGAAATTCAGGAAATCTTGGAACGCGCTGCCGTGGAAGTAGAGGTTGAGGTTAAGCCTGGGTCGGAACCCTAGTAATTTGCCTGCGTTTCCGCGCGCCTGTGTGCCACTTTTCAGTTCGGTACTGAAATTCCTTCCCTGATAAACCCACTACCGTTACGCTGCTATGCCGAGCTTGTAGTAAAAGAGCAGTCCCCTCGCGCGTGAGTTGTGTGCACCCAAGCTGTGGTGAACGACCACAGACCAGAAGTCCCTTCTTTTTCATAACACAATGAAAATACATGGGTTATTGTCCTACTGATTTGGTCCGCCACTTGCTATTTCAAACACCGTACTAGAACCAGGCATTGGAGGCACACAGTCATGGCAACGCGCAGCAAGATCTTGTTGATTTTGGCAATCCTCTTACCGTGCGGATTTTTGATCCTGATGACCAGGTCCGTCCTCCGGTCAAGTTTTGGCGAAAGGTTTTTGAAAGGAGCAACAAGGATGAGAAAACTTGCATTTCTTACTTCAGCAGTTCTTTTGACAGCAGTGCTCGTGGGAGGCTGCGGAAGCAGTTCTCAAACGCCTCAACCGCTCGCCCCGCGTTCGGTCAGTCTCTCCATCCGAGATAACCCGCCTGCGGGAGTTTCCGTGTTGTCCTTCGAGATCAACGTTATCGGCGCGAGCCTGCAACCGTCAGACGCCTCGAAATCCGCTGTTTCTTTGGTGAGCAGCCCGATTGAGGTAGAGCTCACGCAACTGGAAACAGAGAAGGCTCTTCTGAATGCAGTCAACGCCCCTGAGGGCAGCTATAGCAGCATCAGCCTCACCTTTGCCAATCCAGAGTTGACAATTCTGAACCAGTCGGGCCAACCGATCACCATGGGCACGCAGACTTGCCTTAATGGCCAAGTCTGCGAATTCAACCCATCGCTGAACCAGTCCTCGGTCACGGTCAGTTCAGCACCGTTCCCCGTCACGATCAGCGCAACTAACCCGATTGGCTTGGTCGTCGACTTCGACCTGAATTCCTCTATCCAGAACAACCTGACTGTCACGCCGGCGGTGACGCTGGCGGCGGTTGCCGCCCAACCTGTGAACGGCAATCAGTCCGAGATGGAAATCGAAGACGTTGAAGACATAAAGGGTGTCGTAAAGACTATCACAAGCACGAACTTTACTATCCAAGACAGCCCCAGCGGTCAGACGTTCCCGATCAACGTCGACAGCAATACGAAGTTCGAGGACTTCAATTGTGCGGCGAACCCGAACAACTTCTCGTGTGTGCAGGTGGGGCAAATCGTGGAGGTGGAACACCTGCTTGTGATGGACAACGGCACCCTGCTTGCCAGCGAAGTACATCTCGATGAAGACGTCAACCAGGAGGAACTGGAAGGCATCATCGTTGCAACTAACGCTGCGAACAATCAGTTCCAGATGGTGGTCGAAGATGAAGAGCCCGCAGTCTCCGGCGTGAACGTGGGCAATTCTGTGACGATCTCCATTAATACTCCAGCTCAATTTGCGATCGACAGTGATGGGCTGGGCAGCGGCATTCCTTCGGGCGCTTCCTTCGCCTCGGTGAATGATCTGCTCGTCGGGCAGCAGGTGAAGGTTCACGCGCTGGCCGTTTCGTCCTCAATTGCAGGCACAACTGTAACCACAGATCTGGTGACACTGCACACGGCGCAGCTTGCAGGCACTGTGGCTTCGGTCAACGCGCCTAACTTTGCGGTCAACAACCTGCCGTCTCTATTCACTGCAAACGGCATCAACCAAGTTCAGGTGCAAACCTCCTCGGAGACAGAATTTGAAAACATCTCCAGTGTTTCGTCCCTTGCAACCGGGACCAAGGTGGTTCTCCGCGGATTGCTGTTCAAGACCGCGGGCGACCCCATCCTGGTGGCGAAAAAGGTCCGCAAGCCGTAAGCGGATGACGGAGGCGAGGGGATCGTTTCCAGGAGAGCGGTCCCCTCTGCGTTTCCAGGCTGGACATCAAAGAGTTGTCAACAAAAGAGGACTGCTGGCAAGCAGCGTTGATTGGCGACACACAGGGCATGAGCTAGGAGCACGCTCTGTCGGCAGGGAGAAGGCTATGAGCAAATGGTTTAGCTTTACCATCGTTGTACTTATCGTGTTTTGGCTGAGTTTACTGTCCCTTGCTGAACTCAGACTTAACGCCGCAATGCGCAAGTACAACGTGATTATGATGCAGCATGCGGTCGATCTGACCACGATCAAGATGCGTATGCAGCCGCCTATGATTCAAGCGAGGCCCACACCACAGGTTGCTCCGTCCGCCACTCTCGTGCCGCGCCAACGGAGAAGACTTGTTGCAAGCACGTCGGAGTTCGGTTCGCCTCGCATAGAGCTTGCGGCTGCACCCAGGTGCTGGTGAATCAGAAGAGCAAACAAGATCTATGGAACTATAGTGGAACGACCGACAGGGAGTACCAACGTGAAGCATCCTCTGCCCTCTCTAGATGAACTTTTCGCTACGGACACAGGTGCAGATCGATGAATCGAGACCGGCTTGCGGCGCGAAAGCATTTAGATTGCGGCTTTGGTGGATGAAATCGGCAGCGAACTGCCTTATGTTCGGGAAAGCGAGTCCTGATGTCATCATCTCAACCTAGCATTCCCAATTTTCTAGTTGCGCGCCGTCGCAGCCAACGCGTTCTCATGCAGATCCCCATTCGTGTGCGCGGAGAGGATCTCGGTGGGCGAGGGTTTGATGAAGTAACGGAAACTCAAGCCGTCAGCGCCCATGGAGCGTTCATTCTCTTGCAAGCGAGCGTCAGCAAGGGAGCTCAGATCACGCTGAAGCACAATCGCACTGCCGAAGAACTGGAGTGCCGCATCGTGCATCTCGGGTCTTTGCGCGGCCATAAAGTAGAAGTCGGCCTGGAGTTCTCCTCACCGCGGGCAGATTTCTGGCCGGTGCACTTCCCTCCGGAAGACTGGACTCCGAAAAGTTGGGAAGCCCGCAAACCTGTTAGCGCTTGCGAGGGAAGGGAAAAAATAGCGTGGTTTATGCGCGGCGACCTGAGAAAAGTTGATCCGGTCTAGCGGTGGATTCGCACGGTTACTTTGAACTTTCCATTTCCATTCTCAAGGGGCCGGAGATTCGCGATTGAGTAAAAACACCGAAGTGGAACTCGGCTCGATGTTAAGGATTTCCAAAAGCTTTGTGTTTTACTCACACTTAAGCCTGAGAGATTTTCTGTGCGGTTCGCCGAAATAGTCGGTTTCTGCGCGAAGGTGGGAAAGGAATTGTTGTTCTCCTGCGTCCGCGGCTGTCTTTGCGGCGCTGGCGTAGGATTCTTCCTTTTTCTTCGTTTGGGATTTCCAAGGGATGTAAACTTAGCTGGTTATCTGAGTGGATTGTTCTTCGTTGCCGGCCTCGAATTAGGTTTTTCTTGGTGGATCATCCGCAGGCTAGCGGCTGCCATCGACTCCCGCGTACGGAATTCGAATTAGCCTCCTAGGAAGCTGAGCGGGGTGCGGGATTCTGGCGTTGCGTGTGCCCAAGTGAAGGCTGCCATCCTGAGAGCTCACAGAGTTGAGTTTCTCGAACCAAGACTGTGGTGAATCACCACACCAAGCTTCAAACCTAGCTTTGCGAAACTCCATAAAAAGAAAGGAGTTATCTGGAAGATCGTTTGGCCCGCTGGTTGCTTTGGTACTAGAACGAGGCACTTCTTCACCCCGTGTGGCGGGAGCAAAAAGGATAGAAATGCAAAGCAGATATATAAACCACGAAATGCATGAGCGCCTTTGGGCCCTGCTGTCGGTCGACCAATCTACAAAAGTGATTGCGGGCGCACGCGCTCTCTCGACCCGTGTCCATCATGAAAATGGCGCCGCCAGCTTGAGTGGCAGTAGAAACTCCGATTGTGACTGTCTAAGCCTATCCGAGCTGGTCGTAGCGGCACCTCCGGGCTTCGCTCTTCCAAAGGATAAAATCATTACGATCTTGGTCCTCGAGGGCCCCTCCAGGGGCCTTAGTCGCCGACTGGTTAAGCCACACGTCAGCATTGGCCGCGTGGGCGGCGGTGCGGATATCGAGATTGATGATCGATACGTCTCCACCCTGCACTGTGCCGTAGCTGTGAAGCGCGACATCATCCGGCTAAGGGATTTGGATTCGCTTACCGGAACCTATGTCGGAAATCAGCGTGTATCCATTGCTTCCTTGGGTCACCGTTCCGAGTTTTGCGTTGGCTTCTCGGTGTTGTTGGTCACTGTCCTTCCTGCGCGAGCAGTTCCGCATCGAGAGGAAGCCAACGAGTTCGCGGAAGGAAAGGAAGGATGAGCACGCGAATCATTCGTCGGCCGCAGCGCAGGCACGTCCTGCTGGGCTTTCATCGTCGAATGCAGATTCTCGCAGGAATCCTGCTCTTATTCGTTGCCATGCCCGGGGCCTGGGGGCAGCAACATGGCAATCTGCAGTTGACGATCATGGATCCAGACGGCAACCCGGTCGCCGATGCGCAGATTTCAGTCAGGCTCGACGGCCGCGAGTTGTCGAGAGCTACTTCGAATGGTCAAGGCGTCGTGGTGCTTTCGAACATTCCAGCGGGAATGTACGAATTGGTGATCGAGAAGCCCGGGTTTCAGACCAACCGTCAGGCCCTCTCTGTGGATGGGCCAGAGAGCGCCGCCGAGGTCACGCTTCTTCCCAAGATAGCCAGATCGGAAAATGTGGAGGTGCGTGCCGATGCCGATGGATCTGCGAACAACCAGGTCGCCGCATCGCAATCACTGCAACGCGAGGAAGCGAACTCCTTGCCGAGCCGTCCTCGACTGTCACGGATGCGCTGCCTTTGCTCCCCGGAGTCACTCGGTCCGCTGACGGCGAGATCTTGATTGATGGAGGCGCGGAGCATAGCAGCGCGTATGTGGTGAACGGGACCGACGTCACCGATCCTGGTACGGGCCGCTTTGGACTTTCCGTTCCCGTGGATAGTCTCGAGTCCTTGAGCGTGATCAAATCGCCTTTCCTCGCCGAATACGGGCGGTTCAGTGCCGGAGTCGTCACTGCTGAGACTCGCCGCGGCGGCGAAAAATGGCATTTTGAGCTCAACGATCCCTTTCCCGGCTTTCGGATTCGTAGCTTGCATCTTCGCGGAGTACGAGATTACTCTCCGAGAGTCAGTTTCGGCGGCCCACTTCTTGCCAATAAGCTTTACTTTGCTGAAGCTTTCCAATATGCAATGGAGAAAGAAACTGTTCGAACTCTTCCGTTTCCTTACAACCAGTCAAAACACGAGTCCAACAATTCGTTTAGTCAATTCGATTATATCTTCTCAACCACGCACTTCTTGACTGCGACCAGCCAGGTAACCCAGCAGCATACCAACTTCGCCAATCTGACATATTCCATGGCCGAGCCGGTCTCACCTAGTTTTCGCGCCTTCGCCCGGCTGTTCGCCCTCACCGATCATCTCGCTGTGGGAACCACCCTTCTGAGCAGCACGCTCAGTGTTCAGGAATTCGGCGCTGGCACAGGCGCGCAAGGCGACTCGAATATGGTTCTGACTCCTACAGGAGATCAAGTGTTGGGAATGCCTCTTTCAAGTAGGCTTCGTAGAAAGTTGTTGTCTTACCGGCGCCCATCGGTCCCGCGATTATGAACAGCGCTGGCTTTTGCTGGCTCAGGTTGTGATTTCCTCGCGTGCAATTTTGCGTGGAGACTTCCCGCGAGTGGCCTCAAAGCTTGTCTCTAATTTCTCAACGGGGGTTCGCTCTCCATCAGGCGTTACCTTCACCGTCGCTTTCAGGTTCCGATCGCACTCGTAATATGCCCCGTTCGGCTCTTCCGCCTCGAAGGGAACGGTTTGCATTGCCGAAAGCTCCGCAAGCATCTGATGAAGCTCGCGACGTTCGGCCTCTGACATCGTGTCGTACAAATGCACGGACGAACCCCGTCCCTTGGCTGGTTTTTTGAGCTTGGATTCTCCACCCTTTGAGTAAAAAACCAGAAGAGCGCTATTCACAAGCTGATTCATCGAACAATTCCGCTTCTTGGCGACTTGATGAATGCGCTTGCGAAGTCGATTCAAGATGACGACTTGCGTTTCTCTTCCGGTTTGTTTCTGTCTGGACTGAAGCTTCACAAGCTCAACCGTATTAAGATTGACCGCCAGAAGCGCATCGTTGATCGAAGTCGACAGCTCTCCCATATATCGCGGCCTGTCCCGCATGAGTTTGTCGAGGGTACTCAAGAGCCGGACATTGTAGACTCCGAAATGAACGCTTCGCCGCTTGGGCACGATTCCCTGCTGTCTTCGGAATAGGGGTGCCGCAACTGAAAATACGTCGCGGCTCATAAATGCAGATATATACACCACCCTCGCTGCTCGTTCAAGCCGCTCCTCAATTTCGCACGAGAGTGCGTATGTCGAATCGTGATCGCTGACATCAGGCGTGGATGTGAATTGACGTTCCACCACTTCCATCACCGTTTGTTTTTGTCATTCGAGTCCTCCGTTCCATGCACCAACGTTTTCAAACTTCGTGCGCCCCGCCAGTGAAAACCAGACCTGCCTTCCTCCAATCGCCTTAGATTCGCAAATGGGTCGCGCCCTTCAACTGTTTCCACTTTTGCTTCCTGCAGCCCTTGCGACTCAGAAGGTTTATCCTGTTTTCCCCAGGGGCTTGTTGCGGTTGGTTTTCTAGTTTTTCTCGCGCGCCAGACAGTCATGTGGAAAACTTGATATGTCATCTCTAGCCCTTCGTTTCCCAGTGCTTCCCAAATATCTTTAAAACTCTGCCCTGAGTGCAGCGCCGCTTCTATCCCCGGTAGAAGAGATCGAATGAGCGCGGCTTTTCTCTTCGGGGGAGCGCCGGCCAGTTTTTCCAGACACGGGTGGTAGTCTTTTTGCATTGACGCACTTTCTCACACTGCTGTACATATAGCAGTGTGACGTACTGATGTAACCCATAAAAAGGTTCTGAGTCAACAGAAATCAACAAATGTCGGCAGAAGTCGACAAATCTCAACCCGAGTCAACACTTCTCGTCAAAAGTCGACACAAGTCGACAGAAATCGACAGAAGTCAACACTCTTCAACAGTGGTAAGGGCAGCGTGCATGCAATGCAGGCGAATTGTCAGGGACCGACACACGTATTGGAACATAAAGGGTTGTGGCCACTTCGTATTGGTTTTCTGCGTTAAGTGCTTATCCTTCAGACTTTTTGCAGAGGGCCGCTTTAAGCACATTGTGGCACCACTTTGGTACCACTCCAGAAAGGTGATTTTTCATGGCTAGAAAAGCGATTTCGCGCAATTTTCGATACCCTTCCGCCGATCTGCGGGAAAAAGTTCGCGTAGCTGTCAAAGAACGCGGCTTCCGTTCCGAGCAAGCATTCCTTATCACCGCTTGCTCAAACGAGCTTCGCAGAGGTGAGAACTCCGAGGCGGTAACGCAGTTTGAAGCACGCGTGGCGGCCACGCTTACGAACCTGGCGCAGCAGGTGCAGGGTCTTCACACGCTTGCGCAGGCGCAGGTTGCCCTAACGGACGTGCTCCTGAAGTACGTAATTACGTGTGTTGTGGAACCCCCGGATGATGCGCTCCCCGCCGCGCGAGTTCGCGCCAGGTTGCGCTACGACAAGCTGATACGCGCCGCGGCGAAAGAGATATCGAATAAGAACAGAGACACTCTCAAGGCGATGGCAGCCGATGAATGACGCACCGCCAGGTCGTGTAATACGGACGCGCTTGAAAAATACTTTCCATGGTGCTATATATATAGTATGCTGAAACGAACATAGAAGCGCGCAAGTCTTCTGTCTATTTCGCGCGCTCATTAGAAAAACGCTGGACAAGCCCAGGCAGAATTGGCGGGGAAAAGACCAAGTCCTGAGAGAACTCAAGGCCGTAGCGATCGAACATACCTGAAACCAAGGCGCGCGTTATGACTCGAGAAGCAATTCTTCAGATTGATCGACACAATTCCACGCCATCCGATGATCGCCCCCTATCCGTGAAGGAGGCGTCCAGATATCTTGGCGTCAGCGCGCAAACTGTGTATCTTTGGGTCGAGCGGAAGCAGATTCCCCATCTCCGCGTAATGGGTCGCAATATCCGGTTTCTCAAATCGGATCTCGAAACATTCCGCGCGTCGTT
>Ga0073928_10005974_pt1 | contig 16680 bp, 16 predicted proteins | sample PaiPotPPA55metaG_FD_76969 | JGI IMG/M metagenome (GOLD analysis project Ga0073928, IMG submission 76969) | Iron sulfur acid spring bacterial and archeal communities from Banff, Canada, to study Microbial Dark Matter (Phase II) - Paint Pots PPA... ... | reverse complement strand
CGTCATCATTGGAACAGGTGGACCGAAGACGGATTCTACAAGGCCATCGAATACTTTCAGCAAGCTGTTGAGAAGGATCCCGGCTACGCTCTCGCCTACACCGGTTTGGCCGATTCGTACGTGCTTCTGGGGTGGAATAGCTATCTGCCGCCGAAGGACGCGTTCCCTCAAAGCAAAATGGCGGCGATGCGCGCCCTGCGACTCGACCCGGATCTAGGCGAAGCCCACACGCCACTCGCAGCCGTGTTGTGGCTTCACGATTGGCAGTGGCAAGAGGCTCAGACGGAATTCGAACGCAGCCTGGCACTAAATCCTGCTCATCCGACTGCCAGTCATTGGTACGCCGAGTATTTGATGACTATGGGACGCCAGGTAGAAGCTATCGCGAGGATAAAAAACAGCCAAGAGCTCGATCCGTTGTCCCTCATTATCAGCGTCGCTATCGGACGAGACTTCTACCTGGCAAGGCGATACGACGACGCCCTCGAACAACTCCGGCGAACTGTCGAATTGGACCCAAATTATCCGGTCACGTACTGGGTGCTGGGCCTGTTACTCAGAAAAATGGGTCGCTATGAGCTGGCCATCGCTGAGGGTGAGAAAGGTGTGAAGCTGTCTGGCGGCAGTCCTATGATGAACGCGGCGTTGGCGCAAACCTTGGCCACCGCGGGTAAGAGAAAGAAAGCCATCCAGATCCTCGATGATCTGATCAACCTCACAAAACAAAAGTATGTTGCCCCTTACTTCTTCGCCGGAATCCACATCGGCTTGGGAGAAGACGACCGCGCGATTGAATACCTGGAGAAATCCTACGAAGAGCACTCCCACTGGCTTATCTATCTTCACCTGGATCCGAGCATGGACGCCTTGCGCCCCGACCCACGTTTTCAGGACCTGTCGCGGCGTGTCGGCCTTCCCTTACCGCACACAATCCCTACCTGAATAGGCGCGATAACTATCTGTTAGCGCTCAGCAAGCTGCAGCCTTTTTAGTTTCACAATTATTCTCCATTGAACAACGGCGTGCTGAATCGCCAAATCGGGTGCCGCACCCTTTGTGGGTTTGGGTTTTCAAAGGGTGCGGGTTCTTCCCGTCATTTATTCCGAGCCACTACGCTTAGGCTTACGTTTAGCCGACTCTATCCGCTCTTCCAATTCCACCGTCACTGAGTCGCCCACGTCTTTCCCGATCGCTTCACGAGTCTCCGCCTTCACCGGCAGCATGTGTTTACTACCACCCATGGCCGTAAATGAAGCGCGAAACGGATGCCCATCGATCCTCCCCCTGACCTTTACCAGCCCATGCGTCCCAAATAATTTCGCCGACTCGGGCCACACCACGTACGTCCAGCCGCCCTTATTCGGGCTTTTCTCTAATTTCGCTCTAAATATTTTTTTCATCATGGGCGGATAGCGCACCTTTCAATTACGTCCAAGATCAAATTGAAAATGTGCTAATGTCCCATGAAAAAAAAAATTGCACAACAAGGAAGGCCAATCCCACAAATGAAAGCCACCTGGCTCTACCGCATCGCCGCGATCCTGCTTTTACTTTTTGCCACCGGCCACACCGTCGGGTTTCTCAAATTTGTTCCCCCAACGCCAGAAGGCCAGGCAGTAATGAATGCGATGGACAACGTGCATCTCCAACCCGGCGCTACTTACACCTACGGCGGCTTTTATCGAGGGTTCGGATTCTTCCTCACCGTCTATCTGTTGTTCGCTGCTTTTCTAGCCTGGCATCTAGGAGAATTAGCCCGCAAACACCCGGCCGCCGCTGGCTCGCTGCCCTGAATATTTTTCTGCCTGCATCTAGTCAGCCTGGCGCTCACTTGGAAATACTTCCCTGCGCCCCCGATCGTTCTCTCCGCGCTCGTAGCACTTTGCACCGGTTGGGCCGCTTTCCTTCTGTGTTCACCGTCCTTACCCCCATCGCCTAAACACAATTAAAAGCGGGTGGCTTTCCGTTTCATTATTTCCAAAATTAAATTGAAGTTATGAATGTGGGTGGCATATATCCTCCGTAACTGGCCCGAAGTGACTAGTGGCGGGTACCGCACTCTTTGTGCTACAGCCAATTCTTGCATCCATTCTCCCAGACACTTATAGTCAGAAGTCCCAGCACCGACGGCCGAATTAAAGGCAATTAAAGAAAATCTAGAGAAAAGGATTAACCAAAATGTCCATCACCGACGAAGTCCTCGCAGCCAATCAGCAGTACGCCTCGAAATTCGACAAGGGCAGTCTCGCCATGCCCCCCGCCCGCAAACTAGCCATCCTCGCCTGCATGGACGCGCGTCTCACCGTCGAGCAACTTCTCGGCCTCAAAACCGGCGACGCCCATATCATTCGCAACGCCGGCGGCATCGCCACCGAAGACGCGCTGCGCTCCCTGATCATTTCTCATCACCTGCTCGGCACTCAGGAATTCATCGTCATCAATCACACCGATTGCGGCATGCTCACCTTCACCGACGATCAACTCCTCGACAAACTCGAACAGCAAACCGGCGTTTCCGCCGTCACGCCATCACACTTTCATTCCTTCAAAGACACCGAGCAAAATGTCCGCCGCCAGGTCGCCCGCATCAAGAACCACCCTTACGTGCGCGACATCCCCGTGCGCGGCTTCGTCTACGACGTAAAATCCGGCAAGCTCTCTGAAGTCTCCGAGCAGCGCCCGCGCGCCTCTCAACATCGCGCCTCTCAATCCGCCTGACGCCTTCTTTGCCTTCGCAGTTGGGTTTTTTGCCTTTGAAGTTGCGCTTTTCTGCGTTTGCAGTTGGGTTATTTTCGCGTTTGAAGTTGACCTTTTTGCCTTTGAACTTGGGTGCCCATCCTTGCGGTTTTTGCAAGGGTGGGGCTTTTTCTGAGCATTCCATTTTGTGAAACGAACGCGCCTCTAAACAATCCGTCTGACGCTTTTTTGATCAAACACCGGAAGCACCCGCTCGTGCCTACCTATCACCTTGCCCGTTCTTCCGAAGCATGATAGTTATGCATCAGTTTACTAATCACAATGTATATAAAGCTCGCAGTCGCCATCGTCGCGGCATTGCAACCATTCATTCTCATGGGCGACGAAGTAGGTCATGCCACTTCCTTCCAGTCGGACGGCACAATCCCAAATGAAATCTCCAGCGGAGAAAAATCTTCTATGTCAGACCGCGAAAAAGCCGGACTCCGTGGCCCCGTCGAGCAGTACACCGAAGAGCGTACCACTCCTGCATTTGAAAATTTCCTCGCTACGAGCTATACCACCACCACCAAATACAGCCCCGAGGGCCGAATTTTGCAGTCCACCACTTCCAACTCTGTCGAGTCCGATCCACCAGAATTTTCTACCACCTACACCTATGACTCCGCGGGCCGCCTCAAAAAAGCAATCACCACAAGTCCTGATTCCCCCACCAGCGAATCAACATACAACTACGACGACAACCACCGCCTCATCAGCATTACCGGACATCCCGCGCAAGTCTTTACTTTCCAGTACGACGACCAAGGCCGGAAGGCTCGTGTCCTTACGCCACAAGTTCAGTTGGACTCACCACTTTTAGTCACCACCTCAATTTCCATTGGAGTTATCGAAGGCGAAGATCCCTATCTTCCAATTCCCTCCGGCGGACAAGCAAAAACTTTATTTAATCAAAACGACGAACCCATCGAATGGCAGATCATCGACGCCAACGGAAATGTCCTGAACAAACTTATCCGTACCTACGACGAAAACGGTCGCGTAACGGAACTAAGGTACACCATGGAAAATGTCTTGCTCTCCCTGCCAGCCGAGGCTCGCGAGGAGATATCGGCCCAACCGGGAGCAGCCGAGGAATTGGCGAAGCAATTCGCTGCGTTTTTCGGAGAACAACGAAATTTCATGAGGACCACTTACAAATACGACGCCAATGGTCGGCTAACCGAAAAGCACACCTACATGGGCCCTTCCATGGAAACCGTAACAAAGATCGCCTACAACGATCATTCCGATAAAAGCGAAGAGCAAACCACCACCATCGGTGATCCAAATGACCCCGGGAAGGAGCCATCGCGCGAATCCCCGCCGCCCGCGCTTCCCCCGTCGCACACCTCAGAGACCCGCTATTCCTACAAATACGATAATTTTGGAAATTGGACAGAGCAGACCACTACTTCACCAGCCAGCCCCAATTACCCGACTGTAATCCGCCGCGCCCTCATCTATTACTAATTCAAGTCGCAAAGAACTGCAGTCGCAGCGAATCGCCAAAACGAATCGAGCCGCAACGAAATTTCGCCGCGGCTCGCTGCTACACCTCTCAGTTATCCACTGCGCATCACTTCCCACATCGCACCAGCGGGCGCACAACTTCGTTCAGTTGTGAACTTCTACACTCATCCTGACCGCCGGTTCCTGCGGCACCGCTCCATGAAACTGTTCCGCCTCTGTCGACCCCGCCAGCGCGGTCGTCGATGAATTCCCCGCCGACACCACCTGCGCAATCTCATCAAAATATCCCGTGCCCACAAATCGCTGATGCGTAACCGCCCGATAGCCCAACTCCTGCGCCGCAAACTCTTCCTGCTGCAGTTTTGAATACGCCGTCATCCCCGACTGCGCATATCCCCGCGCCAGCGTAAACATCGACATATTCAGAGAGTGGAATCCCGCCAGCGTCACGAACTGAAACTTGTAACCCATCTCCCCAAGCTTCCGCTGGAAATTCGCAATCGTGGCATCATCCAGCTTCTTCTTCCAATTGAACGAAGGCGAACAGTTGTACGCCAGCAGCTTCCCCGGAAATTTCGCGTGAATAGCGTCCGCAAATCTCTTCGCCTCCGCCAAATCCGGAGTGGAAGTTTCGCACCACAACACGTCGGCATAGGGCGCGTAAGCCAGCCCGCGCGCAATCGCCGCATCGATCCCGCCGCGAAACTGATAAAAACCTTCCGGCGTCCGCTCGCCATAAATAAATTCACGATCGCGTTCGTCCGCATCCGAAAGCAACAGCCCCGCTGAGTTCGCATCCGTGCGTGCGATGAGAATCGTCGGCACGCCGCACACGTCCGCGGCCAGCCGCGCCGCCACCAGCTTTTCGATGAATTCGCGTATCGGTACCACAACTTTACCACCCAGGTGCCCGCATTTCTTCGCCGAAGAAAGCTGGTCCTCAAAGTGCACGCCTGCAGCGCCCGCCTCAATCATCGCCTTCATCAACTCATACGCGTTGAGCGACCCTCCAAATCCCGCCTCCGCGTCCGCCACAATCGGCGCAAACCAATACGTGCCCGATGGTTTTCCTTCCGCGGATTCGATTTGATCGGCGCGCATCAAAGCGCGATTGATGCGCATGACCAGATTCGGCGCGCTGTCGCAAGGATACAAGCTCTGGTCCGGATAAACGTCGCCCGCCGTATTTCCGTCCGCGGCAACTTGCCAGCCGCTGCCGTAAATCGCTTTCAAGCCCGCTTGCACCATTTCAATCGCCTGGTTCCCCGTAATCGCGCCCAGCGCCGGAACGTAATCGTCGCTGTGCATCAAATTCCACAGGCGCTCCGCGCCCAACCTCGCCACCGTGTACTCAATCTGAATCGATCCCCGCAGCCGCCGCACATCCGCAGGAGAATATGTCCGCGTGATTCCCTTCCAACGCGGATCACTGCCCCATTCCGCCCCCGCCTGGAAGTAGTTTCCGTTTCCGTTTTTCCCGTTGCTTCCGTTGGTTGCCATGGTGTTCTCCTTATGTCTCGTTTGCCGCGGAGCAAAAACCGAGAAATCGTTTACGCGTGATCCAATCACGCAGGGTCAAATTCCCCTCTGCGAATCATTTCCTCGCTCATCCTGCGAGCCTCGCGAAGCCGTCCAGCCGCCGCTTGATCGTTTTCCTTCGAGCTTTCGCCCAGCAGCCGCTCAAGCTCTTCATCAAACAGCCGCGTAATAAATTCCGGCGTATGCCGCGTTGCCTTCCCCGTCTCGTCCACAATTTCAACTCCGTCCGAATGCATCGTGCGCTGCGCAATCATCAACCGGTAAATCCGATCCGTCGCCAGATCTTCCATATATCCATCCAGCAAACTCGCGCCCTTCCCATTCAAAACCCCGTTGCGATACCGGATCACCGTTCGAATCGCCGCGCGCGTTCCCGCCACCGTGCGCTTGCCCACATTGCTCGGCAGCGGCCGCAGATCCGGATGCTGCACCGCTTTTTCCGGCCGCTTCTGCAGCTGATTGGGAGCCGGAAATTGCGCTACAGCTATTTCGTTTTGATCCGGATGCCCGGTCCACGCACCGTCCATCAAAGACAGCGACTCATTTCTCTTATCTTCCGCAAGAACTTTTAGCGCCCGAGCATTCAGCTCTGCGTCCTCGCGGCTGGGATAAAGCGCCGTCATCCCGCCAATCGCCAACATGCCGTGCTTGTGGCAAATTTCCGGAATCAGTTCCCGCAAGTTTTGAAAAAACGCGACATTGTGCGGAATGGTATTGCGATCCGGCAACACCCACTTCGGATTCTTCAGATTAAAATGGATCAGGCTGGCCATGTAATCCCAGCGCCCCAAATTCAATCCCAGAATGTGTTCCCGCAAATTCCACGCAAACTCTTCCATCTGAAACGCCATCGGATGCGATTCCACCAGCGCCATGCACTTGATCGCGTTCGCCGGCAGGCGCTTCGCCTTGGCAATCATCTGAAATAAATCGCGCCACCACAGCGCTTCTTCCGCCGACTCCGATTTCGGAATATAAAAACACAGCGGATCTTTAAGCGTGCTGTAGTCCACCTGAAACGCGACCATCGCCACATCAAACAGCGACGCCGGCAGCAGCTCCCCTTGCAAAACGCCGGCCTGATGCAGATGCAGCCCTCTCGGCCGCGTAAATATCACCGCGTTGCTCGCACGAATCTCCACCGTCTTGTCGCGCTTCCGATCGAAATAACTGAGCCGCCCGGCAAGCGCCTCAAGAATATTTTTTATCCCGCGCTGGTTATGCTCCCAGACATTCGCCGTCGAATCCTCCAGATCCAGCATCACGCCGGGCGCGCCCGAGTTCAGCATCTTCACCACCAGGTCAGCTTCATCCGCGGGCCCGGTCATCTGGTTACGCTGATCAGCGCACCACCCTGGCAGTTCAATTCGCCACGCGCTTGGCGTCGCCTCCGACGGAGGCAGGTACTCTGGCAGTCGCCCGGCGTTCGCTTCCGCCACCGCAACTTCCCTCCGCTTCACAAGTGCTTGCTGCCTGGGCGTCAACGCCTCGTGAAGTGGCCGCAGAAACTCAACAAATCCTAGGGGCAGGTCGCGCTTGGGATCAAACCCGCGAGGCGCGCTATTCACCGCAACGACGCGATTCGCTAGATTCGCGCCTTCGGGTCTCTGGCTTCGCTTTGTGGCCGCAGTTCTCATCTCAGTGTTTTTTTGGTCGTTTTTGTGGTTGCTCATCGGAACAGTATGCACAATCCCGCGAGCCACAGCGACCATGATGGAGTAGACTCCAGAATTAGGCCCAGGTCAAAGCCACTAGTCCGTTTCGGACGTGTGCCCGTTTCGACCATACGTCGGTTTCGGGGCGTTAAAAACGACGCTGCAAGGTTGTTGAGCTGCCTTAAGTTTTCAATGTTTCGGAGAGGCGAACTCAGTCCCTAAAGAAAACATGTCTCCCTCAACACTCAACCCGGATCGCCACTCCGCACCGGAAATCCCCGCCGACTTCCTCGCCCAAATAAAGGACGACATCGCCAATCGCCGCATCGCCGCCGGCCTCCGATGCCTCAACGCCCACCAGCAAATCCTCGAATCCATCCAGCCGCGCCAAAATAATTCCGTCATCTTGCTCGGCTATTTTGCGCAATGGGTCGACGTCGGATTTCCCGGCCGCGACCTGCTGAAACAATTGTTGTCGCATTTTTCCAACTCTTCCCCCGAAAGCCTCACCTTGCTGGAGTACGCGCACCTCCGCATGGCCGATGGCCTGGTAGCCATGTCTGAAGAAGAATTCGCGAAGGCCACAAAAAACTTTAACACCGTTCTCACTCTCGAGAACGAAATCAGCGATAAACAAATGATCTCCATCGCTAATTTCTGGATGGGCCGGTGTCTTCGCCGCCAGGGCCGCTACGAAGACGCTCTCGGCTACGTCGCGAAAGCCAGAGACTTGGCCATGCAGCTCAAGTACCCCAAAATGGCCGCGGTAATGCAAGTTTTGGAAGGTTGGGTCGCTTTCCAGGAAGGACACCCGGAGCAAGCCGCAAAAATTCTTGGTGAAGCCGAAGAAGTTTTAGCCGACACCGACGACTATGTGACCCTTGGCAACATCAGCTCCGCCTACGGCAGAATTGCCCGCCGTCAGGGCAACTCCGAGCACGCCCTCTCTAAATTTGAGAAAGCCATCGAGCTCTACAACAAGCGCGATCCTTACAACCGCAATCTGGCCCGCTCCTTCGTCAACATTGCTTTCGTGAAGCGCCTGCTCGCGCTTCAACTAGGGAATAAAATCGACTCAGAAGCCGCCAGGCTCAGAAAAAAGTCCAAACAAAATCGCAAAGCGAATTCTAGATCTTCCCTCGCAGTTAAGCCGCGCTCACGCGAGCAGCGCACCCAGCTTCGCCAGGAGGCCTTCGAACACCTCGCCAAAGCCCAGGAAATTTATCAGCGTTACGACGATCACCGCGGCAACGGCAACGTGCACATCACTCTGGGCTACCTGAATTTAGACGACGGCGAACTGGATCGTGCCGCCGCCCAGGCTGCCACTGCCTTCCGGCTCGCCGCAGAAAAAAAAGACAGCGTCCTCAAAGCTCGCGCGCGCATGCTGCAATCCGCGGTGCAGGGCGCAATGTTTGAAGGCCAAATTGAGGAAGGCTCCAGCCGCGTCCCTTCTTCGCAGCTCGCTTGCGAATTTGCGCGCGAAGCCTTGGAGTCCGCCAAGCAAACACAAAATCGTCGCCTCATCGCCAAGGCTCACATCACTCTCGGCCTTGCGTTCTGTCTCGATTTTCCCGACGATCTCGAGCCCGCCCAGCAGTGCGTCGACGCCGCGGCCGCCCTACTCAAACCCGCTCATCAGGATTATGTTTGGCGTGAACTGCAGGACCTCAAGCGCAAGATTCGCGGCGCAGGCAACGTCAATTCCACTCTTCGCGAATGGTCCCAGGGCATGGTTGGCAATAAATCGTTTCAGCAGGTCAGCGAGGAATTTGCCGCCATCGTCATTCCCAAAGTATGGAGGCGCGAAAATCGCAAAGTAGCGCGCGTGGCCACGCGCTTGTCCATCTCACCCAAAAAAGTTCGCAGAATATTGCGCGATCAAGGCCTGCTGAAAAGTTCGCGCGGTGATTAATAATCAATAACGGAGAGTGATGGCAATTAGCTTTTACCGCCGAACATTAACAATCTCTCAGCTGGGATATTTCGCCGAAATATAATTGTGTAAATGCTCGATGGTCTCTTCCTGCTCCGAGACCAGCCATTTCACCAAATCACCGATCGATACAATCCCGATCACCCGCTCATTTTCCATAATCGGCAGATGCCGTATGCGATTCCGCGTCATCAGTTCCATGCATTCATCCACCGCTTCCTTCGGACTAACGGAAATCACCGTGCTCGTCATGATCTCCTGAATGACCGTGGTGCGCGAAGATCTTCCCTGCAAAATCACCTTCCGCGCGTAATCGCGTTCCGAGATGATGCCCGCCAGTTTACCGTCCGACATTACCAGTAGCGCCCCAACACCTTTGTCAGCCATCATCTCGATAGCTTCGTAAACAGTTTGCTCCGGCCTGACCGACCAGATTTCGTTGCCCTTACGCTTAAGGATCGACCCTACTGTTTCGCTGGTCTTATTCACCGACGCACCTCGATTCAGGGGCCAGCTCACCCTCCGTAGTAGATCTGACGAGCCGATCATATTCCCAGCGAACGTCAGGGTCAATCGTACGCACGTGCCCGATGACCTGTTAGGAAGGTCGAACGCCATAATTTTTTGCAATCGTGGAGTGTCGTGAAAAAAGAACGCTGAAATGGTTAGGTTAAATTGAGAAAAATAAAATTCACTTCAGACTTACTGCCCCGAGTAATATCCATCCCGCGCCTGCACCACCAGCTCTTTCTGCTTCGCCGTCACATGCAGCTTGTGATATCCCGGCCCGGTATTTTTGTCAGGGGTGTAACCCAGGCTGTATTGATTGCGCAATTCTTCTTCAATCTGCGCGTAAATCTTGTCGACTGTTTCTTTCTTCGAGACCTCGAACATTCTTCCCCCGGTCTCTCTCGAGATTTGCTCCAGTATTTTTTTTCCGTCAGGCCGTGCTTCCGGTTGACCTCCTCCTCCACGCCGCCCCGTTCCAAACGGCCCCATCGAAATCGCGCGGTTGCCAAATCCCTCGTCATCCTTGAACAAAATCGAATACACCACCGTATCCGCTCGCTGCGCCGTTTCGATCGCCGTCGTTATCCCCACTTTACTGCCATGATCAACGCCGTCTGAAAGAATGATCAGCGCCTTCCGTCCCTGCTGCTTGCTCATCAAATCGTTGCCGGCCAGATACACTGCATCGTAGAGCAGCGTTCCGCCACCCCGGTGCCCCGAATTTCCTCCGCCGCCACCACCGCCGCGCCTCCTGCCACCGCCGATTCCTCCTCCACCGATCCCGCCTCCGCCAATTCCCCCGCCTTGCCCTCCTCCACCACTTTGTCCACCTCCGCCGCCCGAATTCGCATCCATCTGCGGCGTCTGCAGCGACTGCAGCGCCGCCTGCAATTTCGGCCGCGACCCGGTGAATTCTTCCAGCAGCTCCACTTCCCTGTCGAAGTGAATCACAAATGCCAAATCTTTATTTTCGCGCAGCAAGTGATCCAGAAAGCTATAGCTTGCGCTACGCTCTTCTTCTAACACGCGCCGCTGGCTCATGCTCGTGTCCACCAGCAATCCCAGCCGCAATGGCAAATCACTCTCACGCGCGAAATAATTAACAGTCTGCGGCCGCCCGTCTTCCTCCACCGCAAAATCCTCTTTCGTCAGGTTCGAAATAATCTTTCCATGCTTGTCGCGCACCGTAACCGGCACGCTAACGGTTTTCACATCCACCGAAATCTTGGGCGTGCTTCCCTGCTGCGTCTTCGTCTGCGATCCCTGATTTTGCGCGGCCTGCCGGGAAGCCTGCTGCGAACTCCGCTGATCAGCTTGCTGCGCCCCAGCCGTCGTTTGCTGTCGCCCAAGCGCCGCACCCGCAACCAGCGCCGTCCAAACCAAAATGCCAGAACAAAGCCCGTGTTTCAGCCCAACCCCCATGCGTCACCAACCTTTAAACGAAAGCAATTTCATCTCACTCCGAACCGCCCGGCGCGTAAGGTTGTCGCCGAGGCGCACTGCAAAACATAGATGCAAATCCAACCCAGGCGGACGCCCGCTCATCGAACTACACGAATCAATTTCACGAACAAAAGTCCACCAACAGACGCACCCATACTCAAGTGCATATTCCCCCACACCTTTAAACTAGTTCCCGAACTCTAGTCACGCGTAGGGATGGCTATGCCCGCTATGCAAGCTTTCTCTCCGTCTTATGTATTAGGTATTTGCTTTACGACTGTTAGGCGGGACCTGCTAAAACCCCGAAACCAACTACGATCTCAACCGCGGAGAAAAATCCGTCAGACTCATAAACGTAGAATCGATTTTTTCAACGAGTTTCCCGTTTTCTTCCGACTTTGCCTTAACACTCTTCCACTCCGCATCGTCCTTAAACGAGTTCCAGTTGGCGTCCGCCGCCGCCCGGCTGGGATGCTGCAAAATATAAATTAATGTATTGCCTTTCTGAGGGTCGTCCACAGGCGTCCAGTAAGCTACGCTCTTCATCCCATGCCGATCAAAAATCTTCCTGGTGTGGTCGCGAAAACGCGCCAGCAGCTCATCCACTTTCCCGGGCACAACATGATATATCCGCAATTCGTACACCGCATCCGCGTCCGGTGCGGTTTCCTCGCCAGCTTCGCCCGCCGCGCCAGGCAACGACGGTAAGAATGCGGCCGCGGAAACAGATTGCAGCAATGTTCTTCTTTTCACAGCCGCATTCTACCAAACAATTCACGAACCGTATCGCGAAACTACGTTTTAGTGGCTCTCGCCCGAACAACACGTGTTCGTAACGCTTTTTGGCTGCGTGTATGTTTTCGTAGCATCCACGATCTGGTTTTTTTCATATTTGTCGTGGTGTCTCACCCAGGACATTGAAAATGCCAGTCCCTCTTCATCGCGTCCCTTCGGCGCCATATCTAGAAAATTATATGCGCCGATAAAAATGTCCAATCCGCGTCCATAAGTGGAGTACGTGTGAAATACTTCGCCCGCGTCATACTTATAAAACACGCTTGCGCCAGGCGCCTCGTCGGGAGGGAAATTCTGCATGGTGTAGTTGTAATTCACATCCCCTTTGGCATGCTCCTCTTTGGTGAACGACACGTGATAGGCAAAATTAAAATCCGTCCCATAAGACGAGACCCACTTGAACTTCCAGCCCATCCTCTTTTTGAAGGCTTCAATTTGCGCCAGTGGCGCCCGCGAAACCACCACCAACGTCACATCGCGCGCATTCAAGTGCGGCACACTTCCATCAAAATGGTCCGCCAGCAGCGAGCAACTTTGACAACCTTCCGCCCAGTCCGGACCAAACATGAAGTGATACACGATCAATTGGCTCCGCCCCTCAAACAGATCGGCCAGCGTCTCTTTTCCGCCCGGCCCATCGAACACATATTTCTTCTCTACTCGTTCCCACGGCAATTCACGACGCTGCCGGCTCACCTCATCACGCAGCTTCGTGAATTCCTTCTCCTTGCTCAACAGCTCCTTGCGTGCCTCTAGCCATTGCGCCGGCGACGTCACTTTCGGATTTTCTATCTTGCTCGTAACTGAAGTTGCCATTGTCCTTTCTCCTTTTCTTTTCGTTCTTGTGATGAAAACTTCCCTTATTATTTCCCGGCCGAAAACTTCTCACCACCAGTGCCGTCAATCCTCCCGACGACGTAACTCCCGCGGCTATCGCCGCAACACTCATCAAGCACACTGGACACATAACCGCTCTCCGCAATCAAATACGCCCTTACCGCACCCGCGCCTTCTTCCCTTCCGCGCGTTGCCGCACCTGTTCGTGAATATGCTTCCAGCCCTTCCCCATTCCCTCGCGATGTTCGTCCGGAATCAGCCCCAGCGCGATGTGGTGAAATTTAATCAACGTTCCGCCATCCACTTTGCTCAGCCGGTACTGCAGATTCGAAACCGCCGCATACGACATAAACAACGGCCCGTTAATTTCCAGCAAAGTCGGCCGCTTGATCGCTTGCACCGTTCCCCAGAAGTGCCCGTTGTCTCCGCCCAGATCGCGGTACCATCGCCCGCCCGGCCGCGCCTCAAGCTTCATCGGCATCGCCGTTCCGTCGGGCGTGGTGTTGCCTTCGCCGATCTGTTCAAGAAGCACCGCAAAAGTATCTTCCAACCCCGCCTTCACATGAATCTCCTCGGTGATATGCACCGTCAAGTCTTCCACCGAAATTTCCTTCTTCGCAGTTGCCTGATTCATCGTCCTTTCCTCCTATAGAAGTTTTGCTGCTTTCTTGCTCTAACAAATTTTGGTGCTATTCCACTTTCAGAAGCCGTGTTGCCATCTCACTTGCAATACTCCACTTCGTTTCACGACCGGCTCTTCTTCTCCGCTCTTTCTTTCACCTGCAACAACTGGTGCTTCCACAACCGTTCAAACGTACTCGTCCACTCATGCAGCGGCCGAATGGCCTCAGCGTTGGCCCGATACAACATGTGCCTGCCGTCCCGTCGTACCTCCACAAGCTTCACCTCCAGAAGCACCCGCAAGTGCTTCGACACCGAAGGCTGTTCAAATCCCAGCCTCATCACAATTTCCCCGACCGACCGTTCCCCCGTCGCCAGAAATTGCAAAATCTCCCGCCGCCGAGGCTCAGCCACCGCATTAAACGCATCCGATGTAGTAGCCGCCCTTGCCATGCCTTAACATTACATTCCCATATAGGAATATGTCAAGCCTCTTTTTAAAGTTTTATTTTTTTACTTATTCCCTCGTGGGTCCCCCGTTTGACGGACGCCCTGCTACTCCGCTACTATCGCCGCCGCTATGTGGGCCCGCCTTCTGGGCGGGGCTTTGTAGGTCGCGGCTTCAACCGCGACACCAGGAGCTGCCCGTGCGCGGGGCTTTAATAAGCCCCTGAAGCCGGAATCCTGGACCTGCAGCAGGTTACAAACACCAAACGTATGCCCCCAATCAATCGCGACCACCTAGAATCCCTGATGCAGTCAGAGCAAGAGAAATTCGCCTCCGCGCGCCCCAAATCCAAGTCTCTCTTCACCCGTGCCGGCAAATCCCTCCTAAGCGGCGTGCCCATGAACTGGATGGCCAAATGGGCCGGCTCATTCCCTCCCTTCGTCACTGAAGCCCACGGCGCCGAAGTGATCGACGTCGACAGCCATCGCTACATTGATTTCTGCCTCGGCGACACCGCCGCCATGACCGGCCATTCCCCGCCGCCCACCGTTTCCGCCGCGCAGTCGCAACTCGCCAGTGGAATCTCTCTGATGCTGCCCTCGGAGGACGCCGTCTGGGTCGCCGAAGAATTACAGCGCCGCTTCCGTCTGCCTTACTGGCAATTCGCACTGACTGCCACCGACGCGAATCGTTTCTCCATCCGTCTCGCGCGCCACATCACCCGCCGCCAAAAAATTCTGGTCTTCAACTGGTGCTACCACGGCACTGTGGACGAATCCTTCATTACTCTGAAAGACGGCGTCTCCCGCCCGCGAGCAGGCAACATCGGCCCACCCGTAGATCCATCCCTCACCACCAAAGTCGTGGAGTTCAATGACCTGCCCGCGCTGGCGCAAGCCTTGCAACCCGGCGACGTCGCCTGCGTCCTCGCCGAGCCCGCCCTCACCAACGTAGGCATCGTGCACCCCGCACCGGACTATCATCGGCAATTACGCGAGCTCACCCGCAAATATAAAACGCTCTTGATCATCGATGAAACTCACACTATTTGCGCTGGCCCTGGCGGTTTCACCCGCGCCGAAAATCTCGATCCCGACTTCCTAGTTTTTGGAAAAGCAATTGGCGCTGGAATTCCCGGAGCAGCTTACGGCTTCACCGAGGAAGTCGCGAACGCCATCTCCGCTGGTATGAATCTTGAGGACTGCGATGTTGGCGGCATCGGCGGCACGCTGGCTGGTAACGCGCTCTCCCTCGCCGCGATGCGCGCCACACTCGATAAAGTTTTAACCGAGGAAGCCTTCACCAGAATGATCCCGCTAGCCGAGCGATGGACGCTCGGCGTTAAGCAAGCCATAACTAAATTCCAAATCCTCTGGCACGTAACTCGCTTGGGTTGCCGCGCCGAATATCTCTTCGCGCCCAATCCTCCCCGCAACGGCTCCGAGGCTCACAACGCCATGGACTTCGACCTCGAGCGTTTCATGCACTTATTCGCCATGAACCGCGGCATCCTGCTTACTCCATTCCACAACATGGCCCTAATGTCCCCCGCCACCACCCCCGCCCACGTTGATCGCCACACCGAAGTCTTCTCGGAGGCAGTTCAAGCATTAATTAGTTGAGCCTGCGCAGTTACCTGCATCGTTGCGTGAATTGGGAATCTGGGTCAGTCTTGCAGTTGGGTGCCCCGGGTTCGCCGTTGAGGTATGAACCCGGGTCTTGCTTCTCGCGACCAAACTTGTATCCTCCGATATCTCCACCATTCAAAATCACGCGAAGGGTGCCCCATGCTCGATTTTCAGCATGGGTCTTGGGTTAACTCTGGAAGTTAGCGTCCGAGAATTAACCACAATTACAAAACAACGCCGAATATTCTTTACAAAAAATTAATAAGCCGTCACTGTCGCATACTCTCGCAATAAAAAATCACGAGCGTCCACGGCAGAACATTCCCATTAATTTAAATTGGGATTTAACTAGAACACCCAGGCCGATTTGAGTTGGGATTTAATTTGTCCGAGAGAATCGGCAGTGGGAATTTTTGCAAGTATAATCGGCTCGCCCGTGGACCGGAAGACGCATCAATCATGCGTCTCCCCTGTCATGACGAATGCTCGACCTCTATCTCTCCTCGCGTCTCTCGTCGCGATCCGGATGCTGGTGGCGCCACTTCCAATAATTTCTCTGGTCTCTAGCCCGTTGCTGGTCGTACGACCGATAACTTCTATGATGCTCCACCAGGTAGCCCCGGTACGCCCGATCTTCCCGGTCATCCCAATTATGGTAATCGCGATGGTGAGAATCATAGACTCGTACTTGTACTTCTTGAGGCAGCGGTGCTGACATAATTGCGGTCGGTGCGAAAATAGCTCCCGCCAACAACAATGAACCAATAAACCAATGTGTGCGTAACACGATAATTTCCTCCAACCGCAAATGGATTAAATTCCGGCCACTACGAACTATGTTCCCGAGCCTCAGACCCGTATGTCCCATTCAGCACATGTGCCCAATGATGCAAGTAGCGGTCGATCTTTCGCGCGAAAAGTATGAGGAGAGTTGGTGCTAGTGTAGTGCGACGAAATTCCTAGCAGTTATGGAAGAGGAGCGCCTAACCCGTATACCCGCACACCCCAACGCGAGGAGAGTTAACTACCGGCAGGCACATCTCGTCGCCACACTCGTGT
>Ga0073928_10005972_pt1 | contig 16687 bp, 14 predicted proteins | sample PaiPotPPA55metaG_FD_76969 | JGI IMG/M metagenome (GOLD analysis project Ga0073928, IMG submission 76969) | Iron sulfur acid spring bacterial and archeal communities from Banff, Canada, to study Microbial Dark Matter (Phase II) - Paint Pots PPA... ... | reverse complement strand
TCCCCAAACGGCAAACACGAGTCCTGTGGCGCTCCCGAGCGCGGCCAGCAAAACGCTCTCAGTGAACATCTGTCTGGCTATCCGCCACCGACTTGCCCCCAGCGCGAGGCGGACGGCGACCTCCCGCTGCCGGGCGGAAATGCGCGCTAGGAGAAGGTTGGCGACGTTCGCGCAGGCAATCAGCAATACAAAGCCAGCGATGGCTAGGAGTACGAATAACGGGCGAGAGTAGACCTCGCGCAATTGCGAGAGACCGGTGCTGGCAGGATCAAGCCGCATCCCGAAGTTGTGGGCACCATAGATGCTCTTCGGGTCGACTTCCGTTAGGATTTGAGGCCACAATACGGCGCATTGCGCCCGCGCCTGCTGCTCGGAGACGCCGACCGCCAGGCGCGCCATGAGCCTCATCCACTGTGCATCGACGCGGTTGAGAAAAGGCCGATCCGGGTTCAGGCGTGGTTGTAGGGAAACCGGAACTGCCACTTCAAATGAGCGACCCACTTCAGCGCCGAAGAACCAGGGCGGGGTGACGCCCACCACCGTCGCGGACAGACGCTCCAGCATAACGGTCCGCCCAATTACTCCGGAGTCGCCACCGAATCGCTTTTGCCAGGCGCGATACGAGAGGACAGCCACCGGAGCAGCTTCCGCGCGGTCATCCTGAGGCAGAATGATGCGACCGATGAGTGCCGGCACGCCCAGTCCTATGAAATAATTTCCGGTGACGAAAGTTCCCTCCACTGGCTCAACCTGTCCGGCGAACCCTGCGTTCATCGGTCGATTGCCCCAGGCAAAAAGATCGGAAAAGACTTGATTGCTGTCTCGTAAGTGAAGGTATGTGGGGTACGAGAAATAGTTAAAAGCGTTACCTTGATACGTCTCCTCCAGCTGCACGAGACGCGTCGGCTCACGTACTGGCAACATCCTCAAGAGCACGGCATTGAGCACACCGAAGATGGCGGCGTTGGCGCCGATGCCGAGCGCTAGGGAAAAGACAGCAGCGAGCGCAAAGACAGGACTCCGCCGCAGCATGCGCCCACCGTAGCGAATGTCTTGGAACAGGGATTCGAGCCACGCGCCGGCGCGCACTTCGCGGACTAGCTCCTTCACTTGCTCGACGCCGCCGAGTTCGATTCGCGCTGCGCGGCTCGCTTCCTCCGGTTTCATACCTTCGCGCATCTTCTCCTCCGCGAGCATTTCGGCGTAGCCGCGCACCTCTGCGTCGATATCTTCGTCTCCGTGGCGCCGGTCGACGAAGCTGCGAATCAGACTCCTCAAGCGCGCGATGATTGCCATGCTTCGCTCCTTAGCCCTCTGCTTCGAGCGCGCGCGCGATGGCGAGTGAGATTTTGCCCCATCGCTCGGTCTCGGTGTCGAGCTGCCGCCGCCCCGTCTTCGTCAGGCGGTAGTACTTCGCGCGGCGGTTGTTCTCGGATTCGCCCCACGATGACGCGAGCCAGCCTTCCTCTTCCATTCGGTGCAGGGCGGGGAAGAGGGAGCCTGGTTTCACCTGGAAGGTGCCGCGCGTGATCTGCTCGATGCGCCGCGAGATTCCGAGCCCGTGCATCTCGCCGGTCGAGAGCGACTTCAGGATCATCATGTCCAGGGTTCCCTGCAAAAGGTTCGTTTGGTCTGGGGCCACCGCTCTCTCCTATTGAATGTCTGTATAGACGCTCTGTAGGAGAATAGGTGAGCGGCCGCGGGAATGTCAACAAAGGACGCAGACAGGCAGTGTTCCCGTTAGGCTACCTCTGACTGCTTGATTTCGACGTAGCCTGGCGGCAAAATCCGGCGATGGCACATCACCTGACCACCTCTTATACCAAAGACGCGCTGGACCTATTCCGGTATTACAAGCGACTCGGCGAACGGGCGATCGAGCAATGTCCCGACGAAGGGCTATTCGCGACGCTCGATGCCGAGTCAAACTCGATCGCAATCATCGTGAAGCACATGGCGGGGAATATGCGGTCGCGTTGGACCGATTTCCTGACAACGGACGGGAAAAGCCCGATCGGAACCGTGACACCGAATTCGAAGACCCGCCGAGCAACAGAGCCGAGTTGATCGCGATGTGGGAGCGCGCCTGGAAATTGCTGTTTGACGCGCTGGAGCCGTTGACGGATGCGGACTTGACGCGGACGGTCACGATTCGAACGGAGCCGCATTCCGTGATGCAAGCCATCAACCGTCAGGTCGCGCATTACTCCTATCACGTGGGGCAGATCGTATTTCTGGCGAAACACGCGACGGCAAAGGCGACGGGGGGCTGGACTTCGTTGAGCGTGGCGCGCAACAAGTCGAGGGACTTCAACAGCGACGTGGCGGCGGGGCGAAAGTCACAACGATGAGGACCTATTTGTGAGGATCGAAGAGTAGTTTTACCTCGGCGGTGGTCGCCGCGGGACCGGGCGCGAATTTCCACTGCGCCACGGCCTTTTGCGCCTCGGCAGCCAGAATCGGGTTTCCGCCGAGCACATCTGTTGATTGCACGGTTCCGTCCGCCTTGATGATGACTTTCAGGCGGACCGTACCACCGATCTCCATTTTCTTCAGGACGCGCGGGTATTCGGGTTCAACTTGCTTGAGGATTCTGCGGCCCTCCTGCGCGCGCACTGAGACGCAGAGAAAGAGAACGAGCAGAAGGCCGCTCAGGAGCTTGGGACCCCAGTTATCGCGACGTCGCGTCATCTATGCTGCCTTCAAGCGATCGAGAGGGTGTGGGCGTCGCACGGACGACGAGCGAGTCCGCTCCCCAGTGCAATATGGAGTGGCAAGCCTTTAGCCATTCGGGGCCTCTGCTGCCGCGGTGAGGCAGAGAAGATACTTGGGGCAACGTCGCGCTAAGCTGTTGAGGCAGCATCACCTACGGGGTACCGGTTTAAGAGGGGATTTCGGGCCAATTCGCAGGTATCCCGTTGTGGGGCCGGAATCTCAATTCAGCGTCTCAGCTTGAGAAAACTCGCCCGGCTAAGCCGGTGAGTGAGACTCAAGACTTACTGCTTGGCGGTAAGAGTGATCCAAGTCGCTTCCTCATCCAGCGGAACTATGTAGGCGCCACGTTCCGACTGTAATGGTGTGGACGGATGATATGCGACCCGGACGCCTGGCCTGCTTGGGGTTTCGACGCGAAGGCGCGCCGATCTGGTGAACTCCGTAGCCGGGGCAAGCCCAATCCGCACCGTCCCGGTGTTGCCGGGTCCGGTCTTTATCTCGATCGCTTCGAACTTGCCGGAATCGAGCGTCAGCCACAGACCCAAGTTCGAGATGTAGACGCGCATCCGGAACGAGTCGAGCGGCTTCACGTCGACGACGTCGCCTTTCACTTCCACGTTTCCGCCAAACGCCAGCCAGCCGAATTCAGGATGATGAACGACGTAGGTCGCTGTGTTCCATGCGTGTCCAAAAAAGTTCGGGCCGTAGTCGCCGGAGATGCCGTCGAAACGCAGCATGTCTGGAAATGCATGGAACGCCACCGCGCCGAACCCATCCTGATCGATGTCGGTGAGCGTGCCCATCGTTCCTCCATAGCCCACGCGCAGGAGATACAGATCCTCGGGATGCTCGCGATATTCGGAGAGCAGCGGAATCGCATTCAGGCTCGAACCGTAGTGGTGAAGCTGCCGCTCGAGCCGCGTATATTTGCCGGCAAAAACGAAATCCCAGTAACGGCGCGCGCTGCCGTTGTAACCCCAGTGCGGGAGCGTCGGATCGTAGCCAAGAATCGCGTTGAGCGTGACATTGGCCTTGTCCTGATATCCGAAGTATTTCATCCACGCGTACACTTCTTCTTGACCTGTGGAGTCCCACGGCATCTCGCTGCCATAGGGATAGGCTTGTTCCCGCCAGCGTTCGGCGCGCGACTTCATCGACGCTTCGAGTTTACCCGCTTGTTCGGTCATGCCTTCGCGTTTCAAATCGTCGAGAATCGCGACAAAAATGTCGCCTTCCATCTGGCCAAAAACGGCAAGGCCTTCGGCGTACTTCGGCATCGCCAGGGAGGTTTCGTACGCCTGCTTCAGATACCAATCCCAGGGATGATTGGTTACGAGCCCTTGATTGTTGCGCGCGACCCGGTACAGCACCCAGTAAGCGGCGGCCACGTGCGGATAGTCGTACGATCGATCCACTGCCTCGGACGCTTCCTTGTTCCAACTCGTCCAGCTCTTCCAATTGAGATCGCTGCGGTAATAGCCGGCAGGCATCTGGTCGGGCTGATAGTAGAAAAGGCTCTTTCGCACGCCGTACGCGCGCGGCCCGTCCTTGTATTGCAGGCCGCCCCAGAGTACGCCGTCGACGAACTGTTCATATTTTTCGAGTTCTTCCTTGTCCGGCTGGCCAAACTCTTTCATCGCCGCCGCGAGCCAGGAGCCTGCGCCGCCTTCGTCGCCGAGTCCGGCGATCCATGCCCGCGAGTCTTGCGTGACGATCTGGTTCACGTCGCGGTCGTACGTCATCACGGACGGGCTGCGATGGAACGGATCGTTCGGATCGACGAACCATTGCTTCGTGGTGAGGAAGTGCCCGAAATCCGCGACGGTTTGAGCCGCAGGCTTGATGACGAAGTATTGAATCGTCTGCACGAGGCCGTCCTGGTAGGTGATCGTGAGTCGCGAGCGACCCCAAGAATGACCCTTCAAAGTAAACGTTTTCCAGCCTCGTACACCTGTAGCTTCTCGGGTGAAGGTGATCGCCCCCGGCGGCTCAACCCTTACGGATGCAACATCCTTCGAATACTTCAGGAACAGGCGCCCGTCGATGTCGGTTGGCAGAACGTAGCCAGGAATCCCAACGGCCACTGGTCGATCGTTCGCCGCCAGTGTTGTCTCGATGTCGCGAATCGTGTCGGAGAGGATGAACTTCACGCCGTAAGTTTTGGATTCTCCCGAGGCGAGCGTCAGGAGCGTCGGCGGATTCCATTGCTGCGCCTTCTTCCATTCATTCTCCGCAAATGCCTGGCTGTGAACCATCCAGTCGTAGAAACCTTCAAATGTCACCCATCGCGGCGTCGGATCCGTGAAGATTGGAACGCTCAGTCCGTCGCCACGCCGGCGTTCGGGGCTGAGGATCGGCTTATAGGCTTCGAATGGAGTTGCGCCATCCGGCACGACGAGCAGGGTGGGGCCATGGCCGTTCAGCCGCGTCACCTGCAAGTAGCCTGCATCCTCTCCAATGTAGGGGTCGTAGAACGAGCACTTCAGATGGGCTTCGTCGAGCGAGCGGTCGTTCAGCACGTTGTTGAAGATCATCGGAATGCCAAGCGCACCCACCTGCAAGGGCTGGGCGGTTTTGTTCTTGAGCTCGAAACGAAGAACGAGTTTGCCACCGTCGACCGCCCACGTGCGCTTCACCTCGAGGGGGAGATCGACGCCCAGCGTTGGCCCAAGATCGGCCGAGGCAACGACATTTCCGGACGTTGGGAGAGCGGTCACCGGTTTGCGCGCGTGCGCGGTCGAATAATCCCTCCAGTCTCCCGATGTGCCGGCGCGCAAACGCAAATCGAGATCGCCGAGATGGTAGTAGCCGTCCTTCGAGCGCGCAACGAGCAAGTCGCCCGGCGTGAAGTCAAACCCATCCGCACCCTTGGGCTTCAGCGCTGCTGCAGTCTGCGATGACCGGACAAGGCTCAGCGAAAAATCGGGTGTGTCGAAATCGACTGTACCTTGATCGAGCATCGGTCCCGGCGTAGGAGGCTTTTTCTGCGCGTTCTCTTGCGCTGAGGATTTCGAGACTAGCGTCGCAGCCACGCCGAACAGAACCAAAGACAGCGAAATACCGCCCACGCGCCGAATCCACTCACGCTTCATCAATCCGCCTCCGGGTGGCACATTCCAAGCCCAGCAATTCTGCATCGCGCGCCGCATAAAAACTACCGCTTGTTGCCGGAAGAGGCATCCTGAGGAGCCCTCGAGTTGGCAGCAACTCACATCTACCAAAGTTGACGCCTAGCTCCGCACCGATTAAACTTTTCATACGACCCCATGGGCCCTACGGTTCTACAGCAGAAGCGGCACCAGCAGATCCTGACGGACGTGGTGCGCGAGTACATCGAGACCGGTGAGCCGGTGTCTTCACGCAGCATTGCGCGCCACGGCGTAGAGACGCTGAGTCCGGCGACGGTTCGCAGTGTGATGGCCGATCTCGAGGACGAGGGTCTGTTGTATCAGCCGCACACGTCGGCAGGCCGCGTTCCCACGGCTGCCGCTTACCGTTTTTTTGTCGAGCAGGTGGCGGGTCAGGCGACTGCCAGTCCGGAAGATCGCCAGTGGATTAGGCGCGAGCTTGAATCGGCGCAGACGCCTGAAGCGGTGATGGAGCGCGCGAGCCGCGTTCTATCGGCCGTTTCGCGCGGCCTGGGGATTTTCATTTCGCCGCCGCTCGCTCGCAGCGTGGTCGAACACATGCGTTTTCTTCTGCTGCCGGACGATCGCGTTGTGGTTGTGCTGATCGTTGCAGGCGGCCTCGCCCGCGACAAGGTGATCCGTCCCGAGAGAAAGTTTCGCCAGGAAGACCTGGATCGCGTTGCGGACCACCTGAATCATCACTATGTCGGCTGGACTTTAGAGGCGATGCGTGCCGACTTGCGCTCCCAGGTGGAGCGGGACCGCGAGCAATACGGCAGGCTAGCGGGCGACGCCCTCCTCCTGTGCGATCCGTCTGTTCTTGGCGATGGAGCTGACCGTAAAATCTACGTCGAGGGCACGGCACGAATCGCGTCCTTTCCAGAATTCACCAACCAAGAGCAAGTTCGCGAACTCTTGCAAGCCATCGAAGAAAAGGATCGGCTGATCGCCCTGCTAAGCGGGTGCATTGAGGCGCCTGAGCCGGTTCACGTGGAACTGGGCATTGACCAGATGTCGAGCGCGGGCAAACATCTTGCGCTCGTTTCGTCCTCATACACATCCAAAGATCAGGTCCAAGGGACGCTCGGAATCCTGGCGCCTATGCGCATGCACTACGAACGAGTCATTACGGCTGTGGCTTTCATGGCCCAATTCTTCTCTGAGAGCGACCAAGGGAGTTAATTCCGTGTCTCCGCACAATCACGAGAACCGCAAAAAAGAAAACGATCGCGACGAGAGGCCCGCGGCCGGGCAAGGTCAAGGAAGCGATTCGGAAGCTGCGGCCTTCGCCGCGGCACGAGTGGCTGGGGAATTGGAAGCGGCGTCGGATGCCGGCACACCGGACGTCCAGAAGCTTCTGGCGGAGAAGCAGGAACTGATGGACACGATGGTGCGGCGTCAAGCGGATTTTGAGAATTACCGCAAGCGGATTGAAAAGGAACGCCACGCGGACCGGCATCGCGGCGTCGAATTGCTGGTGGAACAGTTGCTTCCTGTGCTCGATGCCTTCGACCGCGCGCTGGCCGGCGACGAAAACGCGGCCAACGCCGAGTATCGCAAAGGTTTTGCGCTGATTCGCCGGCAGATATGGGACGCACTTTCAAAGCAGGGTTTGAAGCGGATTGATTCGGTGGGCAAGGAGTTCGATCCGCATTTGCATCACGCGATTGAGCGAGTGGAAACGGCGGCGCAGGCAGACGGCACGATTATCGGGGAATTGCAGCCAGGCTATACGTTTCACGATCGCGTCCTGCGGCCAGCGATGGTCCGGGTGGCAGCGGAGCCGGTTTCGAAATCCGCTAGAGAGAATTAGCGAATGTCATCAACCCAGCTTGACTACTACGAAGTTCTCGGCGTCGAGCGCGACGCTTCGGGCGACCAGATCAAGTCTGCCTATCGCAAACTCGCGCTGAAGCATCATCCCGACCGCAATCCGGAGAATAAGCAAGAGGCCGAGGAGAATTTCCGCCGCGCGACAGAGGCCTACAGCGTCCTCTCCGATCCGCAGAAGCGCCAGGTTTACGACCGTTACGGGCACGCCGGCCTCGGCAATCGCGGCTTTGAGACCAATTTCAACGAATCGATCTTCGCGGACTTTCAGGATATTCTTGGCGATCTTTTCGGCATGGACGACGTATTCGGGGGCGGCGGCGGCCGGCGGCGCGGACGCGGCTCGCGCGGTCAGCGCGGCGCGGACCTTCGCTACGATTTGTCCCTGACGTTCGAGGATGCAGCCGCGGGAGTGAAATCGAGAATCCGCATCTCGCGGCGCGAGGTCTGCGAAAGTTGCAAGGGAACCGGCGCGAAGCCCGGCACCGGAATGTCTACGTGCGAGACGTGCCGCGGGCGCGGGCAACTGGCGTATCAGCAAGGCTTCTTTTCGATCACGCGAACGTGCCCGGCTTGCCAAGGCGCGGGCCAAGTGATTCGCGACGCGTGCGAGACCTGCCGCGGCCAGGGCCGCATCGAACGGGACCGCACAATCGAGATCCCCGTGCCGGCGGGCGTCGAGACCGGGACGCGGCTCCGCATGGCGGGCCACGGTGAGCCGGGAACGAACGGCGGTCCCGCGGGCGATCTGTATATTTTCCTCGAAGTGAAGGAACATCCATTCTTCGAACGCCGGGGTGCAGATCTCTACTGCACGATCCCGATTAGCTTTCCGCAGGCGAGCCTCGGCGCGAAATTGAAAATCCCCACTCTTCATGGCGAGGACGAGCTGGATATCCCGGAAGGCACGCAGTCGGGCCAGATTTTCCGCAAGAAAGGGAAGGGCTTGCCCGACCCGCACGGCGGCCGCGGTGATCTCTATGTGAATGTCCGCGTCGTGGTTCCATCGAAGCTGTCGCGCGAACAGCGCCGCACCCTCGAGCAGCTCGGCGAGACCATGAAAGTGGAGAACAAGCCTGCCGAGCGCAGCTCCAGCTTCTTCGATAAGGTGAAAGATATTTTCGGGTAGGAAAGAAGTAGAGGAAGTAAAGGAGGTAAAGGAAGTAGAGGAAGTAAAGGAAGTAGAGGAACGAGGCCGAGGCGCAATGATTCGTTCCGAATGTTGAGAAACGAGACGGTTTCTCCTTTACCTCCTCCATCTCCTCTACGTCCTTTACCTCCTTTCCCCATGCGCCGCCGCTTCTTTGTTGACACCTTCGATTCTGGCTCCGCCGCGCTTCACGGCGACACCGCAGAGCATCTTGGGCGCGTCCTCCGTGCCGAGCCCGGCCAGCTTTACGAGCTAAGCGACGGCAATGCGGTGTGGCTTGCGCGCGTCGAGCGCGTGGCGCTATCGAAGAGCGGCAAATCGCGAATTGATTTCGTGCTGGTGGAAAACATCCCTAGTCGCGAGGTCGGTCCCGATATCCACTTGCTGCTGTCGATCGTAAAGTTCGACCGGTTCGAGTGGTGCCTGGAAAAGGCGACGGAACTCGGCGTGGCGCAGATTACGCCCCTGGCTGCGGCGCGAACCGACAAACCGCTGCTCGCGGCAGCCGCAAGACGCCACGCGCGCTGGGAGAAGATTTTGGTCGAATCCGCGCAGCAGTCACGCCGCCTGCGCGTGCCTAGAATCGGAAGCGCCGTTCGTCCCGCCGATGCCTTCGCCCAATCTGATGCCGAGCTCAAGCTCCTGCTCTCGGAGCGTCGCGAAGCTCAATCGCTACGGGATGCGCTGGCGTCAGGGCTCGACGAGACTCGTCCCGTCGTTCTTGCCATCGGTCCCGAAGGCGGCTGGACCGACGACGAGATCGCCGCTGCGAGAGGCTCGGGCTTCGCCGAGGCGTCGCTTGGCGAAAGCATCCTCCGCACCGAAACCGCCGTTATTGCCGCGCTCGCAATCTTGCGCTTCACGCTGAGTGACCGGAAAGGTGGTCGGGCGCATCATAGTCAAACAGACTCGCGGTAGTCTTTGCGCCTATGCGAGTCCCGTGATATAAATATTTGGAGCGAAGGAATGTTGGAAACCTCTCAACCTGGCCTGACGAACCAGTCAGACAACACTCCTCTTCCTCAGTTGCGCCGTGAACTTCGGAGTTGGACCCGCGATCTTGCTGTCGCTCTCGGTCTTGCGCTCGTTATCATCATCTTTCTGTACCAGCCTGTGAAAGTGGAAGGTACCAGCATGGCGCCGCTCCTTTCGGATCAGGAGCGCATCTTCATCAACAAGTTTGTCTACCGCTTCGAGCCGATCGAACGCGGCGACGTCGTCGTTTTCTGGTATCCTCTCGACCGCTCGAAGTCGTTCATCAAGCGCGTGGTGGGATTGCCGGGCGAGACGGTGGAGATACGCTCAGGCCGGCTGTACGTCAACAACGTGGAGCTGGCGGAGCCATACGTACCGCCCAGTTATCTTGATGCGTCGAAATATCCGGCGATGATCATTCCGCCGGACGAATATTTCGTGATGGGCGATCATCGCGACAGCTCAAACGATTCACGGGTGTTCGGTCCCGTGCCTCGCCCGTTCATTTACGGGAAGGCGGTTTTCGCATATTGGCCGGTGGACCATTTCGGATCGCTGACGTCGACGTCAACGGTCAACGCGGCGTCCAAATGACGGATTTTGGAGGACACACTGACGGAGTTCCCCGAAAGTCGCGCGGTTCTCGCGCTCGAGGACGGACGAGTCTTTAAGGGACGTGCGGCGGGCGCTCGCACCCGCCGTGGCGGCGAAGTCGTTTTTAATACCAGCCTTACCGGTTACCAGGAAGTTTTCACCGATCCGAGTTATGCCGGCCAGATTGTCTGCTTGACGTATCCCCACATCGGCAATGTCGGCGCCAATTCCGACGATCAGGAATCCGCAAGGCCTTACATCGAAGCGCTCGTAGTGCGCGATTTTTCGCCGATTTCATCGAACTGGCGGTCTACTGAATCCGCGCAGCAATACCTTGAACGTTGGCATGTTCCCGTGATCTGGGATATCGACACGCGCGCGCTGGTTCGCCACCTGCGGCAGGTGGGCGCTCTGCGTGGAATCGTCTCGACCGATGGCACGCCCGCGGAGAAGCTCGTGGCCGAAGCTCGAGCGCTACCAACGATGGCGGGCCAGGAGCTCGCCAGCCGCGTCACGTCGCCGAAAATCTACTCTTGGTCGCAAGGCTCGATTGATCTTGCCGCGCCTATCGCCATCGCTGCTACCGCAGGGGCCAACGGAGGAAGAGAAGGCTCATTTGGGAGTCGGAGCGTTAGCTCCAACACCGAGGCGCCTCGAAAGCGTCGGGCTTCAACCGCCGACGAAAAGCCGCGACATCGCGTCGTCGCCTACGATTTCGGCATCAAGCAAAATATCCTGCGGCTGCTGGTCGACCACGGCTGCGAGGTCACCGTCGTTCCTGCGCAAACCAGCGCCGAAGATGTTCTCGCGCTGAAGCCGCGCGGCGTTTTCCTCTCGAACGGTCCTGGCGATCCCGAGCCAGTCGGCTATGCAATCGCGAACATTCAAAAATTGCTGGGCCGCGTCCCGATTTTCGGCATCTGCCTCGGCCACCAACTCTGCGGCCTCGCCCTCGGCGGACGCACATTCAAACTGAAGTTCGGCCATCACGGCTCGAACCACCCGGTGAAGAATCTGCTCACGCAGAAAGTGGAAATCACGGCGCAGAATCACGGCTTCTGCGTCGATCCCGATTCGCTGCCGTCGAGCGACGTCGAAATCACGCACGTGAACCTGAACGACCATACCAACGAAGGCATGCGCCACCGGAGGCTGCCGCTCTTCAGCGTGCAATATCACCCGGAGGCGTCGCCCGGCCCCCACGACGCCCGCTACCTCTTCGACAATTTCATCGCCATGATGCGCGAGGCAGGCGAATGATCGGCCTTGGTGCGAAAAGGCAGTTTGCTACCTTGGTTGGTGCCCTGTCGATCGTCGCGACGGCATTTGCCGCAAAGCCCATCACCATTCAGCTCAAACACAATAGCGAACGGGAACAGCGGACGAAGGCGGAACTCGAGCGCGTCCTGAGCACCTACGATTTGAAAAAGTATACGTTCACGAACAAGGTGATCATCGAGGATGGGGCGTACGCGCACAGCTTTCCGGAAATCACGCTGAACACGCGCTTCCTGGATTCGGACGACGAACTCCTCTCTTCTTACATTCACGAACAGTTGCACTGGTACCTGCGCGACCATGACGTTCAGCAAAAGCGGGCCATCCAAACCCTGCGCATGTATTACCCGAGAGTCCCCGTCGGCGATCCGGAGGGCGCGGACACCGTGTACAGCACATATGGGCACCTGGTGGATTGCTATCTCGAAATGCAGGCGGACCGGAAACTGATTGGGCCCGAGCGAACCGCGGCAGTAATCGCTCACAAAGGGCACTACACGTGGATTTACAAGACGATCATCGACGACGAACCGCGCATTGCGGCCGTCGTGCATAGCGAAGGACTGGAAATCGAGTAATGCCGAAGCGCACTGACATCAAGAAAATTCTGATCATCGGCTCCGGGCCGATCGTCATCGGCCAGGCGTGCGAGTTCGACTACTCCGGCACGCAAGCGTGCAAAGCTCTTCGCGCCGAAGGTTACGAGGTAACGCTCGTCAACTCGAATCCCGCGACGATCATGACCGACCCCGAAATCGCGGACCGCACATACGTCGAGCCGCTCTCGAAGGAATATCTCGAAGCGATCATCGCCGCCGAAAGACCCGACGCTCTGCTTCCCACCGTCGGCGGACAGACGGGCCTCAATCTCGCGGTCGAGCTTGCCGAGGCAGGCATCCTCGATAAATACAACGTGAAGCTGATCGGCGCGTCGCTGCGCTCCATAAAAATCGCCGAAGATCGGCTACTGTTCAAGGACGCGTGCCGCAAAATCGGCCTCGAAGTTCCCGCGTCGGAAGTCGTCAACGACGTGCCCGAAGCCATAGCGCTCGCCGACGAGATGGGTTACCCCATCGTGATTCGCCCGTCGTTCACGCTCGGCGGTACGGGCGGCTCGATCGCCTACAACCACGAGGAATTCGTCGACGCCATCGCTCGCGCCCTCGACGCGAGTCCTGTGCATCAGGCGCTGATCGAAGAATCCGTGCTCGGGTGGAAGGAATACGAGCTCGAAGTGATGCGCGATTTTCGCGACAACTTCGTGGTCATCTGCTCGATCGAGAATTTCGACCCGATGGGCATTCACACGGGCGATTCAATCACCGTCGCGCCCGCGCAGACGCTTACCGACAAGGAATACCAGCGCATGCGCGACGCGGCTGCCGCGATCATTCGCGAGGTGGGCGTCGAGACGGGCGGCTCGAACATTCAATTCGCCATCGACCCGGAAACGGGCCGCATGGTCGTGATCGAAATGAATCCGCGCGTGTCGCGTAGTTCCGCGCTGGCAAGCAAGGCCACCGGTTTCCCGATCGCGAAAATCGCCGCGAAGCTCGCGTTGGGAATGACGCTCGACGAAATTCCGAACGACATCACGCGCAAGACCCCGTCGAGCTTCGAGCCGACGGTCGACTACGTGGTGGCAAAAATCCCGAAGTGGCAGTTCGAGAAGTTTCCCGGCAGCGACACCACGCTGACCACGCAAATGAAATCCGTCGGCGAAGTGATGGCCATCGGTCGCACGTTCCAGGAAGCGCTGTGCAAGGGAATTCGTTCCCTGGAGCCACACACGCCGTGGCGTCCGCCGGCGGAAGTGACCACGGCGCTGCTGCGCGAGAAGCTCCACGTGCCCGGCCCGGATCGCATTCACTGGCTCTTCGAAGCTCTCGAGCGCGGCATGAGCCAGGAAGAAGTATGCGAGCTTACGAAGATCGATCCATGGTTCATTCGCCAGCTTGGCGATATGGTGGCGCTCGACCGCCGCATCGCGAAGACGCCTCTGAGCGAGGCTTCGCGCGAACTGCTGCTGGAAGGAAAACGTTCGGGCGCGAGCGACGAAGAGCTTGCAAAGCTGTGGAACGTGACCGCGGCCGAAGTCCGCACCCGCCGCCATGAACTCGGCGTGCGCCCGGTGTTCAAGCGAGTGGACACCTGCGCCGCTGAATTCGAATCATTCACGCCGTACCTCTACTCGACCTACGAGGACGAAGACGAATCTGACGCCGTCGACCGCCCGAAGGTGGTGATTCTCGGCAGCGGACCCAGCCGCATCGGCCAGGGAATCGAGTTCGACTATTGCTGCTGCCACGCGGCGCTCGCGCTGAAGGAAGACGGCTACGAAACGGTGATGATCAACTGCAATCCGGAAACGGTTTCGACGGACTACGACACCTCCGACCGCCTGTATTTCGAGCCCCTCACGCTCGAAGACGTTCTCGCGATTCTGGACCGCGAGAAGCCGCAGGGCGTCATCGTTCAGTTCGGCGGCCAGACGCCGTTGAACCTCGCGCTTGAACTCAAGCGCAACGGCGCGCAAATCATCGGCACGGCGCCCGAATCGATTGACCTTGCCGAGGATCGCCGCCGCTTTGGCGAATTGCTGGAGACTCTGAAAATTCCTCAGCCGCGCAACGCGACGGCGCTTGCGCCAGACGATGCTGTGCGCGCAGCCGCGGAAATCGGGCTGCCGGTGCTCGTCCGCCCAAGCTACGTACTCGGCGGGCGCGCCATGGTGATCGCGTACGACTTGAAAACCGTGAATGAATACGTCGCGCAAGCCGCGCAGATGGGCAGCGTCTCTGACCCCAAGCGCCCAATCCTGATCGACAAATTCCTCGAAGACGCTACGGAAGTTGACGTCGACGCGCTGGCCGACGGCGAAGACGTTGTCATCGCCGGCATCATGGAGCACATCGAGGAGGCTGGCATCCACTCCGGCGATTCCTCGTGCGTGCTTCCCTCGGTCACGCTGAAGCCGGCCGTGCTCGAACGCATTCGCGACTACACCTCGCGTCTCGCGCGCGCGCTGCATGTGGTGGGACTGATGAACGTGCAATACGCGATTCAGCGCGACACGGTCTACGTTCTCGAAGTGAATCCGCGCGCCTCGCGCACGGTTCCGTACGTCAGCAAAGCCACCGGCGTGCCGCTCGCGAAGGTTGCCGCGCGCCTGATGACCGGCCGCAAGCTGCGCGAGCTGAATCTGCCGGTAGTGCAAACGAACGGCGTGAAGGAGCTTTCGGTTCGCGACTTCTACGCGGTGAAGTCACCCGTGTTTCCGTTCAACAAGTTCCGCGGCGTGGATACGATTCTTGGCCCGGAGATGCGCTCGACCGGCGAGGTGATGGGAATCTCGTCAACTTTCGGAGTCGCTTTCGCGAAGGCGCAGCTCGCGGCAGGTCAGCGGCTGCCGCTCGAGGGCACCGTTTTCATCAGCGTGAATGACCGTGACAAACGCCACGCGGCGCCGCTCGTTCGCGAGTTGATGTCGGCCGGATTGAAAATTATCGCCACACGCGCAACGGCCACCGCGCTGCAGGAGGCGGGAATCGAAGTCGAGTCCGTGTACAAGGTGAACGAGGGCCGGCCCAACATCGTCGACCTGATCAAAACGCAAAAAGTGGATCTTGTGATCAACACGCCGCTGGGCCGCGAATCCTTCTACGACGAAAAATCCATCCGCCGCGCCGCGATCCGCTACAACGTCCCGTGCATCACCACGCTCTCCGCCGCGAACGCCGCCGCGCGAGGCATTCGCGCGATGCAAGGCCACGCGGTTGACGTCGCCGCGCTGCAAGATCTCCACCGCCGCAAATTCGCCGCAGCCGCCCCAGCCCCCGCCGACCGCTCCTGATCGCTTCAGTACCGCCGGCCTGTCCTGAGCGCAGCCGAAGGGCGTCTCGCCGGCTCTTTTCTCAAGCAGGTCCCATCGCGTGAGAACCCGGCTCGCACTCGGCTTGGCTCCGTTTTTCTCGGCGTCCTCGGCGCCTCTGCGGTGCGCTTCTTACCTCTGACGTTTGTGTTGTAGAATCACGGAATGCAACTGCACGGCATTTTCGCTCCTCTCACGACGCCGTTCGCTCTCGACGGCAGCCTCGCACTCACTCGCCTGCGCGAAAATATCGCGCGCTACAACCGCACGCGCCTCGCCGGCTACGTGATGAACGGCTCCACCAGCGAATCCGTTCTGCTGCTTTGGGAAGAAGTCTATCGAGTTTGGGAGGCCGCAAAGGAAGCCGCCGCGCCCGGCAAGATTCTGATCGCCGGGACGGGCGCCGAATCCACGGCGGAGACGATCACGCACACGAGCCGCGCTGCCGCCCTTGGCTTCGACGCAGCCCTTGTTCGCACACCCAGCTTTTACAAGCCTGCCATCAACGACGACATGCTGGCCGAACATTACGTTCGCGTCGCGGACGCCGCGCGCATCCCGGTGCTGATCTATTCGGTTCCCGTATTCACGCACGTCACCGTCGAAGCGTCGCTGATCGCCCGCGTAGGTGCGCATCCGAACATCGTCGGAATCAAGGACAGTTCCGGCAGCGTGGAGGGGATTGCAAAAATCATCGCCGCCGCGCCCAAGAGTTTTCAGGCGCTCGTTGGGTCGGCAGCAACGCTCTACGATTCGTTGCAACGCGGCGCCGTGGGCGCCGTGATTGCCGTTTCGAACGCTTTTCCGGAAATGTGCGTCGAAATTTGGGAGGCCCACCGCGCCGGCGATTCCGCCCGCGCGCACGCGCTGCAAGAAAAGCTGATGCTGCCTTCGAAGTTGCTGGGGCCGCAATACGGCATTGCCGGAATCAAATACGCCATGGAGCGCCTCGGCTACTTCGGCGGCCTGCCGCGCCCGCCGCTTCTGCCCGTGAACGAAAAAGGCCAGCGCGAAATCGACGCCATGCTGGCCGCGATAATTCCTGAATCCGTCGCCCGCCCGTAGCGCGGCGATTCCGTCGGCGAACCCGCTCGCACCGGCGTTTCTCTGTGTGCTCAAGTTTTTCTCCGTGTCCTCTGTGTTTCG
>Ga0073928_10005971_pt1 | contig 16689 bp, 11 predicted proteins | sample PaiPotPPA55metaG_FD_76969 | JGI IMG/M metagenome (GOLD analysis project Ga0073928, IMG submission 76969) | Iron sulfur acid spring bacterial and archeal communities from Banff, Canada, to study Microbial Dark Matter (Phase II) - Paint Pots PPA... ... | reverse complement strand
ATCCGAGACGCGCGCCGCCTGTTGCATGTTGTGGGTCACGATTACCACGGTCATGTCCTGACGGAGCTCGTACACGAGCTCTTCGACTTTCTGGGTGCTGAGCGGGTCGAGAGCGCTGGTTGGCTCATCGAGCAGCAACACTTGGGGCTCGACCGCAATCGCGCGCGCGATACACAGCCGCTGCTGCTGTCCTCCTGACAGGCCTATCGCGCTGTCGTTGAGCCGATCCTTCACTTCTTCCCACAGCGCGGCGCGGCGAAGCGCTTTCTCGACGATGACATCAATCTCGTGGTTCGAGAGGTGCTTGCGAGTCGCGACACGGAGTCCAGCGGCAATGTTCTCCCGGATCGACATCGTCGGGAAAGGCGTCGGGCGCTGAAAGACCATCCCGATGTGTCGCCGGACGGCGATGGGGTTTACGTCGCGGGCGTAGATGTCCCGCCCGTCGAGGTGCACTTTGCCCGACACCCGCGCCGTGGGCACGGTCTCGTGCATGCGGTTGAGACAGCGCAACAGTGTCGATTTCCCTGATCCAGAGGCGCCGATGATCGCGGTCACGCAGCGCTCGGGCATGTCGAGCGACACTTCGCGCACCGCCTGGCTAGCCCCGAAGAACGCATTGAGCGTTTTGACGTCGATGCGACCCTCCGCTGGCCCGGTGGCGGCGGAGGCAGGAGAGCGGAGTGGCTCAGCGCGCATGGCCCCAGGCCGGGCGGCAGGCACAGTCACGCGCGGCGCCGTCACCATTGGCTTAGTCGGTGGCGCCGGCGAATCGGCCGCGGGTGGCGATGCGGGCGAAGAGAGAGATGACAAGGACGAGAAGGATGAGGACGAGGGCGCCGGCCCAGGCTTGGGCGTGCCAGTCGTCGTAGGGACTGATAGCATAGGTGTATATCTGGAGAGGGAGTGCTGCGATCGGCTGCGCGAGCGATGTTGACCAGAACTGATTGCCGAACGCGGTGAATAGCAGCGGTGCTGTCTCGCCCGCGATGCGCGCGATCGACACGAGCGCGCCGGTAACGATTCCCGCGCTCGCTGTTCGCAGGACAATCGTGAGCGAGGTGCGCCAGCGTGCGTAACCCAGCGCAAGCGCGGCTTCCCTGAGCGACACGGGAACCGTAAGCACGATCTCTTCCGTGGTGCGCGCCACCATGGGAATCATCATCGCGCCAAGCGCAATGCCGCCGGCAAGCGCCGAGAAGTGCCCGACGGGACGCACGAGAAACTGCCAAGCAAAGATTCCCATCACGATCGACGGCAAGCCGTTGAGCACATCGGACAAGAAACGCACGACGTTGGCCAGGCGCGCTCCGCGGTGTTCGGCCAGGTATAATCCCGCGCCGATCCCGACGGGGAGCCCGAACGCGCTCCCGAGCGCGACGAGAATGAGCGTTCCGACGATCGCGTTGGCCATGCCGCCGCCCGCCTCACCGACAGGCTTCGGCATGTTGGTGAAGAAGTGCCACCGTACCGACCCGCCGCCCTCCGCAATGAGGTGTCCCAAGATGAACAGGAGCGGCAGCGTGGCGATCACCGCCGAGAGCGCAACCAGTCCCACCATGATCGAATTGACCATGTGCCGCCGCCGGAGTTTGGCCTGGACGGCCACGGGGTTCCAGGCGGCTGGCGCGGGCGTCAGCATTGCACGACGCGGTGGGAGCGGCGGCGTCGAATCCGGCTGCGGAGGTTTCGCGGCGCCCGAGCCGGGCGGTGGCGTGGCCACGGGCGATGTCATGCCGGGCTCCCGGCCCCACGCGAGACCTGCCACACGAGCCAGCGCGCGACGCCGTTCACGATAACGGTTATCACGAACAGGGTGAAACCGACGGCCATGAGAGCCGACAGGTGAATATCGCTCGAGGCTTCGGAAAACTCGTTTGCGATCAACGACGCCATCGTGTATCCGGGAGCGAAGAGCGACGCGGAAATCTCGGGGCGATTTCCGATGAGCATGGTCACGGCCATGGTCTCGCCTAGCGCGCGGCCGAGTCCCAGGATCACGCCGCCGATAATGCCGGATTTCGCGAACGGCAAGACCGCGCCCCAGATGGTCTCCCACTTGGTAGCCCCGAGCGCGAGCGCTGCCTCGCGCTGGGACCGTGGAACCGCCATCAGCACTTCGCGCGAGACGGATGAGATGTATGGCAGAACCATGATTGCCAGGATGAGCCCTGCGGCAAGCATGCTGGGCCCGTACGCCGGGCCGGAAAACAACGGAATGACGCCCAGGTGCAGCGTGTCCCTTAAGAAAGGCATCACGTACGACCGGAGCACCGGCAGCAGAACGAAGATGCCCCACAGCCCGTACACGACGCTCGGAATAGCCGCTAGCAGATCAACGAGAAACGCAACCGGTTGGCGGACGTGCCTCGGCGCGAACTCTGAGAGGAAAATGGATACGCCAATGGCAAGGGGCGTCGCAATGACCAGCGCAATGGCCGATGAGACCAGCGTTCCGAAGATGGCGGGCGCCGCGCCAAAGTTTCCATTGACCGGGTCCCACGCGCTCGACGTCAGGAACGACAATCCAAAGCGCCGAAAAGCTGGGGCGCCCGCGGCCGCGATCTCGAAAGCGATGAGTCCCAGCAACAGCGGAACGCAGAGCGCAAAGAACATGATCGCGCCGCTGTACACTTTGTCGCCGACGGCCGCCCCGCCGATGCGGGCACGGCCGCCGGGACGTACCGACGCGGTCAATTGCTGGCTCACCTCATGGTCAAGCCGTTGAGCCGACCTTAATGGAGTCCAGGCGAGGGGTCAGCATCGATGCGATCGCAGCCGGAAGCGGCGCGTAATCCAACGCGGCAGCCTCGCCCTCACCTGTCGAAAGCGCCCACTTCACGAAGTCAACGAGCTTTTTCCCCTTGGCGGCGTCCGGGATCGTCTTGGGGATGAGCAGGAAGGTGAAAGACGAAATCGGATACGCGCCCACACCCGGACCGTTAACCACCGACACGCGGAAATCGGTCGAAGGCGAAAGCCTAGAGGCCATTCCAGCGGCGTCAGCCGTGACTGATTCGATCGAAGGGGCCACAAACTGGCCAGCAGCGTTCTTGATGGAAGCATACGGCAGGCTGTTCTGCCGCGCGTATGCTAGCTCGACGTACCCGATGGCGCCGGGCGTCTGCTTCACTTGCCCAGCGACGCCTTCGTTGCCTTTTGCTCCGACACCCGCGGGCCACTGGAGCTCTTTGCCTTTCCCGGGCGCCTTGGCCCAGGCGGGATTGACCGCCGAGAGGTAGTCCGAGAAGATGTACGTCGTACCGCTTCCGTCGGAGCGGTGCACCACGAGTATGTCCTGCGCAGGCAGCTTCGTGCCCGCGTTCGTCGCGGTTATTCGCGGATCGTTCCACTTGGTGAGCTTGCCCGCGAACACGTCCGCGACGACATCGCCGGCAAGCTTGAGCGGTTGGGTGACGGCCGGAACGTTGTACGTGATCACTACCGCGCCAAGCACCGTGGGAACGTGGTACACCGGAGTCTTGAGCTTTGACATTTCTTCATCGGTCATCGGCGCGTCGGAGGCGCCGAAATCGACAGTGCCTTCCGTCAACTGCCGGATGCCACCGCCAGAGCCGATCGACTGATAGTTGATCTTGACCCCGGTCTTGGCCGCGTATTCCGCGAACCACTTGGAATAGATAGGGTAGGGGAACGTCGCCCCGGCACCGGTAAGGTCTGCGCCGCTGGTTGAGCTCGGCACGCTGCCGTTCGCCGTGCCGCCTGCCGGGGCCGCTTGCTGGCCTCCGCCACCGCAAGCGGCGAGCGAAGCAGCGCACAGGACCGTTGCAACCACCCCGACGCGCTGCATACCCGGAAGGTAGGCGTTACGGCGGCAGGCGTCTCTGAGCATTTGTAAAGAGAGTGTCACGGGATGTAGTACCGGAAAGACATGAAGCCCATGTTGTCGATGGCCTTAGGTGCGCCGCCGACCCCGGACCAAGTGTTACGGCTTGTGTAGGAGTACTGGACCCCCCAGGCGACGGTGCCGGCTGAGCCTTTGTAGAAGCGGTACCAGAAGCCAACGTTGCCCTGGTACAGCACGCGGGTGTCCGCGTTGCATGTGGCGCCCGGCGCGCCGGCTGCGTACGGTCCCGTCGGTGCGAGCTCGAGAGTGCAACCGGTGTTGACGAAGAGCGGCGAACCGTAACCGGTAGCCTTCGTGCCAGCCGCGTTGAGAAAGGCGGTCCGATAGGCGTACTCCGCCCCCCCATAACCATATACATCCAGCTTTCGCGACGGGTGAGCTTCGATTGTCACCAGCCCGTGCGCCGCGCGTATCGGCACGATGGAGCCGTCGGCGCGCACGGTTGCGTCGGGCAGCTGGGATGCGCCGTAACGGCCGATGCCGTTCCCCCAGAGTCCAGTCACGCCGAAATCGAGAACGTCGAACTTGTCAACGTAGAACGGCCATACTGCCCCGACGCCGACGCCGCCGGCCTCACGCACGACTGTATGGCTGAGCGAAGCCGTGGCGCCCGTGTCGACGATTCGGTCGCGGAACAGCCGCCCCAAGACCTTGATCTCGTAATGGCCGAAGCCGGGCTCGATCGCGAGCTTGCCTATGACGTCTGGCGCCACATCAGTGGAATAGTTGGCAGTGGAGTTGAGCAATCCGCCACCCGTACTGCCGATCAATACAGGCGCCGGCGCGCCGTGCGCTGAGAACGTCATCTGCGGGCCTTCCGCCGCGGCCGACAACCACGCCACGTCGCTGATGTCCTTAGTAACGCGCACCGCGAACTGGCGTGCCCAGTTGAATCCGGCAGAGTACTGGGCGTCGATCAGGAGAGGGACGAATTCCTGACGCGGCGCAATTCCCTTCTTGTCCGTCGTGATAAGGCTCCACATCTGCCCGAAAGCGAACGACCAACCGTTCGTCAGAGCGGCCTGTCCCCAGAACTGTCGGATTCGGAGTGCGTAGCTGTTGCTCTCGTTGGAGTTGGACGTGACTCCCGCACCGAGAAAGTCGCTCTCGAAGAACCCGCTCAGCTTGGCGCCAGAGATCTTGCCCTCGCCGAGCAGCGCTAGGCGCGATTGCCGGGCGGATCCACGGAACTCCGTCAACTTGCTGTTAGAAGTGCCCGTGAATGGTATGGCGTTAAAAACCGATCCGATGTCGGCCGTCTCGTTTCGTGACCGAAACACTGCCTCGGCCGCGAAATAGCCGACTGGAGTCAGCGTGAGACCCTTGTAATGCAGGGACGCCATGGTGTCGCTCGGTGCGGCGTCCGAGCCAGCCGCCTGTGCGTCCGCGCGGCGCGCGATTCCCAGCGCCGCCAGAAGCGCGCATGCCACCGTGAGAACCCATCGGGCAGAGTGCGGTCCCGCAGACACGCGAAAAGACATGCAGTGCTCCGGAGGAAGGACTCGGCATACTCAAACTCTCCGAACGTTCCCGTATCCGTGTAACCCCCAGCCCGGCATCACGTATCGGAAGTGTCACGACCGGCGGCCGAGCACCCTCCCCGCGTTACGAGCGCCACGCGCTTTCGTCCGGGCGCCCGACGTGGCACGGAGCGGCGCCACAATCATCGACTCGAAAGCCGTGGCTGCCGCGCTAATCTCGACTCCGGCCAGCGCCAAGCGCGTGAATGGGCGTCGGATAGCCAGGCCCGGCACGTCCAAGATCACAAGACGTCCGAGCGCGAGGGGATCTGCCGCGGCGCACCGCGAGACGATTGCAGTCCCGAGCCCGGCCGCAACGATTTGCGTGATCGCCTCGGTGCTGTCCACCTCCAGGCGGCGGTGCGGCACGACGCCGTGCGAGCGCAGCGCCCGGAGGACCAGCCGATGCGTACCCGAGCCTGGCTCCCGAATGACGAAAAGCTCCTGCGCAATCGCCGCAGGCGTGAGGTCCGATCGTCCGGCCAGAGTGTGAGTGGGGGCGGCCACGATGACTAGTGTATCTTCGGCCCAAACGCGCGCGCTGAGTCGGTCGTCATCAACAGGAGTCTCCACGAGCGCGATATCGACCTCACGCTCGAAAAGCAGACGGGCAACCACGCGGGAAGGCGCCGTCACGAGCCGCAGCTCGACACCGGGGTAACGCGTATGGTAAGCGTGAAGCATTGGCGGCACGACGTACGTGGCGATCGTCGGACTCGCGCCGATCCTCAGGGTTCCCTGCGCCAGTCCAGCGAGCGCGTCGAGGTCCTCCTCGGCTGCCCGCGTCTCCGCGAAAATGACTCGCGCGTGCGTGAGAAGCGCCGAGCCGGCTTCGGTAAGCCGCACGCCAGCGGGCGTGCGATCGAGCAATGTGGCACGGGTCTGGCTCTCGAGTTCGCGCACGGCGCGCGAGACAGCTGGCTGCGTGAGGCCAAGCTCTCCCGCGGCGCGAGTGAAGCTCCGGTGCCGCGCGACGGCGAGGAACACCCGCAGGAGGCGGAGGCTAAAGGCCATACCGATTCGGTTATGGGAAAATGCTAATAACGCCAATTGTTGGCCTTCGTGCAGAGATATAAGATAAACGCATTATGTGGCTAGTCCGACTGGCGCTGCGGCAGCCGTACACGGTGGCGATCATGTCGTTCGTCATCCTGCTCATGGGCTTTCTGGCCATGCGCAGCATGCCGGTCGACATCTTCCCAGTGATCGACATCCCGGTCGTCGCCGTCGTATGGGTGTATCCCGGACTGTCCGCCCAGGACATGGAGAGTCGAGTCGTTCTCCTGAGTGAGCGCGGCCTCTCGTCCACGGTCAACGGCATCGAGCGGATCGAGTCCGAATCCATACCGGGAATCGGCCTCCTTCGCGTGTACTTCCAGCCCGGGACGTCGATCGGCAACGCCATCGCCCAGATAGCATCGTCGTCCGCGACATCTCTCCGCCGGATGCCGCGCGGAATCCAGCCGCCCTATGTCGTCCAGTCAAACGCTTCGAGCGTTCCCGTCGCGCAGCTTACGCTGGCGTCACAGTCGCTCCCCGAAGAGCAGATCGCTGACTACGGGCAGAATTTCATTCGGCTGCGCTTGTTCACGATTCCTGGGCTCGCTACCCCGGCGCCGTACGGTGGCAAGACCCGCGAGATAACGGTCGATATCGACCCTCCGCAGCTAGCCGCCAAAGGCCTGTCGGCCGAGGACGTGGTCACCGCGCTGCAGTCCTCGAACGTGTTCATTCCGGCCGGAACGGCCCGCATCGGCACCCGCGAATACAATGTTCAGCTCAACTCGAGCCCGAATACCGTCGCGGCCTTCAACGACATTCCTATCAAGGTTGTCAACGGCGCGACGGTCACGATCGGCGATGTCGCCCGCGTCCGCGACGGCTTCGCCGAGCAGACCAACATCGTACGGGTTGACGGCCGACGTGCGGCGTACTTGACGATCTTGAAGAAGGCCGATGCATCAACCCTCGCGGTGGTCGAGGCGACGCGCGAAATGATACCACGAATCAAGGCGGTCGCACCGCCTGGTCTGGATGTTCGCCTCGACTTCGATCAGTCGCGCTTCGTGCGTGCGGCGATCACGAGCGTGGTGCGCGAAGCATTAATCGCCGCGGTACTCGTGGGCCTCATGATTCTCGTGTTCCTCGGCAACTGGCGAAGCGTGCTCATTGCCTGCATCTCGATCCCACTGGCGATCGCGACTGCTATCATCGGATTGCACCTGACGGGCAACACTTTCAACATCATGACACTGGGTGGGCTCTCGCTGTCCATCGGACTTCTCGTTGACAACGCGACGATCACCGTTGAAAACGTGCACCGCAATCTGAGCTTAGGAAAGCCACTCACGGTCGCTATCCTTGACGCCGCGGCGCAGATCTCGACACCGGTCATCATGGCCACGCTCGCGATCTGCATCGTGTTTTTCCCGGTCGTACTTCTCAACGGGCCGGCTCGGTTTCTGTTCATCCCGATGGCCCTGGCTGTCGTGATCGCCATGCTCGCCTCGTACGTCTTGTCGCGAACGCTCGTCAAAACCCTTTCACGCATGCTGCTGACCGCGGAGGCGCACGACTCCGGCATAGGCGCGCACTCAGTTGCGGCGGCTGGCGAGCAGCGAAGCCAGGCGGGCGAGAGTACCGGAACGGGATTCAGTCGGCGGTTCAATCAAACGCGCGACAGATGGTTCGCTCGCTTCCAGGGAGGGTACGGCCGATTCGTAGAGCTGTTGATCGCCCACCGCGTGTTCACTCTATCAGTCGCCGGGCTGACACTGGCCGTAACTCTATTTCTGCCCGCGATCATCGGAACCGACTTTTTCCCCTCGACCGACGCGGGGCTAATGAAGCTGCACTTCCGAGCACCCTCCGGCACGCGGATCGAACAGACCGAGCGGCTGGTCGCGCGAGTGGAGGCCCGGATTCGGCAGATCGTTCCGCCCAACGAGCTGCAGACGATAAACTCGACGATCGGAGTCCCTGCCTCGCTGAGTCTCGCCTACGTCCCGACGAACAACATGAGCGGAATGGACGCCGAGATCCTGATCGCGCTGAATCCAGGGCACAGCCCGACCGCGGGATACGTAAGGCAGATACGTACGGCGCTGCAGCAGGACTTCCCGGGCGCGACAATCTATTTCCAAACTGCGGACATCGTTGGTCAGGTACTCAACTTCGGTCTCCCGGCACCGATCGATGTCCAAATCCAATATCCCAATTTGGATCGCGCATACACAGTTGCGCGGACGCTCCGGGACGGCATGCGTGAAGTGCCAGGCGCCGCGGATGTGAACATCAAGCAGGTGCTCGATTACCCAACCCTGTTTCTCGATGTCGATCGCGAACGCGCGGCCGCGATGGGACTCAGTCAGCGCGACGTTGCCAACAGCATGCTGGTCTCACTAGCGTCGAGCGCGCTCGTCGCGCCGTCCTTTTTCATCAACCCAACGAACAGTGTCAATTACCTGGTAGCCGTCGAAGTCCCGCTGCCGAACATGACGTCGACGCACGAGTTATTGGCGACGCCAGTCACGTCGGGGGCCGGCAGGCTCGAGCAGCAGGTCAACCAGCGTACGACTGACCCGGTCCCGCATGCGCCGGTCGAGACTCTCGACAACATCTCGCAACTTAGCACGACTGCGCAGGCAGACGAGATCGACCACTACACGGTGGAGCGTGTCGTGGATGTGACGGCGAGTGTGGAGGGCAGAGACCTGGGCTCGGTCATTAACGGCATTCAACGCCACGTCGCTGCCCTGGGTACCTTGCCGCCAGGGATGACGATTGCGGTGCGCGGGCAGGGAGAGGTAATGCAAGAGGCGTTCAGCAGCCTCGGGCTGGGATTTGCCGTGGCGGTGATCCTGGTGTACTTCCTGATGGTCGTGCTGTTTCAGTCTTGGATCGATCCTCTGATCATCATGGCGGCCGTTCCCGGCGCGGTCGTGGGCATTCTTTGGACCCTTGCGCTCACGCACACCACGATCAACGTCGTGTCCCTCATGGGCTCGATCATGGCGGTTGGCATCGCGGTATCGAACTCGATCCTCTTGGTCACGTTCGCGCATGATCTGCGCATCGAGCGCCGCCTATCGTCAGCCGCTGCCGCCGTGGAGTCCGGCAAAACGCGGCTGCGGCCGGTTCTCATGACCGCGTTGGCAATGATCCTCGGCATGCTGCCGACGGCGATCGGCATGGGCGAGGGCGGAGAGCAAAACGCCCCGCTGGGGCGTGCGGTCGTCGGCGGCCTGCTCGTGGCGACAGTAGTCACTCTTTGCGTCGTGCCTGTGATCTACTCGATGCTGCGGCGGCCGGTGCCCGAGAAGCATTTCCTCGAAGAGCGCTTCAAGGCCGAAGCCGAAGGGCGGGAGCACGGCGGTTCATTGGCCGATGGCGTCCTGTAATGCATTCCGCGGCCCGCGCGTCCACTTGTGATGATACGTGATATGACAGCTGTCGATTCCGCCCCCGCAGATCCCGCCTTCGGAAGGCCGCCGAGTCGGCGCGCCAGCCGCATGTTGTACGCCGGTGGCGGGGTACTCCTAGCGCTGGCGGTCGGCATGGTCGTCGCGCTCTCGGCGTTCAAGCGCGCGTCGGTCTCTCGCGAGCATCGGCAGCGAGTGGCCGCGGTCGATGCCGGGCCTCACATAAGAACGGTGGCCGTCACGCGGTCGCCTGGCGCGCGCACTCTCGCGCTCCCCGGCGAGGCTCGGCCGTTCCTCTCCGTCACGCTCTACTCGAAGGTGAGCGGGTATCTGAAAAACGTGTTGGTCGATAAGGGCGACCGCGTGGCCGCCGGGCAATTGCTTGCTCTGGTCCAGTCGCCAGAGACGGACAAGGAATACGACGCAGCGGTTGTGGACGCCCGCAACAAGCGCATGATTGCCCAGCGGGATAGCCAGCTCGTCGGGCGCAAGCTGATCGCACCCGAAGAATCGGAAACTGCGGAAACCGAGGCCCAAATGGCCGAAGCCCGGCAAGCTCGCCTCGGCACGCTCAAGGGGTATGAAGAGTTGCGCGCGCCGTTCGCGGGGACCGTGACTGCCAGATTCGCGGATCCGGGCGCGCTGATGCAGAACGCCGAAAATGCGCAAACGAGCGCCCTCCCCGTGGTCACAGTATCCCAGACGGACTTGCTGCGCGTATATGTGTACGTTGACCAGCGCGACGCGGCGGATATCCGTCGCGGCGCGTCCGTACTCATCACGGACCAAAACCGCCCCGGCGTGCACATTCCTGCCGCGGTTACTCGTTTCACGGGAGAGCTCGATCCCAATACGCGGACGTTGCTAGCCGAAATCGATGTCCCGAACAAGAGTGGTCAGATCGTGCCAGGCAGCTTTGTACAGGTGGGACTGCGCGTAACCGGGCCCTCGTTTCTCGAAGTGCCGGCCGAGGCTCTCATCCCGAGAGGGAACGAGACCTTTGTGGCTGTCGTGACGCCGACCAATCGAGTGACTTACCGCCAGGTGCATGTCGCCAGCACCGACGGCATCACGGTGCGGCTAATCGATGGCCTTAAGGAAGGCGATCGCGTTGCCCTCAACCTTGGAGACAGCGTGCCTGAGGGCGCACGTGTCCAACCCGCCGGCGACAGCGCGATCGCGAAGCCGGTGTGAGGTCCGCACACACGCCCTTCCGGGCAGTGGTCCTGCTAGCCTTGACGGCGGCGACAGCCCAGGCCCAAGCGCTGCCCGGCCCACCACAAAGTACGATGCAATCATCGAGCTCGGCACAAGCTGGTCCGCAGCTGACGCTCACGCTGGACAGCGCTGTCGCGCTCGCGCTGAGGGTCGCGACTCCTGTCCAGCAAGGACAGTTTTCAAGTGCGATCGCCGGCACTGAGCTGACTCGTGGCTACGGCGCGCTGCTCCCTTCGGTGAGCGTCGGTGGTGCCCGGACTGTCCTCACGGGCAACACCCTCGTGGGCTCGCGTGCTCTCGTGCCCTGGGACACGCGCTTCGAGACAATGGGCTATCAGCTGTCGACGTCGCTCAATCTCCTGGGCGGACTTACCGCATATCCCGCGATCAAATCTGCAGAGTACACGCGCAACGCGTACGATCTGTCGCTCGAGCGGACGCGGCAGTCGGTCGCGCTCGATGTATCAGAGGCATATCTGCAGACTGTTCTCGACAGCCAGCTCGTCGCGATAGCCCGCCAAAACTCCGCTGTGTCGCAGCAGCGCGTAGACCAGCTGCAAGAGCTCGTGAAAGTCGGCAAACGTGCTCCGGCCGATCTGTACCGGTCGCAAGCTCAAGCAAGCGCGGACGAGTCTGCCGTGTACGACGCCGTCAATCGGCAGCGCGCTGACCAGATCGCACTCTTGCAGCGACTGCATATCGATCCGCAGCGGCCAGTCTCGTTACCAGCTCCCGCACTCGACACGACAAATGTCGATCAGCGCTATCTCGACACCCTCGCGCTCGTCTCGGAGGCGCTCCAACGGCGCAGCGATTTCCAGGCGACCCAATCCGAGGTAGACGCCACGCGCTGGGGCATCCGGCGCGCAAGCAATGAGGCGCTGCCGACCCTCAGCGTTGGGTTCACCTTGTTCTCCACTGGACGCGTGTTCGATCGCGCGCTCCAGGACGGTGTGAATCAAATCACGACTACCCAGTCCCCGCTCGCCGACCAGGTCGGCGAACAGGGCACAACGATTCTCTCGGTCGGTCTGGGCTATAACTTCTTCGACCTGTTCCGGTCGCGGCTAGATGCGCAAGAGGCGCGTGTGGCCTACAGCTCGGCGGAACTCACCGCCAGTGACGTACAGCGACAGGTCGCAGGCGACGTTGCGCGCGGGATTAGCGAATACGGCGTCGCGGTACAACGCCTCGCCTCGACAGCTAGCGGTCTCGCGTCCGCGCAGGCCGCTTACGATCTGGTCTCAGGCCGGTTCGAGGTTGGCTTTTCCTCCATTGTCGATTTACTCACCGCGCAGGTGGCCCTCTTTCAGGCGCGAAGCCTCCGCGCGCAGGCGGTCATACAGCTGTCGCTCGCCAAACGGGCGCTGGCGTACGCTGTGGGGCTCACGCCGACCGATTCGCTTCGGTAGCCAGCGCCGATGCCGGGTCCGAGAGTGTCCGCCAGCGTCTACGGTGCTGCCCCCCTGGCGATACTGTCCAAACGCTTCTCCAGGATCGCAACGACGTAGCTCGGTAGCGGGGCATAGTCGAGGTCGGGGGCTTCCTTCTCGCCCGCGTGAATCGCCCATTTGAGGAAGTCCGTGAGTGCTTTCTGCTTCTTGGCGCTCGACATGCTCTTCGGCACGAGCAGATAAGTGAACGAGGAGATTGGGTAGGCGGCTTTGCCAGGCGCGTTCACTATCGACACACGGAAGTCAGTGGTTGGCGGCAACTCGATGCCTGCCGCCGCGGCAGTTACGGACTCGATCGACGGTGTCACGAATGTGCCCGCGGCGTTCTTGATCGATGCGAAGGGAAGGTTGTTTTGACGGGCGTACGCGAGCTCCACGTATCCGATGGAGTACGGAGTCTGTTTTACCTGCCCGGCGACGCCCTCATTTCCCTTCCCGCCAAGGCCGACCGGCCACTGCAGCTCCTTGCCTTTGCCGGGACCGGACCGCCACGAATCGCTCACTGTCGACAAATAGTCGGAGAAGATGTACGTCGTCCCACTGCCATCCGATCGATGGACCACGAGAATGTCCTTGGACGGAAGCGCCAAGCCGGGATTTAGTCGCGCGATCTCCGGCGCGTTCCACTTGACGATCGTGCCGAGAAATATCTCCGCCACCACTTCGCCAGTAAGCTTGAGAGGCTTGGTGACTTCCGGGAGGTCGTAGGTAATCACGACGGCGCCCAATACCGTGGGTACATGCAGCACCGGTGTCTTGAGCCTCGCCATCTCCTGGTCCGTCATCGGAGCGTCGGACCCGGCGAAATCGACGGTGCCCTCCGTTAGCTGCCGGATGCCGCCGCCCGAGCCGATCGACTGATAGTTAATCTTCACGCCTGCTACGGTCGCGTAGTCGGCAAACCACTTCGAGTAGATCGGATAGGGAAACGTGGCGCCAGCGCCGGTGAGATCGGCTGCCTGGGCAATCACCGGTCGTGGCGTGCCAACGGCTGCGACGGCCGCAACTGCGGACAGCAACCACGAGCCAGGCTTGCGCGTGGTATGGCGGCGACTCGACGTCACGCAGCGGTCCTCGTAGACAAAGTGACCCCAATCATGCCGCAAATCCGTGTTGGCCGCACTGTGCGTCCGCGTTCGAAGAGCGTTATGTCGGAAGCTTGCAGCCGTCAGGCAGCAGTCGCCGGAGCGTCCGGAAAGAACGCCGAGACCTTCGTGCCGCGCCCGATCTGACTATCTGCCTGCACACGCCCGCCGTGAGCTTCGACGAGATGCCGCACGATCGCAAGCCCCAACCCCGTGCCGCCCGCGTCACGCGAGCGCGCCCTGTCCACCCTGTAGAACCGCTCGAAGATGCGAGGCAGGTGCTCGGCTGAGATCCCGATGCCGGTGTCCGAAACTACTACCCAGACGCCGGCTCCGTCGCGGTCGGTAGACACCGTGACACAGCCTGACGTCGTGTGCCGCACTGCATTCTCCACAAGGTTCGCCAACACCTGACGCAGCGCCGTTGGGTCCACGAATACCATTCGCAAATCGTCGGCAACGCAGACTTCGATGTCGATTCCTTTCCCGGCCGCAACCACGCGTGATGGCACCACGGCCTCCTGCGCGGCCAGACGCGCGTCCACGAGAGTGGGCTTGGGTACCCAGCCACCCGACTCGATGCGCGAGAGATCCAGCAGGTCGTCCACGATTCGCTGCATCCGCTGAGTATTGAGCAGGATCGTCTCCGCGAACTGTCGCCGGCGCTCAGCTGGCAGGTCATCATCGGTAAGCGTCTCGGCGAACCCGCCAACCACCGTGAGAGGGGTGCGCAACTCGTGGGATACGTTGGCCACGAAGTCGCGTCGCACGGTCTCGAGTCGGCGGGTCGAGGTAAGATCGAGCAAGGCCAACACAGCCCCGCCCGATGGCAGCGGTCGCGCCGTGACAGCGAGCGTGCGGCCTTCTATACCGGTTTCCACGCCCTCGGTTACGCGACCCGCGAGCGCGCCCGCCAGGGCCTCGCGCAGTGCGCGGTCACGCGGCAGGTGGTCGAGCTCGAACGGAGGAGGCGTACGCACGCGCAGCAGGCGACGCCCCGTCGCGTTGATGCGCACTACTCGTTGCCGGCCATCGACGGCGAGCACGCCTTCGTTCAGCGAATCGAATAGCGCCGTGAGCAGCGACTCTTCGGCCTCCAACGCGGTGAGACGAGAGCCGAGCTGCTCGGCGAGACGATGCAGCGCGATCGCCAGATCGCCTACCTCTCCCGGCGCGTTGAGAGACGGCCGCCGCGTAAGGTCGCCCGCCGCCAGCCCGCGCGCGACGTCTCGGAGCTCCACGATAGGCTGCGACACCGCGCGGGCGAACAGCAGCGCGACGCCGGCGGCGAGCCCAAGCGCGAGCACGCCCACGATATACACGTCCGCGCGGGCCTGCCGGACGAGCTCCTGCATGTTGGCGTCGGCGAGCGCCGTGTTGAGATGGCGGTTGATGATCGCCACGACGCAGGCGACGAGGAGGCTTACGACGACGAGCGAGCCGAGTAAGAGTCGCTGAGTGAGCCTCATGGTGCGCGCCTCGCCGTGGTCGGGGGGGCGTCACGACGCCATCGCAGCAGACCGCCCGCGACCAGGTCGCGGTGCCGGACGGCTAGGCGGTGCGGGCCTGCCCGGCGCGCAATCGGTACCCGAATCCGCGGACGGTTTCGATCAGCTCTCCCGCGGGCCCGAGCTTCGTGCGCAGGCGCTGGATGTGCATGTCCACCGTGCGTGTCTGGATGTCGGGCGCGGCTTCCCACACAGTCTCCAGCAAGTGTCCGCGCGCCTGCACGCGACCCCGCCGCTCGGCTAGCATGAGCAGCAGCTTGAATTCCGTTGGAGTGAGCTCGATCTCGGTGCCGTCCACGCTGACTCGGTGTGCCGCGCGGTCGATCTGGACGGCCCCTATAGACAGCATGTCCGACGCCGCCACCCCGGCTGCTCCTACTCGCCGAAGAATCGCGCCGACCCGGAGCACCAGCTCCTGCGGACTGAACGGCTTCGTGAGGTAGTCGTCCGCGCCGAGTGACAGGCCGCGAATACGATCCGCCTCTTCCTTGCGCGCGGTGAGCATCAAGACGGCGACATCGCGAGTCGCATCGTCGTTTCGAAGCTGCTCGAGCACGTCCCAGCCGGAGAGACCGGGGAGCATCAGGTCCAGCACCACCATCGCCGGCCGCTCGCGCCTGGCTAGGCCAAGGGCGTCCTGACCGTTGGCGGCGGTAGCCACTCGATACCCGGCCTTCGCCAGGTGGTAAGCCACGAGCGCCACGATGTCCGGCTCGTCGTCGACCACCAGGACCCGCTCGGTGGACAACTGCGTTGCCGTGGTCCGAACGGGCGAAGGTTGCTCGGCGTACTCCGTCCGCATCGTGGGTAGAAGATACGCGATGGCGGTGGGATCGCGAGCAACCGGGCGACTTGCGGCGCGTCACGGTTATGTCACGCCCAGTGGTTCAGCGGGCGCGCACCACCGCCAAGCGCCGGCGCGGCGCGAATCGCACGTGCGACGTACGATATCGCTCGTCGCACGGCGTCGCGGGGCTGGTCGCCCAGGGCCAAACGGGCCGTGATCGCGGCAGAAAGCGTGCACCCGGTGCCGTGCATGGTGTGTCCTTCCATCCGCCGGTGCCGAAATGCGTATGGCTCTCCGGTCCCGTCAAACCATACGTCCATTAGCATACCCCCGGATTGTGCCACGTCGAGGTGTCCGCCGGTGACGAGGGCCGCTTTCGCGCCATGCCGCTCGACGAGCGATCGGGCGGCGTGTCGCATGCCATCCACGTCGCGAACGGGCTCGCCCAGCAAAGCTTCGGCTTCGTCGAGGTTGGGCGTGACGATGTCGGCCAGTGGCAGCAGCTCGCGCCGCATCACCTCCAGAGCGCCTGGCGTGCTCAGCGTATCACCCGAAGTCGCCATAATGACCGGGTCCATGACGTATGGCCGTAGCTCATGCTCCCTGAGTCCGCACGCCACGGCCTGTACGACCGACGGCTCGCCGAGCATGCCGGTTTTTACTGCCATCGGGCGCAGGTCGGACGCAAGCGCGTCGATCTGAGCTTTAACTAAACTCGCATCGACACTGCTCCACCGCACCACGCCGAGCGTGTTCTGGGCCGTGACGGCCGTCACGACCGACGTGCCGAACACGCGAAAACGATGAAACGTCTTGAGGTCGGCCTGT
>Ga0073928_10005968_pt1 | contig 16692 bp, 16 predicted proteins | sample PaiPotPPA55metaG_FD_76969 | JGI IMG/M metagenome (GOLD analysis project Ga0073928, IMG submission 76969) | Iron sulfur acid spring bacterial and archeal communities from Banff, Canada, to study Microbial Dark Matter (Phase II) - Paint Pots PPA... ... | reverse complement strand
GGTGCCCCGCCCGGTGGCCTTCGTGGTGAAAAATGGATCGAAAATGCGATGTAGATTCTCTGCTGGAATTCCGGAGCCGGTATCTGTGACTTCCACTTCCACCGAACCGTTTTGCGCGCCCGTGCGCACTTCAAGCATTCCGCCGGTCGGCATGGCGTCGCGCGCGTTCATGAACAGGTTCAAAAAAACCTGCTGCAACCTTGTGATCGAGCCCAGAACCGGCGGCAGTTCATCCTTGTAATTCTTGATGACATTCACTTTCGCGGTCTTGAACGGATGCTGCACCAGCGTCAGCGTTTCCTCGAGCACGTGATTCAAGTCGATTTCGACGAACTCCGCCGCCCCCGTGCGCGAGAAATTGAGCAGGTTGTTGACGATTTCGCTTGCGCGGAACGTCTGCTTCACGATCCGCTCGATCGTTTTCTGCCTCGGGTCCTCCGCCGGAATTTGTTTCGCCAGCATCTGGATGTGGTTTGAAATCACCGCGAGCGGCGTGTTCACTTCATGCGCCACCCCCGCGGCGAGCAGGCCGAGCGAAGTGAGCTTTTCCGTTTGCACCATTTGCTCTTCCAGTCGAATCCGTTGCGTGATGTCGTCCAGCAGAATCAGCCTTCCGAGCCGCGCGCCGTTTTTCCCCACCAGCGGTGCAATCGAAGCATTGATCACCAGCCGCCGGCCGCCCTGCGTGTTCAACTGAAATTTGTAAATCCCGGAGACGTGCTCCGCGTTCGCTCGAGAGGAAATTTCCGCCACCAGATCTCGCGGAAGCACTTCCGCGAGATTCTTGTGGAGAGCGTTGCGCCGCGGAATTTCGAGCAGATCTTCCAGTTGCGGGTTCCAGGATTCGACGCAATCGTCCAGGTCCACCGTGAGCACGCCAATTTTCAGCGATTCCACGATGTTTTCGCTGAAATCCTTCAGTCGCTCGATTTGCATGGCCTTCTGTTCGAGAGACTGATACAGCCGCGCATTTTCGATGGCGATGGCGACGTATCCGGCAATCGTAAACAGCAATTCCAGGTCGTCGCTCGATAGGTAATCGCCGTCGACGGTCTTGCCAAGGCCCAGAATCGCGACCGTGTGATCGCGGAACCGGCACGCGATAAAATAATTCAAACCGAGTTCGTCAAGCGTCCGGCGAACCGAATCTGTTTCCTGCACGGCGGCACGGGCCGACTCGAAAAATAGGCAGCCTCGCCCGAGCGCCGGCCTTTCGGGATCGAGGAAACTCAGATCGAGCGGCGCTTCGATGCGCAGCCCCATCGACCGCGAAAGCGTAAATTGTCCCGGCTTCGCAGGTTCTTCGAGGAAAACGGCAAGCCGGTCCACCAGAAGCGTCTGTGAAATTCGGTCGAGCGCCGAGCCGAGCAACGGTTCGAGGCGCACCTCGTTCGTCAGCGCGCGCCCGAATTCGATCAGCGTGCGGCGGAAGTTGAGGCGGTCGCGATAGAAGAACCGGTCGAGCCGCGCCTGCACCCACTCGCGCAGCGGCTGAAAGATGAACGCAGCCACCACGATTGCCAGCACGCTTCCGCCGGGTCCAGTGGACAATCCAGGCCGATGGACCAGCTCGCCAATCAGCGCCACCGCCGCGAAATACACCGCGACCACGCCCGCAGTGGCGAACGTATACGCAAGACCACGCTTGAAAATAATGTCCACGTCCATCAGCCGGTAGCGGACGATTGCATAGCCGAAGCAAAGAGGAATCAGCGAAAGCGAACACGCCGAGACGTTCATCCATGGCAGCGGAACGCGTTCCAGCACGTAAGGCACAACCCATAACGTCAGAAAGGGCAGCGCACCCGCAATCGTTCCGCCCGTCACCCACTTCAATTGCTGGCGCAATACGCCGCTCGGAGCTCGGCGGTAGCTCATGAAAAAGATGGCAGCGGCGGCGAGAAAGTAAATTGCCAGATTGCCCTGCTCCAGCCGGTCGAGAAAATATCGCGTGCTGATCGCGGGAAGTAAATCCAGTGCACCGGTGGCCATGCTTACGTGAAGGAATAGCAGCGCTGCCGGAATCGAGTACACCACGGCCAGCCGCGGCCCCAGGCGCCCGCGGCGCTCCGGAAACACCAGCGCAAAATGGACCAGCAGCGCCGGTTGAAGCAGCGTCGCTACCACGCTCGACCAGTAAATGATCCAGTCGAATGAGTTCAGTTTGCCGGTGTAGTGAAAATTGTAAAGGATGAACGACACCAGGCAAAAAATGTAGAAATGGACCGCACGCGGCGCCGTCCATCGGCGCACGAAAATGAAAAGCCCGATGAACAGGTAGAGCAGCGCCGTCACGCGCAGGTAGTTCTCGATGGATGCGGGCGTTTCTTGCGGCGCGGTTACGACCGGTGTCTCGAACGACTGCCCATTCCGCTGGATCGCGTAGCGAACCTCCGCCCAGGGTCCGACGCGATACAGCACGCGGGTCACATCGGTGGCGTGATGTATCGCGATGCCGCGCACCGACTGCACCATATCGCCCTGTTTGATTCCGGCCTTGGCTCCCGGCGATTCCGCAACCACGTGCCAGGCCACCACGCCCTGCGGCGCGTCCATCCAGGTGATGCCGTCGTCGGGAGGAATGAATCGCGAACGCTGCTCGAAGTTGAGGATTGCGAATGTCACGGCCGCGCAAGTCAGTAGCGCCAGAATCACCGCTCCGAGCCGCATTCGCAAACTGTCGTTAATCAAAGTACACCCGTAGCTACCGCCCTAATATGCCAGCACGTACGCTTCCAGCGATTCCCGGTTTTTAATATATTCAAGTTGTTTATTTTGTTTAGATTATAGATTAAACTAACAAGAAGGAGAGCCCGAATTCCGATTATAGGAAGCATGTTCCCGATTTCAGTAGGTGTGAATTCCCTAAAACTGGAAGTTCAAACCGCCGCGGAAATACCGGTACGAGGGGACGAGAACCACGCGCCCATCTCCCGTCGCTAGCGACACATAACCTTGCTCCAGCAGATTGCCTACGTCCGCTACTACTTCCATGCGGCCAGAGAAAATTCCCGGTAGCGGTTGGCGAATCTCCATGCTCAGGAACGGATCGAGGTGATATAGGCTCTCGCCGAAGGCGTCCTGGCGCGAAACCACGGGCCCGCCGGTCCACTTGTAGCTGGCCGTGAACTTTGTGTGAGAACGCGGCACCGTGCTCGATGCGCGCGCAGCGACACTTTGGCGGTATCGCGTCGCCAGTTGCTCACGAATGCTCGCGTCCGCCGATGCGTTCTCAATCGGAGCGAGCGCTCCGGCATAGTCGTACACGAAAGTCGTGTCGAGGCCGCCGCCGATTCTCTGGCGGTACGCAATGCGCATTCCCGAAGAACTCGACTCCCCTGCGTCATACGCGAACACGTCAGAGAAGAAATCCTGAAGGTAATCGGGGCCGGACACTGCGCCAAGCCCGAACAGCGCCGCATGGCTCGAACGGTCGTGGAAGATAGCTGCTGTCAAACTCGCATTCGAATTCAGAACGTGCTCGACGGCTAGTTCTTCATGCAAATCTCCATCGAGCACAGGACGGCCATTGCGAAGCAGAAGCGTCGGGAAGCCATTCAGGTCGTTGAGAGCGGCCTGCATTTCGTTCTGCGATGCGGAACCGTCTTGCCACGGTCGCGAAGCCACGGTTAGCGACGCCACCCAGCCAGGTGACAGCCGCACAGCCATTTCAGCGCGCGGCCGCAGGGAAGAAGTAGTTCCGGTGAATCCGGCCACCAGGTAGTCGGCACCGTAACGTATATTGACGCGTTCGCCCAGCGCCAGTTGATCGTCGTGCGATAATTCGAGTCCTCGGAACGTGGGACCGTTCGGACCGAGACGCGACTCGCGCGCCACCAGGCTCGTAACCGGCCCTTCGCCCAAATGTCCCGACGGAATCCACTCGGTGACGAAACCGCCGGCGCCAGAAGCGCTCTCGTAGCTGAACTGCCCGGCCATTACGAACTTCGAGTGCTCGCCGACCGTGAGGTCGTACGCGAACGCCGTTGCCGGAGAATCGGCAAAATTAGAAATCGAGCCCGGATGATCCGAGCCGGACGTTAGCTCCATGCGCCGGTGAGGGACGTATTGCGCGACATCTCTTTGTCCCGCCGGCTGATCGAAAACGATATCTCCGTCCTGCCAGCGCAACACCGGCCGCGTCGCGGCAGAGCTTCGCAAAACCCAACTCCATTCATCCGCAGGTAGCTCTTGATTGGGCTGGCGTCGCAGCTTGTCGAAAGAGGAAAAGACGGAACCGAGCACCACTTCCAGTAGAGTCGTGTGCTGATCGCTCACCTGAACGTGTTGCTCCATCGCTGGCAGAAAGCCGGCGAGGGTCACTTTGACGGAATACATTCCGGGAGCGAGAGTCGCGGTGGAGAAGCGTCCGCGATCGTTGGTGAGAGCTTCGGCCGGTGCTTCACCGAAGATTCTCTCAGACGAAACCAGCACGGTAGCGCCCATCTGCGGCGTCCCACCGGGATCGACGACCACGCCGGAGATTTTCCCCGAATTCGTAGCGGCTTCCAGCGACAGCGCGCTCGAACTGACGAGCAGCGCAAGCATCAGGGCCCGAATCATTCGGAGACTCACGACGCTTTACCTCCCCTGCGTGGCCGCCACCGCAACCGGAGCCGCGGCCTTCACACTAAACTCCGACGATTTCGTAATCGACTGCTTCGCGATATTGTCGGTCACCTGAACTTCCAAATTGTACTTTCCCGGCGCCAGCGAACCCAGTGTAAGCACGTTCTCGAGCGTTAGCTCCTCGCCGTGGTCCGGAAGCTTGGCGGTCGGAAAATCAAACTTCAGCACGGCGTCGGTTGTTTTTTCTTTCATCACGCGGAATTGCACCGACGTATCCGCTTTGTGCGTCTTATCGTCTACTTTCAGGTTGTAAACCTGAAGAAATACTCCCATCCCTTCGTTCACTGCGAAAATCCCGTCGAGCTTGGGCCGCACTTTCACGTCGCCGATTACGAATTGCCCAAGGCCGATATCTTTGATCGAAACGCGCTGAATCTGGTCCGCGAGGATCAGGGTGCTCGTCGAAAGCTCGTCGTCCTGGAACCGCGGCACGGCCAGCCGCGTATTCACCACTCCCACGTTTCCGCTGTTCACATCTTTGATCACGATGTCGAGGCGGTAAAGCCCGGGACTCATCGGCACGGCTTTCTGATAAATGCGAGAGGTGGATTTAGCCTGCTCCAGCAACGCCACCGGCGTATCGTCCCGCAGCGTATCTTCGAACGTCTGCACGATCCGCCCGCTCAGGCTCGTAATTCGCGCGAATAGATTCACCGTCGCCGAATCGACTCCGTCTTTCAGCTGGAACGTCAACTGGCGTTTCGGAATCTGAACCGTGATCGGAACCAGAACCGTATCCGAAGTGATGCGCAGGAACGCAAACCGATAGTCGAACTTTACCTGGTCGCGCAAAACTCTTGAAGACACTACCGCTTCCAAATCCTTGAATTTCACCGGCGGCGCCTGTTGGATCTTCGAGTACAGCTCCAGCCGCTCGAATTCGCCCATCCCCGCCGGACGCATTCCCAGCGGCTGGGCCAAGTGCGATCCGTCGGTGTTATTGAACCGGTCCGTCTTGCTCGCCAACCCCATCTGTTCCATTTGTGTTAGCCCTGCGCCGGAAACGTAGGTGAGCGCGTCCTTCTCGCTCGGGTCCATCGTGAGGTGATATTCACCGCTCATCGTAGGGTCGACGAATTCGATCTCGACGTTCTCGCCAATTCCTTCCAGATACCGGTAGCGCCAATCTTCGAACGGATACGTCGACGTCGAACCCCCGCCTTCCTCCGGCGGACGATCGTAGCTCCCACCGGAGGGGTGGGATTGGACTTCGTCCGGAGGCCCCCAGATTATGTAAATCCGGCCTCGGTCGGTCTTCCATCCCGGAATACCAGAGGCGTAGTGCTCGTTGGTGTAAGCGATTCGGCGGTAGTGTTCTTCCTTGAACGTGTTTTCCGGCGAATCGGGATCCGGATTGCGTCGCTGCCAGAAGGCTTCGATGAATTGCTCGCGTTCCTCATTTGTTTGCAGGTGCACGAACGCGCTGCGCTCTTCGGGGGAAATGATATAAATCACGTCTTCGTCCAGCCACTTCTTGTACTGAGGGTTGAGTTCCTTGAAGAGCTCTTTATCTCTCTTCTGTTTGAGCTTCGCCGCTTGCTTGGCGGTCAACTCTTTTTCGGGTTTCTGGTTATCAGATTGGCTTTGTGGTTGTTGCTGTTGCTGTGAGCCGGGAACAGCCGTCGCCGGGTACACCAGCGTCCCTGCGATCGCTGCGAATAAAAACACCTTCACCCAATGGCCCATGCAAAGCCCCTTACAACCCGATTAGGTTAGAAATTCTAGCCTGTCCATAAGTACAGGTCAACGACAGATTCCCCTCTGGCTGCCCCTTACCCGGCTTGGAATCAACTGGTACCGAATGGGTTGCCTCGCGTTCCCCCCGCATTCCCTGCGGGTTTCCATCGCCCAGGTCCTGCCAACGCCTCTCCCGTCCTATCGTACAGGGCGTATTCGACTTTCCCTCTGGGCCGATTCGATTTAGAATAGGTCTCCGGATTTTGGGCTGGCGGCTTTTGGGTGGTGGGCTGCGAGTCTGGGAGCCAGGACTAGGGAATCCAGGCCAGCCGGGCCTGGTGCACCGCTGAGTCTGCCTGACCTTCTCCGACCTAGCGCGTCAAAGCCTAGAAACATTCCGAGTGTTCCAGGCGTATTGAATGAAGAAGCGATACTGGCGCGGGGATCATGACCCGGGGATAGTCTCGGCCCCGAAATTATCTTTTCAAAGGTTCGTGCGATGAAGACGTGGCAAAAAGTATTGATTGGCGTGGTGGTCGTCGTCGTTCTGATCGTGGTCGTGTGGGTTAGCGTCTACCAGGTCAATAAGGGCGTTGTGACCGTCCAAACGGGGCGCGTAGTTCGCCAGGACTTGACCTCTGTAGTTACAGCTTCCGGTGAAATCCGCCCCAAGAACTATACCAACGTCCTCGGCGAAGGCTTCGGCAAGATCACCGAAATCGTGGTCAAGGAAGGCGACCACGTCAAGAAGGGCGACGTCCTGCTCCATCTCGAAAATATCCAGCCGGGAGCCGACGTTCAGGCACAGCTCGCCAGTATCGACGGCGCCGAAGCCGGCATGCGCATGTCCGCCGCCGCATACGAGTCCTCCGTGGCAACTCTCGCGCAGCGCCAGGCCGATCTCGAAAAGGCCAAATTCGACTGGAATCGCAGCCAGCAGCTTTTCAAGGAAGCGCTCATCTCCAAACAGCAGTTCGACTCCGACCATGCCGCCTTCGACGGCGCCAGCGCCGCCCTGAATTCAGCCAAAGCGCAGGTCGAACAGACGCGCGCCGCGCGCGAGCAGGCCAAGTTCAACTTGAACCAGACTCAGGCCGTACTCACCCACACCAAGGATATTCTTCGCAAGACCACTTACGTCGCGCCCATCAACGGTATCGTCAGCTACATAGCCGTCCGCGTCGGCGAAAACGTCATCCCCGGAATTCAGGGCACCGCCGGCAGCCAGCTGATGACCATCTCGGACATGAGCGTCGCCACCAACGAAGTGAAAGTCGACGAAACGGACATCACCAACGTTCGCGAAGGCCAGTCGGCCGACGTCACCATCGACGCCCTCCCGGGCAAGATCTTCAAAGGCAAGGTGACGGAAGTCGGCGAGCTAGCGATCTTGCGTTCTTCCGGCCAGGCCGCTACCTCGCAAACCACCGCCAACACCCAGGAAGCCCGCGATTTCAAGGTCGTCATCACGCTCGATGCTCCGCCGGACTACCTGCGCCCGGGCCTTTCCGCCACCGCGAAGATTCAAACCGCGCAGAAGAAAGACGTTCTCACCATTCCTATTCAAGCCATCGCCGTGCGCACCGAAAAAGATATCGAGGAAGCGAAGCAAGGCAAAAGCGGCAGCGTAACCCTGGCCGCTTCGAAGTCCTCGAACGGCTCGCAGAAAGCGGATATTCAAGGCGTGTTCGTGATTCGCAACAAGAAGGCCGACTTCGTCAAAGTCCAGACCGGCATCACCGGCGTCACCGACATCGAAGTCACCGGCGGCCTGAAAGAAGGCGATGAAATCGTCACCGGCAGCTACAAGGCTTTGCGCACGCTCCGGCCGAACGCCTCGATCAAAGTAGACAACACGGTGCCGAAGCGCGACGAAACTTCGTCGAGCTAGCGCCCGCAGGCGTACGGAATCAAAGGGAGCTGAAAGTCATGGCCGTTGGAGACGTCTCGACCGCGCGAAGCTACCGCGAAGATCTGGTCGCGTCCGGCGTCGTCATCAAAACCGAGGACCTCTGGAAATCCTACGAGATGGGCTCCGAGCAGCTGCACGCCCTCCGCGGCGTCAGCCTCGACATCATGAAGGGCGAGTACGTCGCCATTATGGGCCCCTCCGGCTCCGGAAAATCCACGCTTATGAATTTGATCGGCTGCCTCGACACTCCCTCGAGCGGCAGCTACTGGCTCGCGGGACGCCTCGTCAGCCAGCTTGACGACGACGAACTCGCCTACATCCGCAACAAGGAAATCGGCTTCGTCTTCCAGACGTTTAATTTATTGCCGCGCGCCACCGCGCTGCACAACGTCGAGCTTCCGATGATTTACAACGGCACGCCGTCGGTCGAGCGCCTCGATCGCGCCAAGAAATCTCTCGCCCAGGTCGACCTCGCCGATCGCATGATGCACAAGCCCAACGAGCTTTCCGGCGGGCAGCGCCAGCGCGTCGCCATTGCCCGCGCTCTGGTGAACGCTCCCTCGATCCTCCTCGCCGACGAGCCCACCGGCAACCTCGATTCGCAAACCGGCGAAGAAATCATGGCGCTTTTCGCGCGCCTCCACCAAGGCGGCAACACCATCATCCTCGTCACTCACGAACCCGACATCGCCGCCCACGCCCACCGCGTCATCCGCCTCCGGGACGGCAAAATCGAAAAAGACGAACGAACCCGCTAAACGAATTTCCACGCAGGTCATTCAGCACCGAGTCCCCTATGTCGCTTAAAAGGAGCTGGCCGCGAAAGGCAAGAAAAAGCAGTCTCGTCCGTCCGCGGCGGACTCCCGTCGGGATGACAATCAAAAACGAAGAGCGGAGAGGCGAGAGGAAGCCGCAGTCGCTGAGGCGAAGATGCGGCGAAATGCGTGGGCAATTTATGCCCAAATAATTAGTGTAAACTTCCACTAATTTGCGCGCTTCGAGGCATATTGCACGATGACAAAACCGATTACGGGATCCAGAGGCGCGCTTCGCGCTTTTACCGCCTACCGCGAACTGATGAACGTGGCGGACTGGTTCGCCCGTGACCTGAGCCGTCAGCTCCTCCGCTTCGGTTTGACGATGCCGCAATTCCGCGTGCTCGAAATGCTGCACCACGAGGGACCGAAGAGCCATCGAGAAATCGCAGGGAAGTTATTCTGCGGGCCGCGCAACGTGACGGTGATCGTAAACAGTCTGGAGCGGCATCGCTGGGTGCGGCGCGAGCGTCCCGCGGGACCGGAATTAACTGGCGGGGGTCCGCATGCTCACAGAGCAGCCGGAGAGAGAGAGGAACCGGCGACGGACCGGCGCGTGGTGCACGTGCACCTGACGCCTTCGGGCGAGAAGGTGATCGCGAGAATTTTTCCGTCGCACGTAAAAATGATCAAGGCAGAGATGCGGGTTCTCACCGACGCGCAGCAGAATTCGGTGATCTATTTGTGCAGGAGGCTGCGTCGCGGCGATGTATTGAAATTCATTCGAGAAATCAAGATGGTGGAGCGGGAGGAAATTAGCTGAACTTCACGTGTGGTAATCCGGCTAATCGGGAGTTGGGTATCGAACCTTTTCGAAAATACAGCAAAACACGGATGGTGTTTTGCTCGACTTCCTACATACGCTCCGCCACTGACATTTCCCGGCACCGCCGTCTGGTTGCAAACCGGAGACGCTGCCCCAACTGCAACACCGAGTTGACCTATAAGGAAATCGAGCTCAGATACCAGGCCGAAGCTAGTTGTGAAATGTCTCGGTCGCAAATGAAAGGAGAATTATGAAAATCGTAGTGATCGGCGGCAGTGGACTCATCGGATCAAAACTCGTCCCTAAGCTTCGTGAGCAGGGACACGAGACGGTGGCGGCATCACCTCGTTCGGGTGTCAACACTCTCACCGGAGAGGGACTGGCCGAAGCGCTGAAGCGTGCGTCCGGTCGTTGACGTATCGAACGCTCTTTCCTGGGAGGACGCGGCGGTGATGGAGTTCTTCGAGACATCAACCCGGAACCTCCTAACCCATGAAGCGGCTGCAGGCGTGGGGCATCATGTTGCGTTGTCAGTGGTAGGAACTGAACGTATGCTCGCAAGCGGTTACTTCCGCGCAAAAATGGCTCAGGAGAACTTGATCAAAAGCTCCTCGATTCCCTACTCAATTATCCGCGCGACGCAGTTCTTCGAATTCGTCAAGGGCATTGCGGATTTCTCCACCGAGGGCAACAAAGTAAGCCTGCCAACCGCGCTTATCCAGCCTATGTCGGCTGACGATGTTGCCAGTGAGGCGGCCCGGATCGCGACGGGCTCACCGGTGAATGGCATCGTTGAAATAGGAGGGCCGGAAAAGTTTCATCTCGATGAACTCGTCCGGCAAGGTCTAGCCGCTAGCAGCGATCCGCGCGAGGTAGTCGCAGACCCGCATACACGCTACTACGGCTTGGAGGTTGGCGAGAGCACACTCGTTCCGGGCGACGACGCGCGGCTCAGCCAGACGCGTTTCGCGGACTGGCTCAGACATTCCGCATTTCGGGCACATGCCTGAATAAACGCGCTTACCGGAGGTTCAGGCTGTCTTCGCTGAGAGCCACGCGGCCGCAATCAAACAGACTGTAATCAGGATCGAGAAAACGATAGGGGTGGTGAAGGCGTATTTAAAGCTCAAAGCTGTGACTGCTACAAAGCAAATGACGAGCGCCCACGCAATGCTTCGCACGCGTGCCAAAGTGTCCGCCGGAAGTCCGGCCAGCAGCCACGCCAGTACCGCGGCGAACAAAAGAAACACGGAGAAAAAAAGCCCGAACGCGGTGAAGAAGTCCCAATACGTCCGGGTAAACCCTTGCGCGTCAAAGTGGACGGAACGCATTAATCCAAGAACCGCGTCGGCTCCCCATTCCGGATTATTCTGGCGAAACCCAAACGTATGTCCGGCGGCAAATAGCAACAGAAGAACAGAAGAGGTTCGGTAAAGAATTGGCGGTTTCACCTACTGCCTCCGGAACATTCGCGGGCGCAGTTTACTACATCACGGGCGACAACATGTTGCCCGCCAAAATGCGGCGAGGCCTCACACAGAATCTTCAGCCCGTCATCCTTCTTTTAGCCTTTGGGACAATCGCGTTTACGCAGTTCTGCGGGGCTACGTGGGGCGTTTGACCCTTCGTTACCCGTCACCTACAATCAAAGCGAGACTCAACCATGTTTGAAACGCTGACTGACAAATTACAGCGCGCGTTCAAGAATTTGCGCGGGCAGGGGAAGCTGACCGAGGAGCACCTCGATGCGGCGCTCGCGGAAATTCGCGAGTCGCTGCTGGACGCGGACGTCAACCTCGGCGTCGCCGACGAGTTCATCGCGCACGTGCGCGCGAAGGCGCTGGGCTCCGAAGTGCTTCTGCAACTTTCGCCCGACCAGCAAGTGGTGAAAATCGTGCGCGACGAGCTGGGCGACCTGCTCGGGCGTGAAGCGAAGCCGCAATTCGGGTCGCGGCCTCCGGCGGTGTGGCTGATCGTCGGGCTGCAAGGCTCGGGCAAAACAACTTCCACCGGAAAAATGGGCAAGTGGCTCGCCGAGCATGGGCACCGGCCGATGGTGGTGTCGACGGACGTCTATCGCCCCGCGGCGCGCGAGCAATTGGCGCAGGTAGCGAAGGCTACCGGCGTGCCGCTGTGGCCGGGCGCGGGTACGGACAAGCCCGTGGAAATCGTGCGCGGCGCGTTGAAGGAAGCGAGGATGTCGGCGAGCGATGTGATCCTGGTGGACACGGCGGGCCGACTGCACATCGACGATGAATTGATGAACGAACTCTCGATGCTGAAGCGCGAGCTGAACCCAGCGGAGATTTTGTTCGTGGCCGACGCGATGGTGGGGCAGGACGCGGTGCGCTCGGCGGGAGAATTTCACAAGCGGCTCGGCGTGACGGGCGTGGTGCTGACGAAGATGGACGGCGACGCGCGCGGCGGCGCGGCGCTCTAGATTCGCAAGGTGACGGGCGCGCCCGTGAAGTTCGTCGGCGTGGGCGAAAAATACGATGCGCTCGAGCCGTTCGTTCCCGAACGAATCGTGGGGCGCATCCTCGGCATGGGCGACGTGATGGGCCTGATCGAGCGCGCCGAGAAAACCATCGACGAGAAGCAAGCGCGCGAAATGGAACGCAAGCTGCGCGAGAATGATTTCACGCTCGAAGATTTCCGCGACCAGTTGAAGCAAATCCGCAAGATGGGCTCGCTCGAACAATTGATGGGCATGCTGCCCAAGGTGGGGCCGTTCGCGAACCTGCCGAAAAATACCGAGGTGGACGAGGGGCGGCTGAAGTCCGTCGAAGCGATAATTAATTCGATGACCGCGAAAGAGCGCGCCGATCACAACTCGATCGACGGCAAGCGGCGCAAACGCATCGCGCGCGGCAGCGGAACGAGCGTGCAGGAAGTGAATCAGGTGCTGAAGCAATACGCCGACATGCGCAAGATGATGAAGCAGTATGGCAACCTCGCTAAAGCCGGCCGCCTGCGCGGAATGGGCAAGCTCGCAGGATTGAAATAGGAGCGGCGATGCCGATTGTTTTCGACAACGCGATTAACGACATTCGAGCGATCGCCGCGGGCGGCAACGACCGCAAAGAAAAGGCGCGGCGGCTCGCCGAGCGGATTCAGAGGCTGGGCGCGTACCGCTGGGTGGGAATTTACGACGTGGGCGCGGAATTGGTGTCGATACTTGGCTGGAGCGGCCCTAGCGCGCCGGAATTTCCGTCGTTTCCAGTGAGCAAAGGGCTCACGGGCGCGGCGATTGCGCAGAAGTCTGCGGTGGTCGTGGGCGATGTTCGAAAGGATCCGCGATACCTCGCCGCGTTTGGCAGCACGCTTTCGGAAATGATTGTGCCGGTGCTTTCGACGGACGGGCGCGTGATCGGAACGGTGGACGTGGAGAGCGAAAGGGCGGACGCATTTTCGCCGCGCGACCGGCAAATGATCGAACAGTGCGCCGAGGCCGCGAAACTGTTGTGGATGCTCGCGTAGGCTGTTCTGTGCTTTGCGCGCTGAAATTGCGATAGGCGAAAAAGCGCGGCTTCGCTATACTGGATGGGTTGCGGCAAGGAGGAAATGGCAAGTGTTAATGATTCGGTTGGCCCGGATTGGCAAGAAGAAGCAGCCGTTCTATCGCGTCGTGGTGACGGAAAAGACGCGACCGGCAAACGGCCGGTTTGTGGAAATTGTGGGAACGTACGATCCGCTGAAATCGCCGGCGGCGATCACCCTGAACGACGAGCGCGTGAAATATTGGCTCAGCAAGGGTGCCCATCCGAGCGACACCGTGCGCAGCTTCCTTCGTAACCGGAAACCCGCCTGACGCGTCTCACCTCCGAGCTAGTTGGCTAACGTTCTCGCACATGCTAGGGCGAATTTTTCTGTCCGGCTCGACTTGCTGTGGAGGCTTGGGATGAAAGAACTGGTAGCGGAAATCGCGAAGGCTCTTGTGGATCATCCGGAGCAGGTGCAAGTGAATGCGGTGGAAGGCGAACAGGTGACGGTGCTGGAACTGCGCGTCCATCCGGAGGACTTGGGCAAAGTGATCGGGCGTCAGGGGCGCACCGCGAAGTCGATTCGTACGCTTTTGGGCGCGGCCGGAATGAAGTTGAAGAAACGATTCACGCTGGAAATTCTCGAGTAATCAACGCTGGTAGTGACTGACCAAGAATCCGCGCATGTGACTGTGGCGCGCGTCCTGCGCCCGCACGGACGCCGCGGCGAAGTCGCTTGCGAAATCCTCACCGACTTTCCTGAACGGCTCAAAAAACTGAAATCTGTTGAACTGTGGGACTCGCGCAAAGGCGCAGGCGCTGGCGCTGGCGCTGGCGCGCGTCGGAAAGTAGCGGTGCGCGCTTGCTGGCTTTCGCAAAGCCGCGGCGGGCAGGCGATCTTCCACTTCGAAGGTTCGGATTCCATTTCGGAGGCCGAGAAACTTCGCGGGCTGGAAGTGCAGATTCCATTTAGCGCGCGGATGCGGTTGCCGAAGGGCAGTTACTACGTGACGGACCTGATCGGCTGCGACGTGTGCGTGCGCGACGGCGGCGCGTCGATCGGGCGCGTGAGCGATGTGCAGTTCGCCGGCGCGGCAGTGACGGGAACTCCAATTCTGGCGGTGGATTCGCCCTGCGGGGAGATTCTGATTCCGATGGCGCAGGAGATTTGCGTGGCGTTCGATGTGGCGGCGCGGCGGATCGAAGTGGTGCTTCCTGAAGGACTCCTCGAATTGAACGACAAGTAGCTGGTTTGCGGTACGATTAGCAGCGTGCGATTCGACATCATCACGATTTTTCCTGAGTTTTTTGCGGGGCCGCTTGACTACGGCATCGTGCGGCGGGCGCGCGAGGCGAAGCTTATCGAGACGAGCGTCCACGATTTGCGGGCGTTCACCCGCGACCGCCATAAGACGGTGGACGATCGCCCGTTCGGCGGCGGCGAAGGGATGGTGATGAAACCTGAGCCGCTGTTCGAGGCAGTGGAATCACTGGTAGGCGCCGGCGCGGACGGCGCGCGCCCGGGAACCGCGATTGTGCTGCTTTCGGCGGCGGGGAAACTTTTTCGTCAGGAAGCGGCGCGTCGATTCGTGAAGCTCGAGCGGATGGTGCTGATTTGCGGGCGCTACGAGGGAGTGGACGAGCGCGTGGCGGAACATCTTGCGACCGATGAAATTTCCATCGGCGATTTCGTGCTTTCGGGCGGCGAACTGGCGGCGGCGATGATCCTCGATGCGGTGACGCGCTTGATTCCGGGCGCACTCGGCAATGAAGATTCGGCGGTGAATGAATCGTTCAGTTCGCCTGGCGCCGAAGGCGAGCGGGCGCAGCATGGTTCGACTGCGCTCACCACAAGTGCTGCGCCCCTACGAACGACTTCGGATCATGCTCCTTTCGCTAGTGATGAATTGGCGAGCCGCGGAATTCTGGATTATCCGCATTACACGCGCCCGCCGTCGTTTCGGGGCTGGGACGTGCCAGAAACGCTGATGAGCGGAAACCACGAGGAAATTCGCCGGTGGCGCCGAAAGAAAGCGCTCGAAAAGACGTTGCGCAACAGGCCGGAGTTGATTCAAGGGGTGCAGCTGAAGCGAGAAACACTTACGTCCTAGAAGATAGTATTGGGAGCTGGGAAGCCAGGCATGGCAAAGCTCGTAACAACGGAAGCGTTGGGGAGAGCGGCCTTACTTCTTCTAGGCATTGTTACCGTCTTCTTCACCGCGCGGAGAATGCTTCACCGAGTGTTCACCGTTTATGACAGCTGGGATCAGGGATTCCTATTCTCCCCTCCCTTCATCGTCATCGGAGCGTGGTTCATCTGGATGGGGCTACGGAAGAAAAGCCTAAAAGAATCATTTGAGACGAAGGAAAAGGAAAAAGAATAGCGGCAGCGTGAACGAGAAAGCGCGACACCAAAAGAAAAGGCGGTTAGTTCGCCGCGACTACCTTCAGTTTTTCGAGCAGTCCTACCAAGTGCTCGACTCACGCTGCATCGAAATCACGATTGAAACTCGACGGCTAGAAACGCGCGACTGGCTGGACTTCATTCCATTGCCCACGAAATCGGCTGCGGCTCGGTGCGGGCGACATTTGGTTGCGCTCAGAGGGCGCCAATCGGGAGATTGGCGTTCCCGGGGACGGCGCTACGAAGGGCTGGGTCAGGATGCGTGCGCGGGTGCGCGCAGGCGAGTATGGATCCAGTTTGTGGCGCGATCTATGTCGGCTGGATCGACGAATAGGATGTAAGCCGAAAGAACGTCCCATTGGAACAGCGGGACGTTGGTGGAATATTCCAGGAAAAGATGGAACAGCAAACCAATCGCTAGCAGCGGGTAGCGAAGTTTCTTCACCCAGATCAAGACTCCCAATGAGAATTCCAAAACAAGGGTGAACCAGGTGCCTAGCTTGAGCATCATCGGTTGGAGTAGCCACGAAGGTAGCGGGAAGCGCTGAAGTTCTTCCAGATGGAAAATGTAGTAGAGCGCTGTGCCGTGTATCCATGTGAATCCCTGTATCTTCCAGCAAAATGTGACGAAATAAAGGAGAGACAGTTCAAATTGAATCATGCGCTGCGCCCACGGGCTGCGCGGGCGTATGGCGGCACCTTCCCTGCCGCGCCAGATGCGGATGAGGCGATCGACCGAGAAGGCCGCACCCGCGGGCGCGAAAATCAAGAAGAAACCGGCGACGCGCAAAAAAGTGTCTCCGCCATGGGTTATATATAGATTTCTTTGGTGAATTGAGTTGAGGCAAAGAAAAACCAGCGCGCTGTTGAAGCGGGTGAGGAAGCCGATCGTCAGGAGTATCGCCGAGGCGAGAAAAATCCAAAATAAAGCCGCAATCAAGGCGTCGTTTTGCGGAATTATGGCGAACAAGTCGAGACGCGGACCTGGCTCAAGCTGATGCATGGTG
>Ga0073928_10005967_pt1 | contig 16697 bp, 10 predicted proteins | sample PaiPotPPA55metaG_FD_76969 | JGI IMG/M metagenome (GOLD analysis project Ga0073928, IMG submission 76969) | Iron sulfur acid spring bacterial and archeal communities from Banff, Canada, to study Microbial Dark Matter (Phase II) - Paint Pots PPA... ... | reverse complement strand
TCGTCCCGAGCGCCGCGATGGTGTCGGCAGGCCGGGGGAGCGGTGTCGGCGGCGGGGGACCATTTGGGGACCACACGCAGTGCGCGATCATGAACAACCTGCGCGGATACGGACGTCGCGCGCGGGCATTCGAGCACGTATACCGTGCCTGGCGTGCAGAAACGCTGTCCGGACTTGACTGGGGGTTAAGGGGTCGCAGGTTCAAATCTTGTCGGCCCGACGATGAAAGTGCAGGTCAGAGCCCTAATCCGGAAAATCGGATTAAGGCTTCTGATATTTCTGAACCGATTCAATCTGGTCCCCAAATGGTCCCCAGGTTCACCTCCTTGGCTAGTTTCGCGAGTCGCGTAAGCTCATTACCTGCAGTTATATAACTCCAGACCCTCTGGGCGCCATCTGGCGGGTCAAGGGGGTTAGGGCACGGATCCGGTCGGTTTGGCCAGCCCGGCCGCTGATCGTTCTTCTCGGTCTGCGAGAAGTGCCAGGTCAAGCCGCTTCCGCGTTGTGGGCCCCAGTGGCGGACTTGTAGCAGGGTCCTGTTTTGGGGACCATTTGGGGACCACGGCCGCCGCCGGGGCTGCGGGCGACGTCGTGTCTGCGCCCCGACTGGTGGATCTACCAGCGGCACATCACGCAACCGGCGCGGCCGTGGAGGGGGGTTGGCCCTTGAGCGTGGGCACCCTGATCATTGGATCGTGAAGATCCAAAGGACAGGAGCCCTCGTTGGGGACCTATCCTTACTCCGCTGAGTTCCGCACCGACGCGGTGGCGTTAGCGCGTTCGTCGGGCCGGCCGCTCGCGCAGGTGGCGCGGGATCTCGGGGTCAACCACGAGACACTGCGCCAGTGGGTGAAGGCCGCTGAGCGGGCCGAGGATCCGGTCGCGGTGGCCGAGGGCGCGAAGGACCTCGAGATCGCGTTTGCTGCGCAAGCAGGTGCGTGAACTGGAGACCGAGCGCGAGATCCTGCGCAAGACCGCGAAGTATTTCGCGCGGGAGACGGGCTGGTGATGAGTCGCTTCCAGTTCGTCGAGGATCACCGCGGCGCCTACGGCGTCAAGCGACTGTGCCGCATCCTGGAGGTCTCCAGGTCCGGCTACTACCGGTGGCAGACGGCCGCACCCTTTCGACTCGAGCGTGAACGCGCCGAGCGGGAACTCGGTGAGCAGATCCGGGCGATCCACGCGGACTCCGACGGCACCTACGGCCGGCCGCGGATCACCGCCGCACTGCGCAATGCCGAGGCGCCGGTCAACCACAAGAAGGTGGGTCGGCTGATGCGCACACTCGGGATCACCGGGGTGCACCTGCGAAAGAAGGTGCGCACCACGATCCCCGAACCGTCCGCGCAGCCGGTTCCGGACCTGCTCGAGCGCGACTTCACCGCGCAGGCACCGAACACACGCCACGTCGGGGACATCACATATCTGGCCGTGGGCGAGGTCAAGTTCCTGTACCTGGCCACGGTCATCGACCTGTTCTCCCGCCGCCTTGCCGGCTGGTCGATCGCCGAACACATGCGCACCGACCTGGTCACCGACGCACTCAAGGCGGCCGCGGCCACCCGCGGCGGTGACCTGCGCGGCGCGATATTTCATAGCGACAACGGCGCTCAATACGTTTCGAAGCAGTTCGCCGAGCTCTGCGACAGCCTCGGGGTGACCCGCTCGCGCGGCGCGGCGGGCACCAGCGCGGACAACGCCGCTGCCGAGGCGTTCAACGCCAGCCTCAAACGCGAGACCCTGCAAGGAGCCAAGCGCTGGCCGGGAGCTCGCGCCGCGCGCCTGGCCGTCTTCCGCTGGGCCACCCGCTACAACACCCGACGACTGCACTCCGCCCCCGGCTACCGCAGCCCCGTCGAGTACGAACAACGATCCGCTACCCTAGCCACTGCCGCATAACAACCGGTGTCCACGCATCAGGGACAAGCCCCGAGCGAGCCGAGTATGAGCCGCACGTGTGGCAGGATTCCTGCGCATGTGCCGGCTCTGCCGTCGCGACACCCTCGGCAGATCGCTCGGCGGTCATCACCATCGCGCTGGTGAGTAGGGGGAAAAGGTGCTCAACGACGTTGGCCGTGCGGTGGAGCGGACGCTGGCCGGTTCAACCGGCTTGGTCGAGTGTCAGCCGGCTGTGTAGCGGCTTGGTATGCCACATGGCGACCAGTTGCGGGTAGCCGTGGATGAAGGCGCGTACCTCGGCCAGTGCATCGGTGCGAGCGTGGCCGATCTCGAAGAAGTCGAAGCCGGTGTCCTGGAAGCCGAGTGCATCGACGTCGGTGAGGTCGGGGTGCGGGGCGAAGCAGGTTTCTAGGTCGACCCGCCAGTACTGGGGCTGCCAATACGGGTCTTCGCGATCGCTCCCGTCGTAGTCGTTCACGGCGAGCAGGCGTCCGAAGGTAATCGCGGGCAGCTCGCGGTTCCACGAGTAGCTGCCCCACTCGGCGATGAAGCCGTCGCCGTCGTCGGCCACGTCCTGGATGCCGCCGATCTCCAGTTGCATGAACTCCCCGAACGCCGTCCACGCCGTCTCGAGGTCGTCGACCGCCTCGGGGTTGAGTTGGTGACGTCGGAGGATCTGCTCGAACGCTTCCCGGCTTGAGCGCCAATTGATGGGCATGGCGGATATTAACGCGTTCGAGTCCCGCTCGAGCTCGACGGGCCTGCAGGCACCTGCGGCCACCGCTGTGGATCTCCGATGTGCTGCCCCGGCAGCAGGCTGGCGCCCGAGCAGATACGTCGACCGTATGGCCGCCACAACTGCTCCATGTAGATGCCCGCCGCGCGCTGGGTGGCGTCGAGACAAGCAGCGCTTGAGGCCGGCGCAGTCTCCTCTTCGCGCCGGGTGCACTCCAAGCGCTCTGCACGCTACCGGTCACCGCTGGTTACCAGTTCCCGGTGTCTGGGAAGGAGATCCAGATGGATGGGTGGCCGCGTAGAGAGAAGAGGGAGGGCGTGTGGCGCAGCGACGGAAGTCTCTTGCGGACAAGATGATTCAGGCGTATCAGCAGCGGCTCAAGGAAGATGCCGCCGCGAAGATACGTGCCGAACTTGAGGCGAAGCGGATCGCGGACCGGCAGCACCGCGAGGAGGTTGCAGCGGCGAAGAAGGCCCAGACGGCCGCTGCAGCCGAGGCGCGTAGGGAAGAGGCCGCCCGCGCCCGGGCCGTCGCTCAGGCGGTCAAGGACCTGGAGCGGCGGGAGAAGCAGCGCGAGCAGGAAGCGGTCCGGGCGAAAGCTGCCGAGGAGCGTGCCGCCCGCCAGGCCGAGATCGCAGCGAGAGCCGCGGAGGTAGAACAGAGCAAGGCGAGTGCGCGAGAGCAGACCGAGGCCGTACAGGCGTTGGTTGCCGGGTTTGGTCGCCTTCTCACGGAAAGGGAGCGCGTACTGCACCACCATCGGCTCACGGTGGAGTCCGCATTCGCGGAGACCGGCACCGACGGGGCCGCGGAGGTCTTGGGACCGCTGCTTTTCGACCTCCTAGGCTACCAGCAAGGCGGCACCGATTCGCTCACTGTCGGCTACGCGCCGGAACGTCGTGAACTCGGTCTGAAGATTGATCTCCCGAGGCGCACTGTGGTTCCGGCCGAAGCCGGATTCAGGTACGCGTCGGCCACCCGTGAGATCATCGCCGATCCGCGTACGGAGGCGGACAAGGCCCGGATCTATCGTGACTTGACGGCGCGATTCAGCCTGCGCGCGCTGGATTACGCGTTCGCCGTCACTCCGCCGTCATTGGTCGATGTGGTCGCGCTCTACGGCTACGTGCACTCCAAGGATCCGGCCACCGGCAACCCGGTCCACCCCGTGCTGCTCAACGTTCAGGTCGAGCGCGGGGAGTTTGAAGACCTGGCTCTCGATGAGCCGGAGCTCGATCCAGCCCTTTGCCTGCGCCGCCTCAACGCATTGGTTTCCGCTCACCCCTACGACCTCGAAGAAGTCACTCCCGTTATCAAGTGGGACATCTCCCGCTACAAGACCATCGAGGAGATGGATGTCTTGGCCACCCTCGACGGCCGACTGAATCTGCTGGACATGAAACCCAACGAGTTCGAGCATCTCGTCCGCGAGCTCTTCGAGGCGATGGGCTTCGAGGCCTGGACCACCCAGACCTCCCGAGACGACGGCGTAGACGCCGTCGCCCGCAACGAGACCCCGTTCTTTGGCGGTGTCTGCGCGATCCAGGCCAAGCGCTACAAGGACCCCGTGGGCATCGAGTCGGTACGCGCCATGCTCGGAACCATGCACGACGTGAACGCGCCGAAAGGCATCGTCGTGACAACCAGCTGGTTCGGCAAAGCAAGCATCGACTTCGCCAACCGCTCCGGCCGCATCGAACTGATCGACGCCCGCAACCTCAAGTCCATGCTGAAAAAGCACCTCGACCTCGACGTGCTCATAGGCCTGCCCAAGATCCCCCGTAACTGGAACCGCGTGGAGATCTCATAGGCCCCGGCGGGACCAATCGCGGCATCGCCCCGTGAAGCTCAAGCTCAGCAGTAGGTGGCGTCTCTGTCGGCGACGGTGCTCTGCGCGCCGAGTCACGTTTGCACCCTCGTCGCCGGTGTCCGGGATATCTGGACTACGGCGTGTTGCATGATGTCGTCGGTCGCTGCGAGGATCTGCGCTGGTGGCCGGGTGAGGTCGATGCCGTGAATCGTGATGGCGGTGCCGTGCGGTCCGATTCGGTGGGTGAGTGGTGTTGCTGGTCCGTGGGCGTAAACCAGGTGTCCGGTCGGTAGGCCGAGGGCTGTGCAGTAGGAGGTGATCTGGTAGAGGTCTTCGCGGTGCCCCGGTTTGCGGTCGGATGCCTTGTATTTCGCGTCGAGGACTGTGCTGGGTTGAGCGTCGCGGTAGAGCGTGACGTCGGGGCGGATGGCGATGCGCCGTGCGGCGTCCAGGCGGTGGTGGGTGTCTTGGGCTGTGCAACGCAGGCCTCGTGTCCGGGCTGCTTGGTTGAGGGCTGCCGCGAGGAAGGCCTCGAACACCGTCTCCAGGTCGATCGCGATCCCGGGCAGTTGTGCGCCCGACCCGCTTCGCAGGTCCGGGCTCTGTTCGGCAAGGATGAGCTCGGCCATGCGCAGCGCGTGCAGGTAGCGTGTGTTGAGCCGGTTGGGTGTCCATGCCGGGAGCGGAGCGCCGGGTTTGAGGGCGGTAACCCCGTCGAGCCGCGCGGTCAGGTGGCGTAGCGCGGATCTGGTGGCCGGGGCGAGGGCGGGTAGTGGCATGAGGCGGTTCAGGGCACCGGCCACGATCCGGTTTTCGGCGGTGTCGGGCGTGAAGTCATCGAAGCGTACGGCCACGGGCAGCGGCAGGCCGCATGCGCGGATCTGTGCCGGGACGTCGATGCGTCCGCGCAGTGTCGGTAGGTTGTCGGCGGTCTCGCGGTAGCCGTGGAGCACGCCGTCGGCCAGGGCGTGGTGGACGATGCGGGCGTAGGCATCGGCGAGCGCCGGGGCGAGGCCGCGCTCGACCTCGGTGGTGACCACTTCCTGGCGCCACATATCCGGTTTGGTCGCGTAAGACAGGAGGAACAGCACATTGCTTACGGGAAGTTTGGGCAGCAGGTTCAGGACGACGGCGTCGGCTCCGGCGCCGACTCGGACCACGCCGACCCGGCGCCTGCCGGTGATCTTCCAGAGCCCGGATGGGGCCGGGCGGAGCTCGACGAGATGGTCGGCGGACAGCAGCGCGGCCAGTTGGCCGGCGGTTAGTGCGCGGTGCTGGGCTGCGCCTGCTTCCGGTACATCGAGTTCGAGCGGTGCGGCGCCGGTCACGATTGAGTGATCGCGGCGGCGAGGGCGTCGAGGCCGAAATCCGCTGTGGCGTCGATTCCGCTGCCGTGCAACTGGTCTTCTAGTAGCGGCAGGATCTGTGTCTCCCACACCAGTATACGCTCGGCCTGCTCGTCGATGCCCGGGCGCATCAGATAGGTCGGGCCGATCGAGCGGTCTGGGTCGGCCAAGCGCCGATTGAGCTCGTCGAGTAGATCCGCCGTGTGGGCAGGCAGTTTGCGCTCGGCCAGCCACCGTCGCAGCAGGCCCGCGATCGGTTCGCCATCCGGGGCGAGGCGCCGGAAAGCGAAGCGCCGACGCAACGCCGCGTCCACGAGCGCGATGGACCGGTCCGCGGTGTTCATCGTGCCGATCACGTAGAGGTTGTGCGGTAGGTCGAACGGGTCCGCGGAGTACTGGGTGGTGACCGGCGCGCCGCGGTACTCGAGCAGGAAGTACAGCTCGCCGAATACTTTCGCCAGGTTGGCGCGGTTGATCTCATCGATGACAAGGACAAAGGGCTTTACCGGATTCGCGCGGGCCGCCTCGGCCAGCCGCTTGAACGGTCCGTCGACCAACTCGAAGGCGATCGCCCCGTTGGCTGCGGGGGTCGGCCGGTAGCCCTCGAAGAAGTCCTCGTAGGTGTACGACGGGTGGAACTGGACCAGCGTGATGTTCTCTGGATCCGTGATGTGTTCGGCCAGGGCCCGGGCGAGGTGGGTCTTGCCCGTGCCGGGCGGCCCGTACAGGATCAACTGGCGCTGTCGGCGCAGGGAGGCGAGTGTGGCCTCTAGCCAGGGCAGTGGGAAGAGCAGTTCCGCGGCAAGCTTCTCACTTGCCGAGGGCAGTTCGAGCGCCACGGTTTCGTCGCGATCGACCAACGTGTCATGGACATCCAGGTTGATCCTTCCGCCCGCCTCGGCGAGAGCGGCGGCAAGAGCGGCGATGACGGGGGAGATGTCCGCGATGGTGCGCCGGTCGGACAGCTTGGCGCGTACCACGCTCGATTGCGCGGCGCGGGAGAGCGGAGCTCCGGTGTGCCATGTGACGGTTCGACGCCGGGCCAGTTCCCGTGGACCCTCCGCGATGTAGGCGGCGTCCCCGGTGACTGTGCCGAGATGGATGTCCTGGTCGTCGACGGTCACGATCAGGTCGCCGGGCTGCATCACGGTCAGGAAGTTGTACAGCTGCGAGCGCGAGGAGGCACGCTGTTGGCGGGTCGCCTCGGGCATCGCGCGCCCGACTGCCTCAGAGATCTGCGCCATACTCGCCTGGGCTGGTATGTCGGGTACCTCGTGCCAGGACACTGAACAGAACCCCTCGTTGAGCCAGAGGGGTATGTAGTTGGTCCCGTCCACATTGGCGCCGCGAACCAGCCATCCGCGCTGTTCGGGGGCGGCGGACGTGTTCAGGCGCCACTGGGAAGCCCACCGCTGGTCGTAGAAGTCGATCGGGTCGCCGACGCTGTCGGCCATCCGGTCCCTGATGATCGCTAAGTCGCGGTCCACGTCCATCGGCTCGGCGCCGAGGTACTGCGGCGCGAATGCGTCGCGGATCAGGCGCTTGTGGTCGATGTTGGCCGAGTCGATGAACGTGCCGGGGAAGAGTAGGTATAGCAGGACCTGGACCTGCGCGCGGGCTCGCAGGTGGCCCATCGCGGCCAGGATCTCGCCGCAATGTTCCTGAGTCTGCCATGGGTTGGCCAGCAGATCTTCGCGCTGCGCCGGATCAAGCGAGAGAAGCGATCCTGTCAGGCGGATCAGGAACTGCAGTTGAGCCCACCGGTAATTCAGGAATGCCATGCCGCCGTGCATGAATCCGACCAACGCCGCGTCCAGATCGTCGGGGATTTCCACTCCGGCCTGTGTCCAGGACAGCACCGCGTCGAGCAGCCGGCGCTTCGCCGAATGCCCAATCTGTCGTTCGTGCAGTGGCAGGACGTTCAGATAGAGTAGCTCCGCTGCCAGGACAAGCGCCTCGTCCGAGGCCCCAGACAGCTGCCGACGGAGCTTGGTGAGGAAATCGTCCGCGCCGGTGTCGGGGTTATCGACGAAACGCTCCTGCAACTCCTGGACCGCCGCAGCCGTCCAGGCCCGCATCCCCGGCGTGAAGGCGGAATTCCCGGATCGCAAGCCTCCATGGAACACCCGCGCCGTCGCTTCGATCGCCGCGGTGGACGCGGACCTCGCAGCAGGCCGGTGCCCGGTCGCGTCGGGCGCATGTAAAGCAGGACCCTGCGGGATGAACACGTTAGTCACGGTGCGAGCTTATGCCTTAAACCGGTGCCGAAGCAGCTAATCGGCATCAAAGCGGGATCCGGACCGTCTGAGACCGCTTCTCACGGCGGGCACGCTGGCAGCGCCGATGTCAGCGGGTCAGGATATAGCGGGTGTAGCAGTGCGTGGCCTGTAGTACCTCTGAAACACCGCCACCGGGACTGACCTGGTGGTTCGCGCCGCGGCCTCGTACTCGTTGATCAGCCCACCGAGAATGGCAGTCCGGTGGATCCGGCCTGCCAGGACGGGAATGGGATCACGTTCGGGTCGTCGTTGGGGGCGCGTAGGTTCAGTCCAGTGCCTTGATGGCTGCGCCCAGCGTTGTAGTGATCAATGAACTGGTTCAGGACCGTGCGTAGGTGCCGTTCGCCGGCGATGAGCATGCGGTCGGTGCACTCGGCGCGGATGGTGCAAACGAACCGCTCGGCGATCGCGTTCATCTGCGGCGCCTGCGGAGCGGTGAGTCGCACAGCGATCCCGACCGCCTCGAACACGGCGTCGAACGCCGCGGTGAACTTGGCATCCCGATCTCGGATCAGATGGGTGAAGCGATGCCCGGCTTCCTGGAGGTCGGCGGTAAGGTCGCGGGCCGACTGCGTGGCCCAGGCGTCAGTCGGATACCGGGTTGCCCCGAGCAGGTGGGCTCGGCGGGTGCGGTGCTCGATCACGAACGCGACATACAGCCGTGTCAGAGAGACCGCGCAGTCCACGTGAAAGAAATCGATCGCCAAGATCGATGCGGCATGGGACCTGAGAAACGTACGCCACCGCTCATCACGTGCGGCCGGCGGCGGAATCCGTCGACCGCGCAGGACCCTGCGGATCGTGCCCGCCCCGATCCGGTGCCCGAGGCGGCGCAGCTTCCCCTGGATCCGGACTACGCCCCAGGTCCGATTCTCGGTGGCCAGACGCACGATCAGTTCGACGAGTTCGTTGCCGAGCGGTGGCCGCCCGGGGGAGCGGGGTTGGGTCCATCTCCTCGTCACCATGCACCGGTGCCAGCGCAGCAGCGTGCCCGGCGTGACGATCCGATGTAGCCGCAGGCTTTTCGGCAGCATCCGGGCCGACGCCGCCAGCACAGCGCGCGGTCAGTCCACTCGAGCCGCGGCTTCGGGTCGGCGCGCCGCAAGACCGCGACCTCCTGGCGCAGCACGAGTATCTCGGCGTTCTTCGCAGCCTGTGACCTGGCCAACAGCGCGAGCCAGGACAATATGGCGACGGCAAATCGGTACATCAGACGAACCTGCACGATCCACCATCATCGCAGGTCCGAGCTGGTGGCCGAGTTTCGGGAGTACTACAGGGCCTGTCCATTCGCGGCCGGTCGTGGGGTCATTCCGGACCGGTCTGCTCGCGCCGCCGGAGGATCTCCTGCCACGCCGCCGGCGTCAGGGAGTAGGCGTTCACACTGCTGCCGGTGAAGTGCCGCCAGGCGGCCGGATGGATCATGGTGGCCGCCGCGGCGACGAGTCCGGGGACGAAGGTGAGCGGGTCGTGCCGCGGTGGTGTCAGCTCTTCGGCCCACCCGCGATAGTCGCTGGTACGGAGGAGGGTGTGCCACAGTTCTGCGATGACGTCGCGGCGCCGGGAGCGATGCCGGGCCGCGCCGAGGATCGCCAGCAGCGTCTGGCGCGTGCGCACGTCCGGCCGGCTCTCGTGGGGTTTCCCGGTCGTGCCGGTGAACGCGATGTCGATCAGGGCCCCGATCAGGTCGGTGCCAGACAGGTAGGCGTTCATCGGTTCGACCAGACGCGGGTTGATGTCGGTGAACTGCGGTCCGTCCGCACCGAGGCTCACATCCGCGGACAGGGCGCCGTGCCAGCCCAGCGCGCCGCCCAGGACGGCCATGTGCTCCCTGACCCCGGGTAGCGGCAGGCTCTTCTTGCGGCTGGCACCACCGCCCGGCCCCTCCCGGATCCGTTCGCAGGCGTGGAAGGCGACCTGTTCGCCGTGGGCGAAGACGGACTGCACCATGACAAGGGGTCCTTCGACGGGCTGTTGGACCAGGACGCCCCCGGACTGGAAGGTCCCGTCTGCCTCTAGGCGCTGCGACAGCTGTCGCAGTTGGTTTCGCGTCGCGACCCAGTGGACACCCAGGGAGGCCGTGCCTATCGGAGTCTTGACGAACGCGGGCAGCGGTCCGGCGGCGGCCAGAACGGCAGGGCTGTCGGCGATCTCGGCCGCCGGCTGAGGCAAGCCGATGCGGGTGAGGGTGGTGTGGGCCGAGAGCTTGTCCTGGACCTGGGCCAGCGCCGCGAAGCCGGGGACGACCGTGCGGAACTGGTGCGGGGCGGCGACGGCGAGCACGGCGACCTGCTCCTGAGTAGGGAGCAGTAGATCGGCCCCGCGTCGCTCGGCGATCACCCCGGCCGCCTCCAGCCAGCCGAAGGGATCGGCACCGTAGGCCGGAACCGTGTGGACCTTGCGAACGTGGCGGGTGAACCGGCACAGGCACAGTGGGTCCGGCGAGAGCACCTCGACCCGGTGCCCGGCCCTGGCCAGCAGGGTCGCGCTCTGCCTGGACGTCAATCCCGCGCCGTCGCTGAGCAGTATGAGCATCGGCCCTCCAATTAGTGTATGGTGTAAGCATACGCCATATACTTTGATTGTAGGGACCCCGATGGGACGCACGGCGCAGATCGACCGGTCGGCGATCCTGCGAACCGCGTTGGACGTGGCCGATGAGCACGGACTGGCCGCGGTAACCATGAACGCGGTGGCCAAGCGCCTGGAGGTCACGGCGATGGCGCTCTACCGTCACGTCACCGACAAGGCGGACCTGCTGGACGGGATGGTCGAGGCGCTGCTCACCGGGATCCCGACACCCGAACCGGGGCTCGCCTGGAACGACCGACTCACCGCGATGGCCGGCGGGATCCGCGCCGTGGCGACCGCCCATCCCGGCGCGTTCCCGCTCCTGCTCACCCGACCGGCCGCGACCTCCGCGGCGCTGGAGATCCGAGAGTCGGCGTATCGGGCGCTGCGCGAAGCCGGGCTCGGGCAGGACGCCGTGGAACGCGCCGAACGCTTGCTCAGCACGGCGATCCTGGGGTTCGTCGCCAGCGAGGCCGCCGGACGGTTCCGCAACCACGGCCAAGCGACCATCGACGAGGACTTCGCCGAGCTGCTGCGCTGGCTACAGCGTGTGCTGCCGGACCCGCCGACCGGATAACCGTTCCGCGGGTCCGGCAGCACCGAAACGTACCGAGCACGCAACCCCTGACCGACCCACGCTCCTAGCGGTGCCCGACCCGAAGACATCCTGGGGCGGGCCGACGACGGCCGGCGCCTGGGCCGTCCACTTCGCGCTACTGGCCGCGATCCAGGCCGGGCTCTGTGCCGGACTTTGTGTGTGAGGCCGTCCCGTGTCGTGCAGGCTCGGATGCGTCGCTGCTTCGAGCCGGTCGAGATGCGGTTCGCAGAGTTGACGATCATGCTTGAGTCATGGCTATGTCTTTAAGGCCGGCATGCGGTTCCCGCGCTGTCTGCCAGGGTGCTGCGATAGTGTCGAGATGACGGGGGAACGGGTCCGGCGGCTGGGGACCACTTGGGGACCACACGTCGTGCGCGAACATGAACGGCCTGCCGGAATGCGACCGTGATGCGCGGTCCTCAGGGCACATATACCGCGTCTGACGTGCAGGAACGCTCTCCGGACTTCTGGGGGTCAAGGGGCCGCAGGTTCAAATCCTGTCAGCCCGACGGAGTTTGTGCAGGTCAACGGCCGTTTCCGCCGGATGGCGGAACGGCCTTTTCCGTTACCCTGCGTAGTATGGTCGCATAGCGAGTGTTCACGGAGTTGGCCTGGCTGCCTGCGTGCCATGCTGCCTGCGGGTTTTCTCGTAGAGCCGAATGCGGATGTGGTCGCAGTGTGGTCGCGGTCCGCTCGGTTCAGTGATTGTTGAAGCCGGGGCACCTTGGTCGCGGGCGGATACCGCCTGATGGCAGCCCGGGGCAGTCGAACACGAGGGCGTGCGACCACACGGCGACCACATCGTGTTCTGCGGTGCTCTGACCTGTGGTGATCACTTGATGTGGCGACAAGTGCGGACGCTCCCTACGCAAAGTCATGCGCCCTGCGCAAAGTCACGCGCTCGGCCCTGGCTTGGCCAGGGCTGCCTGTGCTTCAGCGCGTGGATGCAGCAGTTCAGTGGACGCGGTCGAGTGGGTTCGGCAGTCCGGTTCAGGGAAGGCTCGCAAGGGGTGGGTGAGGGGAGGGACGGCGTCAACGCTCTGGAGGGGAATGCTCATGATTATGGGTTTCGAGGACGGTCCGGAAGGGGGTCGGGCGACGCGACTGATTCCGGTGGAGTTGGCTGGCCAAACGATATACGTGTCTGTATCGGTTACAGCGTTGGCCTCGGGTGATCCAGGGGAGTCGGGTGACGAGCAGGAGATCTCCTCCCGTGCGGGCAAGCCGAAACTCGAACAGGTCCTTGACGGCCTAGAGGTCTTCGCCGCGGAGATCGCCACGCGAATGAGGCAGACTAAGGCATCGCGTATCAGTGTGCAGTTCGGCTGCGACATGGCGGCCGAGTCGGGGGGTTTGGTCGCGGTGATCGGGAAGGCGTCGGCGACGTCATCGATCTCGGTGACTCTGGAATGGGTCGGAGCCGAGCAGTGAGCGAAAATGCGGTGGTCCTCGACGGACTGCTGCATTCGGCGACGGTGGCGCTGACCGTCTCCGTTCCCGGTTCCGCTGATCCGGAACTAGGCACAGGCTTTCTGGTGGCTCCGGGGGTCGTGGCAACCTGTGCGCACGTCGTGGTTTCCAAGCGGAGCCACGGGCGGTTCCCCACCGCCGTGGTTGGCTGCCCGGCCCTCGGCGGCGGTTCGTTCGCCCTTGACGGGGTGCCGGAGTGGTATCTGCGTGGTGGCGGCGGGCCGGACCTCGCGTTCCTGCGCGCTCCTGCTGACCTGCATTCCGGTCAGGTGCTGCTCATGAATGAGATCGCAGTAGGCGATGACCTGTGGACCTATGGTCATCCTGCGGGCGCGTTCCGGGCCGGGCAGCCTGCCACGCTGACGTATCAGGGCCCCTCGCTTCTTGGTCGTCAGGACGGCTCGCAGCCTCCTCCTACGGGCGGGCTGGAGATGGGACGAGTCTTTGGCGTGCCAGTGGGCGAAGGGTTCAGCGGCAGCGCGGTACTCAACCGGCGGACCGGTGCGGTCGCCGGGATGCTGAGCACGTCAGACAGGGCGGGCAGCGCGCACATGGTGCCCGCAGCCGTGATCCTCGCGGGTCTCGAACAGATCGGGTTCGGCCAAGACAGTGCGATGGTGAACACGGAATGGCTGCGCGCATTGACCGACGACCAGATCCGGGCCGGTGGATGGCGGTTCCCCGGTCCGCGTCTGCGAGCCTACTTGGATGCGGTGCGCCGCGCGACGGAGGAGCCGACCTTGCCGGGTTCGCCGGCAGGCACACCGCCTTTGGCAGCGGTCTACGTGCCGCAGCGGGCGCAGTTGATGTCCAAGGCAGCTGTGCTACAGCCGGTAGCTGGGGAAGATGACCGGCCCGAGTCTCGGTCGCAGCCGACGCCTGTGCCGGATCCGGTCGCAGCCGAAGGCGTGCCGGCCGCGCTCGACGACGGCGACATCCTGCTGGTCGGCGGTCCGGGCGCGGGTAAGTCCAGCCTGCTGCGCACCGTGGCGAACGCCTCGGCCCGACGCTGGCTTGATGGCATGGTTGAACACTGGATCCCGGTGCGGATCCTGGCCGCCAATCTGGTCCCGTCCCGCACGCTGTCCGAGGCGGTCGCCGCTGGAGTCGGGACCGACCTGGGCCGAGTCGAACCCATCGAGAGTTGGCCGCCGGAGTTCTTCGCCCGCGAACCGCTGCGCGGGGTGCGCTGGCTGGTGCTCGTGGACGGTGTCGATGAAATCATCGGCTCGGCAGCGCGTGCGGAGGTTCTCGCCAAGATCTCTGCCTTGGCACGGGAGGGGCGGGACTCGCCGTATCGCTTCGCGGTGACTACACGCCCACTGCCCGAGCACGAGCTCGGCAGATGGCGACCCACCCGCTACGAGCTCCAGCCATTCACCTCCGAAGATCTTACCGAGTTCGCCCGAAACTGGTTCACCCTCACCGTGCCGGACGTGACCGCGGCCGTGCATGCCTTCCTCGCCGAAATCGATCGTACTGGGCTGCGTGAACTCGCCCGCATCCCGTTGATGACGGCCATGCTGTGCCGACTGTTCACCGACAGCCCCGACCACAGGCTCCCGCCCCAACGCGCCGCCATCCACCAGCAGTTCGTCGCGCTCTCCCATACCCGACAATACGCAGTAGGGATCGGCCCCGGGATCAAGGAAGCACTCGCGCAGTTCGAACCGAGCGTACTCGAGGCCGCCCCCGGCGCCGCCTCGGAGCCCTCGAACGGGCGGCCGTTAGAAGAGTTGGCCGATCCGTTCGAGCTGGACGTGCATCGGCCGATCGATGTGGGCGAGGCAGAGGCCGTAGGATTGTCGGCGCTGCCGCTCTACGTGCGGCGAGACCACGATGAGCGCCTTGCGGAGGTGCTCGCGCACGCTGCGGCCGGGCGCAGCGCGATCGTGGTGTTGGTGGGCGGATCGTCGACCGGCAAGACGCGGGCGTGCTGGGAGGCGCTCGATTCGCTGCCGTCCGGGTGGCGGCTGTGGCATCCGCAATATCCCGACGGTCCCGAGGCCTTTTTGGCCGGCATCGCGCGTTTGGACGCCCGGACGGTGGTGTGGCTCAACGACATGGAGCAGTACCTGCCGGCTGGGGACCTCGGGCGGCAGGTCGCTGCCGGGATGAGGACTGTGCTCGCGGATCCGAAGCGGGCTCCGGTCGTGCTGCTCGGGACGCTCTGGCCTGAGCACTGGCGGTCCCTCACCGCCTCCGGCCCGTCTGGCCAGGTGCAGAAGCTGCTCGCTGGGTCGGACGTTTCCGTGCCGGATGCGTTCACCACAAGGCGTGATCTCCAGCGTCTGAGGGCCGCGGCCGATACGGATCCGCGGCTCGCGATCGCTCTGGCACGGTCCGAGGGCGGTGAGTGCATTCAGTATCTCGCGGGAGCCCCCGCGCTCGCGGCCCGCTATCGCAACGCGGCACCCGATGCCAGAGCCGTGCTGCACGCCGCGATGGACGCCCGGCGGATGGGCGTCGGGCCTCAGGTGCCGTTGCCGCTTCTGGTGGAGGCCGCCGAGGGGTACCTGACCGAGCCCCAGTATCAGCGCCTCGGGAACGACTGGCCGGAGCGGGTGCTTCAAGAACTCGGCCACCCCGTTCACGGCGATATTCGCCCCCTTGCCCCGGTCACCCCGCGCCGAGGCCAGCCGGAGCGGCCGTACCCGTGCTATCAGCTCGCCGATTATCTCGGTCAGCTCGGGCATCGCGCTCGGACCGAACACGTCCCGCCTGACGCATTCTGGGATGCAGCCATGCGCTACGCGGCGCCCACGGATCTGGCGTGGCTCGCCGATCAGGCGAACGATCGGCTACTGATTCGACATGCAGTCCGGCTTCGGACCCGTGCCGTCGCAGCTACCGCAGACGCCCGCCAGGCTGCCAAACTCATCACTGCCCTCCATGACTACGCCCGCCCGGTCCACGCCGCAGCAAGGTGGGTCGCCGACCAAGTCGACTCCGACTGCCCAGCCGCGATCGTCGACCCGCTAGACGGACTCTTGAATGCCCTGCGCAAGGCCGGTGCAGGCGAAGAAGCTGCCGCGCTGCTCGCACGAGTCACGGCACACGCCCACCTGGATGACGTCGTGGCGGTAGACCACCTGTTCCAGTGGCTGAACGGGTCGGCGCGAGCCGATAGATTCCGGGGGCTTCTGCCCAGCCCGCGCGCCGCAGAGCTCGTCAAGGTGCTGCTGTCCCGCGAACCAGCCGCGCACCTGGACCTGGCCGAAGCGCGCGACAGTCGTGATCTCGGAGTCTGCATCGCTCACCTCGTCGGGGAACTCACGTGGTGGACTGAGGGGTCCGCAGACCAACTGGTTGCACTGATCGCTCGCGCCACAGACCGGATCGACCCCGGCAATCCGTGGGAACTGCACAAGCTTCTGAACGGAGTACTGCCTATTCTGGGCCCTGCCGCCGAGCAGATCACCGGCCTCGTCACCGCGCTGGCCGCTCGGGCCGTCGACGCAGTCGATCTTCGTAGCCCCCGCGTTGTAGCTCGTCTATTGCAGGGGTTACGCCGACTGCCCGGAACTGCCGGAAGTGAGCTGATCAGCGCGCTGCTCGCTCGGGATCCCGTCGCCCAGGTCAGTCTCAGCCTCGACCTCAGCGGCGTGAGCTGGCTGATCGAGGGGCTGCGGCAGGTGGGAGCCGACGCACAGATCAGTGCTCTGCTGGCCCGCGATCCGGCTGCCCGCATAGACCTGGACCACGCCGACTTAGCGGGCCTGAGCGGGCTACTCAAAGAGCTGAGGAAGGTCGGCGCCGACGACCAGGCGCTTGTGTTGGCGGCCCGCCTCATGGACTACAACTTCCTAACTGACCCCGGCGCGGTATCAGCGGTCCTCGGCTGGCTGGATGACGCCAACGCCAACGATCTGGTCCGGTCACTGTTGGCGCGTGATCCTGCCGCCCACGTCGACCTCGACCACACAGACCACGAACGCGTATGCGAACTCCTGAAGGACCTGAGAAGATTGGGCGCCGATGATCAGGT
>Ga0073928_10005966_pt1 | contig 16698 bp, 26 predicted proteins | sample PaiPotPPA55metaG_FD_76969 | JGI IMG/M metagenome (GOLD analysis project Ga0073928, IMG submission 76969) | Iron sulfur acid spring bacterial and archeal communities from Banff, Canada, to study Microbial Dark Matter (Phase II) - Paint Pots PPA... ... | reverse complement strand
TAGCGAAGCCGTTCAATCACGCACAGTGCAGCGCAAAACGTAATGATATAATCGAACGTTGTTCCCACCTTACCGCAGTCGCGGGCGCGTAGCTCAATTGGCAGAGCAACTGACTCTTAATGGGTACGCCGTCCGCCACTCCTGTTATTTTTCAGCAACGTACGTGCTGTGTCGTGCTGCTAAATGCTGGGCTTTTTTCGCTGGTAAGTGAAAGATAAGTGAAAAAATCTGGCGCAGCGTAATACCCCCGCAAGCTACTTCAGCTTTTGACAATTTGACAATTTGACAAAATGCAAATTCTTTCCTTCGGCTGGCACTCGGAGTGTCTTTGGAGCTAGATCTACTGGGCCGTTGCTATGTATGCCGGTGTAAGCAAACATGCCTATATGAAACGAACAGCGCTTTTCCTGCGGCCTGACCAGATTGAACGACTGGGCGCGCGGTCACAAGAAACGGGAGCACCGATTGCCGAGCTCATCCGGCGGGCGATTGATGCGTATCTGAAAACGTCCAAGTAAGTTAACCGGCCCTGCCCAGCGCGCAAACGCCAGAGCAGGACCTAACACGAATCGTCACAGGAGGACGAGTCATGCTAAGCAGGATTATAAAACAACTTTTCAACCGCCCCTTCCGCCACCCGCTACAAAAACTTGCGCCACGCCCGGCGCGGACGCCACAGGAGATCGAGCGGAACAAACACAAAGCCGCCATCCTGCAAGCTCGCGTTTCTCGGTTCTTCGAAAAGTTCAACCCGCCAACCACGCCGGTGATGAAAGCGCTCGATCCGGTTAACCGAGTAGAAAACTTCATCAGCTTTGCCTATGACCGGGTGGACGTCCGCATGTATGAGGCTGGCCTGTGACCGGGGCGGCGGTATCACTCGCGGTCGTCATGGAGCAATTCACCTGTCCGGATTGCGGGCAACCCACGCGTCTCGACCAAACCGAAGCGCTCCAGCGCTGCGCTCACTGCGGGTCGTTTCACAAAACAGAAACGCTCCTCGTGGATGGGTGGGCGCGATGACGCTGAACGAAAAACGCGCCGCGTGGAGGGCTGCCGGGCTCTGCACGTTCTGCGGCGGGAAGCCGATGAAGGAGCGAGTCCGCTGCCGCAAATGCGTCGAGTACTTCCGAGCGTACTTTCAGACCCCGGAGTACAAGACGTGGAACCGGGCGCGGTATCAAATCCCGGAATACAAGGCGCTGGTGCTGGCGCACCAGCAGAAACCGGAAGTCAAGGCGCGGAACCGTGCGTTTAAGCAGACTCCGAAATACAGGGCGCAGGACCGGGCGCGGGGGAAGACTCCGAAGCGGCGGGCGTGGATTCGGGCGTGCGGCCACAAGCGCAGGGCACGCCTCACAGGGAACGGAGACACGCCGTTCCCAACCGAGCAATTCGAAGCGCTCTGCCGTCACTTCAATAACCGCTGCATCGCCTGCGGGCGTCTTGACGAGCCGGGCCGCGAACGCGTTCCCGACCACATTATTTCTGTCAAGCTGTCGGAGACAGTCATGCTGCCGCTGGGCTTTCTAGGTGATATCGATAACCTTCAACCGCTCTGCCACGGCCTCGATGGCTGCAACAACAAGAAGGGCTGGCGCAAGTTCACCGATTACCGCACGAACCCACACCCGGATTGCTTACGCGTTCGCGCCGTGACGCCGTAAGGATTTTGTCGTTGCAGCGCCCGCGCGGGCTTCCAGTTGTTGCTGCGACATCTTAAAGCTGTTCGCGTCAGGAGTGGAAACTGCGAAGTGGTTATGATTAACGTAGTTCCGTCCGCCGCGCCCGCCGGAACCGTCCTCTGTCATCTTCGTAACTTTCTCCGCGATTGGCGCGGGCAAAACCATCTCCCGTTTGTGCAGCATCGCCATGCCAGTATCCCCGACGATACCCCCTCCTTCGAACGCGTTAAATGACGCCGCCGTGGTCGCCATCGCAGCACCGAACGCAGGCGCGCCCATGTCAATGGGCCACGGTGCCGCTGCGTACGACGCGGTTCCCTGTGCGCCCGCGAGCCCAACCGCTGACAAGCCAATAAGCTTGTTGGCCGCGATCTGCGTCGCCGCATCGGTAGCTGCCGCTGTTTTCGTGATTGCGGACATTCCGAGTTTCGTGAGGAGCCAGCTCTCAACTATTTTGAGACCAGCTTCAATCAAACTCATGGCAATATCCTGCCCGACGGCCTTCATAGCCGCTCCAAGGTTTTTGCCCTGCACGATGGTAGCGGCCAGTGCCTTGTTCGTTGAGGTCAGTCCCTTGTTGATGTTCTCCTGCAGCGCCTGCCCGGCGGTCTTGGTCTCCACAACAAACTGCTGGAACCCCGCCTTGAATCCGGAAAACGTACTGCCGCTGGCGGCCTTGAGCTCAAGCTCTTTCAGGTTCAGGTTCTGAAGTTCCTTCGAAGCCGCCTTGGTTGCCAAGGCATCCGTCTGCCAAGCCGCTGCGTTGGCGAGGATAGCCGCCTTCTGGGCTTGGATGTCCTTTACCTGCTCGCCCGGCCCGCGCACCGCCTTTGAAGCAACCTCGGCGGGCGCTACCTTGTCGTGTTGCGTCGTCGCCTCTTGTTTCTTGAGGTCGAGGAACGTCTGGAGTGCCTTACCCTGCAATCCCTTCGCGGTCGCCTCCGCCAGCGCGCCAGAGGTGGCCTTTGCCAGCCATTCGGATTCGGAGCCGAGTAACCCCAAGTACGTTTCGGTCTTGGCGTTCAATTGCGTCTGCTTGAGTATTGCCTGCTCGCTTATTTTACTGGCGACGGCTTCTTGGTTTACCTTCAACGCGTCGGTGTCCTCCGCCAGTAGGCGCGTGTTCTGCTCCAAAAGCTTCAGCGCGTTTTGTTTTTCTTCGGCGGTCGCGGTAGTGCTGAGATTCAGTTGGTCGTAAGCAGCGCGTTGCTCCACCAGTGCGTCCTTCGCCTTGTCGAGTCCGCAAGCCAGTTCCTTTTGCGCCCGGTCAATCTCGCTCGTGGCGTCGGCCATCAAGCGTTCTTTTTCTATCGACGTCGCCATGTGTTCGGAAAACGAAACGAGCATCTTGCTGGCTTCGGCAGACTTGCCGAGAGCAGCGTTCGCCAACGACGCGTCGTTAAGCGCAGTCGTTTCTTCCTTGAGCGACGCTGCGGCGGCCTTCGTACCGAAGATTCCTTCTTCCTTCTGTTTGTTTACAAGCTTCTGAACCTGCGCTGATACTTCCTGCTGCCGTGCTGCCTCGGCGGCTTCCGGCCCCAAGCCCTTGATTGCCGCGCTGTACGCCTTCAGCACCGTTACGGCCTGCTCGTCCACAAAGGCTTTGGTAGTCTTGGGCAGGTTCAGCAGCGCTTCGGAGCGCTTCTTTTCAAGGTCTGCGGCCAGCTTCAGTGCAGGAATCGTTTTTTGAATTATGGTAGCGTCCTTGTAGTGTTCGTCGGCTATTTCCTGCGAAACCGCAAGCTCGGCTTCTTTCAAGGCGCGTCCGGCTACACCACCCTCCTTGATTAGGTCGAAGGCCTTTTTATCCGTCGCCATCTGTTTGTCCGCAGCCGCCTGCTGTGCGTCCTTGATGGCTTTCAACTGCGCTGCTTCCGCCGCTGCTTGTCCGCCTTTTTCAGAGTGCTCCGTGGAGACACTCGCGGAAACCTTCAATCCGTTGCCCGTGGCGAGGTTGGTGATAACGGCAAAGTTGTCTCTTACCGTATCCCACACGCTTTCATTCGTCGCCGACTTGATGAAGCCCGCCAACTCGGTGTTGAACGCGGCCAAGGCTGGGTTCGCGTCGGTCGCTCCGATTTTCACGGAATCCCATGCGAGTCCAAGAGCGACGGTTGAATCTTTCCATTTTTCGGTCGACTCTACGCCTTTTTTATCAATGACCGGACCGAACTCAGAAACCATGTCACTGAATTTTTGCAATCCGGCGGAGCCTTTTTCCAACAGGGGTAGTAAGCTGATTCCCATGCGTGCCCCGAAGAGCGCGGATGCGTCGGCGGCGCGCAACGCCGGGTCTTTAATAGCGGCGATCCCGTCTGCTACCTGCAACATCGCCTTGTAAGGGTCATGAGCGGACACTCCCAAGTTGTGGAGCGTAATTGATGCTTTACCCGCGCCGTCGCTGCCTTCCACCAATGCTCTGGAGAACGTGCGGAAGCCCCGCGCCATCGTTTCCAATGGTACGTTTACCGACTCACCAGCCGCTTTGAGCGTCTGAAGGTCACGGATGCTGACGCCGGTTTTCTGGGACATCAGGCTGAGCTCTTCAATCACGCGCGCGCCGCCAATGGCCAACGCGGCGTATCCGGCGACCGCAGCCGCAGCCGCCCCACCAAGCCCGGCGGTTACCCCGGCCAATTGCAGGAGGACCGGGACGTTGCTGGACGTTGCAGTTTTGATGGCAGACGAGAGCGCGCCAAAAGCTTGTGTTGCGCCGCCGACGATTCCGCTGAGCGGACCGAAGCTCGCGCCAAGCTGCGCGCCAAGCTGCGAGAAGCTGTTGCCCAGTTCACCGAACGACTTCTTCAAGTCGCCGGAAAACTGCTTGGCCGCGTAGGTGGCCTTGTCCGTGCCCGCTTTGAACGCAGCGGTATTTAATCCGAGCTCCACGCCTAAAAATCCCAAAATGTTACTCATGCGGTATCTCCGTCAAAATAGGTAAATTCAATGTCGAAGTGCGTTCCGTATAAAGTGCCCTTACCGAGGTCTTCAGAATCGTCAGCCTCCATAAGGAGGTCAACGCTCTGCACCGTAACCTTCGCCGCTGTCTGCGGACCGTAAAGGCTCAGCAGAAACCGTCGCGTGTACTTCGCAAACCGTTTGGCGTTAAGGTAACTGGTTCCATAGCATGAAAACCGCCAGCGCTCCGTCGTCAGGGCTCCGGTGCCGGTCATCGTCTCACCAGCGCTCGGGACGCCGGATACCTGACTTACGACCAAGTACGGCATGGTCGGCGACTCGATTGCCAGAACGGGAAAGACACCGTTCGTGCTGTCGGGGCGCGCGGCCTTGGTGCCCAAGATGGCGAGCATCCCGGCGTCGGTCGTAAGTACGTATTGGAGCGCTTCAGCGAACATAAGATTTATAGGGGCAGCGAGCCATCCAAGTTTCCTCAAATGGCTCGTTGCTTAGGCGACCCTTGTGGGGTCAATCTAGCCGAGCGGTGTGAGGGCTTTGCGTCCACCTGCGCGGTTCACTTCGGATGCTTGCCGTGGCTCCGATTCGAATCCGAGCGCCTTCGCAATCTTGCATGCGCGAAACGTCAGTTGCCGAACGCAAGGCGGGCGCAATCCAGTAGCGCTGGCCACGGCCACGGAGTCCAACCGCTCCCGGAAATAGCCGTAAAAGACAGCCGTGAGGATGGCACCAGCGTTCCGGTTAATGATTATTTGCGAGTCGACACCCTCAATGAGTATTTCGAGTGTTCGAAGGCGGCGGGCGGCTGACTGAAGCGGCGCTTTCTTTCGGGTTACCCCGACAGGCATAGACTGTTCGACGACAACACCTGAGCGTTTCACTTCCACGTATTCAATCATCAAGCGCTCAATCCGCGCTTCAAGAATGGGAAGCCGCTGGTGCAGAATCTTTTCGGCGAATCTCAGTTTTTCGAGCGGTGACATCCGCACTGTTGTTTGAAAACAGGTGTCGCGCAGGTGTCGGCCATTGCCGAACGCGCGGACAAATAAGCACTCACAGATTACTTTTTGCAACTGGGAATCGTTTGTTGCCCAGACCGGTGTCGCGAGCCGACGTTCACCGCTGACTTTTTTGTTGCTGGTCTGCATCGATCCGTAGTCCTGAAAACTAATACCGTTCGATTCCCAGCCGTTGATTCCATTATTGGCACCGACGTAGAGCGCGGAGACCGGGCGCGAGCAGCGTCCGTCAAACTGTGTAGCATCGAAGTGGGTGGTGGACGGAGCGGACTTGCACTGAGTGACTTGCTGCATTTGGCGGTTCCCCTAAATAGCCGATGGCTGTGAGGGCCGTTCCGGCGGGCGGGCCGGTTAGCACAGCGCCCACGCAGGAAAGGATGAGAGGCGGATTATTCTACGTTGCGCTCTCTCTTGTTGGGGTTACGCCCAACCAACGGTCGCATGTATCAGGGTCGTGGAGCGACACTCGACTCCGAGTTCCTCCGGTGGGAGCGTCTTCGGCAAGACGATGAGCCCGTCTCTTTCGAGACGGGAATCTTTATTTGTTCTTCCGTCCCCACGGTGGAACCGTTCCGCTCTGGCGGGCCGGTGACGGCGAAAAGATCGGGGTCGGTTGAGGTGCGGGCGTGTCAGCCATTGGAAGTCTCCTTCGAGTTTACGATCTGAACGCTCGGATATTTCAAGCGCAAAACCGAGGATTGCAGCGCCGTAATTTGTTCGGCCTGCCGGGCGGCGAGCGCTTCCACCGCAAACATTCTGCGGAGGAACGGTGCCAGCTCTTTCAAGCCGACGGCATAACTAAGCCGACTGGCCTCATCGTTAACGGGGTTAATCATGTTCTCCTTTTGGAGCGAAGCCATTCGATGTACGATGCCGCGTGCGTGTTGTAATCGAGGAGCCCTTGCAGGACGGCGGCTTGCCTCACTTGCTCCGTGCGAAGCACATACATTTCGTCGCGCACATCAGAAATCGCTTTAGCGGTGTCCGGGCCTGCGGGGCCGCGTTCACCAATGCCTCTAGGTCCGGCGGGGCCGGGCGTCGTGGAAACGGGGCCGGGCACCGTGGAGTCCTTACCGTCACGACCGTCGCGTCCTGCCGGACCGACGATTGAGTCGCCCTTAACGCCCTGCGGGCCGCCGGGGCCGGTGGGGCCGGGCTTCAGGTGCTTGTTGTCGAGGTCGACACGAATACCGTTAACCTCCGACTCGATTGCAGCCACGCGGTCGTGGATGCCGTATTTGCCGTGGAGGGGTGCCATTTATTTCGACCATCCCATCTGGCGGTCAAAAGCGGCGCGCAAGTCCGAAGCGTTCAAGTTCGAGACGGCAACCTCGCGGCTGCGCTTCTCGTCTTTGCGGTCCTTGGCAATCTCGGCGGCGAGGACGCTTGCCCGGCTTCGCTGCTCAATAGTTTGGAGCGTGCCCACGCTCACTCCGCTGCGCCGTGAAAGGTCAGCAAGCTTCGCGGGCGACATCGGAGCGGGTTTGAGGTTGTTCACTTTGCGAACCGGCAGAGCGGTACGAACTGCTGTAGGCCAGCGTCCGTACGTATCGAAAAAGCGTTGCTCCATTGATTTCGGTCGGCAGGTCTTGAAAAGGTCCCGCGCGAAGAGCCCGGCGGCCAAGCTTCTCGTCTGGTATGCGGCTGACGGCTGAGGGATGGAGCGCTTCTCGACGAGCGCGGCGCGGATTTCCACGAGGCGATCAGCAAAGTGCTTCGGGGCGCGAACGGCGGATTCAAAACCGTACTCGCGTCCTTCCAATAGAGCGGTGCGAACTTCTGGCGTGATATTCATAATTGTCTCCGTGCCCGTTCCCCTACTTCTCACCACGGTGTTAAGGCTTACTTTAGCCCGAGCCTACCGAGCATCTTGCTCGCGCGGCTTTTTTCGTGCTGCTCGTTTCTGATTCGCTGCTGCAGCGCGCGCTCGTTAATGGCGGCGATTTGGTCGGGATCGCTGTTGGCGGCCAACTCTTCGAAGTGCTTGCGAATGCTCGCGGGACAAGATGATGGCAGCGCGTCGTGGGCGTTGCCGTCGTTGTCGTAATACTCCAAACTTTCCCAGCGAGTAACTTCGCTGCCGGACCTAAAAAGCACCGCCGGAAGGTTCGTCCTAGGAAGCGAAATTACTTCCCACGTCGCCGGGTAAACATTAGCAACTTTTGTATCCATCGGGTTAGCGGGGCGTCGGGCTTCCTCCTCGGCTCGCATTGCGAGATAAGCATTTGTGCCACGGCGCGGCTGGGCGACGACTTCTGCCTGTCCGTATCCGATGGCGACGACTGCGAACTCGCGGGCAACGTGCTGCGAGGTTCCATTTTGGCTCGGATCACTGGGGTGGTTTTTCCAAAGAATCTGCATGAGGTTTCTCCTTAAAAATGAGTTGTCGTTCCGGGCTTCGTTCCGCCCATTGTGCCGGTGAAGTGTTATGGGCTACTGAATGCTGGTCGGCCCGTCGATGTAATTCTTTGAGAAAATCTGAATGTCCAAGTCGTCCATTTCGAAGCGATGGGCCAGCACTTTTCTCATCGCCAACATACACTCTTCTTCCAGTCGAATGTCCAACTTGACGGCGAGGTTGGTCACTTCCTCGATTTTCCTCATCAGGAAGAGATGCTGTTCTGCACTAAGTTCGTCTGCAGCGGCGACCTCGTCCGGGTCAGTCGCGGCGACTTCCGTTACCTGTTTTCTACTCATTAGTTCACCACCGACAAATCAATATCGTCCAAGTTAATTTCGGCGTCGAGCGCTGCAGCCTCGCGGGACATGAGGCGATCCTCGGCGGCCTGTTCGGGCGACGCTAATTTCGGAGCCTCGGCGGGTTTAACCTTTCCGCGAGTCATTGGACTGAGCCCGGCCCGGTCGAGAATGGACAACACGAACTTTTCTGATTCTTGTGCAACCTTGAGCCAGAGATTCGGGCGCTCACTGTCGTGGGCGACACCGAACTTGTCGAGGCGCGTGTAGACGCGGATTTCACCCTGCGCGGCGACCATCTGGAGTGCCTTCTGCCAGCGAACGAAAACGACTGCCATGAGCCGGAGAATCTCTCCATCGCCTTCAGTCAACGAACGGCGCTGTTCGAGAAGACGCGAAACGTTCTTGAAGGCTTTCTTCTCGTCCGGGCTCAGTCCTTTTGGGTAACGAGGACGACCGGGCGCGACGCTTAAGCCGGGCTCAACATACTCGGGCTTTGTGTTGTTCAGTTTGTGGTCGATAAGTGACTTGCGCTCGCGCGGCATTTAGTTGCTCTCCGTTTTCTGAACCACGAGCACAGCCTGCGGCCTGTTCGTTCGCGGGCGACCACCAAGCTTCCCGTTCTCGCGAACGGCAGTGGCCTTTTTCTCGCTGCGAGCGCTGCCGAGTATCCGGGCGGCTTCGCTGCGCGCTTTCTTCGCTGCTTCTTCGTTTTCCATAACCTAACGCCTCGTAAACTAACCTAACGGTGTGACGGGTAAGGAGGCGGAAAGTACCTCGAATGTCACCCGCCGGGTGCCCAATAAGCAGGGCACTCGCAGAGAAGTTCCTCGAATCTCGGGATTCCGGGTCGTGCATATTGAGGCGGCGCGCGCTCGTCAGCGAGAGCCAGATGCAAAAATGACCCCCCATACCCTAAGAAACAAACGCCGTGTTTTCATAGGCTTGCAGCCAGCGTCAGGCGCAGGCTGGCGTCGCCTCGCATGTCTATGACAGCTCATGAGTTAGCAGACGTGTGAACGAAAGGCGAAAGGTTTGTGGGCAGCCAGCAGCGCTGGAAGTGGCTGATAACGCAGGGGTTCTTGCATGATAACGCTGTAATCTGCCCAGCGCGTGGCAGAAACGGGGGCTGTTTGCGTCACTAGTTCGGGGGTCGACGCGGACTGGCTGGGTTGGCTTGCTCGCGCCCACGAGTGACGTCGTGGCTATTACGCTTGGGTGTGATATTGGGGGGTTGCTTGGGGTTTCGCTGCGCTCCAGCTTTTCTTGGTTACGCTCTGACGTTCCGCCGGGCCGGGGGCCGGGGTTCACAAAACGAACGCGCTGATGGTCAGGCGGCCAACCAGCCTCGCAGCAGTGACTCTGTGCGTGCCATCATGCACCAAATACTTCGTTCCATAACGCTCCAGCGTGATGGGTGGGCATGGTTCGCCAGCGCGCATCAGCGCAGCGTACGCTTCAACGAGTGACCAGTGCTCCTCGTTCACCTCGCTGCGGGGCGCTGATGGTGGGAGGTCGTTTAAGGTGATTTGCTCTACCGTTCGGTTCACTTTCCGGCAAAGACGGCAATGGCGCGTTGCTTTGCCCGTTTCGCGGCATCGCGGGCTGTGACCACCAATTCATTACCGTTGAACGGAACGCCAGCAAGATATCTCGCAAGGAATGCTGCCAACGTTTCGCGTGACAAGGCGATGGAGGCGTACCGCTCACCTTTACGCTTTGGGTCCAAGGTATTGACGGCTTCAATGCGGACATCCTCCGCCGGTAAATCTAGACCCAGCCGAGACCATAAGAACTCGGCGAGGCTTTGCTCTGTGGTGTCGGTCGGAAAGTTCCTAATGATGATGTACTCGGCGGACTGCCGGTGTTGTTGTAGTTGTTCGGTCATTTTCTCCCTGCCATTATTCTGTTGGTTTCGATGTGGATGTACGCGAGGGTTTCGGCATGGTCCTGCTCTGCCTTCTTTTGGATCTCAGCGGCCTTTGCCGTTTGCGCGGCAAGAATCCGGTCGGCTTTCTCGATATACCGTCGCTGGGCAGCGATTGAGCGGGCTGCGTCTTCAAGACGACCGCGAATGGTTTTTGCGCTGACGACGTAAGGCTTCGGGCCGTTCGCTTTCGGGAGCGTGTCGCGCTTGTGCGGGTACGGCTTGCTCCGCGTGATAAACCAGCGTCCAGCTTGCTCGTAGGCGACGACTTCCTTGAAGCCTGACTTGCGGGCGGCGACGTACGCTTGGCGCTCGGTTGAGTACGAGTGCTTGCCTTGGCATTGCTCTGACATGATGTTTCTTCCCCCGGTGACCAATCGACGTCACAACAATCGTCGGGCCGCCACATCGTTACAAGTATTCGGTTCATTGAGTCTTGTTCCGTTCCCAGCGAGTCTGTAATGCGGTACGCACGGCCAGCAGCGCTCCGTCGAAGTCGTAGGGCCGGGCCGTCGGCTTCGACGCCTTCGTGGCCTTGGACGCTGGCGTCCGGCGGCGCGGCTTTCTGATGACTTCGCCCTGTGGGCCGACCAAGACCGCGTGCTCCACTGGCTTATTCATTGCGCGCTCTCCGCCGTGCTCTACGTTCTTCGTGGTCTTCCAAATCAGGGATGGAATCGAAGTTAACCGGCTGGAGGTCACTTTTCACAGCACCTTCGACGCCGAGCGCAATGCATTTCTGTTGGCGCTCGTCGGCGGCCAAGTACACGACCGTGCTGTCTGGAGTGGATACGCTCCAGCGCCCGTTACCGAGGATGCGCTTGGCGTTCGGGAATTTCCCTGCGGCGATTTTTGACCAGTTAGTCATCGGTGTGCTCTATCTTTTCTGGAGGATTCGCAAGGCAAAGTTCACATGGGCCGGGCTCCAACCAGCAGCGGACCGCGCGGCGGATGGTTTCGCTCGGCAGTATTCCGTCCTTGGCGTGAACGCGACGGAGCGCCTCAACCTGCGACTTCGGAAAACGGACGCTTACGATTTCGCTGAGCTCTTGTGTCATACATTACCCACTATGTCGTGTCCGTGTGACGCCTTGGTTTGCTCTGCTCTTGGGTGAAAAAGAAAACCTCACTCACGAACGACGCGCCGCGTTTTTTTTGTTGCGGCGCGCGTGTTGTTTCGTTCGGTCTTGTTCCGTACCGTAAGGTCAGGTACTGTTGCGGCGCGGCACAGTGCGGCACGGTGTCAGGCGGCGCGGCACAGTGCGGCACGGTGTCAGGCGGCGGCGCACAGTGCGGCACGGTGTCAGGCGGTGGGTGGCGGCTCGCGCTGTGCGTCTTTCCGCTTGCGGGCGGTCCAGACGTCCATGAACTCTTCAAACTCGACGAGCTTTATGGTGGTGACCTTGTGCGGCGTATTGGTGCCAACAATGGTGCCGTCCAACTCACCTAACTCAATGAGCCCGGCGGTCTCAAAAGTTTTTAAGAAGGAATCAAGATGTTTTTCGAGCGAGTAATGTGCGATGTCGTCCTCGCTCATTTCTGAGTAAGTAAGAATCTCGCGCGCCAGCCATGTTTTGGTGGTCGGAACGGCAAGGGTAAGGACGGGGTTAAACCGCGTGCCGATGCCGCAGCGGTAAGTGAGAACTTCAATCAGGCGTATGGCGGCGGCGAAACCTTCGTCACTGAGCTCGCGCTGAATGTACTTCATTGCTGGTGAATTTCTTAGGTCGTGCGCGTGCTTGAACCAGAGCATTTAATTCTCCCAGACGCCAAAACGCCACGGCGTTGGACCGTGGCGTTGTGGTGAACCGAGAGCGCTTGCAAGAGCGCGGGTGGAATCAGAATCTCATGGAAGTGTTACAGGGTGCCGTTCCCCTTGCAAGGTGGCGGCGTGGACCATTTTTCTCGGTTCACCGGCTCTCGCCGGGGTCAAAATAACGACTCGGTGTTACGGCCACTATTTACCACAGTGTGGCTTTGTTACCACTTCCTCGGTCAGTCGGGGCAGTGGCGTTCACCCGAGGTACGCTCTAACGCGTGCGCGCTCCTTCTTGTATCGCTCCAAGCTAAGTCGGCGCGCTTCTTTCCGTACCCGCTCTTCGTCGGTTGGTTGTGCGTAGCTCGCGGAGTCGACGTTCGCTACGGACACGGTGGGCAGCCGACCCGCTTCATCCTCGGACACTCCGTCCGCGTGGCCAACGGTCATGGTATTTAGTAGAGAGATGTATTCTGGCTCACCCGCTTGTGCGCGTCGTAGTATCTCTCTGAATGGTGGTTTGGGGACGGCGGTGTCTTCATAGAAACCAGTGGTGCCGGGACGGAGAACTTTTACAACGAAACCTAACGACCGTAGTTTCTCGTGGTATTCGTACTGGTGCCGTTTGACAAAATCTGTCCCAGCCTTCGATTCCACAAACTGCACCAGTCCAGCACGTATAGCAGACTTGTGAACACGAATAAAATCTGGCGCACCGTGTTCTACTATTTTCAGATTGACGTACTCGACGTCGTCGGCATCGAGATGTTCTAAAAGATTTTTTTCACTTCCTGTTAATGACACGAGTCCTCCTTGAGTTCGGCCTTCAGGGGGAACACGCACACGCTGCTGCCCTGACCGTCGGCGAGAAAGTAAACGCCGAGACCGCCGGGCATCCGCGCCAGCGCTGCGTGTATCCGGCTCAGGCCGTCAAGGTCACTATTCCGCAGCGCGACGGTGTCAAAATCATCGAGCGAGGCGAACGAATTAATGCAAACGTCGCCGGACGGGGAAGCCTTAATGACAATCACCTTGGGGCGGTCACCAGTCATTGCAGCGCGCCGCAAGACCTCGATGACCGTGCGGGTAATGAATTGTTGCCGTTCTTTCTTATTCGTGAAGTTCATCGTAACTCCCTCAACCTTTCGATCTTGAACGGCTCAGCCCTTTCACCAGCGAGTAAACGCTTGAGCGCAGCGTGCCATCCTGCTGGGCGGTAATCCGTGTGGTGATGCGCGCCTTTCGACGGGTTGCAGCGCGAGCATAATGGCTGAAGTTGCCACACGTCGTTCGTGCCGCCGTTCTTGCTTGCAACCACGTGGTCACGAGTCAGGCCGCGACGACCGTTAGAGTGAACCGTGTGCGAGCGCCCGCAGCACAGACAGCGATTGCCAGCGAGTGCTTTTACGGCAGCCCACTCCATAGCTGTGTGCTTTCCGCCGTTGCCGAGCATTCGCGCCTTGCGGTTGTGCACCTGCACCAAGTTGTTTGCCCGCCCCTTCGGTGACTTTGCGTACGCCCGTTGCCGCGCCCGCACCTTCGGAGTCTTGTAATACGCCCGGAAGTACGCCCGCCCCTTCGGTGACTCGTTATACGCCCGTTGCCGCGCCCGCACCTTCGGTGACTTTGCGTACGCCCGGTGGTACGCCTTGGCCGCCGTGGTACTCTGCCGCTCTCGGTTCCGCACCTTATACTCGTCGGTCTGCAGGTACGCCCGATCCCGCGCTTTGGCCTCGGGGGTTTGCCTCAGCGCCCGGTAGTATTCGACGCACGCGGGACAAAGCTTTCGACCGGGAGCGGGCGTGTTGCCGCATTGCCAACAAAAACCCTGCGTGCGGCGTGCGGCGCGCCGTTTGCTGACGTACTCCGTGTTGTATTCCGTTTTGGTCACCTGCTCACGGTCCTCCATGTAACTACAAATGTGTACGTACAAAATCTTAGTATACCACCCTAGTCAAGCTCGCAGGCGGATTACAAAACGCCGGTCCGTGGAGTTACTTACTCGCTGCGTCACGGATGTAAGCGTCAACTTGCTCGGCGCTTACAAGAGGCTCCGGGTCGTATTCGTCTCCCCAGCCCGCCCAGTGCGCAGGCGATTTTCCGCGCGAGAACAGCTCGATGCGGTTGCCAGCCGGATACATGCGGTCGATTAATTCGCGGAAGTACTCCGGCTTCCGCGAGTGCTCCGTTCGCTCAATCCTTACGACGGAATTAAAGAGCTTGGTACTGTCTGGAGTACAAGCGCCCCGCGTACCAATCAACAAAAGTTCGTGGTTGACTTGGTTGTAAATGCCGAGATTGGGAAGAAGTTTGTCCCAAATGAAGTGTGACTTATATTTGAATTCCCACGCCTCCATCACCTTGAGAGCTTCGGGCAGCAGGGGAACGGTCGCCCACAGAAATAGCACTGCGTCTTCGGTCAGGCGCGGCAGCTTCATGTTACAAAGCCTTTCCAAGGACATAGTTTTGTAGTGATCCGCCGACGCGCCATCCCCGCGCCGAAACGTGGCGTCGTCCGGGCGATATTGCCACGGGCAGTCCACGAGCATGACTCGATAGACACCGGGAGGGTAACGGATGGCGTCGCGTGCGTTGTCGGCGATTCTCTGCAGTCCGCGAACCTGTGTCCGCAACTTGGTAACAGGCAACTTACGCTCAGCAGCTAAAGCAAGGAGTCGCTGCCGCTTCGGTACGGACAAAGGAAGCACGGCTGCGTAATGGGAGAATGTAATGTCAACATTACGGTCTGCGAAGGGGAAGGCGTTCGCCGTGCTCGCGTAATTGCGGCATGTGCCCTTCGCAAAGTTCAAAATGAGGCAGGCAAGCTTGTACTTCGAATCGAGACCGTGGCGCTCGGCGGTCAGCAGCCAGTCGGCAATATCCCACGTATTTCGATCCGCTTTGCGAGCTAGTGCTCTGCCCGCCTCTGCCCATTCTTTTACGTCGGTGTAGTCGTTCATGGGCGCACCTTTTTCTCCTCGACAAGGCGGTCGAGGTCGGCGCGGTCAAAAAGAATTCGACGTCCCAAGCGCCGAACAGAAGGAAGCTTCCCAGCCCACTCTAGGGAACGAAGCGTCCAAACAGGACAGCCGAGGTACTCTGCGGCCTGCTTGATGTTAAGTAATCGAGGTTGGATGGATGAAACTGCGACTGGTTTCGGCAAGAGAGCGCTCCGTGTTGCTGAAGCGTTTGCCGGGGGTCACGCGTTGAGCCGGTGGCTACACCGGGGACTGGCACCACCATAACCCTTGCTGGGGCGCTGGTACTGACTCAATGAGCCTACCGCACATCTGGTGCCGGGTCAAATAGCACTTTCGTGCGGGGCGCTGCTGGCGGGCGCGGACGTGTTACTAAGTTGGTCTTTCTCGACTTAGAGCATATGATGTTTCAGGTGAAAAAGGGAGGGGCCAACCTATGCGCCGAGCAAGGGGCGAGGGCTCACTATTGAAGATTAAGGGCTGCCGGTTCTGGTACGCGCAATACGTCCACAACGGCAGGCAAGTCCGGACGAGCACGCGCGAGGTCGGAAAGATGAAAGCACTCGCGGCGCTTCGCCGTCTGATGGGTGACCGCGACCGAGGCCTCGCGTCCTTGCCGGAAGCGCAGAAGCTCCGTTACGCTGACCTTCGCCGTGGGCTGTTCGACAGCTACCATGAACGCGGGAACCGTTCGCTCACCACTAACGCTGACGGCGAAGAGACAATCAACGGCCTGAAGCAACTCGACGACTTTTTTGGATTCGGGCCAGACAAGCCGGGACCAACGCTCACACAAATCACGACCGAGACTTCGCGGGAGTTCGCTCGCAAGCGCCTAGCTCAAGGCGCGGGGAACGCGATGGTGAACCGCTCGCTGGCGATGTTGCGCCGCATGCTCCGCATCGCTCACGAGGACGGGCGAACCCAGCACGTCCCGAAGATTCGATTTTTGAAGGAACCACCTGCGCGGCAGGGGTTCCTCGAACTGGAGAAGTTCGACGAACTGGTCAACCTGTTTCCGACGCACTTGAAGCCACTCATCACATTCCTTTATTACTGCGGCGCGCGCGTCGGCGAAGCGCTGCAAATCGTGTGGGAACAAGTCGATCTCGACGCTCGGCTCATCCGATTCGAAGAAAACCAAACCAAGGGCGAGGAGGCTCGCGCGGTCCCGCTCCCGTCAGTTCTCGTTATGATGCTCGCCGAAATTGAACCGAAGGCGGGGAATGTTTTCAGCGATACGAACCTGCGAACCGAGTGGGAAAAAGCCTGCGCTGCCTGCGGGCTGGGAACGCGAACGCGGGTCGAACCCGAGGACGGCTACACGTGGTATAAATATCAGGGACTCCTGATTCACGACTTCCGCCGGTCCGCTGTGAGGAACCTCGTTAACGCAGGAGTTGCAGAAAGAATCGCCATGAAGATTTCCGGCCACAAAACGCGGGCGATTTTCGACCGCTACCACATCGTCTCGACCGACGACGTGACGAACGCGATGCGCCGCCTTGAACTGGACGGACTCTCAAGTGTAAGTAAAGTGAAAAAACCAGCCGGGTCGGTCCGCCGACTCCCCGCAAGTCGTTCAAAATAAAAGCCGGGGCGCGTAGCTCAATTGGCAGAGCAACTGACTCTTAATCAGTAGGTTGTAGGTTCGATTCCTACCGCGCTCACCACTATCCTCATTGGTGACAATGCTTTCCAGCGATTCCCTTTCAGGCTC
>Ga0073928_10005965_pt1 | contig 16698 bp, 15 predicted proteins | sample PaiPotPPA55metaG_FD_76969 | JGI IMG/M metagenome (GOLD analysis project Ga0073928, IMG submission 76969) | Iron sulfur acid spring bacterial and archeal communities from Banff, Canada, to study Microbial Dark Matter (Phase II) - Paint Pots PPA... ... | reverse complement strand
GTGTACTGGTGCTCGCGACGCTGGCACGGCATTGGCGGCTGCGTCTCGTTCCAGGCCATCCAGTGGCGCCTCAGGCCATCGTCACTCTCCGGCCGAAGTTCGGCATGCGGATGACGGTCCAACGTCGCGGATAACTGGCGGAGCGGGGTTGCCCATATCCGAGTGAGGACAAAAGGGGGCTAAGAACCCTTTCCACGCCAGTCGCGTACATTGAGTAGCGGGACGAAGTCGACCATAACCGAGAGGGGGCATCATGATTTCGTTGGTACGCGCGGCCGGGTTGGCCGTCGCAGCAGGCATGGTGGCCGGCGCTGCACAGGCTCAGCAGGGCGCGTTCACGTATGCGCCCGGTACGCAGCGCTATCGCGTAACCACAGTGGTCGACCGCACACAGGATCAGGCGGGCGGCCGTGCGCCATTTGAGTTCGTAGTCACCACTACCCAGTACGTAACGCTCAATCTTGCGCGCGGCTCGCACGATACGCTCAACATGATCCTGACCGTCGATTCCGTCGGCGTCAACTCGACGCTCGATGCGCTTCCGCCGGATACGGAAGGGTTTCGTGGCGTGAAGTTGCAGGGCAAGATATCGCCGCGCGGTCGTCTGTACGCTTTCGACCCGCCGAGCGGGACGCCGCCTGGAAAGCTCACCGCGCTGTACCGTGCGTTCCGGCTATTTCTGGTCGCGTTTCCGGATACCCGTATCGCCACGGGCATGACCTGGACGGATAGCGCAACCGACATCCTTAATCGAGACCCGTTCAAGATTACCTCGGTCAGGACCGTTAACTGGAAAGTCACGAGTGATACGACGGTCGTGGGCCAGCAGGCATGGCGCGTCGAAGGCGATGGCTCCGTTACCATGAGCGGGGACGGAAAGCAGAACGGTACTCCGATTCAGCTGACGGGTGATGAAAGTATCAGATCCGTGCGATTCTTCAGTAAAGGCGGGACGTACCTCGGTGGAAACGCTACCCAGAACAGTCAAATCCAGATGTCGATGGCCGAAACCGGCGAGGGCGCGCCCATCAGACAAATGATTCGGTCAACGGTCGAGCCACTCATGGGAGCGCGGACGGCGGCGCAGTAGCCGTTATGGGTCGTTGCAGACCGATGGCCGCGCCCTGGCGTGCTACGGCCCAACGGGATATGCTTCGCGGTTAGGCGTGGGATAACGACGCGGCGTGGCTCAAAACAAAGGCCGGAGGATTTTCATGGCAGGCGAACAGGAACAGAGTCTTGCTCAGGCTACGCGTCGAGTGCTGGCCATGCGAAAAGAACGAGTTTCGCGAGCCAGGATCGCTGACGAGATAGGCGTGAGTCCCGACGTGGTTATGACGATCGAGCGGCTGGGAGCTGGCAAGACTAGGCGCATCGCGCGGAGCCGACTGCTCCGATGGATGGCCAAGACGAGCGGGGTGGCCGCGTCCTCAGGAAATGTCGGGCAACTGTCGGGTGCGACAGTGCGCCGGGGCCCGGGACGGCCGCCCCGGGCGGCGAGCCAAGCGGCATCTGCCGGCCCCAGTTACGCGACCATCGAATTGGATGGTGGTCAGACGGTCAGGCTAAAGGCCGGCAAGCGCTACATGCTGCGCGGATCGACGCTTTACGAAGCCCTGGGCGATTGAGGCTAGCCCTTCGGTCAACATCGAAATAGTCCGACTGCGGCATAAGGGGAAGCACTGGGGCGGCAGGACTCGAACCTGCAACTTCCGCATTAACAGTGCGGCGCTCTGCCAATTGAGCTACACCCCAAACTGCGAACATATTGCCGGCTAAGCGCGCACCAGTTTCTTGTACGCAATCCGGTGCGGTCGGTCGGCATCAACGCCTTTGCGTTTGTGGAAGTCGTCCGCGTAGTCGCGATAGTTCCCTTCGAACCACACGACATCGCTGTTGCCTTCGAATGCCAAGATATGCGTCGCAATACGATCGAGGAACCATCTGTCGTGGGAAATCACCACCGCACACCCCGCGAAATCCAGCAGCGCGTCCTCGAGCGCACGAAGCGTATCGACATCGAGATCGTTCGTGGGCTCGTCCAGCAGGAGCACGTTCCCGCCACTCTTGAGTAGCGTGGCGAGGTGCAGGCGATTGCGCTCTCCACCGGAAAGCAGCTGAATTTTCTTCTGTTGGTCGGCGCCGCGAAAGTTGAAGCTGGCCAGATATGCCCGTGAGTTCATTTCGCGCTTGCCCACCTGAATCGTCTCGCGACCGCCGCTCACGTGCTGATATACCGTCTCGCCGCCATTCAGGTCGCGGCCTTGGTCAACGTAGGCGAGCTGCACAGTCTCACCGATTGTCAGCGTCCCGGAGTCCGGCGGCTCGACGCCGACGATCATGCGAAAGAGCGTCGTCTTGCCGGCTCCGTTGGGGCCTATCACTCCCACAATCCCACCACGGGGGAGCGAAAAGGATAGCCCCTCGAAGAGCAGGGTGTCACCATAGCTCTTCTTGATGTCGTCCGCGATGACTACGTCGTTGCCTAGGCGGGGAGGGGGCGGGATGACGATCTCGTTTTGCATCACGCGGTCGGCCGTGCCCGCCGTTGCCAGTTCTTCGTACCGCTGGACGCGGGCTTTGGATTTGGCCTGTCGAGCGCGAGGCGCCATGCGCACCCATTCGAGCTCGCGCTCCAGAGTACGCTGGCGCGCCGATGCCTGTTTTTCCTCCTGGGCTAGCCGCTGGCGTTTTTGGTCCAGCCACGCGCTGTAGTTTCCCTCGTAGGGTATCCCGTGCCCGCGATCGAGCTCGAGAATCCAACCCGCGACGTTATCCAGGAAATACCGATCGTGCGTGACCGCCACCACCGTACCGGGAAAGTCGGCGAGGTGGCGCTCGAGCCATGCAACGCTTTCGGCATCGAGATGATTGGTCGGCTCGTCGAGCAATAGCATATCGGGCTCCGCCAGAAGCACGCGGCAGAGCGCCACGCGCCGCCGCTCGCCGCCGGAGAGGTGCTCGACATCTGCATCGCCGGGAGGAAGCCGTAAGGCGTCCATCGCTATCTCGACCTTGCGATCGAGGTCCCACGCGTTCGTTGCTTCGATCGTCGCCTGCACACTGGCCTGCTCATCCAGCAGCTTCGTCATCTCATCGTCGGACATTGGCTCGGCAAACCGCGCCGAGATGTCTTCGAATCGGCGTAATAGCTGCCGTGTGGGCTCCACCGCCGAATCGACGTTTCCGCGCACCGTTTTCGCGGCGTCCAGCGAGGGCTCTTGGGGCAGATAGCCGATGCGGGTTCCGGCATGCGGCCACGCTTCACCTTGGAAGTCCTGGTCGACCCCGGCCATGATATTGAGCAGCGACGACTTTCCCGCGCCGTTGGCGCCCAGAACGCCGATCTTGGCACCGGGGTAGAACGACAGGTAAATGTCACGCAAGACCTCCCGCGATGGCGGGACGACCTTGCGAAGGCCTTTCATGACATAGATGAATTGCGGCGCCACGTTCGATATAGATGGAGAGAGAGCGAAGTTGGCGGCGTGTCCGCCAACGTAAGAGGACAGCCCCGTAATATACTTGCCCACTGGCCGTGACAATCACGGCGCTAACAGCTAGCCTGCGAGAGGTGGATCCCATGCGAAGGAGGGCCGGCAGGCGCGTGATCCTGATCGCGCGCGCGACCATCGTCGCGTATCTGGCTGGGGCGTACGCCGCAGCGTCCGCGAGCGCTCAGGCAGGGCCGAACCCGACGATTGCCGTTGGGCAACGCGGCCGATCGGCGGCCGTGCAGACTTTGGACGGCAAGCCCTTGGACTTGGCGCGCTACGTCGGGCACGGCGCGGCCGTGTTGGAGTTTTGGGGGAAATGGTGCGGGAATTGTCGCGCACTGGAACCCGCGCTGACCGCGGCGCGCCGACGGTTCGGCGACCGGGTCACGTTCGTCACCATCGCAGTATCAGTAGACCAGACGCCCGCCGAGGTGGCGCAGTACGCGCGTGAGCATGACTTCCCACCCGACGTCGTCTTCGACGCCACTGGCGCCGCGGTCGACGCGTACGGCGCTCCAGGCACTTCCTTCGTCGTGATCCTGGACCACTCTGGTACGGTGGTCTACGTTGGTGCCGGCGGCGACCAGGACGTAGCTAAGGCGATCGCGCGGGCACTGTGATGGCCATCCCCATGCTGTGGTAACCTTTGTCCACGTAGACGGTGGACCCTGTAATGCCGCTCGCCAGGGGGCTCACGAGAAAGGCGGCGACGGCTCCCACCTCTTCTGACCGGATCTGCTCGGGCAGCGCCGAGTTCGCAGCGCAGTATGCCACCATCGCATCGATAATGCCGATCGCGCTCGCCGCTCGTGAAGCGTGTGGGCCCGCCGAAATCGTGTTGACCCGCACGCCAAACGCCCGGCCGGCCTCGTAGGCAAGAACTCGGGTATCGCTCTCCAATGCGGCCTTCGCGGACGACATGCCGCCGCCGTAGCCGGGGATTGTGCGCTCGCTCGCCATATACGTCAGAGACACACAGGCAGCACCGGGACGTAGCAATGGGCCGAGACGCGCCACGAGCGCCACCATGGAATAGGCGCTGACGTTCACCGCCGCCAGATATCCCGAGCGACTTGTGTCCAGCAGCGGCTTTCTGACATCGGGACCATTCGCGAGCGAATGGACGAGGATGTCGAGCGGCTTCTCGCCGAAATCAGACTTTAGGCGCTCGGCGAGGCCCGCGACCGAAAAGTCGCCGACGTCCTTGTATCGTTTGTTCGCCCGCACCTCCTCGGGTGCGTCGGCCAGGGTGTCGTAGGCCGCATCGAACGGGTAGATCCGCTCGAACGTCAGCAGCGATCCGTCGCGCATTCGCCGCGATGCGTCCATCTTGCCCCGCTCTAGCAGGTTCAGGAAAATCGTGAGCGCGGGCGGCCACGTCGCGACGCACACCGTCGCCCCTGCCTCGGCGAGCGCCTTGGCGATGGCAAAACCGTAGCCGTCGTCGTCCGCGACCCCTGCGACGAGCGCCCTGCGGCCGCCCAAGTTAATCTCTAGCATGGCGGAGATGATGCAGGCCACGCGGGCGGTGGCAAGTGCGCCGCAAGGCGGAGCGGACGCTGCCCGGGTGGTGGCTGCCGAAGGCCGGCCGAGCCCATCATTCGCCCGCGGGCTGTGGCGAGTCGCCGCCGCCGATGTGTCGAGCGGAAACCGCGTGCGCCTGCTTCGCGACGGTCAGCCCACGTTTGCGGCAATGCAGGAGCTGATCGATGGCGCCTCCGAGAGTATCGCGCTCGAGGGCTACATCTTTCGGAGCGACGAGACCGGCCAGCGATTCGCGGAAGCGATAGGTGCGGCCGCGGAACGCGGCGTAGCGGTGCGAGTCCTAGTCGACTGGTTTGGCAGCCTAGGCACCTCGTACAAGATTTTTCGGCGCATGAGGGCGCGCGGCGCACAAGTGAAGATATTCAGCCCTCCGTCACTCACGCGTAGCTGGCTGGGGCTGATCCCACGCGACCACCGAAAGCTGTTGGTGGTGGATGGACGGTGCGGCGTCACGGGCGGCATCGGTATTGGCAACGAGTGGCGCACGGGCGTGCTCAAGCGCGGCTCTCCATGGCGCGACACGGCCGTTCGCATCGAAGGGGCGGCCGCGGCCGACATGGCGCTGGCGTTCGACCGAATGTGGAAGCGCGCGGCGACCGGCGAGCGCCGTATCGGACACCGCCACATCGCACGAGCGCCGCGCGGAGCGCACTTGGACCCGGCTACTGACGCGCCGGCACTCGTGGGCATCATCGAGGGCGAGCCGGGCCGCTTTCGCATTTCCCGAGCACTGCAAATTCAGGCCGTGTCGGCGGAACGGTCAATTTGGATCGCGAGCGCCTACTTCATACCGTCCTACTCGGAAATAGAAGCACTGGCTGGCGCCGCGCGCGATGGCGTCGATGTACGCGTGCTCGTACCGAGCCGGTATGACCACTTCTTCATTCGCTCCATCGCGACACGAGAGTACCGTCGCCTGCTCATGAACGGCGTGCGCGTCTGGGAGTGGGCCGGCGAGATGATGCACGCGAAGATGAGCGTGGTTGATGGCCGATGGCTGCGGGTCGGATCAACCGACTTCAATCCCCTTGGCGTAGCCATCAACTACGAGCTTGACGCGGTGATCGAGGACTCGACTGTCGGCGCGGAAGCCGAAGCGATGTTCGAGGCCGATCTGCAACGGTCCCGGGAGATCACATTTGACGGCCGTGGACGAAGCTGATCTCGACGAGCTTGCGGAGAGTGAGAATTGGCGCCGGCCTGCCGGTCTGTTCGTCCTGGCCCCGATCATGGGACCGGCGGGGGCACGCGTCACCGCGGCGCGGCGGCTGTACGACCCGAAGCTGGCGGCAGCGAACGAGCCGCACGTGACGTTGGCCGGGTCATCCGGGATAGGACCCATCCTCCCGGGGACCTCGGCCCAGGCAATCCGAAACGCGCTGGCGCCAATAGCGGCCGCGACCCCGCCGCTCAAACTGTCCTTCGGTGTCCCTCACCGATTCATGCAGACCAACATCGTGAGCCTCCCGCTCGACCCGCATGGCCCGTTACGGGAGCTGCATGACCGCATCGCGCGTAGTGGCCTGTCGTTCGGGCCTTCCCGCTTCACTTTCACGCCGCACGTAACTCTGAGCCTATACCCGAAGCTCACCGCCGAGGCGGCGCGCGCTTTGCTCGCGACGCGCGTGCACGAACCTGCGGTGATCGACCGACTGGTCATCTCGAAGACGGATGACCCTCACCCGCCGCGTGCCTGGTTCGAGCTGCGCTTGGCCGCCGATCGCTGATTCCCGATCTCGCCGGACGGCCGTATGATATGCCTATGGCGGAGCGCACGTATTTGACCATGGCGGCGCTCGGCACCGACCAACCCGGACTTGTCCGGGTCGTCTCACGCTATGTCGCGGCCAGGCGGGGAAACATAGAGGATAGCCGCATGGTGTCCCTCGGTGGGGTCTGCGGCCTCATGCTGCTCGTGTCAGCAGACGCCGCGTCCGCGAAAAGCCTCGTCGAGGACGCCGAGGAGCTCGAGCGCGAAGCCGAGGTTCGTGTCCTGATCCAAGGGGCACACGAGCCCGACAGCAAAGGCATCCACGGCGTGGGTGCCCTCTGGAGCGTGACCGCGAGCGCTGTCGATCGCGAGGGGCTCATCGTCGACATTGCAGATGCGGTGCGCGCTATTGGCGGTAACATCGTAGAGCTAGACACCACGACGTATCAGGCCGTTCCCGACGGCGCGCAGATGTTCGAGCTCAAGATGACGGTCGCGCTTCGTGCCGCGGGCGAGGTAGGTCGCATGAAGGACGCACTTTCAGCCATTGCGTTCGAGCACCGGATCGTCCTGGACATCAAGCCGGCGGAGCGCTCCGCGACGAAAGCCTCGGGACTCACGCTGATGCCATGATCTGCACGGCCAAGTCGTGGGGCTACACGGTGGCGAGCGCTACGACGTGGGCTGAGCCCTCGTGTCCGCAGCAGGGGGCGGGGGCGGCCGATCGACGTTGGTCGGGTCGCGAGGACTCTTGTATGTCGCGTTATGGATCGAATAGGCAGAGAACACCAGGACCGCCGCCAAGAGCACGATGAATAGCGCCACGCCCCAACCCTGAGGTCCAGCGTAGGGAACGTGCTCGCCTTCGGTCCGAGTCTGTTGCTCCGTTGAATCCACGCGGTTCTCCAAAAAAGAAGTGGAGACCTATTGCACCGGGGGCGAAATTGGTGAGGCCAACCCCCCACCTGTCGCCACAGTAGGCGGGTCCCCCGCCGGTGCATCGCCCCAGACATCGTTGCGCGCGTCCACATCTGGAAGGGCGGTCCGATTGGGCCAGAGCCGAGCCCCGATCACACGCTTGGATACCGGAATCCGCGCGGCATACGTCTCGCCCAGTGCCCAGATGTCCACCGGGAGCGATACGTCGCGGGTTGACGCATCATCGAACTTCAGCCGCATCTCCACCGGAAAAACCACCGCGCTGTGCCGACGCAGGAATACGACGGCGGTAGAAGGACCGTTGGCCGCCGACCCCGCAGCCGGAGCGGGCGCGCTCACGTTGGCGACGCTGTCGATTCCGATGTCGAGCAAGCCGGTGGTATAGAAAAACTCCCGCCAGAACCACGACAGATCACGCCCAGTCACGTTCTCGACAGTCCGGAAGAAGTCGGCCGGCGTCGGATGCTTGAATGACCAGCGCCGCACGTATTCCTTGAATGCCGCGTCCATGGCTTCGCGACCAACCACGTGATCGCGGAGAGCCAGCAGAACTGCCGCCGGCTTGTCGTACCCGACGCTCCCGAGCGCGACTTCTTCCATATGGTCCGGCATTGTCATGATGGGCTGATCAACTCCCTCACGAACCGGCCCAGCCCAAACGTTCAGAAAATAGTGCCAGTTGTCCATCCCTCGCGGCCATTTTGTAACATCGAGTCCGTAGCGCCGCTCTTGCGAGAACGCGTTGATGTACGTGTTGAACCCCTCGTCCATCCACGCATACCGGCGCTCGTTCGATCCCACGACCATGGGAAACCATTCGTGCCCATGTTCATGGTCGTTCGTGCGGAACACTTCGCCGGCGACATCGGGGTTGCTGTACCCGTCCATCACGAACATGGGATATTCCATTCCTGAGACTGGGCCGGCGACAGAAGTGGCCTGGGGATACGGGAATGGCGCGAGCAGCTCGGAATAGGTCTTGATTGTCCACTGGGTATTCTCGGCTACCTGCGGCCACTCGGCACCAGCCTTCGGCCATTCATAGAATGCTTGACAAAGAACTCCGCGTGCACTCGTCGCGTCCCAGCGAAAGTCCGGCGCCCCCGCCCACGCCACGTCGCGCACATTGCGCGCGCGAAAGCGCCATGTCTTCGTGCCAGTTTTTGGAACCAAGCGTGCGGCAATCTCGTCCGCGGCAATGATTGGCACGACATCGGCCGATGTGATCGCGCGAGCGAGACGGCGACGCGCAGTGTCGCTCAACACGTCGGCCGGATTTTGCAGCACCCCGCTCCCGGCCACCGTATAGCCAGCCGGCACGGTCACGGCGTAGTCGATGTCGCCGTACTCGAGGTAGAACTCGCCCATTCCAAGGTACTGGTCGGTGTTCCAACCGCGCACGTCGTCGTACACTGCCATTCGTGGGTACCATTGCGCCAGCTCGTACAATGCGCCTTCGCGTCCCATGCGGTCCGACCCGTGTTCTGGTACCGCAAAGGAATAGCGCACCACGATCGTGGCCTTACCCCCGTGCGCCGGGAGGGGGGACGGCAGATCGAGCCGCATCATCGTGCCCTGAATGTCCGGCGTGACTCGCGTCCCGTTCACGCGGACGTCCGCCAGCTGATACCCGCCCTGGATGCCGCCACCGCCATTGCGGGACTCGGCGCCAAACATCACCGAACCCTGACTGCCCGGCTCGTAAGCGTTCTGATCGACCTGCATCCAGACGAATCGCAACGTGTCAGGCGAGTTGTTTGTGTACGTTGCCGTGACCGTGCCGGCAAGCACGTGATCCGCGGTGTCGAGCGTCGCCTCGATGTGATAGTCCGCGCGCTGTTGCCAATATGCCGGACCCGGAGACCCCGACGCTGTGCGAAATTCGTTTGGGCCCGGCCAGTCAATCCGATTGGTCGTGTAGAATGGGCTGCTCGCGGCATCGATGACCGGCAGCGAGGCAAGCGACGGCGGCGGTGGTCCTTGGGTCCGCGGGGGCGGGGGCGAGGGCGCGGACGGGGGCAGGGGCAGGGAGTCGCGAGACTGTTGCGGAGCAGGAGTCTCTGAAGCGGGCGAAGAGCTTCGGTGGGGTGTGCATCCGGCTTCAGCGATGGCACCCCCCAACCCAATCGCAAGCGCCAGATGTCGTGCACGCGGCAGCACGGTCAACGGCATCGAGGTAATATGGCGATTGGCACTCACGCTCGCGATTTTCTACGCACCCGGCGGCGCAAAGGCTTGCTTGTGCCGCGCTTCGTCACTGTCTTCGAGGATCGTTTCGCGACTTTTCTGCGCTTCTTACTCACGGGGGCGAGTATTGTCCCACGACATTTTGGCGCGCCACAGTTACAAGGATACAGCTGCTCCGCATCGGGACTCGCATCCGGCTCGCGGTCATACGCGTAATCGTAAAACAGCTCCTCGCCTGGAGCGATGGCGCGCGCTGAGTCGATGAACACGCGCTTGTTCTCGATCACTGCTTCGCAGTTCGGTGCGCAAGAATGGTTGATGAATTTGGAGTCGTTCCCGCCAAAGGTGGCATCGATCACGACAGATTTGTTGACCGTGAAGAGAAGCGTGTAGTGCGTGCCCGCGCGTGCCATGGCTTCATCGTCGTAGCGTTCGTCGGCCAGCTTCGCGGAGATGCGCTCTCCAACGTATTCGATGATGCGCTCGCCTTTGCGAATTCGGCGAGTGGCAAACGCGCCCATCCCCGCGACCGGAGAGGCGCGTACTTCGAACGGCTGGACGGACGGGACCGGTTTCCTGATCGCCAACTGGCGCTCCTCCGGTACGGACCTACGGTGTGAATTACCGCGAACAGCCCAAACAGAATTGTCGCGTTGACGCCACGCAGAGTCCGCCTACCAAGCGGAAGCCCTTCGGGCCACGCAATTTACGCGAGGCGACCCGCGGTACGCAGGTTGCCTCTAGGATAGGCGTGCCCGCTACTTCAACCGCACGACGACGACTCGCCCCGGGCACCGCATTCGCTGCTTGCGCCTTGGCTGTAGCCACCGCCGACCTGATCACAAAGCAGCTCGCCGTGACTTTGATCGGCGACAGGGTGCTTCCGGTTCGCATGCTTGGGGATTCGATTCGCCTGGCCGTGGTGCTGAACGACCAATCGGCTTTTGGCGTCTCTCTAGGACCCTATACGTGGCACTTGAATCTCGCGTTCACGTTCCTCGCGATAGTGCTTTCAGTGAGCCTGTGTCGCGCACTCGCCGCGCTCGACGGATTGGCTCCCATCGTCCTGGGTCTCATAGCGGGTGCTGCCACGGGGAACCTGATAAGCCTCATTTTCTCTCGTGGCGGCGTCATTGATTTCGTCGCCGTGCGCAGCCACACGGGGAACGAGTTGGTCTTCAACCTCGCCGATGTCGCAGCGATGTTGGGGCTCCTCTTGATCCTGCGAACCGCTTGGACTGTGACTCGGGCAATCGCCGCGCGGCGGACGTGACGTCGTCCCGCATCGGCCTTGCCGGCTTCGCTACGGCACAAAGCTCCAGGGCGTGCGACATCCACGCGCAGCCGTGAGCACGTCGATTCGGCCATAGCCGTATCGGGTGTCGATGCGCACGCCGGTCAACTCGTCAGCCGAGTTGAGCAGGCACTGGTCAAGGACATGCCCACGCACCGTGAATCCAGATTGTGCCGCGATGACCGCGGCTTCACCAGAAGCGTGCGGCGCGGCGAAGCTCGTGCCATCACCTATCGCGTAGTGGAGGCCGTCTGAACAAACAGTGTCGGAGAACCGGCTGCACGCCGAGATAACGAGATCTTTGGTCTGCGTCGTATCGACGAAGTCGCCGCCTGGAGCAAAGACATCCACCCCGGCGTTGCCGTATTCCGAGTAGCTCGCGATGCGATCGAAATTTGTCTGGTCAACCGGGCCGGTCGCGCCCACGCTCACGATGTGCTGAAGGGCGACGGGCAAGTTGATCGAGTCAAGAACATTTGTCGAAGGCCCAACGCCAGTGTTGGTATTGACCGCGTCATTGCCGGCCGCGACGAAGAGCGCTGCGCCCCGGCCGGCGGCGTAGTCGACCCCTTGTTGCAGCACGCTTACCAGTGCGAGCGCATTGGGATCGTTCGCTGGGACGTACCCGCCGAAGCTCATGTTAATTGCGTCCGCGCCCACGTCCGCCGCGTACACAATGCCAGTCAGAATGTCGGAGAAGCTGCCCGAGCCAGTGTTATCCAGCACCTTCACCGCGCACAACGTCGCCTGTGGGGCAACAGACGCGACCCCGACTCCGTTGGATGACACGATCGCGGCGACGAAGGTACCGTGGCCGACGCTGTCGTTCGCGACTGGCTCGAGCGATCCATCCGGGGCCGTCACGAACGAAGTGTCGCGCGTCGCGTCAATCTTTCCCTGCAAATCGATGTGTCCAGGATCGACCCCCGTATCAAGAATGCACACGCGAGCGCCCGAGCCTTGGTTCGCGACGCTCCACGCTTGATCGGCTTTTGTGACGCGCATGTTCCATTGCGTGCTGTCGACGTAGAACTGCGCCAGGTGCGGGTCACCCCGCGCGCCGGGTCCAGACGCAAACGATGCGTGACGCATGCCGGCATCATACCGCCAGCGCGGCGGCACCATCGGTATGCGGCGATCGGCTACGACCGCTTTCACGTCGGGTCGTTGGGCGAGGGCGCGTGCGGTCGCGGCTGGCATGCCGCTGACTATGAGCACGCCAATGGACGCGTGGACTCGTTCTACCCGCCCCCCTGCTGCCTTGATCGCGGCAAGCAGATCACTGCGCGGTGGCCCCGCCGTCGTGAGCACTATCAGCAACCGCGCGCCATCGACGATTCCGCTGGCGGTCGCAGCCGGCTTGACTGAGCGAGCCGGGCTTACGGGCATAGAGTCTACGCACGCCGATGGGCCAAAGACGACGGCGAGCACGACGAGAAGCGCAAATCCTACGCGATGCAGCGAGCGCACCGGGCCAACATGGGTGTTCATGCCCGTACGCGTCAAGTCAGGATGCTACTGGATCTGAATGATGCTCCCAGCCGACGGAACGTTGTTGGCGTTCAGCACGAAGAGGAGGTAGAAGCCCGGTGGCGCGAGATTGGCATTTGCCGGCGACGTGACTGACACCGTGCCGCCGTTCTGCGTGAAGCGGAGGATATTCGCCCGGCTGCCCTGACTGCCGGAGTGCGTTACTGAGCCAAGGCTGATCCATATCACCTTGGACGCTATGACGTTCTCCGTCTGCACCGGGAACGTTTGTCCGTATGTCACCGCTGGCGGCGCGGCATCGACAATTGGGCGCGACGCCGTGACCGGCGTCCCATCGGGATTATAGAGATAGGGCGGGTAGAAGAACTCGCCGTTCCGCTCATCTGTGAGCCCTGTCGCCGCCGGCTCTCCGCCACCCAGTACCAAAACTCGCGCGTCGGGCAGCAAGATATTGTTGGAGTGGTACAGCCGCTCCTTGTGCATCGTCGCGAGCTCGGTCCATTGACCGGTGTTGGGGTTCCAGGATTCGGCCACGTAGACAATGTTCTCCGGAGGATTCGCCTCCGGGCCCGCTGAGCCACCGGTAACGAGGATCGTCCCATCGGCTTGGATCGCGGCACTCATCTGACGCCGCGGATAGACCATTGGCGCCGTGAGAGTCCACTGTGGATTCCCGACATTAAGGTTGATGACCTCGGCCGAGGCCTCAGTGTGGCCGCCCCCGACGTCCATCACCTTGCCGGCGTCGTACATGATCGACGAGCCGTAGTTGCGATCTACGTTGACGGCGCGGGGTATGAAGCCACCGTAGGTTCCCGTCCCCGCGGTTGTAAAGAAGCTCGATCCCGGCGTGTCACCAGACTGGAAGGCCTTACCATTTGGCGCGACCATCAGCCACGACCAGTAGCCAACCTTGTTTTTCGCGTTCGTCAGCTCCCGCCACGTGTTGTTCGCCTGCAAGACTTCGGGGATGCTGTCCGAGACTACCGTGCTGTCGCCGATACTGTCGATGGTCGTGTTTTGCCCGCCATTAACCAAGGCTTCGCCATTCGGCATGATCACCACGGTGGGATACCACCGCCCTTGGGTCATGTCAGGCAATTGCGTCCATGTGTTAGTGCGATAGTCGAACGTGTACGCGAAGCTCATCCCAAAATTCGCCCCGGTTCCTGCGTGGTGTCCGCCCACGACCAACAAGCGCCCGTCGGGCAGCAAATTGTGACCGCTGCAAAAAAAGTCTGCGAGCGTCTGGAACCAGTTACTGGCGTCCGGAAACTGGTTGGGGGGCGGAATGTACTGAGTCTGCGGATGCGTCGCCATCGAGTCGGCGTGTGGATCCCAGATCTGCGGCCACTCCGGGGGCGAAACCTCTGCCCGCCCCCATGAGATCACCTTCCCATTGGGCAACAGCACTATATGGATAGCTACGATTCCGTCAGCCCTTGTCGGGCTCTTCCAGGTGAACGGATTCGTGAAGAACCCTTGCGAAGCGACGGCAGGGCATGCCAGCCCGCCGTTCTGCTTCACGGCCACTCGACCGCCGGAGTAGGAGAGCTGCAGGGCTCCTCTGGTGTTCGTATGCAGGTAGGTCTCGCTATACGGATACGCGCTGGGCTTGGCCGGCAGCGACACGGTACCGTGCTCACCTGTCCGATAAACGGTGTAGCTGAGATCGACCTCTGACGTGTTGGTGTTGCGAATGCGGAAGTAGTTCCCGCACGTGTACGAGAGTTTTATCTCCGACAGATCCGGCGTGGCGGCCGCCGGGCGTGTGGCTCCCGCCACCGCCGCCGTGGCACCAAGCGCCAACGCGGCCGCAGCGAAATTGCGGTAGAGACGGCGGTGATACGGTGTAGGCATGGACACGATAGAATGAATAAGACGCTGTATCGGCTGAGTCAGTGCCTATGGCGCTGCCGCGGGATGTTCTGCCGTCATTAGGCCCGTCGAAATAGAGTGCACGACTGCCGGCGCCGACGGATCCAGCCACAAGAGCGCGGAGGCACCGTTTGTAGTTTGAGTAAACAACAGGCGGCCATCGGGCAGCCAAGCCGGCTGTCCTACGTTGCCGACGGTTGTCAGACGAGTGACCGTGCCGGTGGACAACACCTGTACGTAAACGTCCGTCGGACCGGCGCGATCGGATGAAAACGCGAGCTCGGTGCCGTCTGGACTCCATGCGGGCTCTACGTTGTTTCCCAGCCCGCTGCCACCGACGACTTCCGTGGCCGACCCCGCCGCGCCCGCGACAGGCGCCGTAAAGATTGCGGCCGGTCCGCTTCGTGTGGACATGTAGGCGATCTGATTCCCCTTGGGCGACCAGCTCGGTCGGTGCTCAATGGCCGCCGTGAAGTTGCCCTGGTCGCCCGAGCCGCTGTCGGCAGCGCTCATTCGTGCTGCGCCGCTGCCGTTCGGGTTTGCGATCCATACGCGGGGCAGCGACGTCGTGTTGACGTAAGCCAGACGCTTCCCGTTCGGCGAGAACGCGGGTTCATCCACGGAGGTGCCGGTGCCAGCGATCTCCACGCCGCTGCCGCCTGTCACGGGGACGCTGAAAAGCGCGCGACCTCCGCTCATCGTGCTGACATACACGACCGTGCCGCCAAACTCGGTTGGGCGCGTGTCTACGCCGGTACCGCTGGTGACTCGAGTGAGCTCGCCGCCATCGAGGGAAATCGTGTAGATGCTCGTGTTCAATCCGGACTGCGCCCCGTCGAACCCGATGCGCGGGGGACGCGGCACCGTCAGCGAGCGCGTCACTATCAGGCTATCACTTCCCACGAGAGCACGCGCCGTGAGAGCGATCACTGTGTCGCGGAGAAGCAAAACGCTATCAGCGCCGGGGCCGGCGGCCGACAGCGTCGCGTCAGATGCGGGCGACACCTGCCAAGTGACCTGCGACGTCACCGGAGCCCCAAGCGTGTCATCCAGCTGCACCAGCACCGTGCTGTTTCGCTCGACGCGTCCGCTTACCACGATGCTCGCGGCACGCGGTGTTGGCGGTGGCGGCGGTGGTGGCGGCGACTTTGGCGCAGTGGCCTGGCTCGAGCCACAAGAGCTCTCGCCAATTGCGGCCGCGGCGATACATAGACCGGTCCCCAGGCTACCGGCGAATCTCTGCAGTGCGCGCACACCGACCGCTAGGGTAGTGAGACGGCAACCGGCACGTTACTCGCCGTGGTGTTCCCAGTTCCGAGCTCGCCTACGCTGTTATCACCCCAGCAGTACGTCGCGCCGCTTCCGGTCAGGCCGCAACTGTGCGCGAATCCCGCCGTCAACCCGGTAAACGCGTACGGGCCACTAACAACCGTCGGTGCGGGTTGGTCGGTGGTCGTGGGCGCTCCAGTACCGAGCTGACCGCTGCTGTTGTCGCCCCAGCAATACGCCACGCCGGTCGCGGTGGCGGCACACGCGTGGTACGCTCCCGCGGCGATGGCGACGAACTGCTGCCCGGTGACGCCGATAACCGGCGCGGGTGTCGCGTGGTCGTTCGTCGTACCGTCACCCAGCGCGCCGTAAGTGTTCGCGCCCCAGCAATACACGTGCGTATCCACTCCTACGCCGCACGTGAAGTTGTCACCCGCAGCGATGGCGGTGAATTGGGTTCCTCCGACGACGACGGGCGCCGCGTGTGGCACGCTGTCTGGGCTCTGGCCGAGCGCGCCCTCGACGTTTCCGCCCCAGCAATACGCGGCCCCGGTCTGATCGAGTCCGCAGGCATGGTACGCGCCCGTCGTGATGGCGACGAATTTTTGGCCGTTCCCAACGGTCTTATTGACTGAGGGAGCGGCGCGGTCCGACGTGCTCGCGTCGCCCAACTGGCCCAAGCTATTTGCACCCCAGCAGTATGCCGAGCCGCTGCCATCCAACGCGCACGCGAACTCGGTGCCGGCAACAATGTCGCTGAACGTCACACCACCCGCGACCGCCGTTGGAAATTGGCGATCAGTCTCGGTGCCGTCGCCGTCTTCGCCGCGCGCGTTGTCTCCCCAGCAGTACGGCACGTTCGACGCGAGGCCGCAGCTGAATTCGGT
>Ga0073928_10005964_pt1 | contig 16700 bp, 14 predicted proteins | sample PaiPotPPA55metaG_FD_76969 | JGI IMG/M metagenome (GOLD analysis project Ga0073928, IMG submission 76969) | Iron sulfur acid spring bacterial and archeal communities from Banff, Canada, to study Microbial Dark Matter (Phase II) - Paint Pots PPA... ... | reverse complement strand
GAGCCGCAAGACCGCGCTGGACTTTGTAGTACGCGAGATTGAGCGCGGACGCTCGAACCTCGAGTTCGACTATCGCATCGTCGCGCACCCGATCGACGCGACCAACGACCGCCTCCCTCCCGTGTCACCCTGAGCCATGTCATCCTGAGCGAAGCGAGCGCAGCGAGCGAAGTCGAAGGGCCGAGCCTCCCACTTTGTCATCCTGAGCTTGTCGAAGGATGACCGAGCTCCGCACTTTGAAGTGTCGCGAATGCGAATCGCAACAGCGCTCTAGCCGTGGCTACGCTCGGCGCTGCAGGCGCGGCTAAAATGTCCTCCCGAGGTCGATCGTGGTCGGGCTGAGTACCTTGCAGAAGCTAGAGACGCGTGAGGTTACGTCGCCGGACCAGGTCAAACCGGACGCGCAGGTCGGTTACGGTTTCCGAGGAGACCCTCGCCTGCGGCCTTTGCCAACAGTGCAGCTCGGCTTCTGACTCCGAACGTTTTGAAGATTTCCTTGATGTGATTGCTGATCGTCCATTCGCTCCGCTGCAGTGATCGCGCGATCTCTGAAGTCGCCCTGCCTTGGCAAAGTTGCTCGAACACCCGCCGCTGCATGGGCGGGAGTGTCGATCTCGGCAGTGCAACAGTCGCGCGAATATCTCTGGCGATCCAGCTCTGCTGGTAGTTGCGTAGCTTCTCGTCTATCGAGGGAAGCAGCGCCGCGTCACCTGTTGCCTTGAATTCTTCCGCGAGGCACCGAGCCGCACGGAAATCGTATCGGAATCGCACAAAGGTCTTACGGGCCTCGCGCAGTTCCGAAAGGCCGCGCTTTTTGTTCCCGAGGTAGATCTCAACGACACCGGTCGAGAATCGTGCATACGCCTCTCGACGAGCATCGTGGCGATAGTAGAGCGGCGATTTGAGCTCACCGAGTTCACGGTAACGAGCGAGATACATCGCAGATCGAGACGTATCGAGGTTCCCAAACAACTCCGCTAGTTGCAACAGCCCTATTCGTTCTTCAGCGAGTGTCGAATGCCAGTCGACATGAGATGCGAGTTGTTCCGCCTCGTCTAGTTCAACGCGAGACCAGCGATATTCTTCGAACGAGCGCGCGAGATAGGAGCGATCGCAGGCGGCTACAACGTTCCAGGCCGAATCTTTCCCAACTTCAGAAGCGCGCTTAAGATGACGGAACGCGTTGAAGTAATCGCCTTGCAGAGCCTTCGCCCAACCAAGGCCTCTTAGCGCTTGAAAAAGATTCGTCGTGAAATCTTCGGGCCACGCTGCGCCGTTCAACTGACGATCGATCTCAGGGATTGCCGCCGGTATGTAGAGTTCGCGAGCCAGCGCGGCCAACGTGTGCGTCGACCACGCCCGGATCTCGATAAATTGCATGCGGCGAGGATCGAGCGTTCTCAAAAGCTCGGTGAGACGTTCAGCCTGCTCGAGCGCTCTCTCTTCGTACGGAAGAATTAAGGTCTCGGCATAGGCTCCGTATACGCGGGCTTTGGCTGATCGCCCACGACGCATGAGATCTAAATACGTACGGGCTCCCGACGGATCCTCAGCGAGCAAGTGTCGGCGCACTCCTCGGTACCCAACGGCAGCGAATAATTCCGGATCGTTGAGCTTACCCGCGCCGTCAAGCGCCATTTGCAGCCTTTGATCGGCCGATTCAAAGTCTCGCGTGCGCGCAAAGGCCTCGGTTAATAGCGCATCGCGTTGGATTTGTGGGCCAAGTTTGTCGGGCGAAAGGCGAAGGCTGATCAGCAAGCGCAACGCCGACGACGGATCGGCGTGCATATGGGCTCTCGCGGCTCGCAGCACGATGTCAGGCGTCTCGGATGGCCCAGCGCTCCCATCAAAGATTTTCCCGGCTTCTGTAAATCGACCCTCGTCGTAGGCACTGTCAAACTCGCGAAGCCAGGTCCGACTTCGTACAGGGCGTTTCGCTGCGGTCATCGACCGGCGGATTTCGGGGGAGGGACGCTTCGGCCCCTCCCCCAGTTTTAGCTAGTTCCCTCCGCCCATGCCGCCGGTGCTTCCATCGAGGGGGGCCATGATCGCGCCAGGGTGCCCGATCGTCGACAAGCCACCCGTCGCAAAAGCAACGAGCAACGCAAAAAACAACGCCATAGAACCTCCTTTTTTACCCGGGGGCAAGCCCGGGAGGTCGTAGCAAGCACTAGCTAGTAATAGCTAGCAGCAATAGGCTACACCCTGGCGGAGGTTGTTGCCAATGGGGTTACCGGAGTCTCTGACCGCGACGTTCTCTGAAGTAGCGGAGCGCCGGCCATCGCGCTTCGCACCCTCGCGCGCCTTACGTCTGGCGCTAGCCAGTGTCTTTGCGAGCGCTCTTTTCTTGCAGTCTGTCCAACCGGGTTCAGGCCAGGCACTCGTTGCGCAATTGATTCCATCGACGGCAACGCCGAGTCCGCCGGCGTCATTTTCGGAAAAGGAGCAAGATCTGGTAAAGGACGATGTTCTGGACGGGTATCTCGAGCCTCACCAGCCGCAACAGTACATAGATGTGGCCCATTTTGGAGTGATGCTCGCCCACGTCTTGCGCATCGAAGGACCGTCGTCGACGACAGCACCATCTGGAGTAGCACACTGGTACTATAGTGCACTGTCTAGCTTGGCCGACCTTTTCAACTGGGTGATCGCAAACACCGTACGTGCCGTGGCTAGAACTCTCGCGGCGATCTTCCCGAACGGCATAAACGCGGCAAGTTCCCTGCTGAGAATCATACCGATTGACCGGCAGACCGCCGCAGCCGTAGCTATTGCCGGTGCCTATAAGATGAGCGTTATCCATGGCGAACCCGTGTCTCTCGCATCACCCCCGCCGTTCGCGGATGAGAGTGACATATCTCCCGGGGTAGTCGAGCGAGCTTGTCACGAGGCTGTTGAGGCGGGCCTGTTTACCGTCAAAGCGGATAACAGATTTTACCCACACCAGTGGCTTACTTGGGACGAGGCGGTAAACGTGATGGAAGTTCTCGGTTCTGATCGTCTGAATAAGCAGCCATGAACAGAGCTCTAATTACTGCTCCATTCGTGATTGTCTCGCTCTCGGCCACAGCGCTTTCCGCCTCCTTGCCAAGTGGAGCGTGGGTGAATTTAGGACCGACGGCAATCTCCGGAGCCTGGGGAACAGGGGCGGGACGGATTTCAAGCATCGTTGTCAGCGACACTGGCGATGTCGTCGTCGCTGCAGCGAGCGGAGGCCTGTGGAGGCGTGATCATGCGAGCGGCGCATGGTCGGTTGTCGGGGACAGTTTATCAAGCCTCTCGTTCGGCGCACTGACGAGGTCAGGATCGACCTATTACGCAGCTTCCGGCGAGCGAAACTACTATTGCAGCGACTGCACTCCCGGCAACGGCATCTTCCAAAGCACTGACGATGGGCGAACGTGGCGCCGCTTCTCAGATTCACCGGTGAAATACGCGTCGGCGCTCCGAGTTACTCCGGACGGCCAAACGCTGTGGGTGGCCGGCGATTCCGGAGTTTTTACAAAAATTGGAAATGATAACTGGCAACCTGTGTTTGTAACGGGGAATACTCCGTTCGACCACCCGACGGATATCGCCATCGACCCGGCAAATCCAAATCATGTCTTCGTCACCGATGGCAACGGAATCGAATTTCGAAACGAGCCGGGTGGCCCGTGGAGTTTCATTGCGGTCGATCCGCAGACCGTAAGTCAAAACCCAGCACAGCGCTTCTCGGGCGCACTCGCGATCTCGCCGCGGCAACCTAACGTCATGTACGCTTCGTTCGCTTATGCTGCCTGGAGCTCCGAATTTCAGGCTGGCTGCTTGGTCGGGGTGTTCAAGAACACAAACGGCGGACAGACGCAGGGTTGGACCCCGCTGAATATCGATGATTTTTTTTGGCCAGCCTTCAGTTTTGGAAATACCCCAAAGCCTGGAACGGTGCACTCGGAATGCCAGGGGACGTATGATAACGCCCTCGCCGTCGATCCGAACGACAGTAACAACGTACTTGCCGGCGGAGTCACGCTCATGCACTCCACCGATGGAGGAACGACGTGGTCCGTGCCGGTCACGATGTGGGGCACTACCAAGAAGTTAAATTTTCATCCCGATCAGCATGCCATAGCGTTTGATAACTTTCACAATGCCTATGTTGGTAATGACGGCGGAATTTTCAAGATCGCATTCGACGGCACGATAACGAATTTATCAGCCGGGCTGGTGATCACCCAGTTCTATCAAAGAGCCTCCACAGCTCCCAACGATTCGATGATTTTGGCCGGTACGCAAGATAATGGCACAACGCGACTATCAAACTTTTGGCCATTGCGATCCGGCGCTGGCACTGCGTGGACGGCAGTCTACGACGGCGACGGCTCCTATACGGCCATTAACCCGGCGAATCCTAACCTCCAGTACATCGAATACGTAAAGGGTGATCTCGAAGGAACAACCAACGGCGGCTCGCCCCGCCCAAGCTTTACGCCGATAGGTCCAGGCCCCAAACACAGCGCGTTCTATATGCCTTTCGTCGTAGATCCGACTAATTGGGACACTGTTTATGCAGGCGCTGACAACATCTATAAGACGACGATCGGCGGGCGTCGCCCAGCAACACGGGATGGGGGCTCCGACCCAGCGCAAGCGTGGACGAACCTTACGGCCTCCGATCCCAATTGGTACAAGACCAAGTACGACGTCACTGCACTTGATGTCGGTAACGGCGGTCAAACGATCATTGCCGGGCGCACGGACTACGAGCTCCTGATCAGCACAGCCGGGGGCGCAGATGGGACCTGGTCCGTCATTCCTCGATTGCAAGGAATCGTGATGAGCATCTTGATTAACCCGGCGAACCCAGACGAAGCGTTCGTAGCAACTAAGTACGAGAATAACTCAGCGCTGCTTCGCATCAGCGGCCTTCTTTCTCAACCGAATTTGAATCCACCGGACATTCGCAGGGCGCTGCCGCCGGTCGATGTTATACGCTCTCTATCCGGTCAGATCGTCGTCGGTACCGACCATGGCGTGTGGGCGCTTACTCCGGGCGGCGGCTGGCAACCGGTGGGCCAGGGTCTTCCCGCTGTTCCCGTACGAGATGTCGTACAGATGACAAGCGGTGCGCTCATTGCCTTCACGCACGGGCGTGGCGCCTGGATACTGCAACCTTAGCCGCCATCAAAAGGAGTCGTCACTGTGCACGATCGCTCGAAACATTCTAATCTCGGTGCAAGGTTCGCGTGGCTTGGGGCTGTCGCAATCGCTCTCTTCGTCGTAAGCGGAGAGGCCAAAGCCTTCGCACAACAGGTCTACAAGCCGATCTCGCCTCTTGACATACCCGGAAACACAATTTTGCAGCAGCTCGGCCCCAATGCCGGCAAGGCAAAGCAAGTTTTTGGGAATCTGACGCGACAAGCCCAAGTGGAACAGGCTGGTCCACCCCCCCGTCGCGGAACTGTAAATACGTACACACTTGCGACGAATTTCAGGATCCCACTGCCGCCGCCGGCAGCGCATGAGAGCGATATCGTCGACGTCCCCGGCACGTACCCGCCTAAGAAAGTCGACCTCAAGAACCTATTTCTCTTTGTCAACAGAATACAAAAGGTTCTCGTCGCGCATAACCAATCGCTCGTCGGAGCGCAAGCGATCAAGGTCGTCAATCTAAATCAATACCCTGAATTGCGGATGAAGCCGAACGCCACTATCCTCGCGCCCCCACCTCCCGCTCCGGCTCCAGCGCAAGAGAACCCCGCTGCACCGCATGTTAGCGCCGAATCGCTCCGCCTAGGCGCCGCGAACTGTCCCAGTCCCGAGCCCGCGACGATAAACGAGCAGGTCCTGCAAACGGCGTGGAGCCAGATTGCACGCATGCAGAACAACGACACGACGCTCTCGCGCTGCGACCTCGTATTTCGGGATGAGCTTGATGCTGCTGAGGCGGCGGCACCGCTCGCGACGATCCCGCCGACGGTACCGATCTACGTGCCAGCCTACAACAACGGCGGCACCAACCATTGGGCGCAGATTTACTTAGATAACGATTTGGGTTATACCACCGCGGTCGATTCGACAGGCCTAGCGTATTCTACTAAAGTCAGAGGCCAATTCTTTGATAAGGCGTGGGATCTCGCAGCCATCTGCGCGATGGTATCTTCCAAGAAGAGCAGCGATCCTTCAGCAACACTCAACATAACAGTCGGCAACCGGACCGTGTTCGCTACGCACGGAAGCTGGCGAGACTATAACTTGAGTTGGCCGAAGGTTCAAGACTATCCGTTGATCTCACCGATCGATGAGAATTTTACCCCCTTTAACATAAACATGCATGCTCAGTTGAGAGTGACTGGGTCGTACGGACTAACGGCCACCGTTCACACCCAAGGCACCGCCGCATATCTCATGGTCGATCCCTCGGTGAAGGCGGACGCCACGGGCTCCTATGAGATAAGCTATGTCATCATATCTTCCGGCATTCGCGGAAATCTCAATCTCATCGACGGCAACGGCTCGTTCGGGGGTATCGTAGCTGTAATACCGGATATTACCGATCCCAGCAGCAATGCTAAAACGCGCAAGATGATCCTTCTGGTGGGGTCGGTCGACGAATATAACGCTACGGCCTTCGCTCACTCGGTAACGCTTTACGCAAAGCTCTTTGGAACGGCCACCCTAATCAATCAGCCGGTTCAGATTTTTCCTCAAGGACAGGTATCTTTGTTAAGTCATCCATCCGACGGAAAGTGGCACGCCTATTACCTGGTGTCGAACGCACAAACCACGCCGTCAGTTACGATGCCGACGTGCCCGGGGGCGAGCTAGCATCATGGGTGTTAAGAACGACTTTCGCGCGATGCTCGGTTCAGGGTTAGTCGTCGCGTGCCTCCTGAGTACGGTCACGTCTCGAGCAGCTCAGGCACCGGCCAGCGTGGCGCAAGCTACTCAAAGTCCAAGCCCTACGCCAAGCCCCCCAGCATCAACGCTCTTACCGGCCGTTCGCCCGACAGTGTCGTCCGAAGGCGCGGCGGCCGATCTTGAGCACAAGAAGATATTGCTCGGCAATGGCGCCACGGGCCAGATCACAGCCCCTGCCGCCGCGATTTCAGTCAAGGAAGTCGTCCTGATGAGCAATCGCGCCATTTGCCAGACGCCGCCGCCTGCGGGTTCGGCGACCTCCGTCGCTACCCCGGTGCCTACTGCACCCGGCACAACGCATCCGACTAGGCAGGATGCGGTGGCGTACGCCATGCGATTGGTAGCAACTACTCATTTGGTCCAGCTTGATACTATTCCGCGGCATTTTCCGAAATTCAAAGACGAGGACCAAATCGCGCCGGACGCGCGTGAGGCAGCGAAGCTCGCTGTCTACCTCGGATTTTTTCGAGACATCGGTCCGAAGAACGAATTTCGACCAACAGCCCTGATGACAGCCGGACCGTGGGACCAGTTTATCGATAGCATTGCGGTTCGTCATGATGCGATTGCCACCACTACGTCTAGCCAAAGGAGTTGCCGATGAACACGCATACGCTTTGGCGGGCGGCAATTCTGGCTGCGTTGCTCGGCGCGGCGCTGCCCGTAGGCGCCTCAACTGATCCGCATGTGTGGCAGAGCATCGGGCCAACGTCGATTGACGGTGGCGACGTCGATTACGGGTGGGCCGCGGGTCGGGTCACCGACATGCTGGTCACCGATGACGGCACAAGGTGGATCGCGACGGCGAACGGCGGTATCTGGTACCGCGGACCAGAAGGCGACGGATGGAATGAAAGCAACAAGAACCTCACGACCCTCGCATTTGGCGCGATCGACCATTTCGGCTCAACATTTTATGCAGCTAGCGGTGAAGACAACGGGGACTGCATCGACTGCGGGCGCGGCCAAGGTTTATTTCGAAGTACGGATGGCGGGCACTCATGGTCGGCCATGTCGGCGTCGACCAGCGCTAGCCGCTCTGCCTTCATTCGCGTTGGATCCGCAGACGGTAAAGTTATCTGGGCGGGCGGCGAGTATGGGCTCATTGAATCAACGGATGGAGGAGATACGTGGTCGGCGCCACTCCAACGGCCCGACCCGGGAACGGGCGATTTACAGCCTTTTGAAAATCCCCGAGCGATAGCAGTGTTGCCTGACTATCACGCGACGCTAGTTGCAGACGAGACGGGCATATTTCGATTCACGAACGGTCAGGGCTGGACGGCGTTGCCACTCAACCCGGTGGCGCCCCTACAGGATCCTCAAAACGGGTACGCTGGTACGCAAATGGCCGGGGCAATGGCCGTAACCGCAGCAAATCCCCATGAGATTCTCGTGGGCTTTACGGTGGATAACACAAATTATGATCATGGGTGCAAGGCTGGGATATACCTCAGTACGGATGACGGCGACACCTGGAAAGAGCTGTCCCGCCTGTCTGGTGATCCGTACGCCACGAACGCATACTACAAACTCGTCCAAGACACCGGATGTCAGGGCTGGTACGATAATGCTGTGGCCATAAGTCCGACCGATCCTAAGACCCTAGTTGTTGCCGGAATTACATTGGACCTTTCGACAGACGGCGGCCAAGCGTGGTCAGACCTCGAGTCGTCCTCTAGTGAGCATCCCGACGTACACACCATTGCGTTCGATCCCAGCGGGAAGACCTTCTACGTTGGCGAGGATGGCGGAGTAATCGAATACAGCTCGGACGGTACCACGGCGCAGAATCTCAATCAAGATCTATCGATAGCGGAGTTCTATGGAAGTGCTGGCACGATGGCAGACGGATCCGTCGTGATCGGCGGTATGCAAGACAACGGAACAGCTCGCATCGCCAATCCCCTGCAAGACGTCGGTGGCGTGCCGCCATCGCCGTGCCCCTCAAGTACTCCAGAACCAGCGGCGGGATGGCCCAAACTCGGCTGGAAAAGTATCTTGAGCGGGGACGGCGGAGAGGTATTGATTGATCCGCGCAACCCGCAAGACGTATATGCAGAGTACGTGCAAGGAGCGCTGCAATCGTCGACCGATGGCGGCTGTACGTTTAATTCGATTGCGCCGCCGGTGCAACATGCGGCCTGGGTTATGCCGTACGCCACCTCGGATGACTGGAATTTTGTTGTCGCCGGCGGTGACGATGTCTACCTTACGCTGACTGGCGGCGTCGGAGCACCCGGCGCGGAAGGCGCCGACACATGGAAGCCGCAAAAAGCGTTTACGCCGCCTTCAAACGCAACCACGAACGTCACGGCGTTGTGGGTCAGTCACGATGGTCAGGTCATCGTCGCGGGCCGCAGCGACGACAAGGGGTTAACCCCGCCGAGGCTGGCCAAGCGATTCACGATCGGAGGGCCTTGGCAAAACGAAGACGTTAGCGATGCGACTTTTATAGACAGCGTAATCGTCGATCCTAAGAATTCGAACCACGCGTTTCTCGCCACGGAATTTAGTCAGCCGCCGAGCTGCTCCATTCGTGAAACGATGAACTTCGCCAGCCCCACTCCTCAATGGAGCCACATCGAAGCGAACCTTCGCAACCCTACCCCGTCCGATCCCAATTCGGGCGATAACTGCATGTCCTCGACGTTGTCGCTCTTCAACGGCCGGTTATACGCAGGCACGTCGCGCGGTGTGTTCGTCTATGTTCCGACGCCTGCACCGGCTCACTGGGAACCGGTCGGCCAGGATCTGCCGATCGTCCCAGTTGTAAGTTTGAATTTCGTTGCCCCGAATTCGCTAATTGTCTTCACGCATGGGCGTGGAGCGTGGTACCTGCCGCAAATCAATCCGTAACCATCAGGGCTTTTGCGCTGAAGCTCGTTTCAGCTGAGCGCGCAGAGAGGAGAGACAATGGTTAGTCTCAGACGGAGTGCTTTGTTCGTCAGCCTGGTAGCTATTGCAATCACCGTGGTCGCACACGCCACGCCGACTAGGGGAGACGATAGTGGTGGCCTCGATCCCGGACCGCTCCCCGCTCTCATCCAGAAGCCGGGAGAACAGGCTGTGGTCATTGCGGGTAGTCGCCCTGTCATTCTCGCGCCCCCGGAAGCGTATCACGGGTCGGGGCCGTATCGCGCGCTCTACTCGAGGAACGCGTTTGCCGCAATTAAAGCCTCTGTGTCGCTCCCATGTAACGCTGCCAAGGTGCGCCCACGGGAGGAGCTCGGTTACATCTACCTCGGTGGTTGGGGAGCAGGGACGTTCGGAAAAGCCGTCGACGCCGGCTTACAGAAGGGGCTGGTTGCAAACGGCAACCCGCTTCAGGACTACTACAACTTAATCATCAACTACGAAGGGCAGTGGCATACAGCATCTCCGGCACTCAAGATCTCCTGCGGTCAAACTGTTGCACTGACGTTTGAAGCCGACGCTGACGGAAAACTGCGCCTCTCGACGGGAGCCCTTAGAGCGATCAGCCAGGATCCTACGCCGAAAATAGTTCCGACACGCGAGCTCGTAGTTGTGGCGGTTAAGCCAGGGGAGGGCTGGCTACCAAGTGAGAACCGCCCGCGCAACGGCACGCTCGTAAAAAGAATGGTGACCATCGGACAGCCACTCTGCTGGTTTGCAAAAAACCCAAATGGCAAAGGAATGAAGGCTATTGTGTCGGGCTGGAATAGCGACGGTTCTTACTTTGGACATCATCCTGGCTCGAGCACGCCCTTGATCCACTGGAGCAGCACCGAAGTCGGGACTTACAACCCGGCGACACACTCGTGGGAGTGGTACGCCGCCACCTCCGACAACATTGTGCGGCACGATGCCTTTCCTGCCGGTGAGGTGCACTTCAGCCCTCCAACCGATTCCGAAGATGAATGGGCGATGATCGATCTCGCGGGTAACTCATCGCCGCCAGGTTGTAGGTCTTGACCGGAGCCACGATCGCGACGCTGGTCGAAGGCAGAGACGAATGAACCGATTTCTAGGCGCGATTAGAAACGCAAATTTGCTCCAGGCTCTTATCTCAGCCGCGGTGCTCTTGTTTGCGCTCTCGCCAAACGAGGCCCAATCGCTGAAGGGCGCGCAATCGGAAGCCGCGGCCCTAAAGTCGCTAGACTACACGGGCTACCTGCTTTACACGGAGCGTAAACTGACTCGTTCAGGGCCCGAGTATGACAGAGATAAACTCCGCCAAGCATTTTCGCGGTTGACTCGCTGGGACGTAGAGCACTTCAGTCTTAGCACAGCAATGCACGTGTATCTTCCGACGGATACCACTACGTTGGCACAGATTGACGCCTTCTTTCAGACATCAGGCGAATGGTTTGCCGACGTTCTGCCAGAGTCAATGGACAAAGAATCGATCATGGACTGGAGCGCGTGGGCAAGGCAGATTGTCGAGGAGGGAATCTGCACCTCTGACGAGTCGGCTGCGATTCCTTGTAAGGATATTCCGCCAGGAACTCGCTTGACAAACATCGCGTTTTCACCCGACATGGAGCCGTCCATGGCGATTAACACTGGCCCTGATTCTCAAACGTCCTTATTCAATACCCAGGTTTACGCCTCGGGAAGTCCGATCACCCGCGCGGTAACCGGGCGGCTGGATGCCACGTGGATGGGCAAGAACGTCTGGCTTTTTAGCAAGAAGGTTGGCGTGATGGATTCGGCGTCAGAACGCATGCCGTCTCCTATGTCATGGTTGACAGCGGGCAGTAACGCCGAATTACGCCAGCTTACAGACAACGTAGGTGGGCAGGTCGTGTTCCTTCCGGAGCTCCGTAATGTGTGGAGCAATGTTTCCGCTTTGACACCCCAGCAAGCGGTAACGTATCTTCAGGGGAAACTCGACAACTCGAGACAATCCGTTACTCTGTTTGGCTTGAGTGTCGACCAGGGATTGGCGCTGGTAGCGGGGCCTATTGGCATTTTGATTGCTTCGCTCTATCTGCTGTCCTTGTTGCACATGTTGCTCATCGCCTTCGACAGGTCCAGGCTAGCGGACGGCGCTGTGGAGTCGTATCCTTGGGTAGGTTTGTTCAGTGACTCATTTTCTGTCGCGGCGAGCGTCCTGGCTATCCTGATATTGCCTCCGCTAGCGGCCGGGATTCTTGTCCTTAGATACTCGACAGGTTTAGGAGCCGAGACGATTGTCGCAGTCGCCACAACAACGTTCTTAGTTCTCGTCTCATGGCTCACGAGTCGTGCGCTTCGGAACCTGAGGCTGCGATTTGCCAACGCAACGTTATCGGCTACTGAAGGCGAAGACGAATAGCTAGATCCCTGACGTCGTCGCACATGGAGCGGTCGCCCGGCCAGCCGAGTACAAACAGAGCGGTAGCGTGCTTGGTTCCTTTTGCGCTCACCCTGTCGAAAACAGCAGACTCCGTTCGACGCATCAGCAGAACGCTAGAAATTCACTAAAAGGAGAACCCATGAGGTTTGCGGTCCTGGTCAAGGCTAGCAAAGAGAGCGAGGCGGGCGGGCTGCCGTCGAGCGAGATGCTGGAGAAGATGGGCAAGTTCAACGAAGGGCTTGCCAAGGACGGAGTGATGCTTGCGGGCGAGGGGCTGCAGGCATCGTCCAAGGGCGTGCGGCTGCGCTTCGACGGCGGCCGCACGACGGTCATCGACGGCCCGTTTGCGGAAACGAAGGAGCTCGTCGCCGGCTTCTGGATCGTGCAGGGCAAGTCCAAGGAAGAGATCGTCGAGCGCTTCACCCACGCGCCGTTCGACGGCGGCGCTGTCATCGAGATTCGGCAGATCTTCGAGGCCGAGGATTTCGGTGAGAACCTCACCCCCGAAATCCGCGCCTCGGAGTCGCGCGTACGGGAGCAGCTCAAATGAGATTCATTTCAATTCTTACGTTCGATCCCGCGAAAACCAACCCGCACGACCTTCCCGGAATGATGGAGCGCATGGCAAAGCTCGACGAGAGCATGCGCAGAGAGGGGACGCTCGTCGACACGGGAGGGCGCGACAGCGACATGATCGAGTTCAAAGTCACTCGCATGAACGGCCGCACCGCCGTGACCGACGGGCCGTTCGCCGAAGCGAAGGAGGTCGTCGGCGGGTACGCCGTGCTCGAGGCCAAAGATCGCGATCACGCGCTCGCCCTCACGAACCGCTTCCTCGAAACGCTCGGCCACGATGCAACGTGCTACCTCCACGAGGTCTACCCGCCTCACGCGTGACCGACCGCGTCGACGAAGCGATTGCCGCAATCTGGCGCATCGAATCGCCGAAGCTGATCGCGCGCCTCTCGCGAATGACGCGCGACGTCGGCAAGGCCGAGGATCTCGCGCAGGATGCCTTCGTGGCGGCCCTCTCGCAGTGGCCGGACGAGGGCATTCCGCGCAATCCCGGCGCGTGGTTGATGACGATCGCGAAACGCCGCGCCGTCGACGCGATCCGGCGCCACGAGACGCTCGCGCGCAAGTCCCTGGAGCTCGCGCACTCGCTCTCGGTCGCAGAATCGAAGACCGACGTTGCCGCGGCGTACGATGAGATCGACGACGATCTGCTGCGCCTCATGTTCGTGGCGTGCCATCCGGTCGTGTCGAGGGAGGCGCACGTCGCGCTGACGCTCAAGCTGCTCGGCGGCCTCACCACCGCGGAGATCGCCCGCGCGTTTCTCACGGCGGAAGCGACGATCGCGCAGCGCATCGTGCGCGCGAAACGGACGCTTGCGGAGGCGCGCGTTCCGTTTGAGGTCCCGTCGGGATCGGAGCGCCGGCGGCGTCTCGCGTCGATCCTCGAGACCATCTACCTCATCTTCAACGAAGGCTACGCGGCCACGGTGGGCGACGACGTGCTGCGCCCCGAGCTCACCGAGGACGCGCTGCGCCTCGGACGCATGCTCGCCGCGCTGATGCCCGACGAGAGCGAGGTCCATGGCCTCGTGGCGCTCATGGAAATCCAGGCGTCGCGGATGCGAGCGCGCGTCGGTCCATCGGGTGAGCCGATCCTGCTGCTCGAACAGGATCGCAGCAAATGGAACCGCCTGCTGATCTACCGCGGCCTCGCCGCACTCGCGCGAGCGGAACGCCTTTGTCACCCTGAGCATGTCGAAGGGTCGTACGCATTGCAAGCCGCGATCGCAGCGTGCCACGCCCGCGCCGCGACCGCCGACGCAACCAATTGGCACCGCATCGCCGCGCTCTACGGAGCGCTTGCAAATACGGCGCCATCGCCCGTCGTGGAGCTGAATCGCGCCGTCGCGGTCGGTATGGCGTACGGCCCGCAGGCCGGCCTCAATATCGTCGACGAGCTGCGCGAAGAGCCCGCGCTCCGAGCGTACCATCTGCTCCCGAGCGTTCGCGCCGATCTGCTCGCCAAGCTCGGTCGCATAACCGAAGCGCGCGACGAGTTCGAACGCGCCGCCTCCCTCGCTCGCAACACTCGCGACAAAGCTCTTTTGCTCGCCCGCGCCGCCGGCGCGTCCTCCTAAGCGGAGTTCTGTAACCGTGCTAACCCGACTCTGCGTGGTCAAGGAAGGGCCGTATGATAAGTGCCGTTCGGCTCTCATCGGTCCATATTGCCCGCCCAACATACGGGTTCGTCAGCCACGCAAACGCCGCCTCGATCTCCTCTCGGGTGACGCCGTGTGTGCCGTTGATCGCCCTGAGGCGATCGTCAATCGTGCTCAGTGCGACATCTGCCGTGAGACGGGGTGCATCCGTCTTATCGGCAAGCGTGTGCGCCATCTTCTGCAGCTCCAGCCCAATCTCAACGAGCCACGACGCAACGACACGTAGGCGCTTTGCCGGACCGTGAGTTTGCTCCCATGCCAGATCGTCCAGCTTAGTGGCGGCGAACCCGGTCGCAAAGAGGTCGCGCATCTGGGAGCAATCCAGCCCCATAGCGACGGCGCGCACTAGGTCATCGGTACTCCACGCGGCGACGCCATGGGTTTTTAATTCGGAGACGAACGTCGTCTGATTAGTAAGGGAAGGCGCAACCAAGACGCAATACGCAGCTTGGTAGGCGTCACGATACTTAGCGGCTTCGACGGGATCGCCGGTGTGCGCCCCCTTGATGATGTTCGCGCCCTTGCACTCGATCATAACGCGATATTGCAGTTCGCCGAGCAATGCGTCAGCGTACCCATCTGGCGCCCCAACTCCGCCAATATGCGTTGCCGCGAACCCGAATAGCTCGAATGTGGCGCAAACCGCGCGTTCTAACGCCTCGGAATCGGAACCAGCGATGGTGTCCTGCAACGTTTTGAGAACGGCGGCGGCGGCCGTGGGCGGCTCCGAACTAACTCCAAGGGGCGGCAGGCCGGTATTATCAATAGAAGGCCAGTCGTCTATAGGGCGGTTCAAGCGGAACCGCCGGTCCGGTTCCTGGATGATAACGGGGTTTTTCCCAAGCTCGAGCGCCCGCTGAATGTAAAGGCGGAGGTCTTCGTAAATCTGGTTGCGGCTTTGGCAGCGCGGATCGAAGAGCCCGCGCTTTACCCCCTCGGCAAAGAGCTCGGTAGCCGACCACGGCTGGCCGTCGGCCAATATGGAGAGGGCAGCGTCTAGGTTGGGGCTGGGCGGACCCATGATCGGAGCTGATTGCACGGTTGCACTTCCTGGAAGATGCATTGTAACGTTTCTGAAAGCGGAACGCCCTAGTACAAAGTTATTAGAGCCTTTCTTCTGCCGAGCGCATACGATATCGGCTCCAAATGCCGAGCGACGCGCATCTCATGCCGAAAGTTCTGGCGCATTACCGGCTTGTCGGCCCCCTAATTGAAGCTTCATTCGGCGGCAGTCCGATCGTATTTGCCAATTATCCCGACGGCCTCAGCAAGCCGGCTTCATACCATGTCACGACCGTCCAGCTGAGCGTGGAGAAGCTACTGTGGCTGATACACTCTGAGTACGCGATCGAGTTCTTCACGTGGGCGCCGGAGCTGCTGGATGTCGCGGCACTGCGATTCGGCAGAATCGTGCTCGCCGCACCGCCTGGCGTAGACTTCGAGCGTGTTAAAATCGCGGCGCTGGCGATGCGCGCGGTGCTCTTTGACATGGCAAAGCTCGAAGCCGTTCCGCTGCTCGACGGTGGAACCGGAATGGCCTTGTGGATGCCCTTGGCCGACGCGCCCAAGGCCGACGAACTCCGCCCACGACTGCACCGACTATGCGACCGGGCCGTCGCGCTCCACCCCGACCTCGTCTCGACCGCGTACAACACACACCATGATGGCCGCGTCCACCTACACATACAGAGCAACGCCGCCGATCGCTATAGCGCCGTTCCGCACAGCCTGCGTGGGCCGAAGCTAACCGTCTGTACGCCGATTCACTGGGAAGAGCTTGGATCTTCGGCAAGCGCCGACAGATTCCGATTTGATGACATCCCAGGGCGGCTGGCGAGCGTCGGCGATGCCTTCGCCAGCGAGGTAAAGGTTATCGCGGGCCAGCGATTTTGCACGAGCTGAGGTGACGACGGCGAGGGCAGCACTTCATTTGTCGTAGAAAGCCAAGAAAGATGCGCTTAGCGAAGGCCCTTCCTAGCGATCTCGGCCTGACATAGCGCGGATGGGCAATCTCATCAAGCGAACCTCAAGCGCGCGTCGCGCGACAGCACTCCACGTTCTCAAAGATGAGCCTGCGTCGAAGATCGCTCCCCACCGTATGAGCGAGAGACGCTTTCGCGACATTAGGAAAGGGCGGATAAGGAACGTGTGAAGTGACACCCCGGTTTCTGGACAGATTAGGCGCTTATTTCGGCTTGCCGGCGGCGCCATTCGACCGGCGGTAGATAGTCAAGGCGCGAGTGCGGTCGCGTCTCGTTGTAATG
>Ga0073928_10005962_pt1 | contig 16705 bp, 14 predicted proteins | sample PaiPotPPA55metaG_FD_76969 | JGI IMG/M metagenome (GOLD analysis project Ga0073928, IMG submission 76969) | Iron sulfur acid spring bacterial and archeal communities from Banff, Canada, to study Microbial Dark Matter (Phase II) - Paint Pots PPA... ... | reverse complement strand
TCGACGAGCGGCTGGAGAAGGCGCTGAGCGCGCGCACCGGCAGCGAGCTGGCGCTGCTGGTGACCGACCTGCCCGCGCTTGCAACGGTCCCGGGGGCGGGGCTCGCGGTGCCCGCCAAGGCGAAGGAGCTGGTGGAGCTCGAGGTCAGCAGCGGCAGTATGGCGCGCGAGGGGCATTGGGTGGTGCCGCGGGCCATGAACGTGCGGGTGGGCAGCGGCAGCGTGAAGCTCGACCTCACCGAGGCCGTGGTCAGCGGGCCGGTGCTGGAGATCCAGGCCACGGTCAGGAGCGGCAGTCTGACGATCATCACGAAGCCGGGCATCGAGGTCGTCGTCGACGAGGTGTCCTTGTCGAGCGGCTCCGCGAAGGTGCGTCAGCCGAAGGGAGTCGCGCCCACGCCGACCGTGCTGCGGGTCGAGGTCTCCGGTTCCGTGCGCTCCGGCAGCATCACCGCGCGGCCGCCGCGGCGCAGCTTCATGGACTGGCTGCTTCGCAAGCAGATCCGCTTCGAGCACTGACGGCCCACGACTGCCCGCGGCCAGAAACTCGTTAGTCGGCTGTGTGAGAGTGCTGTGGTGGCCTGATTCTGCGGCCTAGCGGGAAAATGCGTACCGGAGTGAGGCGTTCCACCAGGCCCCACAGTCCGCGCGGCAGCCAGATCGCGGCGGGGACGCAGGCTGCGCCGAGCACGATCAGGTACCAGGCGCCGTCCGATGAGAAGTACTGCTGCACGATCGTGAACAGTGCGGCGCCGATGATCGGCCCTTCGAGCGTGCCGATGCCGCCGAGCAACACCATGAAGATCATGTATGCGCTCCACTGCACGCTGTACGCAGAGTCGGGGGCGACGTTGAGCTGGCTGACGATCACGAGGCCGCCGGCCGCGCCGCATCCGGCCGCGGCGACGAGGTAGACGGTGCGCTTGGCCTGTCCCACATTTACGCCGCTGCTGCCAGCTGCGGTCTCGTCGTCTCGGATGGCGGTGAGTGCGAGGCCGAGTCGGCCGCGCAGCAACAGGAAGCAGCCGAGCGCGCAGCATCCCGCCACGGCGAGCGCAGTCCAGTAGGTCAACGCATCGCGCATTACCGGATCGATGCCGGAGAGCGTGGTGAGTGGACTGCCGCTGCCGCCACCGAGGCCGGAGTCCTGGATGGTCAGCAGGTGGTAGACCTCTGCGATCGCCCATGTGCCCACGGCGAAGTAGTCGGCGCGTAGCCGGAAGACGGCGAAGGAGGTCGGCAGTGCGATTACTGCGCAGGCGAGTCCGGCGAGCCAGACACCGATGTAGGGCTGTACGCCCCAGTTGGAGAACTGGAGGACGGCGTAGGCGCCGAGTCCGACGTACGCCTGCTGTCCCACCGAGACCAGACCGGCGTATCCGGCCAGGAGGTTCCACATTAGGGCCATCGCGGCCAGGTAGAAGAACACGACCATGGTCTGAGTCACACCGGTGACCAGCAAGTACGGCATGTATGCGAGCACTGCGAACAGGAGAACGCCGCCGACGGCCGTGTACCTGGCCGGTCGGCCGCCGCGGTCGACGGTCGGTGTGTCGGCGTCGGCGGCCTGCTCACCGGTCCGGCCACTGGTGCTTCTGATCAGGCTCATGCGATGCTCCGTCGCGGCAGCAGTCCCTCGGGACGCACGATCAGCACGAGTAGGAAGAGCAGGTGCCCGGCCAGAAGCGTGTACGCCGGATTCGCCTGTCCGGCCACGTTCTGCGCGACGCCGAGTGCGATTCCGCCGAGTAGCGTTCCCCACAGCGAGCCGAGGCCGCCGATGACCACGGCCTCGAAGCCGAAGAGCAGCTCGCTCGGCCCTGAGCTCGGCGAGACTGAACTGCGCGCGGCGAAGAGTAGTCCGGCCAGGGCGAGTGTGCCGAACGCGAGGGCCGTGGCGATACCGTAGAGGTGTCGCGGATCGCCGCCGACGAGGCTGGCCGCCTCGGGGTCGTCCGAGGCCGCGCGCAGCATCCGTCCCGTTCTGCCTCTGCTGAGGTAGAGCTCGAGTCCGCCGAGAACGAGCACGGCCAGGCCGAGGATCAGCAGCTCGAGGTAGGAAAGGGAGATCTGGCCGCTGAGCCGCAGCGAGGCAGTGCCGATCCGGCCCGGTGCGAGGGCTCTGCTGTCGGCCGTGTAGCCCTGCAGCAGTGAGTTCTGGATCAGCACCGAGAGGCCGAACGTGGCCAGCAGCGGCGGGAGCGGGCCTCCGGTCATGGCGCGGTTGATCAGCCCGCGCTGCACGAGGTAGCCGAAGACCGCGAAGACCGGCACGGTCACGACCGCCGCCCACAGGAGGCTGACGCCGGTCGCCGAGATCAGGCTGTAGGCGAGGAATGCGGCGAGCACGGCGAAGTCGCCGTGTGCGAGGTTCACCACCCGCATGACTCCGAACATCAGCGAAAGGCCGCAGGCGAACAGCGCGTACAGGCCGCCGGCGAGTACGCCTTGGAGGATCGCGTCGATCCAGATCACGTGGCCTCCCTCGACACCCCGAAGTACGCGGCCTCGATTTGCTCCGCAGTGAGCTGTGAGGGCGGCCCGCTGAGCTCGATGCTTCCCTCCAGCAGGCAGTGCACGTGATCTGCGTGTCGCAGCGCGAGGCTGACGTCCTGCTCGACCAGCAGCACCGCAGTGCCCTGCGTCACGATGCCGGGCAGCGTCCGGTACACCGCTGCGATGACGGTCGGTGCGAGGCCCAGCGAGAGCTCGTCGAGAAGCAGCACTCTGGGATTGCCGAGCAGCGCCCGGGCCAGCGCGACGGCCTGCTGCTCGCCGCCCGAGAGCGCGGCGGCGCGTTGCCCGGCGCGTTCGGGCAGCCAGGGGAAGAGCTCGCTCACGGCGGCGAGATCCCAGGGTCCCGGGCGGCGCCGGTACTGGCCGGTGAGCAGGTTCTCCCGGACGGTGAGCGAGGGGAACAGTCGACGTCCCTCCGGCACCAGTGCGATTCCGCGACGCAGTCGGCGGTGTGCGGGCAGATTGATGACGTTCTCGCTGTTCAGCAGAACCCTGCCATGCTCGGCGGGCAACAGACCGGCGATCGTCTCCAGCAGGGTGCTCTTGCCGGCGCCGTTGGCGCCGATGACTGCCACGACCTGGCCCGCGTCGACGGAGAGCGTCAGGCCACTGAGCGCGAGCAGCTGTCCGTGCCGCACGGACAGGTCCTCGACCTCGAGCAGGGCGCTCATTCCGGGTCACCGGCTTCCACGTCCACCCCGAAGTACACCTCGCGCACGGCCGGATCGGCCAGCACCGCGCGCGGCTCGCCGTCGGCGAGGATCCTGCCCTGGGCCAGGCAGATCAGCCGGTCGACGCTCTGGGTGAGAGCGTGCACGACGTGCTCGATCCACACCACCGTCACCCCGTCGTCCCGCAGGCTTCTGATGATGCCGACGAGTTCGGCGACCTCCGGTTCGGTCAGGCCGCCGGCCACCTCGTCGAGCAGCAGCAGTTTCGGGCCGCCGGCCAGGGCGCGGGCGAGTTCGAGCCGTTTGCGCGACAGCAGCCCGAGCCGGCCGGCCGGTTCGTCCGCGTGTCCGGCCAGGCCGGTGCGGTCCAGGGCCGTGTACGCGGCGCGGTCCGCGGCCCGGCCGCGCAGTCCGGTCGCCCAGGTCGCGGAGACCAGCGCGTTCTCGAACACTGTCATCCGGCCGAAAGGGCGCGGCACCTGGTAGGTGCGGCCGATGCCGAGCCGGGCCCGCGCGGCCGGAGAGAGCCCGTCCACCGGGCGCCCGTCCAGGCTGATCTGCCCGGTCTGCTGCCGTAACTGGCCGCCGATCAGCGCGAACAGTGTGGTCTTGCCCGCGCCGTTCGGCCCGACCACGCCGAGCGCGGCGCCCTTGGGCACCCGCAGGCTCAGCTCCTCGGCCACTATCACCCGGCCGAACCGGCGGCCGATCCCCTCGAGGCTGAGCAGCGGCTGCGCCTCGTCTTCGGACTCGGTCACGGGTTCGTCAGGGCGAGGGTGCCGTTCACCGGCACGTCCGGGTTGAGGGAGTTGTCGACGATGTACAGGTCCCAGGGGAAGCTGGTGCCGGGTTTCCACTGCCCGCCGCACAGCTTCTGCAGCGCGACGCCGGGTTCGGGTCCGGCGGTGAAGTCCAGCGGCCCGCTGATCCCGGTGATCTTCATGGTCTTGAGCTGCTGCGCGATCTCGGCCTTGTCCGTCGGGTCGGAGGCGGCCTTGAGCGCGGCGACGGCTATCTCGAAGAGCGAGTAGCAGGAGCCGAGGGCCTGCGACCACTGGTTCCCGGTGCTCGCCGAGTAGGCCTTGGCCAGGTTCGCCGCGGTCACCCCGTCGAGGGTGGAGGTGTACGGGTTCTGCGGGCTCCACCACACGTCGGTCGCGATGTTGTTGCTCAGGGTGCCGAGCGCGACCGCCTCGGCCGGGAAGAGCATCACCTTGGCGACGGTGGCGAGCTTGGGCGTGTAGCCCTGCTGCGCGGCCTGCTTCCAGAAGGTCTGGAAGTCCGGCGGGATCGGCGTGCAGGTGAACAGTTCCGCGGCGGAGCCCTTGAAGGTGGCGATCTCCGGGCTGAAGTCCGTCAGTCCGTCCTGGTACGCGCCCGAGTCGACGGCCGTGTACCCGTCCTTGGTCATGTAGCCGGGGAAGCTCTGCCGGAAGGCGTTGGCGTCGGTGTCGTTGGGCCAGAGGCAGTCCACCTTGCCGCTGTTGATGCCCATCTTGTGCCACATGGACTTGAAGCAGTCATACAACTGGTCCACTCCGACGAAGAAGCAGGTAGACCATTGGAAGGACTCGCCCTGAGTTTTGCCGCGGCCGAAGAACCAGGCCTCCCAGGGGACGATGGTGGTCACGTTCGGCACGCCGTTGGCCTCGCACACGCTGGAGACCGGGTTGGCGGTGTCCGGGGTGGCCGCGGCGACCACGATGTCCACCTGGTCCTGGGTGATCAGCTTGGTGGTGACGGCGCTGGCCTGCGTGGTGGTGGACTGGCTGTCCTCCACCACGATCTCCACCTTGTAGGTTTTGCCGCCCTTGCTGAAGCCCTTGGCCAGTACCGGCGCGAGGCGGTTGAGAACGAACGGGTCGGACTGCGCGAAGGAGGAGAGGGAGCCGGTCTGCGGGCTCACGTAGCCGATCTTGAGCGTGGAACTCGTACTGCCCCCTCCGCTGCCCTTGAGGCCGGAGGAGCATGCGGCAGCGCTCGCGGCGGAGAGCGTGAGCGCGCCTAAACCGGCGCCGCGGACGACCTGACGCCGGGTGGGACCGTTTACACCAGACAACTTCGTCTCCTGAACGCGTTAGGGAACGGAGGTACGGGACGAGCGTGGTTCGGTGGGTGAACAAACGTCTTGCAGGCGAACGTAGGGCGGCGATGACGGTCCGTCAACCGGTCATCTTGATCAGAACCGTGATCGCCGTCTCGGTGATCGCGGTTATCTGATCCGGGAGTTGCCTTTCCGAGGGAAACCGGTGGTCGGCGAAAGGAGTCTTGCGGGCCGACGCCGGGTCGTGCTATCAAGGCTCAACTTTGCACGAACCCTGATGCAATGATCCGAATTGAGGAGCGCCGTCGGCAGGGAGGGGGAGCGGTGCCGAAATTCCGTGCGTCGCGTCGCGAGCGGTCCGGGGAACCGCACGCCTGGATCTCGCATGCGCTGGTCGCCGAGCCCGACCTCGGCGACGAGCCGCTGCGCCGGGCCCGCAGCCACACGGCGATGGGCAGCTGGGAGCACGCCCGTGACCTGCTCGCGGCCACCGGCAAGGACTGGCCGCTGCGCGAGCACCGGATCTCCGTGCTCGCGGACCAGGCCCTCGGCCTGCGCTGGCCCACCGCCTGGCTGCTCGCCGAGCCGGACAGCGTCGACGCGCGGGTGCTGGACAGCCGGCTGCGCGTGCGCGAACTACGGGCCCTGCTTCGGGCGCACGACCCGGCGGCGACGGACGAGGCGGCCGGGGAGCTCGTCGAGCGTCTCGAGACCCTGGCCGAGCACGCGCCGGCCGATCCGGGACCGTGGACCAGCCTGCTGATGCTCGCCCCCGTGCTCGGCGAGGGCGCGGCCGGGCTGGTGCGCTGGGGGGATCTGAGCTTCGAGAGCGGGCCGCTGAGCTTCGACTGGTTCCGGCAGGCGGTCGAGCGCGAGCCGGAGAGCTGGGCCGCGCACCACGCGATGCTCGAAGGCCAGGTCGCCCGGCTGCGGGTGGCCGCGCCCGCGGACTGCCTGGCACTGCTGGACTACGCGGCGGCGGCCGCCGCGAACGCGCCGCCGGACTCGCCGCTCGCGGTCCTCGGGGTGCACGCGATCGCGGCACTCGACCGCGGCGGAGGAGGAGCGGGGGGTGGCGGACGGGGAACGGGCCGGACTGGTGGGCCGGGGTCGGAACGGGGAGCAACGCTCGACCGGTCGTTGACCGGACGGGAGCGAGCGTGGCTCGGGGAGCAGGTCGAACGGGGTCTGGACGCAGCGTACGACGGGTGGTTGCACGGCGGCGTCCGCAGACATCCGCAGGCAGCCCACGATCTCGCCGCGCTCGCCCTCGGCCTGTACCGGGAGCACCGGGACGCGCAGGCGGACGAGGCGGCGCTCGAACTCGCCCGGACATTGAAAATGTGCTGATAAAGCGCCAGCTCATAAAGCAATGCACTGAACAAGTAAAGAAAAACATTGAAATCGCTTCGGAGAACTGGAGTACGGGATCACCCATGCCCACCACACCCATCCGCATCGACACCGGCAAGGCCGCCGCCCTCGAGGCAGCCGAGGCGCAAGACACCGAGCAGCTGCACCGGCTCGGCTACCCGCAGCTGCTCCAACGCGGGTTGACCGGCTTCCGCAACGCCGGCGTCGCGTTCTCCATCATCTGCGTCACCGGCACGATGTCGCTGACCTACGGGCTGATCGGCATGACGTACGGCGGTCCGGCGGTGGTCTTCTGGGGCTGGCTAGGCGTCGGGCTGCTGGTGCTCGCGCTCGGCGCCGCCATGGGGGAGATCTGCTCCGCGTACCCGACCTCCGGCGGCCTTTACTACTGGTCGGCCCGCCTCGCCAAGCGCAACAATGCCGCGTGGGCCTGGTACACCGGCTGGTTCAACGTCGTCGGCCTCGTCGCGGGTACCGCCGGGTCGGCGTACGGGTTCACCTTCTTCTTCTGTGCCTTCGGTGACCTGCAGTGGGGTTGGCAGGTCACCTCGACCCTCGAGGGCATCGTATATGTCATCGTCCTGCTGGTCATGGCCGTGCTCGGCTCATTCGGCGGGAGGATCATCGGGTTCTTCGGAGCGTTGAGCATCTGGTGGAACGGCATCCTCGGCCTTGTCATCATCGTCGCGCTCTTCGCTGTCCCGGCTCATCACCAGAGCATGACGTTCGTGTTCGCGACATTCGTGAACCGCTCCACCTTCCGCTGGGGCTGGTACACCGCGCTCCTGGGGCTGCTGGTCGGCGCGGTGACGTTTGTCGGGTACGACGCGTGCGCCCATCTGTCCGAGGAGACGAGGCAGCCGGGCGTGGCGGCCGCGCGCGCGATGGTTCGGGCGATCGTGGCCGCGATCGTCGTCGGTGCGATCCTCGTCGTCGCGCTCTCGTCGGCGATCAAGAACTACGGTTCTGAGGCTGCCGGCACCAGGACGCACAGTCCGGTCGGCGACATCCTGGTGGACGCGCTCGGCCTGACCTTCGGCAAGATGCTCATCCTCGGCCTCGCGATCGCGCTGTTCGTGTGCGTCAACGGCTGTCTGGCCTCGAACTCGCGGATGATCTACGCATTCGCCCGCGACTTCGCCCGCACCGACGACGGCCGCGCGCACCGGCTGTCCACGCTGATGAGCAGCGTCGACCTGGGCAGCCGTACCCCGCGCGCGGCGGTCTGGTTCTCCTGTCTCGGCGCCCTGCTGATCGGCGCGCTGCAACTGTGGAGCACGGTCGCGTTCGCCACTGCGATCACCGTGAACGTCATCGGGCTCTACACCGCCTACGCGATCCCCGTGTTCCTGCGCCTGCGCCTCGGCGACGAGTTCGAGCCCGGCGCCTGGCACCTCGGGCGCCGGTCGAAGCCGATCGGCTGGATCGCGGTGATCTGGGTGGCTGCGGCTGACGTCCTGTTCTGCCTACCGGTGGTGCAGCCTGTGCTCACCTGGGGCAACTTCCCCTATACGCTGCCCGCGTTCCTGCTCGTCATCGGCTGCGCCGCGCTCTGGTGGCGGATCTCGGCGCGCCGCTGGTTCATCGGTCCGCGTTCGATGGGGACTCCTGAACAGTTGGCTGCTCTGGAAGGGGGACTGATCGGCGCTCGGCGTTAGCCGGCCGCCACATCTTCGTGAACCGCGGGGCCGCCTCGGGGAGCGCGAGCACGCCGGTCGGCTCGAAGCCGAAGTGCTGGTAGAGCGGCACGTTGGTGAGCTTGCTCGACTCGAGGTACGCCGCCAGGCCCTGCTCGTCTATGCGTTCGAGCCGGGGGCGCAGCAGCGCCGCGCCGACGCCCCTGCCCTGATACTCCGGCTCGGTGCCGATGACGTACAGGTACCAGTGCGGCTCGTCGCGCGGATGCTCCTTGAACATGACGTTCTCGGTGTTGAGCGCCCGCAGGGACGTGCCCCGGAAGCTGGCGACGTACCCGGGAAACGCTGCGACTTGGACTGCGAGCGGGGGCCGCCACCGGTTGGGCGGCTTCCAGATGCTCGACCCGACGATGCGCCCGTCGACGAGCGCCACCTCGGTGCCGCCGAGATGCAGCGCCTCCTTGTCCAGGAGCGTGGTGAAGTAACGCTCCAGCCGCTTCAGTCGGGTCGCCGCGTGGGGAAGGTGGTATTCGAATCCGGGATCGTCCGCGAAAGCGCGGGCGAGCATTTGCGCGGCCTGGGTGACGTCGGCGCGCCGAGCAGGTCTGATCTTGATGTCAAGGCTCTCCATGGGCGGAGAGTGTAAGGGTTCGAGTGGGCTGGTAGAATAAAAGCCTGGATATGCTCGACGGGCTGGTGTGAAGGAGCCGATGTGATCCGCTGGCTGTGGGCGTTCGTGGACTGCCCGATCGACAAGTTCGATCAGAGCGCCGAATTCTGGTGCGCGGTGACGGAAAGCACGCTGTCGCCCAGACGCGGTCCGGTCGGGGAGTTCGCCACCTTCCTTCCGAAGACCGGCGACCCGTGCCTCAAAATCCAGGGAGTGCACGAAGGCACAGGTGGGGCGCATATCGATATCGACGTGGACGACGTCGACGCCGTCACCCACGCGGCCGTCGAGGAGCACGGCGCGAGCATCGTGATGAGGGAAGGAACCGGCTTGTCGGTGATGCGTTCGCCCGGCGGCCAACTGTTCTGTATCACGCGCTGGGCGGGGGAGAGCCGGCGCCCGCCGGTCATCGAGTACGAGGATGGGTTGACGAGTCGCGTCGACCAGTTGTGCATCGACATCAACCCGGAACTGTTCGAGCGCGAATGCGCATTCTGGTCGGGGTTCACCGGTTGGTCGCTTCGGCAGAGCGTCGACCAGCCGGAATTCACCCGTCTGCTTGTGACACAAGACATGCCGCTGCACATCCTGCTGCAGCGCCGCGATTCGTCCGGCCCGCCTGACGCGCACATCGACATCGCCTGCCCGGATGTGGAGGGGATCCGTGCGAAGCATGAGAGCCTCGGCGCGCGAAAGGTGGCCGACGGCAAGGGCTGGACGGTGATGCACGACCCGGCCGGCGGCGTGTACTGCCTGACCGGCCGGGACGCGCGCACCGGACGCTGAGCCGCGTTCGGCCGCGGGCCGCGTGGCGCGTGCCGCGCTAGGCAGCAGCGCCGGCGCGGACCGCGTGCGGCAACTTCCAGCCCACGGCGAGGCGGGAGGGACGCAGGTTCTCCCCGCCTCCGTAGAATTCGCAGAACTTCATGATCAGCGGGTCCCAGGCATCGGGGTCGATGTAGTGGGTGCCCGGGATGATCAGCGCTTCCTCCACGTGCGAGCGCAGCACGTCGACCTCGAATGCGGTGACGTGCGTATCCTCGCGGTCGATGGGGTGCGCCGCGTTCAGCCGGCATTCGAGCTGGATCGGGCACTCGGCAACCCGGCTCGGCCGGACCAGTTCGGAATCCTGCTCGGTGAGCCCGGCCACGCCGAACTTGTCCGGCTCGTACCGGTACCCCTGCTCCAGCCGGTACGCCGCGATCTCGGCCTTCCCGGTCTTCAGCGCGAGCCGGTCGACGATGTCGGCCTGCGTCGAGGCGACGAGGTTGAGGACGACCTCGCCTTCACGCTTGAGATTCGCATAGGTCTGGCTGCTGTTGCCCAAGCCGAGCATCGCAGTCTGGCCGAGCCACCAGGCGGAGGACATCGGCGCGAGGTTAGTCGTTCCGTCAGGGTTGCGGGTGCTGAGCAGCACCACGGGCGTGCCGAAGTACAGCACTTTAAGTCCGGGTTCAACATGCATGGCTCTACTATGCAGGGCTCCGACCAGGTCTTCTGGCGGGTTTCGGACACCTCGCTGCGCGCGCCGCCGTCCTCAGGACACGTAGGTCCACGTGACGTCGATCGTGCCGCTCCACTTGTTCAAGGGAGCGAGTTCCCGGAAGAGCGTGGGGCTCAGCGCGATGTCGTTTCCGGAGCAACCTCCGCACTTGCCCACGATCGTCGCGGTGAAGCTCGTGCCCTGCGAGTTGGACACCACCACGTGCTTTCCACACTCGGCGTTCCCGTCGAGCAGCGGGCCGGGCAGCGCCACCAGAGGCGCGGTCCAGGACCTGGTGAGGCCCAGCGGGTTCTTCCCGGAACACGTGCCGAACCGGATCACGTCGCCCAGAGCGTAGAGCACGACCCGTGCGTCGTCCGTCGCCGTCCCCACGTGTATGTCAGCCTTGATGTCAGGGCTGGTTGACTCGTGGCCGGTCGTGGCCGCAGCGGCGGCTCCGTCGGCGCAGGTCAGCAGCAGTGCCGTCGCGGCGGTTGCGGCGGCGAGGGTGGTCAGAATGCGGGTGGCGGTGCGAGCGGCCGTCGTGGTCATGGCCTCCATCCAAACCCGCCGCTGCGTCCGCCGCGCGAATGACTGCGCCGATCGGGTGAGCCGAAGGCGGGGGTTTGGTTGGGGGCCAGAACTTTCTTTTGCCGAGTAGGTGCCATTCTGCCTCTGGCGGACCCCTCAAGCTTCTGTTACGTTACGCAGCGCTCACCTAGTTTGTTCGGCCGGGCAACCAATCGCCCGGGGTCCTGTTCCACCGCACGCCCCCATCCCTCGTTCAAAGGAGAACGAACGATGCCAGCGGTGCGCCCACGGCTCCGCAACAAAGCACGACCGTTCCTGTCCGCCGCCGCCGTCCTCGCGCTGACCGCGGGCGCGCTGGCGGCAGGTTCCGCCACACCGGCCCTGGCCGCCTCGGCTTCCGGCGGTCCCGGTACCACCCCCTACTGGAACGAGAGCGGCGGGGTGCAGGGTTTCGCCGACTCGACGAGTTCCTCATCCAAGGTCGCTTACACGATCGGCAACGGCGAGCTGGAGAACGCCTTCTACCCCGAGGACGACGAGCCGGACACTTACGGCCTGCAGTACTACGTCACCAACGGGTCCAGCTTCACCGACTCAGAGGTCTCCAACACGACGCACTCGGTCACACTCGCCGATGCGACCTCGCTCACCTGGCAGCAGACGAACACGGCGACGAACGGCGACTTCAAGATCGTCAAGACCTATATCGCCGACCCGAGCTCCAGTGTGATCCTGATCCAGACCACGTTCACCAACGAGACGTCCAGCCCGCTCTACCTGTACGCCGACTACCAGCCGTACCTGGCCAACCAGGGCGACGGCAATACCGGCGGCACCGACTCCACGAGCGGCGACCTCGAGGCCGTCAACGGATCCGTGGCCAGCGCGCTGTCCGCCAGCACCGGCTTCAGCGAGTCCAGCACCGGCTACGTCGGCACGAGCAGCTCCGGCGTCACTGAGCTGACCTCGGGCTATGGCCTGTCAACCACGTACTCGGGCGTCTCTAGCAGCGGGCACCTGGACCAGACCGCCGAGATCCCGGTGGCCACGTCGGGATCGACCACGTTCACCCTCGCGCTCGCCTTCGACACCGCCGAATCCTCCGCGATCACCGACGCGTCGACGGCCCTGAGCACCGGCTTCAGCTCGCTCGAAAGCAGCTTCGAATCCGGCTGGCACACCTGGCTCGCCGGCTTGAGCGCCCCGCCGGCCTCGGTGGAGCCGACCTCCGCCGGAGGCACCGGCAGCGCCGCGCTGCTCAACCAGTACTACATCTCGCTGATGGAGCTCAAAGCCGACGAGGACAAGACATACGTCGGTGGCTTCGTCGCTTCGCCCACAGATCCATGGGGTGATGCGAGCAGCGCCGCAAGCTCCGGCAACCACGGCTACCACCTGGTGTGGACGCGCGACGAGTACCAGATGGCCTCCGCGCTGCTGGCGGCCGGAGACTCCACCGACGCCGCCGCGGCACTCGCCTACATCCTCAAATACGAGGTCGAATCCAGCGGCGAGGTCAAGCAGAACACCTGGCTCAACGGCAACCAGGAGTGGAGCGGCCAGCAGATGGACGAGGCGGCGGACCCGCTGATCCTCGCCTACCAGCTCGGCGACTCCAGCTCCACCGACTGGACCACGCTCAAGACCGAGGCGAACTACCTCGTCAGCAACGGCCCGTACACCGGCCAGGAGCGTTGGGAGGAGAACGGCGGATATTCGCCCTCGACGATCGCCGCCGAGATCGCCGGACTCGTATGCGCCTATTCGCTGGCCACCACCCAGGGCGACACGACCGACGCCGCGACGTATCTGAGCACGGCCAAGACCTGGGCCACCGATGTGGACGGCTGGACGTACACCACCAGCGGTTCCGTCGCGAGCGGCTCGTACTTCATCCGCATCGCGCCCAACGGCACGCCGAACGCCTCGGACACCATCTCGATCTCGAACGGCGGCGGCAGCTACGACCAGCGCGCGATCGTCGACGCCGGGTTCCTCGAGCTGGTCCGCCTGGGCATCAAGTCCGCCTCGGCGACCGACATCACCAACTCGCTGACAGCGGTCGACGACACCATCGCCGTCACGACCCCGCAGGGCGTGATGTACCACCGGTACAACCACGACGGCTACGGCGAGACGTCGACCGGCGCCGACTACACCGGATCCGGCGTAGGTAACCTCTGGCCGGTGTTCAACGGCGAGCGCGGCGAGTACGACCTCGCCGACGGCAATACCAGCGGCGCCGAGACGCAGCTCGGCATCATGGAGGCGTCCGCGTCGGCCGACGGCCAGATCTCCGAGCAGGTGTGGGGCAGTTCCACCGCCGCCACCGCGTCGGGCACCGGCTGGACGCTGGGCCAACCGGACAACTCGGCCACCCCGCTGATGTGGTCGATGGCGCAATACGTCCGGCTGGCCGCCGACATCTCCAACGGCACTAACCTCGACACTCCGACCATCGTCTGCCAGACCTTCTCCACCTGCTCGACTACGACACCCAAGGCACCGACCGGCCTGACCGTCACCGGCACCACGTCCACCACCGCATCGCTGTCCTGGACCGCGTCCAGCGGAGCGACCGGCTACAAGGTGCTGCGCGGCGGCACCCAGGTGGGCACGACGACCGGCACGACGTACACCGACACCGGCCTGACCGCCTCGACTTCGTACACGTACACAGTGGAGGCGTACAACTCGGCCGGAACCTCGGCCGCGAGCTCCTCAGCCACCGCGACGACGGCCGCGGCCGGAACTGCCCCGAACGCGCCGACCGGCTTGACCGTCGGTACGGTCACGACGACCACTGTGCCGCTGAGCTGGACTGCGGCGACCACGAGTGGAAGTTACGCAGTCGCGGGCTACTACGTGCTGCGCGGCGGAACCGTGGTCGGCACGACGACCGGCACGTCATACACGGACACCGGGCTCACTCCCGGAACCACGTACACGTACACGGTTGAGGCGTACGACTCGAACGGAGACGTCTCGGCAGCCTCGTCGAGTGTCTCCGCAACGACGACGACTGCTTATACCGAGACGTTCAACGTCACGGTACCCGTGAACACGGCGGCGTCCGGGGACACGGTCTATCTCGACGGCGACTTCTCCGTGCTGGGCGCGAGCGCCTCGGACTGGTCGGCGACCGGGATCGCCATGACAAAGGTCGATGACACGCACTACACCGCAACAGTCACCTCGGCCACCGACACAACCCTCGATTACAAGTACGATCTCGGCGGTTCGTGGAGCAACGTCGAGGAGACAGGGTCCTGCGGCAATGTCGCGAACCGCACGGTCAGCGTCGCCAACGGCACGGAAACGGACACGGTGCTCAACTGGGCCGGCCCGAACACGTGCGGAACCGCGCAAGCGGTCATCGATGTGACGGTGCCGTCCACGACTCCGAGCGGCGACGAGGTCTACATCTCGGGCGACTTCTCCGCACTCGGCATCGGGATGTCCTCGTCGAACGATTGGAGCGCGAGCCTGTATCCGATGACGAAGATCGGCACGAACGAGTGGCAGACCATCGTCCCCTCGGTCGCGGGAGACACCTTGGCGTACAAGTTCGATCTCAACGGGACCTGGACGAACGTCGAGGAAGGAAGCTCGTGTAGCTACGTCAGCAACAGGAGCTTCTACTTCAACGGCGCCGACAGTACCTACACAGCTGCCGACACGGTCGTCGACTGGGCCGGCCTCAACGGCTGCTAGCCCAAGTCGAACGCGAGCCGTCCTGGCCGGGCGCACGCCTGCCGCCCGGCCAGGACTCCGCGCTGTCATCTGCTCCACGAACTCCTCCACCGTGAAATCCGCTGCGCACATCATCCACGCTCTGATAGTCGTTTCCCATGAACTTCCAACTCGAAGGGCCTGTGCTCGAGGGCGAGCTCGTGCGCCTCGAACCACTGGAACACCGGCACGCCGCGGATCTCGCCGTCGCCGCCGAGCAAGATCGTGACTCCTATGCCTTCACCTGGGTGCCTTCGGCCACCGAGGTCGACGACTACATCGCTCAGCAGCACGCGCGCGCCGCAGCCGGACGGCTCGCCCCGTACGCCCAGATCCAGCTCTCGACCGGCCGAGCCGTCGGCGCGACGTCGTATTGGGACCCGCGCGTCCTCGACAGCGGGCGATTCTTCGCCATTGAGATCGGATTCACCTGGCTCGCCGGGTCTGCACAGGGCACCGGCATCAACACCGAGGCGAAGTACCTGCTCATGCGACACGCATTCGAGGTATTCGACGTCTCCCGCGTCGACCTGAAGACGGATGCGCGCAACGCCAGGTCGCGCGCGGCCATCGCCGGCGTCGGTGCCCGGTTCGAGGGCGTGCTGCGGAACTGGAACCGTTCCTGGGCGCCCGGCGAGCAGGACAAGCTGCGCGACGCCGCCATCTTCTCCATCACCGACGCCGAGTGGCCCGAGTGCCGGCAAATGCTGGAGCGCAAGCTCGAGGCACGCCGTAAGGTTCTAGCTGAGGGATTGAAGAGCTGAGAGCGATCGGAGATAGCGATGGAGTTGAGGCACCTGCGCTACTTCGTCGCCGTCGCCGAGACACTCAACTTCACGCAGGCCGCGGCCGACTGCGGCGTCGCACAGTCCGCCCTCAGCCAGCAGATCGCGAGGCTGGAGCGGGACGTGGGCGCGAGCCTGTTCAGCCGCTCGCCGCGCCGTCCGGTGCAGCTGACCGACGCGGGAGCGGTGCTGCTGCCCTGGGCCCGGCGCATGCTGTCCGACGCGGAGCAGGCCCAGCAGGACATCGACGCACTGGCCGGGGTGCGCCGCGGACGGCTCAGGCTCGGCCTGATCCAGACCGTCGCCGGCGCCGTCGACCTGGCCGCAGTGCTGGGCGTATACCGGGCGCGTTATCCCGGCATCGACCTTTCGGTCTCCTACAACACCAGCGAGGCGCTGCTCACCGCGGTGAACGACGGCGAACTCGACCTGGCGCTGGTCGGGCTCGGCCCTGACCGGATCCCCGCGAACCTCGACCACCGGCTGCTCAGCGAGGACCGGCTGGTCGCGATCGTCGCCCCCGGCCACCGGCTGGCCGCACGCTCCCAGATCGATCTCGCCGAACTGGCCGGGGACGAATTCGTCTGGTTCAGCAAAGGCACCGGCCTGCGCCGCGCCGTGGAATCCGCCTGCGAACGAGCCGGCCTCACCCCGCCGCGGAACCTCGAAATCGGTCTGATCAACGAGATGATCCGGCTCGCCGCACACGGCCTCGGCGTGACCGTCGTGCCCGGCTCCGCTGTCGCGACCTCGGGCGCCGCGGCGGACGGCGCACACGTGCTGCAGTTGACCGACCGCCAAGCGCTGCACCGCGTCGCCGTGGTCTACCGCGCGGACCGGATCTCCGCCGCAGCCGCGGCCTTCCTCGAAGCCATCGATCACAGTCATCGGTAAAACAGATCGAGTCAATCACAACGATGTCTTTGACAGATCACTCAGTGCGGCGGAGCCTGGAACTGTTCCCGATGACGGATCCAAGCCCTGGAGTGACCGATGTCCGAGATCCTGACCGATGCCTGGCACACAATCGTCCCCGACCGCGCCTCGCGCCACGGCCCGCTGCCGCCCATCATGCTCGCCCTCACAGTCGTCACCGGATTCGTCGACGCTTACAGCTACCTGATGCTCGGTCACGTCTTCGTCGCGAACATGACCGGAAACGTCGTCTTCTGCGGCTTCGCCATCGCAGGGTCGGCGGGCTTCTCGTTGGTCGCCTCACTCGTCGCACTCGCCGCGTTCGCCGCCGGAGCAGGCGTCGGCGG
>Ga0073928_10005959_pt1 | contig 16712 bp, 11 predicted proteins | sample PaiPotPPA55metaG_FD_76969 | JGI IMG/M metagenome (GOLD analysis project Ga0073928, IMG submission 76969) | Iron sulfur acid spring bacterial and archeal communities from Banff, Canada, to study Microbial Dark Matter (Phase II) - Paint Pots PPA... ... | reverse complement strand
GTTCGCGGGGGGGATCGGCGGGACGGGTGGCATCGTCAAGCAGGGACCCGGGACGCAGACGTTGACGGGCGCCAACACGTTCTCGGGCGGCACGACGATCAACGCCGGCACGCTGGCGCTGGGTGCGGGAGGCAGCCTGTCGGCCACCGGCGCGGTGAACGTGGCTGGAATCGGCGCTGGCTTCGATATCTCCGCAGGCGGCAACCAGACGGTCGGTTCATTGGCCGGTGTGACGGGCAGCACGGTGTCGCTCGGCGCAAATGCACTGACCTTCGGCGATGGCACCAACCAAACGTTCGGCGGCGTGATCGGCGGGACGGGCGGCATCGTCAAGCAGGGAACCGGAACGGAAACGATAACGGCAGCCAACACGTTTTCGGGCGGTACGACCATCAATGCCGGTGCAATTGTATTGGGCGCGGGAGGCAGCTTGTCGTCGACCGGCACGGTCAACGTGGCGGGAGCCGGTGCAAGCCTGGACATCTCCGCAGGCGGCAACCAGACCATCGGTTCGCTGGCAGGCGCGGCAGGCAGCACGGTCTCGCTCGGCGGCAACACACTGACCTTGGGCGCTGGCAGCAACCAGACGTTTGGCGGTGTGATCGGTGGCACGGGTGGCATCGTCAAGCAAGGCACCGGAACGGAAATCCTGACGGGCACGAACACTTATACCGGCGGCACGACGATCAACGCCGGCACCCTGCAACTCGGCGATGGCAGCGTAACCGGCAGTGTTATCGGCAACATCACGAACAACGGGACGCTCGATTTCAATCACTCCAATAACTTGACGTCGGGCATCGTTGTTAGCGGGACGGGCGGTCTCGTCAAGGACGGCGCCGGGCAACTGAGCCTAACGGGCACGAACACCTACACCGGCGGCACCACGGTCAACAAGGGCACGCTCGCACTGGGTGCGGGAGGCAGCCTGTCGGCGACTGGCACGGTGAACGTCGCGAGCGCTGGTGCTGGTTTCGATATCTCCGCAGGCGGCAACCAGACCATCGGTTCACTGGCGGGTGCAGCGGGCGGCACGGTCTCGCTGGGGAGCAATACGCTGACCTTGGGTGACGCTACCCACCAGACGTTCGGCGGGGTTATCGGCGGGACGGGAGCGGTCGTTAAACAGGGAACTGGAACCGAGATGCTGACTGGCGCCAACACGTTCACGGGCGGCACCACGATCAACGCCGGGACCGTAGCGTTGGGTGCGGGAGGAAGCTTATCCGCAACGGGTGCGGTGAACATAGCGGGAGCCGGAGCTGGACTGGATATCTCGCCGGGAGGTAACCAGACGATCGGTTCCTTGACGGGTGTTGCAGGCAGCACGGTTACGTTGGGCGGAAACACGCTGACGCTCGGCGATAGCACCAACCAGACGTTTGCAGGCGGTATCGGCGGAACGGGCGGCATCGTCAAGCAGGGAACCGGAACACAAACCTTGACGGGCGCGAACACCTACACCGGCGGCACGACGATCAACGCCGGCACCGTGGCCCTGGGTGCGGGAGGCAGCTTGTCGACGACCGGCACGGTGAACCTAGCAGCAGCGAGTGCAAGCCTGGACATCTCCACGGGCGGCAACCAGGCGATTGGCTCACTGGCGGGCGTAACGGGCAGCACCGTTTCCCTGGGTGGCAACACGCTGACTCTCGGCGATGGAACCAACCAGACCTTCAACGGCACGATCGGCGGAACCGGGGGGATCGCCAAGCAAGGCAGTGGCAACGAGACCCTGACGGGCAACAATACGTTCACGGGGGGAACCGTCATCAACGCAGGCACGCTGACGCTGGGCAGCAGCGGCGCATTGAGCTCCGGCCCGGTGACGGTCACGGGTCCGGCCACGCTCGACAACACGATACCGCTGAACGTAAGCAATCCGGTCACGCTGGACGCGGGCGCGACTATCGGCGGTTCCGCGAACCTGACGTTGAGCGGGGTCATTTCCGGCACCGGCAGCCTGATGAAGGACGGTCAGGCCGACCTGACGCTGACCGGGGTCAATACCTACAGCGGCGGGACTACGCTGAACGGCGGTTCGCTGACCCTGGGCAGCAGCACGGCTATCGGTACAGGACCGCTCACCGTCAATGGCGGTGCGTTGAACCTGAGCGGTGCCGGCCTGACCGTAGGTTCGCTGAACGGCAACAGCAGCAACGGCGTACTGAATCTCGGGACCGGGGCTTTATCGGTGAACGGCGGCGGTGCCTACGCCGGTTCGATCACCGGTTCGGGCTCGGTCATCAAGGACGGTTCGGCCACGCTGACGTTGAGCGGAGACAACACGTATGCCGGCGGCACCACGGTCAATGCCGGCACCTTGCAGCTTGGCAACGGCGGGACCACGGGCAGTGTGGCGGGGAACATCGTCAACAACGGAACGGTCGCGTTCAACCACTCCGGCGATACCACGTACGGCGGCGCCATCAGCGGAACGGGCGGGGTCGCCCAGAACGGTTCGGGACAACTGAGCCTGACGGGAACGAGTACGTATTCGGGCACGACTTCCGTCAACGCGGGCACGCTGGCGGTAGACGGTTCGATCGCCAACTCCACGGTCACGGTGAATAGCGGCGGCACGCTGGGCGGTACCGGCAAGGTGGGTGGCGTCGTTGTTAACACGGGCGGTACTGCGGCAGTCGGTTCGCCAAGCGGGACGCTCAACGTGGCTGGCAACGTCAGCTTTGCCCCAGGCTCCACCTATCAGGTACAGGTCAATCCGCAGCAGCAAGCTAACCTGATCAGCGCAACCGGCGCGGCGACATTGTCCGGCGGCACGGTCCAGGTCCAGCCAGTGGCCGGAAGTTACACGCCCAATAACGTCTATACGATCCTCACGGCCGCGGGTGGCCTCTCCGGCACCTTTGCCAATACCGCGTCAAACCTCGCTTTCCTCACGCCGACCCTCACTTATGATCCGCAAAACGTCTATCTGGCGTTGGCGCCGAACGGAACGACGTTTGCGCAGGTCGCGGCCACGTCGAACCAGCGTGCCGTAGCGACTGCGCTGAGCGCGCTCGGCACGGCCAACCCGATCTACGACGCGCTTATCTCGCTGGACAAACCGACGGCGCGCGCTGCCTTCGACAACCTCTCCGGTGAGATTCATGCCAGTGCGAAGAGCGTGATGCTCGACGACAGCCACTACATCAGGGATGCGGTGTTGGCTCGCGCGCGGCAGGGGCTTGCACCGTCGTCGGGGCCGCTTGCGGCGCTGGCGTCCGGTGCGGCGTTGTGCGATACCGATGCACAGGACGAACGCCATGACGACCACCCGGACGAGGCCACGTCACGCAGGCTTTCCCAGCATGATTGCAGTGTGAAATCACGACTCTCTCCGGTAGTCTGGGGCCAGGCGTACGGCTCGCAGGGCCGGCTGGGAACCGATGGCAACGCCGCCAGTGTTGATCGCAGCAGCACGGGTTTTGTGGTCGGCGCCGATACGGCGCTCAACGACACATGGCGAGTCGGCGCGGCGGGCGGAGTCGGGCATACGTCGTTCGACACGAGCCAGTCCAACGCATCGAGTTCAATCGACAGCTACCATCTCGCGCTCTACGGCGGCGCGCAGTTCGGCGCGCTGGGTCTGCGCCTGGGCACGGCTTACACCTGGAACCGGGTGCATGTCGATCGCAGCGCAAGTTTCGCGGGTTTTGCCAACAATCCTTCGTCCAGCTACAACGCCGGCACGGCCCAGGTATTCGGCGAGGCGGGTTATGCGATTCCGGTTGGCCGGGTTGCGCTCGAGCCGTTCGCCGGCCTGGCCTATGTGAATCTCCATACCGATGGATTCACCGAAAATGGCGGAGCAGCGGCGCTGCATAGCGGCAACGATACCCAGAACGTGACGTACTCGACCCTTGGCGTGAGAGCGGCAAGCCGCTTCGACCTGAGTGGTACGACAGCGATCACGCCCCGCGGTATGGTGGGTTGGCGCCATGCATTTGGCAACGTGACGCCGACGTCGCGTCTGGCGTTCGCCAGCAGCGCAACGACGTTCACGGTGTCCGGGGTTCCCATTGCCCGCGACAGCGCGGTGGTGGAACTGGGTCTCGATGTCTCCGTGGGTAAGAACGCGACGCTCGGCGTGTCTTATTCGGGCCAGTATGGAAGCGGGTATCGGGACAATGCCATCCAGGGGAATCTGTTGTGGAGATTCTGACCGGGATGTCATGAAGCGTGTGTAAGAACGGCACTGCGAGATCGCTCCCGGCGATGTTCGGGGTGTCGTTTCGGGCATGGATGCGCCGGGCCGGATACCAGAATAATCATCGAGTCCGGCTGGCCGCCGCTGTGTTCCCGACCGATTTCATCTGCGCGATGGGAACAGCTCTTGCGTAAGCACGCAGAGTCCTTTGCGGCCCGCCTCTAACGTCTGAGCAGAGTTAGCCTGCGCTCACCAAGGCCGCGGCGTCGAAACCTCTATTGCTTGGGGCTATCATCGGACACCTTATTGCCTTGCCCCCAAATTCAAGGTGAACCGCATGCGTCGCTTTACGCATCGCATTGCCATAAATTACAATTAAATTACGATATGTGGAACCGGGAACAATGAAAGCCGAAGACAGCGGGAGGTCTCGTAGTCTGAGCGACGAGCAACGTTTCCAACTGCTCGTCACGGGCGTCAGCGACTACGCAATCTACATGTTGAACCCTGAAGGGTTTATCGATAGCTGGAACGCCGGGGCGGAAAGGTTCAAAGGGTATGTCGCCGAGGAAATCATCGGTCAGCATTTCTCCGTGTTTTATACGGAGGAGGACCGGCGCAACGGCAAGCCGGCCCGGGCACTACAAACTGCGCGGGAACAAGGCAAGTTCGAAGATGAAGGCTGGCGGGTGCGAAAAGACGGCACGCGATTCTGGGCGAATGTCGTGGTCGATCCGATCCGGGATCATTCAGGCGAGCTGATCGGCTTCGCCAAGATCACTCGCGACATCACCGAGCGTAAAGCGGCTGAGGAGGCGTTGCGCGAGAGCGAGGAACGCTTCCGCCTGCTCGTCCAGGGCGTGACCGACTACGCAATCTACATGATCTCCCCGACTGGCGAGATCACGAACTGGAACGCGGGCGCCGAACGCATCAAGGGATACAAGCGCGAGCAAATCGTAGGCTCGAATTTCGCCGTCTTTTACACGGAAGAAGACCGCGCGAAAGGCATGCCGGCCCAAACGCTGAAAACCGCGTCAGACGAAGGCCGCTTCGAACAGGAAAGCTGGCGCGTGCGCCGGGACGGAACGCGGTTCTGGGCGCATGTTGTTGTCGACGCGATTCGCGACGACGAAGGAAAACTGCTGGGTTTCGCCAAGGTCACACGGGATATTTCAGAGCGCAAGCAGGCGGCGGAAGCCCTGGAGCGGGCCAATGCGGCGCTTTTCCAGTCGCAGAAGATGGAAGCGATCGGCCAGCTCACCGGGGGTATTGCCCACGACTTCAATAACCTGTTGGCGGTTGTGTTGAGCAGCGTGGATGTGCTTGCCACGCGAGCGCAGAACTATGCCGACATCAAAGTGCTGGACGCCATGCGGCGCGCCGTGGAGCGCGGTGCGCTCCTGACCCAGCAACTGCTTTCGTTCGCGCGGCGGCAACCGCTCATGGTCGAAAGATACGACCTGAACACCGTGATCAGCAGTTTCGAAGCCGTGCTGCGCCGTGCAGGCAATTCCGCCATCGAGATGGACATACGTCCAGCCCACGACACCAGGACCGTGTTGCTCGATGCCGCCCGGTTCGAGGCGGCGCTGCTGAACCTGGTCGTCAATGCGCGCGACGCGATGCCCGATGGCGGAAAGCTGGTGGTCGCCGTCGAGAACGTCGAGCTCGGCGCAGGCCAGGTCGGGAATCTGGCCCCGGGCGCCTATGTCCGGGTATGCGTTGCCGATACGGGCTCCGGCATGCCGCCGGCAGTCGCAGCACGCGCCTTCGAGCCGTTCTTTACGACCAAGGAGGTTGGCAAAGGCACGGGGCTGGGCTTGAGCCAGGTCTATGGGTTCATCGCGCAGTCCGGCGGCGACGTGACGATTGACAGCGAAGAAGGCAAAGGCACGACCATCAGCATGTACCTGCCCGTGATTGAAGGGGCGCCGGACGATGTGATTGCCGTGGCCGGAGCGCGCGTGGATACGGTGCTCATCGTGGAAGACGAACCGGACGTGCTGGACGCGGCGGGGCAGCTTTTTCGCAGCATAGGTTACGAGGTTGTGACGGCAACCAATGGCGTCGACGCGATGGCCATGCTTGAGCGCCGGACCGACGTCGACATTCTATTTACCGACGTAGTCATGCCGAAGGGCATGAACGGTATTCAACTGGCGCGCTCGGCGCGTGAGCTTCGGCCCGATCTCAAGGTGATACTGGCGTCGGGGTATCCGCGTCCGGCTTTGCGCGAGCAGTACGGTCGTGTCGACGATTTCGCCTTCGTCAACAAGCCGTATCGCCTGGCTGAACTCGCCAAGGTGCTCAGGGCGGCGGGCTAAGAAGGGTGGTGCCGCGATATCGCAAGAATTGCCGCGGGCGATGGAATAGACGCCGGGCGTGCGGTGTTGTGAAAGTGCAGCTAGGACAGACCGGCCGACCGGTGATGGCTGCGACCACTCCACACTTACGGGTTTCACCATGCTCAATTCGCTCATTTCCCGTCGTCGCCTGATTGCGACCGGATCGCTGGCATCGGCTGGCGTCGCGTTTTCGAAGTTGGCGTTCGGCGCCAGCACGCAAGACGCATCGGCTGCATCCCCCGCCGAGTCGAAAGCCACGCTCAGCGTCGTTCCCGCTTTCCTGGGTTCATCGCCGCAAACGCTCCCGCCCTTGCCTTATGCGGACAACGCGCTCGAGCCGGTGATCTCGGCACGCACGATCGGGTTCCATTACGGCAAGCACCATCGGGCGTATTTCGACAACCTGCATAAGCTGCTGGCCGGCACGCCACTGGCGCAGGCGTCGCTTGAACAAGTGATCATGCAATCCCACGATCAACCCGCTCTCGCCGATGTTTTCAACAACGCCGCGCAAGCCTGGAATCACAACTTCTACTGGAACTCGCTCAGCCCGCTCGCAACCCAGCCGAGTGAAAAACTCCAGGCGGCAATCATGCGCAAGTTCGGTTCCACCGAGGCGTTGACAAAGGCATTGGTCACGACCTCGGCGTCGCAGTTCGGCAGTGGCTGGGGCTGGCTGGTGGTCGACCAGGGCGAGCTTGCCGTCGTCAAGACGAGCAATGCGGAAACGCCGTTCACGCGCGGCCTCGCGCCGCTGTTGACGGTGGACGTGTGGGAGCACGCGTATTACCTGGACTATCAGAATCGTCGTCCTGACTATCTGTTCGCGACAGTGTCGCGTCATTTGAACTGGGCGTTCGCGTCGGCTAATCTAGATCGGGTTTGAGCGGACTACAAGCGCCGCGTGAGCAACGGTGCCGCGGGCGCACTATCTATCGTTATCCATTCCAGTGGGGATTTCATGTTCACTAATTTCAACCGTGCGAAGCGCGTGGCCGCTGCGGTAGTTGCTTGTGTTGCGAGTGCTACGGCGTCCGCTGCGACTTCTATCGATCCGCCTCAGGCGGAGCGGGTCGTGACAACAACCGCTTCCGGCGTGCAGGTGTATTCATGCGAGTACGATGCGCAGCATCATCTCGCCTGGGCGTTCAAGAGCCCGCAGGCAACGCTCTACGACACCAGCGGCCACGCGTTGATCATGCACTCGGCGGGGCCGTCGTGGGAGGCGGAGGACGGCAGCCGGATCGTGGGACACGTGATCGCGCAAACGCCGAGCGACACCGCGGCCAGCGTGCCGCAGTTATTGCTCGAAACCCGCAGCACCGCGGCGAGCGGCATGTTGTCGGTTATTCGCTACGTGCAGCGTGTGAACACCGTAGGCGGCGTGATGCCGGCCGCACCCTGTTCGACCGAACACCAGGTGGGCGCGTCGCCGTATCTCGCTAACTACATTTTCTACAAGTAGCATAGGCGCTCATGATGGCGTGCACCGGGCGCCGACCTGTTGAAAGGATAACCATGCATGACTCCAGATTCCCGTCGGGTATTCGCAAGCTTCGCGCGGGCTTGCTCATTGCAGTAGCCATATCGATGTCGGCCTGTACCGCGCTGAGCGTGGTGACACATTCGGTGTCGCCTGATGAAGCGAGCGTTCCTGCCGGTCGTTATCAGCTGGACCCGCATCACTGGAGTGTCAGTTTCGATGTGGCTCACCTGAAGTATTCGCGCTTCGTCATGCGCTTCGACAAGACGACGGCGCAACTGAACTGGGACGCGGCGGGCATGGATCACAGCACGGCGACGGTGGATATCGATGCGACCAGTCTCGATACCAACGTCCCGCTTCTCGACAAGATGGTCAAGGGCACGGATGTACTGGACGTCGAACGTTTTCCGACCATTCACTTCGTGAGCACGGCATTCAAACGCACCGCCGACAACAAAGGCGAGCTGACCGGCGACCTGACCATTCACGGCACGACGCGCCCCGTCACGCTCGCGGTCACGTTCAACGGGCACGCGCCGAATCCGCTCACCAAGCAGCAGACACTCGGCTTCGCCGCCGACGGTCATTTCAGCCGTGCGCAGTTCGGTTTATCGACGTGGTATCCGGCTGTGGGTGACGATCTGCATGTGGCTATTCAGGCCGAGTTTGTTGCGAACGCACCGGAAGCGGGTTCGTCCTGAGCGAAGCTTTCGCCGTTCTACCAACCGTAAGAGCGGTTCCATACAGCGACCGCTCCCTCATCCGATAGCACGTGATAAGCGGGGAATTGCGCGCCTGTCGCGCATGCGTGATTCGGCAGGATCAGCAGGCGCGTACCCACCGGCAGATGAACGGAGACGTCCCTGTCCGGATGATCGACGTTAGCGAGAATCCCATGCTCCTGGTTCGCGCCCGTGAGCATATAGCCATCGAGCGGGGCGCCATCGAACGTGCATGGCTGTCCGTAACCGTAGTCGTGCGTTTGCTTCGCGGTGCCACGATCGCGGCTCATCGCCATCCACCCTGCATCGAGGATGGCCCAGCCTTTGTCCACCTGATGACCGATGACCGTCGTCAACACGCTCAACGCAAGATCGCCGGTTGTGCAGACGCCCACGTTGCACATGACGAGATCGAAGAAAACGTACACGCCGGCCCGCACTTCCGTGACGCCTTCGAGATGTTGCGCGGCTAGCGCCGTGGGCGTGGAACCGACGCTCACGACGGCGCACGGCAAACCTTCATTGCGCAAGCGCCCGGCGGCACGCACGCAACCCGCGCGTTCCTGTTCCGCCAGCGCGGCGAGCGCGTCGGGCGTGTTGAGGTCGTAGCTCGAACCGGCATGGGTCATCACGCCACCGAGACGTGCGCGGTGGTGACTGCCACCGTTGTCATCGTCATGCAGCATCCGCCCGATATCGAGCAAGCGGGGTTCATCGGGCTGGACGCCGGAACGATGACCGTCGGTATCTATTTCGATCCACACCTCGAAGGACTCGCCATGAGTGCGGCCGAACTCCACGACGGCTTGCGCGGACTCGAGGTTATCGACGATCAGCTTGAGATCGCAACCCGCGCGCCGTAATGCCAGCGCTCTGGGCAGTTTCGATGCAACGATACCGACGGCGTACAGGATGTCGCTGAAGCCTGCTGCGAAAAACTGCTCGGCCTCCTTGAGCGTGGACACCGTGATGCCGCGAGCGCCTGCATCGCGCTGCGCTTGCGCGACCTCGACGCACTTCGCCGTTTTCACATGCGGCCGGAACGCGACACCGAGCGTGTCCATCCGGCTCTGCATGCGTGCGATGTTGCGTTTCATGCGCACCCGGTCGATCAATGCGGCGGGGGTCTCGATCTGATCCAGAGTCATGACGTGGATATTCCCTTCGATGAATTGAACCCGCGCAGCCAAGGCAGCAGCGCGTCGAGCGTGGGCGCTTCGAGCTCGGGCGCCTGCGCGCCTTGCACGAGTTGAAGACCCACGCGGTTATGCCAGTAAGTGCGCAAGCCGGTCACGGCCGTGCCGAACATGTCGTAACTTGAACCGGCCACGAACGCCGCCTCATCCGCGTTGACCTTCAAGCGGTCGAGCGCCATCTGATACGGTCGCGGGTCGGGTTTGTAGAAGCCGGCGCTTTCGGCGGTCACGATCACATCCCAGTCGACATCGAACAAACCAGCGGCCTGCTCGCCAAGACGCGTGGAGCAGTTGGTCACGATCGCAAGCCGGCAGTGCGGCGCGAGCTTGCGCAACGCTTCTTGCGCGCCGCTCCAGGGTGCGAGTTGCAGCCATTGCGCTTCCAGCACGCGTGCGGCCGATTCGCGCAAGCCGACTTGCAACGCGGCCTGGCGCACGAGTTCTTCATAGGGGACATAGGCGCCGCAGCCGTAGGTCAGGCGCAAGTATTCCGCGCGCCAGGCGCGACCGGTGGCTTCACTGCCAGCGGCGCGATTCCACAGGCTCCATGAATCGAGTAGCGCGGTCAGCAGGTCGAACAGCACCGCTTTTGGATAAGTCGGGGTAGATTGATTGGGCATGATGGAAGTGACTTTACTGGTGAAAGCCTAAGCTGTGTTTAAATCCAGCCACATCAATCATTAAGCAAAATTGAACGATGGAACTCGCTGATCTCAGGCTTGTAACCATGCTGGCGCGCTCGGAATCATTGAGCGCGGCGGCGCGGGTTCTCAACGTGACGCCGTCGGCACTCTCCATGCGGCTCAAGAAACTGGAGAAGACGCTGGGCGTGACGCTCGCCACGCGCGATGCCCGGCATATGTCGCTGACCCCTGACGGCGCAAGGCTGGCGCGCGAAGCGCAAGGGCTGTTGAGCGCTATCGAGGCACTCCCCGACACCTTCCGTGAACAGACCGCGCAACTCGCCGGACACATTCGTATTGCCGCGCCCTTCGGTTTCGGACGCGTGCATATTGCGCCGTTGCTCGCCCGATTCGCACGGGAGAATCCAGGTATTCGCCTGCAACTCGATCTACTCGAAACGCCCTGGCCGCACAGCCATGCCGCCGATGTCGTGATCCAGATCGGCACGGTACGCGACTCGTCGTGGAGCGCGCGGCCCTTGCTCGCGAACGAGCGCTGGTTATGTGCAAGTCCGGGGTATATCGCGGCCCGCGGTTATCCGCGCGAACCGCGCGAGATACTGGAACACGACTGCATCTGCATCCGCGAAAACGATGACGACGTGACGCTCTGGCGGGTGCGTCGACGGCGCTCGGACGCGGGCAGGGAAGCGGGCAGGAAGCCGTCTGCGCCGACTACGCTGCGCGTCACGCCGGCTTTCACCACGAACGATGGCAGCGTCGCGCGTCGTTGGGCAGAGGAAGGCCTGGGGCTCGTCCTGCGCTCGCAATGGGACGTGGCGGATGCGGTCGCGGCGGGCAAGCTGGTGAGGCTTCTGAGCGATTGGGATTTCGGCCGCGCGCCGGTGATCGCGCTGGTGCCTACGCGCAAGGGGCGTTCGCTGCGCATCCAGGCGTTGTTGAGTTATCTCTCGGCGAATCTTGGTGCTGAGGTTAGCGGCGAGATGCCGAAAGGCCGCTGATTTGGCGGCTTGACGTACTCGTTCCGGCGGCATTTATAATCGACGGGATCGAGTTCAATCATCGCGTGTCGGCTCGCTCGTCACGCTTTAGGGAGTGGCCGCATGAAGTATTCGAACCTCGTCGAGCGCCTGCAAGGCAAGCGCACCGCTGCATGGGAAATTCACCACGCCGCGCAGCAGGCCCTCCATAACGGCGAGGACGTTATCGTCCTGAGCGTCGGCGATCCGGACTTCGCTACACCCGAAGTGATCGTCGACCGCGCGGTGGCAGCGCTCCGCGACGGTGATACCCATTACGCGGAAGTGATAGGGCGCGCGCCGTTGCGTGCGGCTATCGCGCAGGATCATTCGCGCCAGACCGGCACTAGCGTTGACGCGAGCAATGTCATCGTGGTCGCGGGCGCGCAGAACGGGCTCTTCGCAACGTCCTTGTGCCTGTGCGAAGCAGGCGATGAGATCATCGTGCCCGAGCCGATGTACCTGACCTACGAGGCCAGCGTGCGCGCATCCGGCGCAACGCTGGTGCCTGTGGCCGTGGATCCGGCACGAGCGTTTCATCTCGACTCTGCGGCGCTCGAAGCCGCCATCACGCCGCGTACCAAGGCAATTTTCTTCGCCACACCCTGCAATCCGACTGGCGTGGTGATGCCGCGCGAAGATCTCGAACGCATCGCGGAATTGGCTCGAAAGCATGACCTCTGGATCGTATCCGACGAGGTCTATGCGGACCTGACCTTCGACCGGGAGCACGTGAGTATTGCCGCACTGGAGAGTATGGCGGAGCGTACCGTGACCCTCGGCAGCTTGTCCAAGTCGCATGCAATGCCCGGTTGGCGCGTGGGCTGGGTGATCGGGCCGAAGACTCTTATCGAACATCTTGGACGGCTTGCGCTCTGCATGCTCTACGGCTTGCCGGGCTTCATCCAGCAAGCCGCGTTGACGGCGCTCGAGAACCGGGCGCAGATCGTGGCGGACATGCGTGAGATTTACCGGCGGCGGCGCGACATCGTGTTCAATCGTCTGCGCGACGTGCCGGGCTTGCATTGCCTGTTGCCCGAGGCGGGCATGTTCATGATGGTCGATGTGACCGGCACGGGCTTGGATGCTTATGATTTCAGCTGGCAGCTATTTCGCGCACAAGGCGTCTCGGTACTCGATGCCAGCGCATTCGGCGAGACGGCGAACGGTTACGTGCGGCTGGGTTTTGTCGTCGATGAAGCGCGGCTCGCGCAGGCTTGCGATCGTATTGCCGCGTTCGTGGCAGGTTTGCAGGCGAAGGGTTGAACAGATGAACGCGCGGCGTTGGTGCAGCGCGCTAAGCCAACCCGCCGCCTGATCCCTCCGGGTCGTCGATCGAAATCTTCGTCTCGAACTTCGAGCAGTTCATCGCGAAGTTGCTTTTGAAGTTGCGCACATTGTTGTTCGACGAAAACAACCGGCGGGTGAACGCGTGATAACGCTCCATGGACGCCGAATTCACGATCAGCAGAAAGTCGAACTCCCCCGACACTTCGTAGCACGCCATTACGTCGTCTTCGGCCATCATGCGCCGCTCGAACGCGCGCAATAGCGCGTCGTTCTGCTTGTCCAGTTCCACCGATACAAAAACGGTCAGCGGCCGGCCAACTCGCATGCGATCGACAATCGCGACCTCCTTCAGTAACACACCGTCCGCCCGCAACTGCGCGATCCGGCGCTGGCAGGTCGCGACCGATGCATTGGCCTCGGTGGCGATAACGCGTAGCGGCGTAGCCGCGTTGTCCTGCAGCAGGTTGAGAATTCGAACGTCCAGCCGATCGAGTGCCATGCGATGTCCTGGGATGAAATGCAGCGTTCGTTGAGTCTAAGGCCGGAAATAGAATGGAATTATCGTCGATTGGCGTTTTAGTGAGATTTTTTCTCAGCCGATGGTTCCTATACTGGAGCGCAGCAGGCATACAGGGAGAAACGCGATGGACACGACCAACGCGGCGTTGGACTTCGATCGGCAATTGATGCAGTGGCGACACCGGTTTCATCGCGTGCCCGAGACGGGTTTCGAGGAACATGAAACGAGCGCGTTTGCTGCGGAGGTGCTTGAAGGATTCGGACTTGAGGTGACGCGGGGTATCGGCGGGACAGGTTTTGTCGCGAGTCTGTCCTGTGGCGAGGGGCGCGGTGTAATCGGCCTGCGCGCGGAGATGGACGCGCTCAACATCCACGAACAAGCGCCGGAACGCAGCCACGCGTCCGTTCGTGCGGGCAAGTCCCATGCTTGCGGCCACGATGGCCACATGAGCATGGTGCTGGGCGCAGCGAAGCTTTTGTGCGAGCGGCGCGATTTCAATGGCACCGTGCGTTTCATCTTCCAGCCGGCCGAGGAACACGGCAAAGGTGCGAAGGCGATGATCGCCGACAAGTTGTTCGAACGTTTCCCCGTCGATGAAATCTACGGCGTTCATAACATTCCAGGTCTGCGTGCAGGACACATCGCAACGCGGGCTGGCGGCATCATGGCCAGTGAGGATAATTTCGTTATCTGTATCAATGGACGTGGTGGTCACGCGGCGCGACCGCATATGACCATCGATCCGATTGTGATTTCGGCAGAGGTCGTGCTGGCTTTGCAGACGGTGGTGTCGAGGAGTGTGGATCCAGGCGTACCCGCCGTGATTTCCTGCACGGAGTTGTTCACCGATGGCATCCGCAACGCGATTCCCGGACAGGTCGTGATCAAAGGCGATACACGCAGCTATACGCCTGCTGTGCAGCAGTTGCTCGAGGCCCGGATGCGCAGTATTAGCGAAGGTATTTGCGCGGCTCACGGCGCCGAATGCACGTTCGAATACACGCATGAGTTCGTTCCCACGGTGAATACGCCGGAATGCGTTGCGACGGCGATCGCGGCAGCGACGGCAGTCGTGGGCGCAGCGAACGTGGATGGCAACGTGGCCCCCATGATGATTTCGGAAGACTTCGGCGCATTCCTTCAGGTCGTGCCCGGCAACTTTGCGTTCATTGGCAACGGTGCTGAAGGCGAGCCGGGTGCGACACCGCTTCACAACGCCCGATACGATTTCAACGATGCGGTCCTGCCCATCGGCGCGCGTTATCTAGCGGAGATCGTGCGCACGAAACTGCCGGTCATCCATCACCAGAGGAAAGTTTGATGCTGCACCATAACGCCAACACGCGCCGGGGTCGTTACGACGATTCGCTTCGCGACATCCTGAACATTCAAACCGCCGATGAAAGCCGCGCGTGGTTATCGACGTGGGAGGGACTGAACGCCGGTTTGACACCGCTATGGGAGCTGCCCAACCTTGCTGCACGGCTGCGTGTCGGGTCGATCCGCGTCAAGGATGAAAGCCATCGCTCTGCGCTTGGAAGCTTCAAGGCGCTGGGTGCACCGATTGCTTTGATCCGCTTGATCCGACGCCTGTGGCCGGAGCAGGACTTCGTTCCGACGAAGTTGACTGCGGGGTACTACAAGGACTTGCTGCAGGATTTCACCGTCATCAGCGCGACCGATGGCAACCACGGCCGGGCGTTGGCTGCGGCTGCGCGTAGCATCGGTTGCAGGTGCGTGATCGTGCTGCATCGCCATGTGAACGACGAGCGGCGCGTCGCCATAGAACAGTTGGGCGCGCAGATCGTGCAGATCGACGGCAACTACGACGAGTCGGTGAAAGAGGCCGCGCGGCTGGCCAGCGAGCACGGCTGGCACGTCGTCTCCGATACTTCCTATGACGGGTACGAAACTATCCCGCGTGATGTGATGCAGGGATACGGGACAATTGCCGCCGAAGCCATCGAGCAACGCGATGAGGTTTCGTACACGCACGTCTTTATTCAAGGCGGTGTTGGCGGACTGGCGGCTGGCGTTGTCAGTTATTTTGCCGAGCGCTTCGGCGAGCGACGGCCGCAATGCGTGATCGTTGAGCCGGGACAGGCGGATTGCCTGTTTCAAAGCGCGGTGCAAGGACAGGCGGCGCACGCGACGGGCTCCGTCGACTCCATCATGGCCGGCCTTGCTTGCGGAGAAGCGTCACCGCTGGCATGGCGCTTCCTGCAGGTTCTCGCCGATGTCTTCATGACCATTGCCGACGATGCCGCCATCGAGGCCATGCGGATTTTCGCTGAAGGTTCCGAGCGCGATGTTCCTGTCGTGGCGGGGGAATCGGGCGCGGCGGGTTTGGCCGGGCTCATCCAGGTGGCCGGCAGCGCGGAAGATCGAGCCGCGCTCAGGCTCGGCATGGAATCTAACGTGCTGCTGTTGAACACCGAAGGCGCCACTGCGCCGGAGTTGTATCGGCAACTGACGGGGTTGCGCGCCGATGACGTGCTGGAGGCGCAGCGACGCTGGCTCGGGCAGCGAAAAGGGCTCTAATCGGAGAAACCGTTCTCGAAGGTCTTGCGCAGATAGGACACAAAGGCGGTCACCGCACGCGGCACATGCGACGCGTAAGGCCGAACGACGTATAGCTGCTCCGCGAACACGCCCCTGGGTTGCCACTCCGGCAACAGCCGGATCAATTGCCCGGCGCGCAGCGCGGCCTGCGCGCTGAAATCGGGCAGCAGTGCAATGCCGAGATCGTCGAGTGCAGCGTCGCGTAAGGTTTCGCTATTGTTCGCAGAAAACGGACCGGTGATTGGCACGGTTACGCGGCTGGCCGCCGTCTTGCGTCCCGTCGTGCGCTCGAACGTCCAGGCGGGAGCTTCTTGCGCACGCGGATAGAACAGGCAGTCATGCGCAGCTAGCTCTTGTGGTGCGGCGGGCGTGCCGCGCCGCCGCAAATAAGCGCGCGTTGCCACGATTACCGAGCGGGTGGCGCACAGGGTCCAGGCCACGTGCGTCTCAGGCGCGGCCGCGCTATGACGGATCGCGAGATCGAAACCCTCGCTGGCGAGCGAACTGATCCGGTCCGACACTTCGAGTTGCACGCGCACTTCCGGATTTGCCCGAAGAAAGGCCGACAGATGCGGCACGAGCTGTTGCCGCGCAAACGCCACCGGGGCGGTGACGCGCAACACGCCGCGCGCGATACCCGCCGAATCGCGCACGCCCGCGAAACTTTGCGCAATATCCGCATACTGACTGCGGGTTTGATCGACCAGACGTTGTCCCGCCTCGGTCAGCCGCACGCTGCGCGTTGTGCGCTGCACCAGCGACACTCCTGCCGCGC
>Ga0073928_10005958_pt1 | contig 16713 bp, 13 predicted proteins | sample PaiPotPPA55metaG_FD_76969 | JGI IMG/M metagenome (GOLD analysis project Ga0073928, IMG submission 76969) | Iron sulfur acid spring bacterial and archeal communities from Banff, Canada, to study Microbial Dark Matter (Phase II) - Paint Pots PPA... ... | reverse complement strand
GGCACGAGAGGAACGGACGCCGATTGCATCAGCGCCTTGGCCGCGGCCTTCGATCCCATCGCGGAGATCGCCTCGACCGGCGGGCCGATGAACACCAGCCCGGCCTTCTCGCAAGCACGAGCAAAGTCCTCGTTCTCCGACAAGAACCCATACCCCGGATGCACCGCCTGCGCGCCGGTTGCCAGCGCCGCGCCGATGATCTTTTCGATCCGCAGATAACTCTCGGACGCAGCCGCTCCGCCCACGTGCACGGCTTCATCGCAGACGGCAACGTGCTTCGCCCCTGCATCGGCGTCCGAATAAACAGCCACGCTGCCCACGCCTAATCGTTTGCAGGTTGCCGCCACACGGCATGCAATTTCACCGCGATTCGCAATCAGTATTTTGTTGAACATGACGAAGCCTGGAAGAAAGAGGTCAGCTCTGCATGGAACTGGACGAGGCGCTGAAGCGCCAAGTCCAGTCGACAGTTCTGCAAGATCACATCCGGAACACGCCGAAACGCGTGTCCTCGATAGGCGCATTCATGGAAGCCGCCAGCCCAAGACCCAGCACATCGCGGGTCTGCGCCGGGTCGATCACACCGTCATCCCACAGGCGTGCGCTCGCATAATACGGATGCCCCTGTACTTCGTACTGCTCGCGAATAGGTGACTTGAAAGCTTCCTCCTCTTCCTTCGACCACGTGCCGCCCTTGCCCTCTATGCCGTCGCGGCGCACAGTCGCGAGCACGGACGCAGCCTGCTCGCCGCCCATCACGGAAATGCGCGCGTTCGGCCACATCCAGAGGAAACGCGGCGAATACGCACGGCCGCACATGCCGTAATTTCCCGCACCAAACGAGCCGCCGATAATCACCGTGAACTTCGGCACCTTCGCCGTTGCGACGGCCGTCACCATCTTCGCGCCGTTGCGCGCGATGCCTTCGTTCTCATACTTGCGCCCGACCATGAAACCCGTGATGTTCTGCAGGAACACGAGCGGGATCTTGCGCTGGCAGCACAGCTCAATGAAGTGCGTACCCTTTAACGCCGACTCCGAAAAGAGGATGCCGTTGTTCGCAATGATGCCGACCGGATGCCCCCAGATATGCGCAAAACCGCATACGAGCGTCGTGCCGTAACGGGCTTTGAATTCATCGAAGGCGGAGTCGTCGACAATGCGCGCAATCACTTCGCGAATGTCGAACGGCTTGCGGGTGTCTGCCGGAATCACGCCGTACAAGCTATGCGGATCATGACGCGGCGGCAGCGGTTCTTTAAGCGCCACCGGCGAAACCTTCACGCGATTCAGGTTGCCCACGATGCTGCGCGCAATCCCTAACGCATGCGCATCGTTTTGAGCGAGGTGGTCAACCACGCCTGAGAGCCGCGTATGGACATCGCCACCGCCCAGATCTTCAGCGCTGACCTCTTCGCCCGTTGCCGCTTTCACCAGCGGCGGACCACCCAGGAAAATCGTGCCCTGGTTCTTCACGATGATCGATTCATCGCTCATCGCCGGTACATAGGCACCACCCGCGGTGCACGATCCCATCACCACGGCGATCTGCGAAATGCCTTTTGCCGACATGTTCGCCTGGTTATAAAAGATGCGGCCGAAGTGGTCTCGATCGGGAAATACATCGTCCTGATTCGGGAGATTCGCGCCGCCCGAATCGACGAGATACACGCACGGCAAGCGGTTTTCTTCCGCGATCTCCTGCGCCCGCAGATGCTTCTTCACCGTCACCGGATAGTACGTGCCGCCCTTCACGGTTGCGTCGTTGCAGACGATCACGCACTCCTGCCCCGCAATCCTGCCGATGCCCGTAATCACGCCCGCACCGGGGGCGTCGTCGTTGTACATGCCGTAGGCAGCCAGTTGCGACAACTCGAGAAACGGGGTGCCCGGATCGAGCAATTGGGCAATGCGGTCACGCGGCAACAACTTGCCTCGCGACACGTGTTTGTCGCGGGCAGCTTGACCACCGCCCAAAGCGATCTTCTCGACCTTTTCCTTCAGATCCGCGACGAGCGCTTCAAGCGCCGCCGCGTTCGCACGGAATTCGTCGCTGCGTGGATTCAGTTTCGATTCGATGATCGGCATAGGTTGGTCCGCTCGCTCAAGCTGTTTCAGCGAACAGTTCGCGGCCGATCAGCATGCGGCGAATCTCGCTCGTGCCCGCACCGATCTCGTACAACTTCGCATCGCGCCACAGACGGCCCACCGGATAATCGTTGATATAGCCATTGCCGCCCAGGATCTGGATCGCCTCGCCGGCCATCCACGTCGCCTTTTCAGCCGTGTAGAGAATCACGCCCGCGCAATCCTTGCGGACCTGGCGGCCATGACCGGCGCCGAGCGTATCAAGCTGACGTCCCACCGCGTAGAGATACGCGCGGCACGCTTGCAAGGTCGTATAAAGATCGGCGACCTTGCCTTGAATCAACTGGAATTCCCCAATCGCCTGACCGAACTGCTTGCGGTCGTGGATGTACGGCACAACTGCGTCCATGCACGCGACCATGATGCCCGTCGGGCCGCCCGCCAGCACCGCGCGTTCATAGTCGAGGCCGCTCATCAGTACCTTCACGCCGCCGTTCAATGCCCCAAGGATATTTTCCTTGGGCACTTCCACGTTCTCGAACACGAGTTCGCCGGTATGCGAACCGCGCATGCCGAGCTTGTCGAGCTTCTGCGCGACGGAAAACCCTTTCATGCCCTTCTCGACGATAAACGCCGTAATGCCCTTCGCATTGGCCTCGATATCCGTCTTCGCGTACACCACCAGCGTGTCGCAATCCGGCCCGTTGGTGATCCACATCTTCGTGCCGTTGAGCACGTAGTGATCGCCCTTTTCATCGGCGCGCAGCTTCATGCTGACCACGTCCGATCCGGCGTTCGGCTCGCTCATTGCCAGCGCGCCAATATGCTCGCCCGAGACCAGCCCCGGCAGATATTTGCGTTTCTGCGCTTCAGTGCCGTTACGATGAATCTGGTTCACGCACAGGTTGGAATGCGCGCCATACGACAACCCCACCGACGCCGACGCCCGCGAAATCTCCTCCATCGCGACCATGTGCGCCGTATAACCCATGTTCGCACCGCCGTACTCTTCGGAAACCGTCATGCCAAGCACACCGAGATCGCCGAATTTTTTCCAGAGGTCCATCGGGAACTGATCGGTTTTATCGATTTCAGCGGCGCGCGGCGCAATCTCCTTCGCGGCGAAATTGGCGAGCGAGTCGCGCAACATGTCGATGTCTTCGCCCAGGGCGAAATTCAGACCGGGTACGTCGTTCATGCGGGTCTCCTTCTTCGGTGTATCGGCTTGAGGTCAGCAGCGTGGTGTTGGCAGGGCCAAATGATCGACCCAAATCTTGAGTCGCACTCACACTCAGGAAATTCCATGATGGACGGCAGTTTCACGCCGAATACCACTTCCCGTCAATAGGGATTTGAGCTACGCTCACATCTGGTTCATCATCGTACACGCCTTCTTATGTCCTCCACTCCCGTCACCGGAAATCGCCGCACGCCCGCCGGCGTGAAGTCGCAGCAGCGCGTGAAGGACATTCTTCAGGCCGGCCGGGACGTCTTCGCCGAAAAAGGCTACGACGCCGCCACGAGCGCCGAGATCGCCCAGCGCGCCGGGATTTCAGAGGCCACCGTATTCAGCTATTTCAGCGGCAAGCGGGAGTTGTGCGCGCGGGTGATCGCGGATTGGTATGACGAGATCATCGACGCATTCGAAACCGGCCTGCCTCGCGACGGCAGCGTGCGCCAGCAATTTGCGTTTATCGTCAGGACGCATTTGCGGCTGATGCTGGTGAACGGGACGGGGCTGTGCGCGCTGGTTTTATCGGAAGGGCGGACGAAACATCATGATCTCAGCGACACGCTCACCGACCTGCAACGCCGCTATACCGCGCCGCTGATGAACGTGCTCGCTCACGGCCAGACTGTGGGCCAGGTGCGGGCCGACTTGCCGTTGCGGCTGATGCGCTCGCTGATCTTCGGTCCAATGGAACACGTGCTGTGGGACGCGACACTCGCCAGGCGGCATCTGAGTCAGGCTCAGATCGATACCACCGCGGATGAACTCATCGACGTGCTGTGGACCGCGCTGCAGCCCCCCGCTGCCAGCCTGACTGCGCTTGCGCAGTTCAGACAGGACGTGGAAGAAGCGTCGCGGCGGTTCGAAGAAGCCGCGAGCCGGGAGAAATAAGATTGTGGAAGCTCGCGGACGCGAGTGCGGTAGACAGTTAGTTGCAAATTTGCCTGACAAGGCGAATTGCCAGCCCCGCCCGTTCGCGTGGCCGAACCGGCAGACAGTTAGTTGCTATTTAATAAACCACCGGGCAATCCGGGCAAACCAGGGCACGGTCACCGGCCGCAAAAGACGCGCGTCGTAACCGCCCATGCGGCGTGGCCGCGAAATCAATCGAGACATCAGTGCGAGATTTGTTCCAGCGCCAGGTCCCGCGTCTTCGGCCCCATCAAACCGATAGCCAGCATCACCACTGCCATCGCGCCGGCGATAAACACAAACACCCCGGTCGTGCCGAACGCCTTCAACACGCCCGCGATGAAAAACGACGTAAAGATGGCAGAAAAGCGGCTCCACGAATACACGAAACCGACCGCACGCGCACGGATGCTGGTGGGGAAAAGCTCGGTCTGATAGGCGTGGAAGCTATACGACATGATGTTGCTGGCAAGCGTCAGGCCCACGCCCATGCAGACCAGGAGAGCCGCGCCCGAAACCTGACTGAAGACCAGCCCGCACACTACGATCGCACCCGCCATCGCAACAATCACGCTCTTGCGCTCAAATTGATCGGCCATGAACAAGCCGATGATCGGCCCGACCGGTGCGGCAAGCGCAATGATCGTCGAGTACATCAGGCTGGTCGTGATCGTGATGCCCTGGTGAATAAGAAGCGTCGGCACCCAGTTGGCGAAACCGTAGAAACCCACCGTCTGGAAGACGTTGAAGATGATCATCATGGTCGCGCGCTTGCCGTAGGGCGCGACCCACATATCGCCGAACGATCCGCGTGTGCTGACTGGCTCAGGCGCTGCCGGCGGCGGCAACTGCCGGCCATATTCTCTCTCGACCTTCGTTTCCAGCGCCGTCATCACCGCGTCTGCTTCCGCAAGCCGCCCTTTTTGCGCCAGCCAGCGCGGGCTCTCAGGCAACGCGCGCCGGATGAACCATACGAACAGCGCGCCGTGTGCGCCGATCAATACGACCCAGCGCCAGCCATCGAAACCGAAGGGCTTGTTCGGCACCAGCGCGTAAGAGAGGAATGCAACCACCGGCACGGCCGTGAAACCCACCGCTTGCTCGCAGGCGAACGCGCGGCCTCGAATGTGCTTGGGCACCAGTTCGGAAATGTACGTCCCGATCGTCACCAGTTCCACGCCAATGCCGAGCCCCGCCATGAAGCGCCAGAAGTTGAGGCCGCCAGCCGTGTCCTGGAACGCCATGATCACGTTCGCGGCCGTGTACCACAGCAGCGAGTAAGTGAAGATCGCGCGGCGCCCGAAACGATCGGCGAGAAAACCGCAAGCGATCGTGCCGATGAACAACCCGAGGAACAGCGACGCGATGAAACTCGCGACCCCCGTCATGCCGAACAGGCCGACGGTGGTAGAGGTGAGAATGCCGCTCTTGACGAGTCCCGGCGCAACGTAGCCGGAGTACAGCAGGTCGTAGAGTTCGAAGAAGAACCCGAGGCTCAGCAAGACGACGAGCGTCCACATCGAACGGGTCGCCGGCAGGCGATCAAGCCGTGCCGAGATCGTGCCCGCGCTCAATGAATCCGATAGTGAATCCGATACCGGATCCGACGCATGATCAGATCGGGATTGAGCGAGGTCCTGAGCGGTTGTCATCGATTCATGTCTCCTTGTCTTAGCCGCTTATGGTGGCCGCTTGCCGTGGTCAACTCCTGCCGGCGACCCGCGCTTTCTGCCGAGCGGCCGGGCAGCTTGCCCGGCGCGCATTTTAACGGCGTATCTCCCATTTTGTTGCAGGCATCGGAACATTCTTCCTGGTCTTTATTAAAAATGATTCTTATTTACAATAAATTCATCAAGCTTACAGTCGTGTTACCAAAGCTAAAAACGATAACCATCATTTAATTCATCTGGCGCGACGTTCCGGGCGCCCTCTCTCCGCAGCCCTCAAGCCGGCCCAATGCCGTGCATCAGCATTGCCACCGCGTGCCGCGCGATCTGGTCGCGCCTGGGTGCACAGCCGCCGCTCTCCTCAGCCGACGGATAAGTCACCGCCAGCGGCAACACCGTCAGTCCGAATAGCGACACAAACAGCAACGACGGCTCCAGGTGCGAGTTGAGCTTGCCCTCCTTCTGCCACTGCGCGATACGTGCAATCGATGCCTTCTTGTTGGCATCGCCGAAACGCTCGGCAATACGCTGGCGCAGCAAACCGCCCTCGCTGATGACTTCGCGCACCCATAGCGTCGCAAACCACGGATACCGCTCGCAGACAGCGATGAGACCCTCCGCGAATGCGCGCAACGCCTCCGCCGGTTCCGCGTCCGAGTCGGCGAACGCGCGGCCGAGTTCGGCGCGCAACGGCACGAATCGCTCGTCGATCAACACGTCCAGCAGTTGATCGCGCGTCTTGAAGTAGTAATGGACCATGGCCGGCGTCACGCCCGCCTCGCGAGCGATCGCGCCGAGCGTGGTCTCCATGATTCCCTGGCGGGCAAACAACACCAGCGCCACGTCCAGCAACAGCGCCCGCGGCTCGCCGTGCTGCGCGCCGGTCGGCCGCCCGGGCCGGCGGCCGGCCTTCGGCGGCTCGGCGGGGACGGCGGATTCGGAATGTCCGGAAGGATCGGTTACATCTTTAGTCATAGTGGCAATTGACCCCGGGAATGGTGTCGCCTAATATTAACTCCAACATTAATTAATCTCATCGGGCGGCTGAATGGATTCCCTGCAACCCTCTGTCGCATTTCCTGTCGTTGAAGAGCGGCCTCCAATCCGGCTGCTCTTCACGGCGCTGCTGCTCGTCATGCTGCTCGGGGCGCTCGACCAGACCATTGTTTCAACAGCGCTGCCCACCATCGTGGGCGAGTTGGGCGGGCTCGAAAGCCTGTCGTGGGTTGTCACGTCGTACTTGCTTACGTCGACGATTGTCGTGCCGCTGTACGGCAAATTCGGCGATCTGTTTGGCCGCAAAGTCGTCATTCAGGCGTCAATCCTCATTTTTCTTGCGGGCTCCGTCCTGTGCGGCGTCGCGCAGGACATGACCCAGCTGATCGTGTTGCGCGCGTTGCAGGGGCTCGGCGGCGGCGGCTTGATGGTCGTGACCATGGCCGCCATTGCCGACGTCATTCCGCCCGCCGAACGCGGCCGCTACCAGGGTCTGTTCGGCGGCGTGTTCGGACTCGCGACGGTCGTCGGACCGCTGCTGGGTGGGTTTATCGTCGAACATCTGTCGTGGCGCTGGATCTTCTACATCAACGTGCCGCTGGGCGTGCTTGCGCTGATCGTGATCGGACTCGTGTTCAAACCGCATGTGGCGCACGTGAAGCATAAAATCGATTACATGGGCGCTGCGTTTTTGGCCGCATCGCTCACTTGTATCATCCTTTTTACCAGTCAGGGCGGCACGCTGCTGCCGTGGAGTTCACCGCAGCTCTGGTTCACGCTCGTGCTCGGATTCATTACGCTGGGCGGTTTTATCTACGAGGAACGCCTCGCCGATGAACCCATTATGCCGCTTGAGCTGTTCAGGGAGCGTACGTTCGTGCTGAGCGGACTGATCGGTTTCATCGTAGGATTTTCGCTGTTCGGCGCCATCACGTTCCTGCCGCTTTATCTACAGGTGGCGAAGGGATCGACGCCCTCGCAAGCCGGCCTGCAAATCCTGCCCATGATGGCCGGCATACTGTCCACCTCCATCATCAGCGGCCGCCTGATCAGCCGAATCGGCAAATACCGCTGGTTCCCGATCTGCGGCACTGCGCTCGTGGCTTGCGGCATGTTCCTGATGTCCACGCTGCAACTGGCCACCCCGCTTCACACCATGTACCTGTTCATGCTCCTGCTGGGACTCGGGCTCGGCATGGTCATGCAAGTGCTGGTCCTCGCCGTGCAGAACGCGGTGCCGTTCAAGAACGTGGGCGTGGCGACGTCCGGCGCGACCTTGTTCCGGTCGATCGGCGGTTCGGTGGGGGTCGCAACATTCGGCGCAATCTTTACGAACGGTCTGCAATCGCGTCTGGCTGACACCATGCCGGCGGGGGCGGAGTTGCCGCGATCGATGGGGCCGACAACGCTTGAGCATCTTCCCGCCGCTCTCCGCGATACCTATCTCAATGCGTTCGCCGGATCGATGCATGTGGTGTTTCTCGTCGCCGGAGCGGTCGTGCTCCTTGCGTTTGCGTTGTCCTGGTTCATGCAGGACAAGCCGCTTCGCAAGTAAGAGCGAGGCAATGAGGTGCGTCAGCGGCGCTTTGGCTCATTTGGTTTAAGCTGATGCACCTCAACTTCCAAACGTCTGCACAATGAAACTTACGCACGTAGTCATCGCCTCGACCCTCAGCGCTTTTGCCTTTATCTCGACTGCCGCACTGGCCGAGACTTATCACTTCGGCGAGGGACAGACGTCCATGTCGGGAAGCGGCAGCGCGTCGCGGCACGCACCGCCGCCCAAACATAAAAAGCACAAGAAGACGCGCCACGCCGCCGACAAAGGTACCTATTCGCAGCCGTAAGCGAAGAGCCTCAGTAGCGCCCCTCGCCTCTCGTCTTCGTCACACGCGTTTCAGCGCGTCAGTAACTGGCGCACACCCAGCGCCACGATCAACCCGCCGCAGACGCGGTCGATCCATGCCCGATACCCGCGGTAGCCTGACGCAATCCCCGCGTGTGACAAGACGAGTGCGACGAATCCGTACCACGTCGTTGCGACCAAAGCGACCATCGCAAGCATCGCCGCGAAAGTGACCGGCGACATATGCGCGGGCGTGGCGGACGCGAAGATGGCGGCGAAAAACGCCACCGACTTCGGGTTCGTGATGTTTGTCGCGAAGCCTTGCACGAATGCCTTGCGCAATCCGCCGGACACGCTCGCCACGGCCATGCCCGACTCGCCGGCGCGCGCCTTGATGATCAGCCTGCAGCCGAACCACATGAGATACGCCGCGCCGCCAATCTTGACGACCAGCGCCATCCACGGGAATGCAGCAAACACAATCCCTACGCCAAGAATGGCGCAGGTCGCCCAGAACAGGCTGACCAGGACAATGCCTGCGACGACCGCCAGGGCCTCGGAGCGTGTCGACGAGGCCGCCTTGTGCGCCACCGCGACAAAGTTCGGTCCGGGAATAACCACGCCTGCAATATAAACAGACAAAACAGCCAGGACTGCGGATGAATCGACCACGCCGTTGCTCCCTCATCAATCGACGCGCGCAAAGGCGGCGCGTCGGTCGACACATTATCGCTGAGGTCTGTTCTGACGATTGCTCACCCCCACGGGCTGAATGGCTGCTTGGGTTTTAGCGCGGTCGATTGACGACCAACTTGTTGAGCCGTCGCAGTTTTGTCATTTAGCGGACACCACGCGACGTCACCATGGCTGGATCAAAAATGCGAATGAATCTGCCGACGGGCTCGCCTGTTGCAAAACAGCAGGCCGGGCATCGGTCAGATTCGTCTCCGGTTCGGGCGGGTGTGATGCATGACGCAGAGCGGAGTGGACGTCATGCCGACAAGCCTCCTGCGCCACATGGGCGACGCGATAATTATCTTACAAGGAGCTTGGAATGCATGATGTGGCAGATCCGGACAAAGTGCAGCGTTCCACCGTAAAGTCGGTTCAGGATTACATCGACGAACGGCCAATGTGGCCAGATGGAACGCATCTTCCGTCAGCCCCCATGACCTCGATGCAGTGGCGCATCTGGGCACTCGCGGCAGCAGGCAAGTTCTTCGAGGGATTCGTCGTATTCATGACGGGGGTGGCATTGCCCCTGATCTCGCACGAGTTCGGAATCAGCGCTGCGCAGAATGGTTTCATCAGCGCGGCCAGCCTGATGGGCATCCTGGTCGGAGCGGTCGGTCTCGGTGGCATGTCCGATTACTTCGGGCGCAAGCGCATGTTCATTGTCGAGATGATCATCTTCTGCGCGTTCCTGGTGCTGCTCATTTTTTGCACCAACTTCATATCGCTCGTTGTCTGCCTCTTCGGCCTGGGTGTCGCGCTTGGCTGCGACTATCCGACCGCGCACATGATCATCTCCGAAAGTATCCCCAGTACCAGCCGGGGCAAGCTGGTTCTGGCTGCATTCGGGTTCCAGGCACTGGGTGCACTCGGCGGCACGGCGGTGGGTTTTCTTGTCCTGTCGATCGAACCAACCCTCGATGCATGGCGCTGGATGTACGGCACCGCGATCATCCCCGCGCTGCTGGTCACGATCGGACGCTTCTACATCACGGAGAGCCCGAACTGGCTCCACGTCCGCGGCGCGGTTGACCGCGCAGAGCTAGCCGCAAAACGGCTGCTGGTCCGCGTTCCGCAATACCCGACGAACATCTCCCTGGCACGCGGTGGCGAGTTCGAGGCAGGCGGCCACGGCGACAAGCAGAGTTTTTTCGCGCTCTTCGCGAAGCGCAACCTGCGCGCGACAATCCTGGCCTCCGTACCGTGGTTTCTGCAGGATCTTGGAACGTACGGCATCGGTATCTTCACGCCCACAATCCTCGCCGCCGCGTTCGGCAGCAAGCCGGATCATGTTCGTAGCGTCAGCGACCTGATCCTCAACGACATCCTTGCAGCCAAGGGTGCCGCGCTGATCACGACACTGCTGATCGTCGGCATTGTGTTCGCCGTCATGCTCGCGGACAAGGTCGGCCGGATCTGGCTGCAAGTGATCGGCTTTATCGGCTGCGCGGCCGGCCTGCTGCTCGCATCCTTCTCGACCGGCTTCGAAGGGACCACGAAGACAGCCGTCATTTTCGCCGGCTTCATGCTGTTCAACTTCATGACCAACCTGGGACCCAACGCGCAGACCTACCTGCTCGCGGGAGAAGTATTCCCCACGGCGATTCGTGGCACGGGCGCAGGCTTCGCTGCGGCGGTCGGCAAGATCGGCGCGGTGGCCACGGCCTTCTTGTTCCCGATTCTTCTTACGGGTATAGGCACGGCGCCGCTTCTCTACATTCTGGTTGCAACGTCGATTCTCGGCGCGGTGATCACATGGTTGTTCCGTATCGAGACGAACGGAGTAAGCCTCGATGAGATTGGGCGATAACGACTTCCAAGGCCGTCATGGTCATCAGGCAGAACATATGGCTTCCCCGCAGCCCGACAGAGAGACGCGCATGATTGGATATCCTAAAGACCCGGCGATTCCCGTAAAGCGGCGATGGCTTAGTGCTGTGCCGCTATGCATGGCGACGCTGGCCGCGCTGGCGGCCACACCGGTCCACGCGGAAGGCGTCAAGCTGAGCGAAACCGGCTCGACCTTGCTCTATCCGCTGTTCAATACCTGGGTCGCGGCTTACACCAAGGCTCATCCCGATGTACAGATCAGCGTTGGCGCAACCGGTTCGGAGTCGGGCATCCAGCAGGCGATTGCAGGCAAGGTGCTGATCGGTGCGTCGGACGCCTACATGTCCGACTCTGATATCAGGCAACACCCGCAGGTTCTCAACATTCCTCTCGCGATCGCCGCGCAGACCGTCAACTACAACGTGCCCGGTCTCAACGCAGCTCACCTGAAACTGGACGGGCCGGTGCTCGCCGGGATCTATACGGGGGCCATCCGCGAGTGGGATGCAGCGCCCATCGCAGCGCTCAACCCAGGCGTTTCGTTGCCGCATCATGCGATCGTTCCGATCCGTCGTGCCGAGGGTTCCGGCGACACATTCGTCTTCACGCAGTACCTCTCGTTCTCGGAGCCTTCATGGGAGAGCGACCAGGGATACGGCACCACGATCGAATGGCCCGCCGTGCCGGGCAGCATGACAGCGACGGGCAACGCCGGCATGGTGCAGGCTATCCAGTCGACCCCCTATTCGATCGGCTACGTCGGGGTGAGCTTCAGCGACGGCATAGCGGCCGCGAAGCTGGGCACAGTGGCGCTCAAGAACGGGGCCGGCGAATTTGTCATGCCCACCAAAGAGACGATCACCGCGGGCGCGGCTTCGCTCGGTCCCCGGACGCCGCCTGACGAGCGTCTGAGCCTCGTATTTGCGCCGGCAAGCGGGTCATACCCGCTGGTCAACTACGAGTATGCAGTGGTCTCGACCAAGCAGCCGGATGCCGCAACCGCTGCAGCGGTCCGCAGCTTTTTGTCCTGGTCGATCGTCCCGTCCGAGACCAATGAAGCCTACCTGAACTCAGTACATTTCATTCCGCTGCCGCCGCATACGTGGGAACTGAGCCAGGCGCAGATCCAGTCGATCAAGTAACCACATCGGGGGCGCTGGTAAACAGGTGAACGCTTAGGTGAACGCTTTCGGGACGACACGAAGGTGTGATTGTCGGCAAGACAATCAACAGCGCAATCAACAAGACGAGATCCGGCGAGTGCATCGGCCGGGACACTTCCATGAAGTGTCCCGGCCGTTCACCGCTGAACCGGTTAGTGCCCGCCGTGCAGGTGCACGGTCTTCTTCGCTGCATGCTCAGCATGTTCGCTGGCGTGCAGTCCATGGCCATGGGCTACATGGGCATGATGGCTTGCCTGCGTGTGATCGCCGGCCTCGGCATGCTTTGCCGCTTCGCGATGATGTTTCGCGGCAGCATCGAGATGCTTGGCCGCTTCTTCGTGATGATGATGAACTTCGTGTTGGTCGCTCATGGAAATCTCCAGTGTTTGCAACGGGGCTCAATCCACAGGAGGACTGAGCTTTATCCACGATAGAGAAATGCAGTGTCACTTGCGTGACCCGGGGCGGAATTCAAAGGTCTCCACTGTACGCGGGATAGCGATCATCGAATCGTCAATGACCTGAAAGAATCGCTATCCCCGGAATGTTGGCTACGCTGCGCGCGGGTTGCGCCATGCCACTCTTCTCCAGCAGCCGCACCACGGCCGCACGCATTTCTCGATAGCATGAGCTCCGATCGATTAATGACAGGAGAGCATGCTCATGAGCGTCGACGAACGGATGTTGAACGGCATGGGCTTCGCGCTCAGGCGAAAACCCCTGCGTCGGTTGACCGATAAGACGGCCCCGACACCCCCGCCTCGACCGTGAACACCGACACCGTCCCGCTCAACCGGATCGCCTGTTCATCAAGTGATTGAGCCGCCGCAGCCGCTTCTTCAACCAGCGCCGCATTCTGCTGCGTGACTTCATCGATCTGGCCAATCGCCTGATTGACTTGCTCGATTCCGTGGCCCTGCTCATCGGACGCCGCGGCGATCTCGCTGACAATTTCCGCTACCCGTTTGATCGCGCGCTGCACCTCCGCCGTCGTGCGCCCGACCTCTTCCGCCTGACGTGAGCCCGATTGAATGGTCGTCACCGAGCGCTCGATCAGATCCTTGATCTCCTTGGCCGCCACCGACGAGCGCTGCGCGAGGCTGCGCACTTCCGACGCCACCACCGCGAAACCACGCCCCTGCTCCCCGGCTCGCGCAGCCTCGACGGCCGCATTCAACGCGAGAATATTGGTCTGGAACGCGATGCCTTCTATCAGCGTGGTGATCTCCGCGATCCTCGCGGAACTCGACGCGATCTCGTTCATCGTGCCGACCATCCGTTCGACGGCCAGATTGCCTTCGTCGGAGATATGGGTTGTGCTCACCGCCAGCGCGCTCGCTTGTTTAGCGTTGTCCGCGTTGCCCTGAACCGTGGCCGTCAACTCGCCGAGACTCGCCGCCGTTTCCTGCAAAGAGGCGGCTTGCTGCTCGGTGCGCGCGGACAGGTCAATGTTGCCGGCAGCGATCTGCTTCGATGCAACGCCCACCGCATCGCTGGACACCCTGACTTCCGCCACGACGCCGGCCATGCGCTTGAGCAGGCTGTTCAACGCAACGGCGGTGTGGCCGATTTCGTCCATGCGTTCAACCTGCGTCTGCTGCGACAAATCCAGCGACGCGCTGATCCTCTGCAGCGTGTCCTGCAGGCGGCCAAGGCCGCGGCTGATCAACCGGTAAAGCTGGCTCCCGAACACCCCCGTCAACAGCAACGCACCCGCGACGATAACCAGCATCAGGCCAAATGCCGTCTTGTAAGCCGAGGCGTTTTCATTGCGCACCGCCTGGCCGCGTTCGATGTTGTAGTTGAGGTGTCCATGCAAGCCACTGTTCAGCGCGACCGCTGCCGTATGCACCGCCCCGCCGTCGTGCAACATGGCGAGCGCGCCGTCCTTGTCACCTGCCTGGATCTTCCCGAAGAAGACAGTGCGAGCGGCGCGATAGGCTGCAATATGCGCCCGGTCGGCATCCAGCATGGTTTGATCGGCCGGGTCGGACATGCCGAGCGACTGATAGTCGGCGACGTGGCTATCGAAGTGTTTATCCGCCTCGCCGATTTCTTTTTCGATCGCGCTCCGGCTCGCGTCGTCGATTCCATCCACCACATAGCGGTACACGTTCAGCCGCATGTCGGCGACGTCGTCGAGCGTCATTGAGATCGACTTGAGACCAGGGATAGTGTGCGTCTCGAGGCCCTCTATGCGCTGATAGGACCCGTGAAGTTGCGAGAGCCCGTAGCCCCCCACAAAAGCCAGCGCCAGCAACGCCATCCCGAGCGTCATCACCAGCCGTCGAACGATAGTCATAGGGTTGTTCTCGTTTGATCTTCGGCAACGGGGTTATGAAAAATTGCCGATGGGTTATGGCCACAAAAACGTGCGACGCGCTATCTGAAAACCAGCTTCTCGACCGGTTTACGGACGTGGGCGGAAAAACTTGAAGGCAATTTTCGAGGCGGCAGACAATCGGCGAACGCGTACCAGACATCCATCGACCTAAACGTTTTCAATGTCGGCTTTATTCCATTCGGCTGCCAAATCTCCGCGATACGAACCGAAAAAAATAGTTCGTTTGATTGGAATATCTGCAAGGCGCCGGCTGTTTTCTTGTTCGCGCCAGTTTGCGGCCCGATGAACGTTTCCAGTCGGCAGTGGTTTTTAATTAGGAATAGAAAACAAAAATCAATCCTGCTCAGCATGGAATAAATGTTTTGGTGCACACGTTCAGACTGGGACGATCGAACGCTTCATCCAGCGATTCCATCTCGTCTGTTGGCCGGGCGTCACCCAAGGAGAGTCGACATCGGCGAACACCACTCGGACCGCAAGAGGAGAACATCAATGAAACTTCAGCAGAAGCTTACTGTGTCAGTGCTACTGGGCATGGCCGTTGCAACGCTAGCGGCATGCGGCGGCAGTGATTCCAACTCGAACAACGCGCCCATTGTTGGTCCGTTCAGATCCACCGTGCTGGTCTCCGACGGCACCAGCGCGGCGCCCCACACCGACGCCAACCTGCAAAACGGGTGGGGCATCGCGTTCAATCCGGCTGGCGTAGTGTGGGTCTCCGATAACACCACGAGCAAGTCGACGCTATACGACGGCAACGGTGTCGTGCAGTCGCTGGTGGTGACGATCCCGCCAGCGGCGGGCGGCCAGACCGGCGGCCCGACGGGCATCGTGTTCAACACCAGCACCGACTTCCAGGTCACGGCAAACGGCAACACCAGCAACGCGCTGTTTATCTGGGCAACGGAAGCCGGCACGATTGCAGGCTGGTCGCCCAAGGTGCTGCCAACCACGGCCGTGAAGGCCTACGACGACGGTGCCGGCGGCGCGGTGTACAAAGGCCTCGCCATTGGCAAGAACGGGACCGCCAACTTCTTGTATGCGACCGACTTCCATAACGGCAAGGTCGATGTCTTCGACAAATCCTTCAACAAGGTGCAACTTGATGGCCTGTTCCAGGACCCCACGCTGCCCGCGGATTTTGCGCCTTTCGGCATCAGCGTGACGGGTAGCACGGTCTTCGTCACCTATGCCAAGGTGGGGCAGGACGGACGGACGCAGGTGAATGGTCCAGGCAATGGCGTGATTGACACCTTCGACACCGACGGCCACTTCGTCAAGCGCATCGCCACGAACGGCACCCTGAATTCGCCGTGGGGCATCGCCATGGCGCCGGCGAATTTCGGCGGTGCAAGCAATGACCTGCTGATCGGGAATTTCGGTGACGGCACCATCGATGCATTCAACCCGGCTACCGGTGCGTTCATCGGCGCACTGACCCAGGTCGACGGCACAGCGATCCAGCAAAAGGGTATCTGGGGCATCTCGTTTGGCAACAACGTCGACAACCAGCCGCTCAATACGCTGTTCTTCGCTGCAGGCCCGAGCCCGACGACCGGTATTTACGGCCGTATCGACATCGCGCAATAGCCCGGCAGTACCTGTTCCGCTCGCCGCTCCGATCGCAACGGCGGCGAGCGGGGCCGTTGCGATGGCCGGAACGTCCCCGCGGCGCTCCAGATGCTGCACTTCATGACAAGACTCACCATCCGACTCCCCAATCGGACTTACAATCGTGTCGCACAAAAAATGATTCAATTGCCCGCACGAGCTGAAAGGCCCGACCGCACAAGGGTTGCAGGATTAGCTATCGGGACTTTCACCAACTCCCTTATTTTTTTGGCTTGGTAACCTGCTGCGGTTCTATTGCGGACACAATCCGCGGAATGCAAGCTGTCCGGCGC
>Ga0073928_10005957_pt1 | contig 16717 bp, 12 predicted proteins | sample PaiPotPPA55metaG_FD_76969 | JGI IMG/M metagenome (GOLD analysis project Ga0073928, IMG submission 76969) | Iron sulfur acid spring bacterial and archeal communities from Banff, Canada, to study Microbial Dark Matter (Phase II) - Paint Pots PPA... ... | reverse complement strand
TGGCCGTTCATACCCCCCATCGTCCATGAAGGCCAAATACTCCCCGTTGGTGACCAGCCGCGACGCCAACTCGAACCGCTCGACAAAGCTCCGATGCCGAGGGAACTCATTATCGAAGGCGAACCCCTGACCGTCGTGGCCAATCCAGTAGACGCCTTCGAGAAAACTCACCCATCGGAGTGGGCCCACCGTCGGCACACTTGCCGGGATGTCCGGGGTAACATACCCAGGTCGCAGGGGATTGCAGGCGAAGTTGTATTTCACATCGGTCAAGACTAATTCCTGATGCTGTTGTTCATGGTGCAAGCCGAGCTCGACCACCGGCGACCAGCGCTCGAGCGTCTCGCCATGCAAACCTTCCAAAAAGGCGGTCATATGCTGGTCCACATAGGCTCGATAGCGATAGACCTCCTCAATGGTTGGACGTGAGAGTAGACCCCGTTTGGGGCGGCAATGCCGCTCACCAGCCGCCACGTAATAGGAATTGAAGAGATACGCATAGGAGGCATGTGGCGATCTATAGCCCGGAGAGGCGGGGGCCAGAATAAAGGTTTCGAAAAACCAACTGGTGTGTGCCAGATGCCACTTAGGGGGGCTCACATCCGGCATTGCCTGAATGACGTAATCTTCCGTCATCAAAGGCTGGCAGAGCCGGTCGGTGAACTGTCGCACCTGATGGTAACGCCTGACAAGTGCCTCCTGGTGGGCAGTCTCACCGAGACCATAGAGGACAGTCGCGCGATGAATACCATGATTGGCGGGCACATTCCCTTCCTCTTCCACTTGTCTTCACCTCGACACCCAACAACTCCGCGCCTCGCATGTGGCTGGGAAGCCTAGTCTCACCAAGCACATTATAGAGGTGGTGCCTTGAGATAGAGGTGGTGCCTTGAGTCGCATAAGCTACGTCCTAGGGCAGCATGCTTAAAATCCTGCGCGTTAGCTTACCAGGTGGGGACGCCCAATCCCGCAAGCGAGAGGAATATTCGGCCGAACTTTTTCCCATGGTACCATCTGGCGGACAAGCAAATCTAAGTTTGCGGTCGTTTGTCCGTTCTAAATCGGTCAAGAGCCTCCACACGACATCCGGTCTGATGTAAAGACGCCAATGCCGGATAATCGCGTCCTCAGCCTCGCGATTCTCGCACGAGATCCACTAACTCGCCAAAGCTGTCGATGACATAGTCCGGCGCGCACTGCAACAGCGCTGCCCGCGTGCCAAAGCCGTAGGTGACGGCACAGGTCTTGGTGCCAGCGGCCTTCCCGGCCAGGACATCGGCAGGGGTATCGCCGACCATCAGGGCGTGCGGTGGCGCACAGTGTAATGCGGCGAGGGCCGCAAGTATGGTGTCGGGGGCGGGCTTGAGGCTCAGACCAGGGCTACCATCCTGGATATGCTGGAAGAAGGGGATGAGGGCGAGCCGCCGCAAGACGAACTCCGCTTGCCCAGACTCTTTGGTGGTGACGACGCCGAGCGTGAAGCTGGACAGGGCCTGTAAGGTGAGGATAACCCCGGGGTAGGGTTGGGTCAGACGGGCGTCCTGCCTGGTATACGTGCGGCGGTAGGCGGTCAGGAAGGTGCTGAGCAGCGAGGGTGACAGCATACCGCCGAGCTCGGTTAGCATCTCGGCGAGTGGCTTGCCGATGTGCTGGGTAATCGCGGTGGCGCTGGGTGGGATCCCACCAACTACAGTCCGCCAGGCGTGCTGAAAAGCCACAGCGATGTCCCGACGGGAATCGACCAGAGTGCCATCGAGGTCACACAAGATGGTGGTGGCGGTCGTCATGATCTCGCCTCGCGCCCCAAGCCTCCTTTTTCATGCCCCTATCAAGGCATTACAGTCGGGCCATCGCCTCCCGTAGCAGGCTGGGAATACCGCCGAAGGCACGACATACGTGGGCAGCTACAACTTCAGCAGTGTCGAGGAATACCAACAATGACTGCGCGCGTTGCTGGAACATATCTATTCGTTACTATCGCGGCTGACTGGCGGAACGGGTCACCATGCGCGATCGGCATATGATCCGCACGCTAGTGCGCAAGCCTGGGGCGTTGCCCCGTTGGCGTGAAGAACTATTTCCAAGCGTAAGCGGCCAATGGTGCGGGAGCAAACAAATCTGGCAGCGGCGATAAATGACGCGCCAAAACCGCACGCCCGCCGCTGGGCGGCGATAAAGAAACACCCTAAGTTAGCGATGAAACCCAGGCGAACTGAGTCAATTTAACCTTGGCGACAGCCGGTAAGAATAATTGTCGCGATCAGCAAAAACAATCCACTCGGCATAACGCTAAAATCGATGCCCCATGCGTAACGCCATATTCTATCTCACGTACAATGGGCTCTATAACTTCACCAACGGCATCGGCACGCAAACACAGCTCCTGATCAGCGGCCTCGAAGTGCTGCGGGAGATGCTGGTCAGACGGTATGGCCCCATCGATGTGCATGTGGTCTGCCCCTCGCCCGATGCGCACACGTGGGGTTATGATCATGCGTTCTTTCAGCGGCAACAAGAACGTCTCGCGCCACTCGGTGGGCGCGTGCACCTCATTCCGTACAAGCGGGAGCCCACCCAAGATCTCTGGGAAATCCCTTCCTGGAAGGCCCTCTGTCAGAACGTCGCACCGCTGTTGCATACCCAAGCGGCGGCCTATGAGCGGTCGTTGATCATCTGTGTGGACCAGCCCTGGGTGCAGACGCCTTATGCGCTTGGAATGGGCCAGAGCCTGCCGCGTCAGGTCGATATGCTCCTGGTGCTCTATAGTACCGCGTTTATCCGGGACTGGGAGACGCCTGACGCGGCAGAGGTTGCCTGGGAACAGGAAGGGCTTGAGGCGTCACGACCCGGTTCGCGGGTAGCGGTTGCCGACATTTGCCCGTCGTTTACCTCGCATCTCAAGACGCACTTCCGGTTGTCGGCGGGACAGTTCGCGCCTTACACTTCGAGCATCCTCGTGGATGACCCCGCCTTTGTGTTACAGGACGAGTCAGTCGTGCGCAGAACGCTCCAGGCCTATGGCATCCCCCTCGATGCGGATCTGGTGTTGGCATTTGGCAGAGCTGCACCGATCAAAGGATTTGAGCGGCTCATTCCCGCCCTTGCACCGCTGCGTGACCGGGTGCATTTCGTGCTCATCTCGGTACCCTACATCAATGACGACTCGCAGCAACAGGTGTATGATCAACTGCTGCAACAGCACGCCATACGGGCAACCCACATCAAGGTGTTTACGCGTGATTTACCCCGTGCGCTGTGCCAATGGGCTCGGACAAAAATAGTGGTGGTCCCGTCCCGACACGAAACCTTCTCCAACATCCCGCTCGAAGTCGCGCTGTGGGCACGGGAAAAGGGGCCCGTCCTTGTGGCCTCGACCGCCGGTGGATTCGTTGATCAAATCGAGCCAGGTATCACGGGATTTCTTGTCGATGTCTTGTCCCGTCAGCACGTCACCCAGACGCTGCACCAAGTGCTCGATCTGTCCCCCGAGGCCCAGGCCACCATTCGGCATCGGGCGCATCAACGGGTTGTCCAGAATTACGACTTCGTACACAATTTTCCGGCGACCCTCCGTTGGTTTTGGCATAGGGAGCCTCGGAGACCGGGCCAGCACGCGCGCTGAAGCTGACAGCGGCATGCCAGCGCGAGTCACCGAGGTGGAGGATGCTGCGAGGGTTCTGCCGTAAGCGTGCTGATTGCCGTCAGCTTTTCAGGGGAACGGAGCCGGCCGGCCGTCTGGCTCCAGGATGGCGTTCAGGCGCTGGCTCAAGGCGATAACCTCATCAGCATAGCCGGGAAACCAGGCATGCATCCACATGGGACGCTCGAAAAACGCCTGCGGTGGCTGCTCCGGGTGCCGAATGCCAACGCGCATCACCAACCCGCTGGCGTTGATGAAACTCACCTCGTCCAGCAAGCGCCCGGGCGCCGCAAACCCGATCGCAATAGAACATAACGCCGCGATATCTACCAGCGACGCCGCGACACCTCGCAGGCAAAAGGCCTGAGTGCGAGCCCGTACCTCTGCTGGCAACGCCAGTAAAACCGTGCGCATCGTCAGGCCGGAAAAGACCGTATCATCAACCACCGCCAGGGAGGATACCGTGTCAAGAGGCGGTAGCTGTTGCGCTAAGGGGATCCCGGTAGTCGTGACGACGTTATAGCCGCCGTGGCCGTCTTCTTCACGGGTGATGTCCACACGCGAGACCCTGGGGAACCAGCCTGTGTGCGCGTGTAGTTGTTGCGCGACACGTTCACCCGCTCGACCGATGCCGATCGCCAGCGCAAAGGGGTCATACTTGCCGTGCGCCAGTAACGGCGCCATTTGCGACTCGAGAGTGAGCAGCACCACACGCCTTGGATCCCGGCACACAAGCGCGAAGAACTCCCGCGTGAGATGCCAGGCCGGCGATGCTTGTCCCTGCTGCCGGGAGACATAATCGCTGAGATCGTCGTGAATATATAATACGTTCGGGGTCGGCGCGGCGTAGGGCTCAGCATCCCTCATGGTCCTCATCTCCCTTCGCGGCGGCAGATGGCGCCGCTCCCATGGCTGCTCGGGATACGTCCGAGAGATGCTATTATAGCGCATGCCATCGCATGGCCGAGTGGGTTCGCCTGTTCCGACGATGGATGATCTCCAGCGGCATCGCAATCCGCGGCCGGAGCGCCTCGGTCAGAGACTATCGTTGAAAAGCACCGGACCCAGCATGCCAATCAGCGACATGCCCCTTTTCCCCAACTGTAAAGGGGTACAGTTCATGAAAAAGATCGCGGTAATAATACCAAGCTATAACAACCGCCAATGGTATGAGCTTAACCTTTCTTCCGTCGTCGCCCAAGATTATCACGACTTTCGCGTTATCTATGTCGATGACTGCTCTTCGGATAGGACAGGCGAACTGGTGGAGCAGTTCATAGCGGACCGTAATTCAGGCAATTTGATCCGTTTGATTCGTAATCCTGTTCGCAGTGGGGCCTTGCAAAATCTATATAATATGATTCAGATGTGTGATGATGACGAAATCGTGATTCTCTTGGATGGTGACGACTGGTTTGCACATAATGGAGTTCTTAAGAAAGTCAACGAAGTATATGCTAATCCAGATTGTTGGATGACTTATGGTCAGTATCGATCATGGCCAGATCATATGATCGGATATTCAAGAGAGATACCTTCTGACATTATAGAAGCTAATAACTTTCGGGAAAATGAATGGTGTTCTTCTCATCTTCGTAGCTTCTACGCCTGGCTATTTAAATTGATAAAAATGGAAGACTTGATCAGTCCGTGTGGCGCTTTCTACCATATGGCTTGGGACCAGGCGATAATGTTTCCCATGCTGGAAATGTCAGGGCACCGAGCTAAATTCATCAGTGAGGTGCTGTACATTTACAATGCAGCAAATCCGATCAATGACTGTAAGGTCGATCGCCAATTGCAACGAAGTCTTGAAACGGCAATCCGCATGCAAAAACGATATGATCGCCTTGAATGAACCGGTCGCGAGTTTGCGGACACCGCAGAGTTCCCTCTGGAGCCGTGATTAACCACGGCCCGGGGGTTGCCGACTCATTGCATGTTAATAGCTACAACTACGGGAGGGATGCCGGTGAATGGCGCTGCGCTGGGGCATCGCGAATTTGTGTGCACCAGCAAGGGCCTTATCAGGGTCCTCGCTTATTAAGTGATTGCGATGCTCAGAGATGGGTGTGAGGTTGCCGCGAATGCGTGGACACTCGGGTTAGGCAGTCACTGATTGATGATATCGAAGTTCGATTTCGTTGGGACCCAAGTGATCGAGGGCCGAATGCCGCCGCTGGCGATTGTAGAACAATTCGATGTATTCGAAGATTTCGCATCGTGCCTGGGTTCGGCTACGCCAGCGGCTCTGATAACCCAGTTCGATTTTCAGTGTGGCAAAAAAACTCTCCGCCACCGCGTTATCCTAGCAATTGCCTTTGCGACTCATGCTGCTCATGAGACCGTGCGCCGCCAGCAGTCGCTGATACTCATAGCTGGCGTATCGGCTGCCGCGGTCAGAGTGATGCAGCAAGCCGTGCGACGGCTTGCAACGCCATCTTAAGCGCGTTCAGCGCGAGCCCACGTTCCAGTCGTTCGCTCAGGGCTAGCCCACCAATCGGCGCGAGAACAGATCGAGGATAACCGCCAGATACAACAGGTAAGTAATGTCGGTGACCCAGCCGGAGTTGGGCGCGGACGCTGCAAATTGTCGCGCCAGCAGATTACCCTTAATTGCCATTTCGTGTCCGGAATCGGTGGTACGGCGAAAGCGCCGGCGCTCCCGCGCGCGCAAGCCGGCCGCTCGCATCAGGCGTGCTACGCGCTTGCGTCCGGTGCGCTGGCCGCGCTCGCGCAGCTCGGCGAGTACTCGCGGACTACCATCGCGGCCGCGGCTCTCCCGGTGGACGGTGGTCACCTGGAGCGCCAGGATTTGATCCTTAAGCGTGCGTGGCCCGCCGCTTGCCCCAGGCGTAGTACCCCGAGCGTGAGACTTGCAGCACCCGGCACATCAGCGCTACCCGGTAGGAGGCCTTCGCTGCGATAAAAGCGAATCTCACTCGCTCTCCTTGGCGAAGAAGGCCGTCACTTTTCTAGGATCTCGCGCTCCAGCCGCGGCCGCCGGTTTTCGCGTCTGAGTTCGACCAGCTCTTCTCTCTCGGTACGCTTGAAAGCCCCTTCGGTCCCGTACTCCGCCTCCACCTCGGTTGCCTTCTCACTCGGAGACTCAATGCAGCTTGCGTGCGATTTCCGCGTAACGATCTAGCAGCGGCAGCACCTTGTCCGCCTTCGCCGGCGGCAGCCCAAAAATCAGATGACCGAAGCCCGCGTCCGTCAACTGCTTCACGACATCCTCCTTCGGCGGCGCGCCGAACAGGCCGAGATTCCGATCCTCGATCCGCTTGCCCGCCCGCTTTGCCGATTCGCGCAACTCCGCGACGGCCTGTTTGAGCCCGTCGACCTTGCCCCGATTGATCGGAATCCAGCCGTCGCAATAATCCACGACGCGCTCGAACGCCCGCTTCGCCTCCGACCCCAGCAGGATGGGCGGTCCGCCCATTTGCACCGGCTTGGGCCAGCACCAGATCGGATCGAAGTTCACAAACTCGCCGTGAAACTCGGCCTTTTCATTCGACCAGATGGCTCGCATTGCCAGCACTCGCTCGCGAACCAGCTGCCAGCGCCGCTTGAAATCCGTGCCGTGGTTCTCCATTTCCTCGGCATTCCAGCCGCCGCCGATCCCGAGAATCACCCGCCCGTTCGAAATCACATCGAGCGAGGCGACCTCCTTCGCCAGCAGGATCGGATCGCGCTCGATCACCAGGCAGATTCCGGTGCCGAGCTTGATTCTCTTGGTCACCGCCGCGGCCGCGCCCAGCGCGACGAACAGGTCGTGTGTATGCGAATACTCCATCGGCAGTTCGCCGCCGCCCGGCCATGGCGAGCGCCGGCTGGTCGGGATATGCGTATGCTCAGGAAAGAACAGCGAGTCGAGCCCACGCTCCTCGACCGCCCGCGCCAGCTCAACCGGTTGAATCGCGTAGTCCGTGGGAAACATCATCGCGCCGAACAGAACCATCACGCACCTCGCTTTTGCCTCATCTTTTTTATCTTAGTTGATTCTCTAAAAAAGCGCCGCCCTGTCGCGTGCCATAGGCCACTGCCTCTTTGCCATGGCCCAGCATGTGGGGTGATGGCAACAGCCCTGCGAAACGTTACTATAAGGACCCCTTGGAGGACATGATTAGGGTAACTTTTCTGTGCGCCAGCGCAGCCGGGGAGAGGAGAATGGAATGACCTGAAACCTTTCGCTGGGACCCAGCGGGTAGCCAATCCCGCCCGGAAAGGCTGACCATCCTTCCGGAAGCGAGTTTTGGGTGGTGGTGGAGGAGCAACCCACCCTGCGAGGCGTAGACAGCGAGTGAGCGGGCAGTGTGATTGAGTCTCCGAAATTATGGTTCTTGCGGGAGCCGATGCCGTTGAAAAGGCGGAAGGCAACATTGCCTGGCTCAGTTGGAGCGAACCACAGATGTTCGAGTAGAATTTGCGCGTTTGCGGGAGCTATCGAGGATGGCGGCCGGAACCATTTGGCGGGCTGTCCTCTTGTATCGGTTCTGCGCGTCGGGATCGCTCCGACTTCTGCGCGGCTAATAGTCCATCAAGAATTCGAGGATCAACCGGCTTGGCGACGACAGCATCCACTAGCTCGCGGCGCGGGTCGTCCGCTGGAATCTCTCCCGCCCATCCTGTGAGCAGATAAAAGGCCGGCGAGTCTTCCCGAGACTTTACCCGGCGCGCAAGTTCCCACCCATTCAGCTGCGGCATCCCGAGGTCGCAGAAGATCATGTCAACCGGCAAAGACGTCAACTTCTCCAATGCTTCGAGGCTGGAACGGGTCCTTATGACGGTGTGACCCTTCCATTCCAGCAAGGCGCTCAGCGCCTGGAGATTGTCAGGGTCGTCGTCTATCAGCATTACCCGACGTGATTGGATTGTCACCGAATAATCCGGCGCGTCCTGGAGCGCCTTCGCCGGAGAAATCGGACAGTTCAACGTGATTACGGCTCCACCTTCAGGACGATTCGCTGCAGAAATGGTGCCTCCGATGCGCGCCATCGAAGCAGAGGCGATAGATAATCCCAATCCAGTACCGTCTTTCCCCTTAGTGCTAAAAAATGGATCGAATATACGACCAAGGTTTTCTTTAGGGATGCCCTGCCCTTCGTCTTCTACGCTAACAACGATCTTATCGTCGCGGGCATCCGCTGTGATGCGGATGGTGCCGCCCGCGGGCATCGCATCCTGCGCATTCAACAGGAGGTTGAGAAAAATCTGACGCAACTCAGCCGGTTCGCCGACTATTAGCGGCAGTGCAGGAAGCTTCGATTCAACCCGTATCGACCTTCCGAGCAGCAAATTCCGCTCTTCCAGAGTGCTTTTCGCGATTTCAACGGATTGGCGGATGATCGCCTTCAGATCAACGTTTTCGACCAGCCCCTCATGGCCCCGGCGGGCGAAATCTTGGAGCCTGCCAATCGTCGAAGCGGCATCACGGACAATACGGGAAATCAATTGAAGCGTATCGTTATGGCGCGATAATAGGGCCGCATCGCTAGATAGCAGCTCAACCCTCAGGCGCAGCGCATTGAGACTATTGTTCAGATCGTGGGCTATACCCGACGCTAGTTCGCCCACCGCCCTGAGTCGTTCCTGATTCACCAACACTTCGCGATTGAGACGTAATTCTTCTTCCGCCTCGACACGCGCCGTAATGTCTTGCCCGACAATCAGGACGCAATCACGCCCGTTTAGCTCGAGCGTCGTCCATGAGTAGATGCAGTGGATCGGATTACCCCGCTGTCCGCGAAGAACCACCGGCACCCGCTCGGCGCCGGCATCGCCAATTTTCAGCGAGCTGACCCATTGAACAAAGCCGCCAGGGTAAGGCGTGAATGCCAAATCGGCCGGCAGTCTATCGAGAACCTCTTCCCGCGTGTAGCCGAAGGTTTTTTCCCAGGCCAGGTTCACATCCAGTATGCAGCCGTCCGGAATCTTGTGTATTGCGATGAGTGAACCACTCGTTTCGAATATTTTGCGGAACTTTTGCTCGCTTCGAGTGAGCGCCTGGAGGTAGTTGACGATGCTGTTTCGCTGTTTGGTGAGCGCAACACTCACCAGATGTGAGCCAACGATCGAAGCTACCATTGCGGATAAGCCCCAGATGATGACTAAATGGTTGCGCCAACCCAACTCAAACGAGAACAATAGCCCAAACAGCAAGCACAATGAGCTCATCCCAGCCTGCCATTTAGGTTCCCACGGCAGGATAGTTCCGCCCGCTGGCAACAGCACCAACAGAAACAAGAGCAGGGCTGACGACGCACCTTTAACGGATAAAGCCCCGGCGCTGAGGATTAGACCGGAACAAAGGAGCAACACCGCGGGCTTCCAGACTCGCCCAAAGCGCGGGTGCCACGTCGCTGCCCACAGACCAAGCATCAATCCGAACCAAATGGCTTGAGTTTCGATGGCCAACCAATCGGGCTTGGAAAACAAAGTCGCTTCAATCGCGGGAAGCATTATTTCCGCTAATACGCTAAGCGCCGCAGCCAGGCGCAGCCGGCTAACAGCCTCAGCTTCGATCGACTTGAGCTGTACCGTTTGGTGTCCAGAATCTGTTGCTCGAACCGACGCAGCGCTCATACATCGCCCCCTACGGTGAGCAGCAAGCTCAGGCGGCAACCAATCACGACTCGAAGTGCGGCAAATCCGGTGTAGAAATGGCGCCCCACGCACGGCTCGACGACCCGCCATTCGCACAGCGGTCCATAGCTGCGCTTTGACAGTTAGCGTGTATTGATAATTTATCAGCGTTGACTTTACGTTAGCAAGCTCGCGTGAATGGCCTGCCTGACATCCGGTCATGCTCGGCACGAGGTATAGTCGCTGTACTCGAGATGACGCCTGAAAACATGCTCAACTGGTCACGTCTGAAACCCGCCGAACGACGCGAGGCTGGGGTGATGCCGGCGTTTAGCGAGGCCGCTATCGCGAGGGCTAACTAAGCATTCGACCTGTTCATAATCGCATGCGCACTCGGCGTGATTGCGAGGCTCGGAAATGCCTCTCGCTGGACTCCGAGCAATTGCGCCTGAAGCCGGTCGAGGCAACGGCAGCATAGCACGGCCCTCACGGCGCGGGCGGCGACAACGCTATAGGACGAGTGGCATCCCACTCGAACGTCACATGCCCTGGGGTGGATCGCTATTAGCTCGGCTCATCCACGCGTCGGAGGGGGACGACAGTTGCCAAGAGACGCAGGGCTGACTACTCTCCCAGCGATGCCTGACAAGCCACGAATCCTGATTGTCGGCGCGGGAATTGCTGGCCTGACTCTCGCCGCAGGCTTGGAGCGCCGCGGAATAACTCCGACGGTTGTCGAGATCGCGAACGCGTCTTTGTCGCGTGGTCTTGCGCTTCTGCTTACCAGTAATGTCGCCTTAGCATTGCGCCGCATCGGACTGGAGAGGATGGTCATCGAGCGCTGGATCGTGCTGGAGCAAATAGCTCAGACCGATGCTTCAGGAACTCTAGTCGCCCATCATGACTTTCGTCCTTCAAACGACCGATAAGCGCCTAACCTCGGCATCAAGCGCGACGGCCTCATGTCGGGCCTATCCAGTGGCGCGAGCGCAGATTCGCTATTCGACAACCATCGCCTGGGTGGATTGGTCAGCGGGCGCCCTAGACGTGATATTTTCGGATGGAACGCGCGCTCAATTCGATCTCGTGATAGGAGCGGACGGCATCCGCTCGGCCGTACGCAAGCTGATATATCCGCACATCGAGACGGCCTATCGGTCATTTTGTGCATGGCGGACCGTGATGGAGTGTTCGGATTGCGATACCGTATTCCGGATCAGATTCAGTCCCGGTCGTGTCTTGGGTAGCTTTCAGGTCGGGCCGAATCTGGTTTACGCTTTCCTCCTGGCACACCATGCGGGACTCCCATCCCTTTTGCGCGATGAACACCTGGAGCGCTTCAAAGAGTTGGCCTCACAATTTCATGCGACTGTACCATCGCTGATTCAGCAGCAACGTGACCCCGCTGGAGTCGTCTTCGTGCCGGTGCAGGAAGTGGAAACGCCCTCGTACTATCGAGGCCGCATACTGTTGATCGGCGACGCAGCCCACGCGTTCCCGCCGCAGCTGGCGCAAGGTGCCGCCATGGCCATCGAAGATGCGGTGGCCCTGGCAGGGTTGCTCGGTGAATCTGGCGATGTCGATCAGGTGTTGCGCTCATACGAATCGAGGAGGCGGCCGCGTGTGGATACCATCCGGGCAGCAGTCCGCCATCGCGCGATATCCGGAGGGATGGAAGGACCTGTCACGCCCGAACTGCTGAAGCAGTACCCGCCCGTCTTCTCCGACATACCGCTGAAAGTCTATGACGACCTGATCGAAGACCCGTTCGCTGGCGGCCACGGCGCCGCGTAATCGGCCACAAAATTTCCGCCAAGGCGCCGACCGGTTCCACTTCAACCTGCGCGTTGCCTCTTTTGCAGCTCCCCACCCAGCATATGCCGCCTTCTAGACGAACGCTGGAATGCCCGGCTCAAAGGGATTAAGTGGATCGGTTTTCTGCGGTGTCTTCGGTTCTGGATAGCCTTGCACGCCGGGTCGTTCCAAAATGTTTGACGATAGGCCCACGGCCACCCACCTCACCCGGCCCTTCCGACGCCAGCATTGCTCGCGAACGTCATATGCGCCTCTCCTTTCGTATAGCGAAAGGCAAGGCCACTGACTGCTGAGGATCACATCGTAAGCGAATCAGACGCGTTTCTCCTTGCCCGTGCATCGAAACTCAAGCCATTTGGTTCGGATTGATGCTTGGTCTGCGGGCAGCGACGTGGCACCCGCGCTTTGGGCGAGTCTGGAAGCCCGCCGTGTTGCGCGGGCGGCGAGACAACCGCGACCTCGTCCCGCTGAGGGATGGCTATCGCTGGATTGGTCAGGGCACGTGGCTAAGTTGCTGCTCGCGTATCCGCCGTTCACGAAGCGCGAGCAGATATCGCCGCGTCCATGCGATGAGCACGATCATCGTGCCAAATGCCATCACCGGTGAGATCGCTACGACCTGTGCCGGTGACAGGGCCAGCGCGAAGCCAACTCTGAGAAGCGCTTCGACCAGATAAGCGATTCCCCACACCGCGGTGACTAAGCGTTGCGCGGCGCGAAAGTTGGGATACTGCCAAAGGCCGTTCCACCATTCGAGCCGCACTGGATCGTCGCCGGCGACGAACTGCCGGTTGATATAGAACATCAGCGGCTTAGCGGCGAGCAGCGAGCCGAGGCAGATGAAACCGAAGGTCGCGGTCAGAAACGATTCCTTGATGAGCGCGAAGAACACGCTGCCCGAGATCAGCGAGGCTGCTGTGCCAATCACAAGAAAGGTCATCACGATGATTCCGAGGGGTTCGAGCCTCCGTGACCTGACCCAGACGCGGAGATTGTTGATCGCCGGAAAGAGCCCGCCTGCGAGCAGAGCCCACAGCGTCGAAACGCGGTAGCTGATGAGCAGGTTAAACGCGACGATCGGCATCGCCACGTCGATCACGAGGGTGGGCAGCATCTGCTTGAAGCTGAAGCCTCCGGGAGGCTCGGGATTGATTGCCAACGGGTCGGCCATTCGTGCCTCCTCCCCAACGGCGGCAAAGAGTTCGTCTCGCTCTTGTTTGCTAATAAGCCGTCCGCAAACGCCGCATCGGCCAGCAGTGCGGGCTTTACCCCATCAAGGAAGGTAATTGTGAGGCGAGGTTCGTGCGGAACCTTCACAATCGCACGGAAGGACGACAGGCTAAAGCCTGCTCCACCCTCTCTCGATCGGGAGAGGTCGTGTCTGTTACAACCTCACGTTTTTTGCCCTTGGCGCTAGCAGGATCTGAGTGGCCAGCGCTTGCTCGTCGACTTTGTCGATCAGCGTAATCCAATAAGTCGTCATCGCATGACGCTCTGTGAACTTCCATCCGTCGCCGATGCGCCGCAGCTTGTCGAAGTAGATACCTCCGCCGAGGATAAGCTGGCCGTTCTGCTCGCGAATCTCATCCCAGTAGAGCCGCGCGCCGGCACGATCACCTTCCACCTTGATGAGGTTGTCGGTAATCCGATGCCGCAGTAGTTTCAAATCGTTGATGAGCCCCCTATTGAAGAACCGCTCGACCGCGGCTCGCCCCTCATAGCGGCGCGGCGGCTTTCCGGGCTGCTGGGTAATTAGTGTGCAGGGGTCGTCGAAAACCGAGAGCACTGCTTCCGAATCGCTGGAGTCTACTCCGAACGCATAGCGGTTGAAGGTCTCTCGAATCTGCTCCCGGTCGAGATATTCGCGTAACTGCCGTAGTTCGCGTTCATCCATTGGCGCTCTCCTTCAAGCAACCCGACACTGAGCTACCAAATCCCGAAAGGTACGCCAGGCAGCATAGCGACCCCGACCCACCTCGTACTATGCGCAACAGCGTAGCAGGTCCGGGCCCGGGGCACCCGGGCCCGGGCCCTTCATGCAGCCTCGCCAAGGGGCGGTCGAAATGGCATTTAGCGTCACATCCTAAAAACCCCGAACAGCGGGGCAGGGGGGATGCCGGCGTTTAGCGAAGCTGCTATCGCCAAAGCTAACGTAGAGCGAGTCTCCAGCGGATCGATAACACCGTCGTCCCATAGCCGGGCACTAGCGTAATAGACCGAGGATTCGAATTCGTATTTCTTCAAAGTCGGACGAAGGAATTCCTGCTGCTCTTCGGGCGACATGCTGCCGCCTTCACGCGCGAGTTGGTCGAGCTTGACCGTGAGCAGCGTATTGGCGGCCTGCTCGCCGCCCATTACGGAGATTCGCGCGTTGGGCCAGGTAAAGAGCATACGCGGCGAATACGCCCGCCCGCACATTCCATAATTGCCGGCGCCGTTAGACGCGCCAATTATCACGGTAAATTTCGGCACCTGCGCATTGGCGACCGCATTGACCATCTTTGCCCCGTCCTTGGCGATGCCGCCGTGCTCGTAGCGCTTGCCGACGATAAAGCCGGTGATGTTCTGCAGAAACAGCAACGGAATGCGCCGCTCGCAGCACATCTGGATGAAGTGCGTGGCCTTCAACGCAGATTCGCTGAAGAGCACGCCGTTGTTGGCGATGATGCCGACCGGGTAGCCGTAAATCCGGGCGAAGCCGGTCATCAGCGTCGCGCCGTAGCGCGGCTTGAATTCATGCAGGCGGCTGCCGTCGACGAGCCGTGCGACTACCTCGCGAACTTCATACGGCCGCCGCGGGTCAGACGAAATGATGCCGTAGAGTTCAGCCGGATCGTAGTACGGGTCTTCAGGGGTGTCCTGGGGCAGAACCTCCTCGAGGAACGGCCGCGGTCCTAGATTCTCAAATGCTGCACGCGCGATTTCGAGTGCGTGCTCGTCATCGTCGGCCAAGTGATCACTCACGCCGGAAATGCGAGTATGAACATCGCCACCGCCCAATTCCTCCGCCGTCACCACCTCGCCAGTGGCAGCTCGCACCAGCGGCGGACCACCAAGAAAGATGGTGCCCTGCTCGCGTACGATGATGCTCTCGTCGGACATTGCCGGGATATAAGCGCCCCCGGCGGTACACGAACCCATCACCAGCGAGACCTGGGCAATCCCCGCGGCCGACATCCGCGCCATGTTGTAGAAAATTCTGCCGAAATGGTCACGGTCGGGAAAAACTTCTGACTGGAGCGGCAGGAAGGCGCCGCCGGAATCAACCAGGTAGACGCACGGCAGCCGATTCTCCATCGCGATTTCCTGGGCACGTAAATGTTTTTTGACAGTGATTGGATAATACGTACCGCCTTTGACAGTCGCATCATTGGCGATCACCACTGCCTCGCGGCCATGGATGCGGCCGACGCCGGTGACGATACTGGCCGCGGGCGGTTCGTCGCCGTCGTACATTCCGTAGCCGGCGAGGGCCGAGAACTCGAGGAAAGGGCTGGCGGGATCGAGCAGGCGGCGGACGCGGTCACGGACCAGCAGTTTGCCGCGTTCGGTGTGGCGTTTGCGCGCATTCTCGGGACCGCCCTGGCGGATTCGTTCGATTTCAGCCCGCAAGCGAACGACCTGCGCTTCCATCACCTCGCGGTTGTGCTTGAATTCAGGACTGTTGAGATTAATCCGCGATTCAATCCGTTCCATTGGTTCACCGACTTTTTCAGCGACCCGGCGCTGTTGGAGTTGGAGCTGGCGTCATAGATTTTCTTACCGGCCGATTCATGCCTGCATCCTCAACAGGATCTGGCATGCACCGCCGCGGAGCATGCCCAGGCGAGAGTTCTCACATCTCTATTTTGCAGGACGAATCGTCAGATGCATCTGATGTAATATCTAGATTAACTGGCGCGATGAAAAAATGAGGGAGCGTGACCTAAAAGCATTGGAGTTCGACAAGGTGGTCGGATTGCTGAGCGGCTTGGCCGCCTCCCAGCCGGGACGTGATGCGCTCGTCGAGTTGCGTCCCGCATCTGATGCCGTAGAGGTGCGCCGCCGTCTGCACGTCGTGGCCGAACTGGTCGATCTCCGCTCCCATTCCGGCTCATTGCCGCTCGACGAATTCCTCGACCAGCGCGCGCTGCTGCTTGCGGCAGCGCCGGAAAATGCCGTCCTGGGGGGGCTGGCGCTGGTGCAGATTCGTGACTTTGTGATCACGGCCCGCACCGCCGAGGCATTCCTCCGTTCGCGGGTCGAATCGCGCCCGCTGCTGGCGGCGATTGTGCAGGAACTGGTCGCACCCAAGGAACTGGCCGATGCGCTCTTACGCGCCCTCGCCGACGACGGCGGATTACTGGACGATGCCAGCCCTGAGTTGAAGCAGCTTCGCACGCGGCTCCGCGATGAGCGGCTCGAGCTCGAAACGCGATTGGCGCGTTCGCTTAATGCGCCGGGGATGGAGCCGTTCGTTTCGGACTATCTTGTCACAGTGCGCAATCGGCGGTTCGTATTGCCGCTCAAGCTCAACTATGCGGAACGGCTCGGCGGAATCGTGCAGGACCGTTCCGTATCGGGCGAGACATTGTTCGTCGAGCCGATGTGGGCGGTCGAATTGAACAACCGGCTGATGATGCTCGAGCGGGAGGCGGAGGCGGAAGAATACCGGCTGCTGATGCAGTTGACCGCGCT
>Ga0073928_10005956_pt1 | contig 16718 bp, 11 predicted proteins | sample PaiPotPPA55metaG_FD_76969 | JGI IMG/M metagenome (GOLD analysis project Ga0073928, IMG submission 76969) | Iron sulfur acid spring bacterial and archeal communities from Banff, Canada, to study Microbial Dark Matter (Phase II) - Paint Pots PPA... ... | reverse complement strand
GTTCCTCGCGCGCGGCGCGGCGCACCTCGTCCACGCCGTCCGCTACCCGCGTGAGGGCGCCTACGCGGACACAGCAACCGCAGGGTGCGTCCGGTGGCATGTAGTCGCTGCGCGTGCGCATGTCGCCGTGACCGCCGGTCTGGCTCAGCGCGCGGCCCGAGACGAACATGCGGGGGCCCTCCGCCAGTCCGGCCTCCACGGCCTGCTTGAACGGGTAGCCTGCGCCGCCGGCGTCGCGGATAGTGGTGAACCCTCGCCGCAGCATCGCGCGCATCAACGGCACGGCGCGCAGCGTGACGAGCACGTTGGGCAAGGTCTTCACGCGGGGGAGGTTGAATTCGACAGCGATGACATGCACGTGGAGATCGATCAGGCCGGGCATCACCGTCTTGCCTTTCAAATCGATCACACGGGCACTGGCGGATTTGATCGGCCGGTCGGAGACTTCCTTGATTCGCCCGTCTTCGACCAGCACCTCATGGCCGGGAATGAGTTCTGGTTGCGACGGGTCCAGCAGCGCACCGTTGCGAAACAACACCGACGTCATCGCGACTCTCCTGGGAAGGTGGAATCCGGGGGCGCGGACTGCAGGAGTGGACGCGCCAGCGTGGGCTTGGACTGCACGTGCAGCAAACTATACGCCGCGCTCGGGCGAGCACGCTAGCGTGTCATTAATTGCATAAGGAAAAGAGCGCAGGCAAGCGGCAGGGACTCCGTCATCAACACGCTCTGCGCGATGCGGGGTCTCGCCTAGTTTTCTTTGGAAGTTGGCGCGGCGAATGCAGCACTCATGCGGTCCGTTTTATCGACTGGCCTTGCAATGCGCGAGAATCCTGTCCGGATGCGCTTGCGCAGGGGTTCTTCGTATAACCGGAAGATCAGCAGGCTCGCCGCGACGGCGAACAACATCACGATCCAGCCATTCGATTGCCTGAATCCCGCTATATACGCAAGATAGGCAATCGGCACGTGAATCAGGTACAGCGAATAACTTGCCTCACCCAGTCTGATGAATGTCCGTCGATTCAGCACGTTGATCACCGGGCGCTCGAGCAGTGCGAGTCCCAGGATCAACGCGGCGAACCAAGGTGAGGCGAAGTAGAACGCGGGGGAAACTGGCCGCCATAGGCCAAGAACCGTCAGGGCGATCAACGCGCTGCTGACGAGCTTGATTCCTAGTGCGTGTCGGCTCACACCGTGTTCGCGCAGTCGGTGGAACAGGATGGCGGCATAGATGCCGGCGACGAATTCGAAGAGACGGCTCAACGGCAGGCCGACGACAAGAAAGCCGCTGCGCGACAGCGGCAGGAAAGTTTGCAGGAACACGATCCAGAGTCCTTGCATCAGGAAGAAGCCGATGCAGGCAAATGTCAGCCACGCCAGGCGCATGGACATCATTTTTCGCAGCATGAGCGGAAACATCAGGTAGAAAAACGCTTCACACGAAACGCTGTCGGACGGTCCGTTCCAGGGCTGGTTGACGGCAGCAAACGGGAACCACGCATTCAGCAATAACAACTGGCAGACCAGGCTCACGCCCAATGACAGGTACACGTGATTCTTGAGCGCATACCACCGCGCGAGCAATGACGGATCGTTGCCGCTGAGCAGGTACAGCGTGGTCGGCACGCACAACGCCAGGCCAAGCAAGATGCCTGGATAAATACGTGCAAACCGCGCCTGATAGAAGGGCCGAGGGCCCTTGACCGGCAGTTGATCGCGGTAAGTAAAGGTGAGGATAAATCCGGACAGCACGAAGAACAGGGAAACGGCGGGACGACCGCCATCGACGAAATCGAAGACTTGCGACGGGAGACGAAGCAGACCCAGTTCTGAGTAATGCGAAACAACTACCGTGATGGCGGCAAGGAAGCGGACGCTGGTCAACGCGGGCAGGGAACCGCCAGACTGGTCTATCGGCGCGCGCACTGTGCCTCCCGTTCTGCTGTTTTATCGCTTGGGAAGCGTATCACCGCGTAGGGGGACTCAATGTCCGCGAGCACTCGCAAAATGCAATTGGCGGACCACGCCGTTACTTTGGCGGTATTCAATGCCATGACGGCGTGTAGCGAACGAGCGCTCGAACAAGGCTATGATTGTCTTCAGACAATTCGACCGCTGCATAAGCTGCATTTGGTTGCCGGTCCGGCGCCTCGCTATCTATCGATGAAAGGAGACCCTGCATGAGCAGCATGGACGTTGTACAAACAGAGCGCGCGAGCGAAATCGCCCTGCGGGTGGAAGATTTTGTGCGCACGGTGGTAATCCCTTATGAACGCGATCCGCGTTGCGGCAGTCACGGCCCGAGTGAAGAACTGGTGCGGGAACTGCGCGGCAAGGCGCGGGCTGCGGGCGTCCTTACGCCGCATATCCTGGACGGAGGCGACCATCTCACACAGCTTGAAACCGCAACCGTCCTGAAGCGCTCAGGCTTGTCGCCGCTTGGGCCCGTTGCAGTCAATACCGCCGCGCCGGACGAAGGCAATATGTACCTGATCGGCAAGATCGGCACTGCCGCGCAGAAGGAACGATTTCTTGCGCCGCTCGTAGCGGGTAGTGCGCGCTCGGCTTTCTTCATGACCGAACCCGCGTCCGACGGTGGTGCGGGCTCCGATCCTTCCATGCTCCAAACCACGGCCAGACGTGACGGCGAGCACTGGGTCATCGAAGGCACGAAGGCCTTCATTACCGGCGCTGAAGGGGCATCGGTCGGCATTGTGATGGCGCGCAGCAACACCGGCGAAGACGGGGATGACAAGGTCAGGGCGACCATGTTTCTTGTCGACCTGCCGCATCCCGCCATTCATCTCGAGCGCATCCTCGACACGATCGACAGTTCAATGCCAGGTGGTCACGCAGTGGTGCGTATCAACGGGTTGCGCGTGCCGGACAGCCAGGTGCTGGGTGAAGCGCACGAAGGGTTCAGGTATGCGCAGATCCGGCTGTCGCCCGCGCGGCTGTCGCATTGCATGCGCTGGCATGGCGCGACCACGCGCGCGCATGAGATCGCTACACAATACGCGTGCACGCGCCGCGCATTCGGCAAGTTGCTGATCGATCACGAAGGCGTGGGGTTCATGCTCGCGGAAAATGTGATTGACCTGCAGCAGGCGGAACTGATGATCGACTGGTGCGCAGCGGTACTCGATGGCGGCTCGCTAGGTACATCCGAAAGTTCAATGGCAAAGGTTGCCGTGGCCGACGCGCTGTTCCGCGTGGCCGACCGCTGCGTGCAGGTCATGGGCGGCACCGGCGTGTCGCGCGACACGGTGGTCGAGCAAGTGTTCCGCGAGATTCGCGCGTTTCGTATCTACGACGGCCCCACTGAAGTCCACAAGTGGTCGATCGCGAAGAAGATCAAACGCGACACGCTTTCGGCGCTTGACGGCGGCTAGCCGGCGCTGAAAACCTGTCCAGGCTCGCGACCGATCAGTCCCAACCAGTCGCAATCAGTCCCACTTAGCCGAACAGCGCGCGCGCTTGCGAGTACCCGAGCGCGCGATGCGATTCCCATTGAACGTCGTCGAAGAACTGGTCAGCGGTTGTTTCATGCGGGAAATCGGGACTCGTGTTCTTGTATTGACGGACGTCATGAGGGGCTGCCGCGCTCAGGCGCGGTTTGATCGCGAGGATCTGGCCAATGCGCCCGTCCGGAAACGCAACCATCAGGCGAATCGCGAGATAGTCCGGGTCTTTCGCGAATTCATCGAACGATTTCGCAATCATGCGTGGATTCAGGCGCAAGCCATCGGGCGAAGTGATCTTGCACGACGATTCATAAATCTCGATACCGAAGTCGACGCGAACCCGCCGCGTCAGGTTAGCCAGGTCGTCAAACTCATAGGTCGGATCGCAACCGTTGTCGAGGATGACGATGAACGCCAGCTGGCGGCGCAGCAATTCGTATGCGCCGGTATTCTCAAAGTGGCCGCCGTCCGTCAGATACCAGCGCCGGCCTCGCGGCCCGTCGAACTGTCCAAGCAGTTCGCTGGTCAGGCAGAACTGCGTGCCGAACACCTTCTCGCGAAAAGGGTGCTTGGGATCTTTGTTGTCCGGAATCGGTACGCGTCTACGCGGGTTGCTCGTTGTGCCTTGTCGAAGCGGTGCGGAGTACGTGTCCCACCAGTACCCAAGGCGAATGTTGGCAATGCCCAGCAACAGCGAATAACCCGGACGCGTCATTTGTCCAAGTCCGGTGCTCACCGCCGCGCCCGAGATCGCGATCCAGTCGCCCAGCATCATTGACTCGAGCCAGATACCCGGTGTCGGGTGGCCGTGCAGGATGTGCGAAGCGGGCGTGGAGATGTCGTTCGCACGATTCCATTCGCATTGCAGCACGCCCAGTTTTGCGCCAACGGTCATGCCCGCCGGCCCGACGCTCATGATCAGGCCGCGCGCACCACGCTGCACCAGCGACGAATTCCAGTCGATGGTCTTGTTGACCGTGGTGTTGATCAGATGCACCGGCGCACAACTCAGGCCGTGGTAATACTGGTCCATCGCAATGCTGTCGCCGGGAACGAGCGAGGTGACGTCGCGGCGGTTCGCCTGATCGAGCCGTACGCTATTGGTCGCGCCAATAAACGCACGCGTGAGGCGCGTGCTGTAAAAGCGCTGGTAGGTCGAGAGATTGAGAAACTGGATGCAGAGGCCATCAATGATCGCGAGGATCAGTATGACGCAGCAGGTGGCCCCCAGGAACAGCAGGCCGTTGTGATTGGCATCCTGAAAGTCGCTCGGGAGCCGGTCGAGTAGCGTGGACTTGTCTGCATAGTGCTTCAATGCGGCAGCAACGGCGCGGGCAGCGATTGACCAGAACGTCAGCGTGAGCAAGGCGGCGAGTATGGCGGCGACCGAGGCAAGCACGATCCGTGGTACTTTCATCAGCCGGTCCGTGACGGTGCTGCCCTCGGACAAAAGGAACTTGGCCGCCGCCCAGATCGCCGCACCGGAACTTGCCAGCACGCCAAGCGAAGCAGGCACGAATGAACCATCGGCGGAAGCGGATGCGGAAGCGGTAGTGGTTGCAGTTGCGGCCTCGCTCGACGTCACGAACGCGAACGCGCACGCTTGCGAAGCAGTGCCCGAGCCGAAAAAATGGTGAGCGAAGACGGGTGCGCATGCGTAGCCTATCTGACCGATCGCATCAATGGCCGCGATGGCGGCAGCCCAGATCATGACCTGGATGGGACCGGAAAAGAAGCGATGGCGGCCGAAGCGAAGCGGCGTGGTGTACGCGTTCGTCAATGCGTTGCGCAGGCGGTCCGCAAATGCGCGGCTATCGAGGCGGGATGCAGGCGTAGCGCTCGGTCCGGCGCGCCATGCCATGCCCGCCGTTCCCGGCGACGCGTTACGGTTCACGAAGCTCCATGCAATAGCGAATGCTACGACGGCAAGCATTTCGGTAAGGATCACGAACCATGAGCCAATGCCGATAAACGAATAAGCCCGGCCGGCCGATGAGGCCACCGCGGAATGGACCGGCAGGATGGTCCCTGGCCGATTGATCTCCACGCTGACCAGGGCGATCAGGGTCACCAGCACCAGCGAGGCGGCAGGTAATACCTTGTAGGCCGAATGCGTCCCCTGAGCGAGATTTTGTGTGAGCCAGTATGCACGGCTCAACGGTGAAATGAGCAGGATGGAAACCGCCAGCGCCAGCAGGCCCGGAACCGATTTGAGCAGCGGGTGCCAATGATCGGCGAAGCTGGCGAAGTGAAAGATCGTGTAATTCGCGAGACTGATCCAGAGCAGGATGGTCAGCAGCGACACCCCTATGACGTATTGCAATGCGAACCAGTTTCGCAGCGAGAAGGCGACGGATTGCAGCACGTCGCTCATGCCGTTCGGCACGAGGTAGTTGCAGTTATCGCGCAGGTACGCAATGGGCGTGACCGAGCTGGGCGTGCTGGCGGATGCCTTTGGACCCAGCGTATGGGCTGCCTTTTGCGCTTTTGTCTTGAACTCGCCTGGCGGTGTTTGCGTGCCGCCGGTGCGCAAGGTATCGGGAACAAAAAGGCTGCCATAGAACGCGCCGATGTAGCTTCCGCCCGATACCGTCGATACATAGCTGAAGTGTTTCAGCACTTGCCGATCCGCCATGGCCTGCAGGACGCCGAGTGAAAATACCGCGCTGCGAATACCGCCGCCCGAGATGGCGAGGCCGGGTATGCCGGCGGCATCGTGCGGGTTGCCGGAATGCTCGTCAGGCAGCGGGTCGAGCCCGACCGCCTGCCTATGACGCCGCGCTTGTGCAATCTCGATGCCGATGAAGTCCGGTGGCAACGTGGAGGAGGTATGGTCTTCGGCGTTGGCGGCGAGGGGCGCCGCTGGAAGCAAGGAGCGGCGCTTTGCGGGCACACGGCGTCCGAACAAACAGGCGATGAGATTCAGCATGGCGGATTTTCCCGAAAAACTTTCGTGAGTCGGACGCTCTTAGTGCTTGGATGTGCATTCGGTGTTCGTAGCGCCTAATTGTCAGAACAATGCCCGGACTGTGTTCTGCTGTTTCCGTAATTTCGGCGCCTGACGAATGTACTGCAAAGTGTTTTACGTGTGGGCGGTTTCACGATGACGCAGGAGTGCGCTGACCGGTATCGGGGGAATAGCGAGGGGGGATGGTGAAGCCGGGCGATAGGGATCCAAGCCCGGGTGCGTGGTGAGCCCGAGCTTGAATCCTGACGTGACGGAAGCTGTCCTGCTTCAGCCGTTCTGCGTGCTGCTTTTGTAGCTTCCCGTGCTGGCGAATCCCTTGAGGATCAGCATCAGGTGGAAGTAGAGGCGTTTGCTGAGCCCGTAGTTGTACGCATGCAGATGCGCAAGCGCGATGCTGAGGCCCTGCATGGGTTGATGGTTGCGTGCGTACACCGACACGACAATGGGCACGATCCGCTTGAGCGCCAGCTCGCGCGCAGACTCAAGGCTGCTGTCCAGCTTGAGCGACTTGAGAAAGTCGTACGCCAATACGGCCGCAGCGGTGGTGGAGCGTGCCGTGGTCTTGGACATCGACACATCGGTCTTCCGATAAAACGACACGTATTCCTTGAGGTAATACACCTTCGTGGCTGCAATGCAGATCTGCGCGCCGAACACGAATTCGCAGCCAATGCCGTACTGCTTCCGGTAGCTGATTTTCTTGACCAGATCCGCATTGGCGAGCCAGCCGTTGTTCGGCATCATCTGGATCAGGCCGGTGCGCCCCGGATTGTCTTGCAGGCCGGTCACGGCTTCCGTGCGGTGGTAATCCGTATTGAGCTTACGGCTGGCTTCGATATCCACGCGCCCGGTATCGTCCATTTGATATTGGTCGCCGAATGCGATTTCCAGGTCCGGGTGAAGGTTCCAGACGGACAGCAGGCGTTCTATGCAGTCAGGTTTGAGCGCATCGTCATCGTGGATAAGCAGGATTTTATCGCCCGTCGCACGCTCGAAAAGACTGGCGATATTGTCTGCCTGCCCAAGCGGCGGTTCATTCTTGACATAAGAAATGCGCGTTTCGTGCAAATACGTTGTATCGATCAGGTTGCGCGTACGGGTATCGCTGGAATCGTCGCCAATGACTATTTCAATGTTCGCGTGAGTTTGGGCAAGACACGAGGTGAGCGATTCCATCAGCAGTTCGGGGCGATTGCACGTTGGCAGGCAAATAGAGATCTTGGTCTGTCGCATGATGTCTTCACCGTAGGCTGAATGATTGGATCGACCGGGCATATTCGGGTTAAACCGCGAATAGTGGCGTCGGATTATTGAAAGACTGCGTAAGGGTGGTGTTGTTGGTTTTATACGGTTGCGCATTTATTTCGTCAACGCGATTAAATGGCGATAAAACCAGATCGATTTATTTTTAATTTTTTTCCACGCAAACGCTTAAAAATTCATCACATTCATCAGACAATAGTGTGTGCGCAGAGTTTGGACGTGCGAATGAGCGCTCGAATGCGGGGCATTCAAGCGCTCGTGCCCAAGGCAAAAAGGATCTATTCGCCTTCGAGGTTGTAACCGCTGAACCCCATGAGCGCGGACAAGCGGCCGGCCATCTCGCCGACCATCCTGCAAACTTCGTCGAACTCGGGATTGATCTTTTTATCAATACGCTCGAGGTACGGCACGTTGACTGCGGCAATGGCGTCGCCACTGCTTCCAATCACGGGAAAGGCCATGTTGGTCACCCCGCGCATCTGCCGGCTGGGCACGATCTCATGCCCGGTCGCGCGAATCTCGTCGAGCAACGCAAGCAGGATCGCCGGCTCCACGTCGTTCTCGCCTTCCACGCGCGTATGCGCGGCGAGCATCCGCTCCCGTTCGGCAACGTCGCGAAACGCGAGCAGCACGTGGCCTGACGAGGTATCGGTAAGGCCCATCACCGCGCCGACTTTCAAGCCGAAGGACCAGCGCTCGGGACTATCGACTTGCGCGATGACCGCTACGCGGCCGCTGTTGTAGATCGATAAATGGCACGACTGCCGCGTCGCATTCGCGAGATCGCGCAACAGAGGCAGCGCCATTGCGGTCAGCGACCGGATGGGCTGTTGCCGGTGCGCCATCTCGAAGAGCTTGAGCGTCAACGTGTAACGGTCGTTGTGATCACCCTGTACATAACCGCGGCGCTCGAGCGTCACGACCATGCGAAAGATTTCGCTTACGGTACGGCCGAGTTTCACTGACAGTTCGTTGAGCGTGTAGCCCTCGGCCGTGTCCACGAGCACGTCGAGAATATCGAGTCCTTTTTCGAGAGCGGGCGCGGTGTAGCGCGGGCTGTCGGCGTTCTCGCCGGACGCGTTCCTGGAGGGTTTCAGAACTGTATTCATGGCCGTGTCGTGAGCGAAAAAGAGCGCGTTGTCATCAATCCGAGCGAGGCAGTCAAAGTGCTTGATCGCGGTTGGCAATGCGCTCGGGCAAGCCGAAGAGAATCAGCAGGGCCGCCAGGATCAGGACCGCCGCAATGGCGTACAAGCCGCCGGAGGGCACGCCGGTGATATCGACCACCTTGCCGACCAGATACGGGCTGATGATGCCGCCCAGGTTGCCGATCGAGTTGATCAACGCGATGCCGCCGGCCGCTGCCGTGCCGCTCAGGAACGCGGGCGGCAAGGTCCAGAACACCGGCAGGCAACCAATCGCCCCCACCGCCGCAATCACGAGCGAGATCATGGCAAGCGTGGTGTCATGAGCGAAATACGCGCTCAGCATATAACCGATACCGCCCACGCCGACCGCCAGCCCGAGGTGCCAGCGCCGTTCGCCGCGCCGGTCCGAACTCCTGCCCAGCGCCACCATGCCGATGCCCGCCGCGGCATACGGAATGGCGGTGAGCAGGCCGATGGTCATCGGGCTGGTGATACCGGTGTTCTTGATCAGTTGCGGCATCCAGAACGTCAGCCCGTAGAGTCCCATCAGCATGAAAAGATAGGTCAGCGAGAGCAGCAGCGTGCCGGGCTGGCGCATGGCGTCGATGAATTTGTGCGACGTGCCGTGATCCTCGCGATCCAGGTTGGCTTGCAGCACGGCTTTCTCTTCGGCGCTGAGCCATTTCGCGCTGGCAATGCGGTCGTCGAGAATGGCAAGCACCAGCAGGCCAAGCAGGGCGGTCGGCAGACCTTCGAGCAGGAACAGCCACTGCCAGCCCGCCAATCCGCCGAGACCGGCGAAGCGCGTCATGATGAAGCCCGACAAGGGGCCGCCGATCACGCCCGAGATGGAGATCGACGTCATGAAAAGCGCATTGATACGCGCTCGTCGCTTGGCAGGAAACCAGTACGTGAAGTACAGGATGATGCCCGGCAGGAAACCCGCTTCTGTCGCGCCAATCACGAAGCGCAGCACGTAGAACCACGTCTCCGATGTGACGAACATCATCGCGGCCGAGGCAATGCCCCACGAGATCATGATGCGGGCGATCCAGACGCGCGCGCCTACGCGGCTCAGGATCAGGTTGCTGGGGATTTCGAAGATGAAATAGCCCACGAAGAAGATGCTGGCGCCAAAGCCGTACGCGGCGTTGGAGAGGCCCAGGTCACCCTGCATCTGCAGCTTGGCGAAGCTGATGTTGACGCGATCGAAGTAAGCAAAAATGAAGCAGACGATCAGCAAAGGCACGATCCGCCACACTGCCTTTCGATACGCATTTTCTTCAAGCGCGGCGGCGGCTTCCGGGCCCGCCGCGAGCGGAATCGATCCTGACATGGAGGTCTCCTCTTGTATTTTTATATTCGTAAGCTATACGAAGCAGTCAGGATCAGTTCGACCAGCCGCCGTCGATCATGTGGATCGCGCCGGTGGTGAACGCGGATTCGTCGGAAGCAAGGTAAGTCACCAGCGCCGCGACTTCTTCCGCGCGCCCGACACGGCCAATAGGCTGACGCGCGACGAACGCGGCGCGGACCTGTTCTTCGTCAAGATGCGACGCTGCCGCCTGGCTCGCGATCCGTCCGCGCAGCGACGGCGATTCGATCGTGCCGGGGCAAATCGCGTTGCAACGGATGGCCTGGCCCACGAAATCCGCCGCGACGGACTTCGTCAAACCGATCACGGCCGCTTTCGAGGCGCCATAAACAAAGCGGTTTGGCACACCTTTCACGCTTGACGCCGCCGAGGCCATGTTGATGATCGATGCCCCTTTGCCTGCCTCGATCATCGCGGGGAGGAATGCGCGAATGGTCCGGTACATGGCCTTGACGTTCAGGTCGAAGCTGAAATCCCAGTCCTTGTCCGTGCACTTGAGGATGCTGCCGTCGTGGACGTAACCGGCGCAGTTGAACAGTACGTCGAGCGGGCCGGTTGTCGCGGCGAACGCGTCGACATCGGCGGAATCCAGCACGTTCAGCCGTGCAGTGCGCAAGGTAGAGCCGGCGCCTGCGTCGCGGGCGAGTTCGGCGAGTGCGCTTTCGTCGATATCGGTTGCCCAGACGTGAGCGCCTTCGGCCGCCAGCATCAGTGCGGAAGCCCGTCCAATGCCTTTTCCGGCAGCCGTCACCACGATGTTTTTGCCTTCGACACGCTTGACCATTGATGCTCCTTGTTCGGTTGTGGGTCCCGTCGATGCGGTTCCCCGCATGGGTTTCGCGTCTAATTTTCACATATGAAAAGGTTTTTTATAAGTAAAGGTAAACGCTGAGGTAACCGCTGAGAAGCGGGCGCACGGGCTTCCGGAGGGGTTTTTCGCCCGGGCCGACGGCAGGGATTGGCGTTCCGCCGGCGGGCGGGCAACAAAGCCGCGCGAGCGAAAGCAGCCGCGCGTGATACCGTTCCCCTTTTTCCAGCCAGGAGACGGCCATGCCGACCGGACGAGTAAAGTGGTTCAGCGATGCAAAGGGTTTTGGTTTCATCACCCCCGATGACGGCAGCGAAGAGCTGTTCGCCCATTTCTCGGAGATCAAGACCGAAGGTTTCAAGTCATTGCTCGAGAACCAGAAGGTGAGTTTCGATATTGGCCAGGGCCCGAAGGGCAAGCAGGCGTCGAACATCCAGCCTGCCTGAAACCCCTCCGGGTCCCGTTTGAATTACTTTTGAATTGCTTTTGAATCCGCCGGCCAGTACATGCTGGTCAGCGTCGTGCGAAGCGCGGGTGTCCGACTTGCCCCAAGCTGCCGCCGCGCGACGCGGGCTGCATTGTTATCACGCGTGCCGCTCCGGATGCCGCAGCCGCGAGTTATTGCGTCCATACGAGATGTAGATCACGAGCCCGATCACCAGCCAGACCACCAGCCGCGCCCACGTGACGAGTGGCAGGCCGGTCATCAGGAGCACGCAAAACAGGATGCCGAGGATGGGTACGACCGGCACGCCCGGCACCCGAAACGGCCGGCTTGCATCGGAGTCGCTGCGCCGCAGGTAGATCACCGCGCCGCACACCAGGACGAAGGCGAACAGCGTGCCGATGCTCACCATCTCGCCCAGCACGCTGATTGGCGTGAAGGCCGCGACAATGGCAACGACCACGCCAATCATGGTCTGGCTGAGGTGCGGCGTCTTCAGGCGGGGATGAACCTGCGCGAACAATCCGGGCAGCAAGCCATCTTGCGACATCGTGAAGAAGATGCGGCTCTGTCCGTACAACAGCACCAGGATCACGGTCGTCAGGCCGGTCAGCGCGCCGAACTTGATCAGGATGGAGAACCACGTGAGGCCAATCACGTCCACGCCCCTCGCAATGGGATCGGGCACGTTCAATTCGCCATAAGGCACGAGTCCGGTGAGCACCCCCGCCACCGCGATGTACAGGACCGTACAGATCACCAGTGAGCCGAGAATGCCGACCGGCATGTCGCGCTGCGGTCTCCTGGCTTCCTGGGCACAGGTCGATACCGCATCGAAACCGATGAACGCAAAGAACACGACCGCGGAGCCGCGCAGGATTCCGCTCATGCCGAAGTTGCCGAACTCACCCGTGTTCGCCGGGATGAACGGATGCCAGTTCGCGGGATGCACGAAGAACACGCCCAGCGCGAGAAACGCCACCACGACAAACAGCTTGATCGCGACCATGACGTTGTTGAGCCGCGCCGACTCCTTGGTCCCCATCACCAGCATCAACGTGAGGATCGCGATGATGAAGACAGCCGGCAGGTTGACCATGCCCGCCACGGAGGTTCCGTCGGCAAGCTTCACCATGGTGCCGGGAGCCGCCGCCAGCCGGGGTGGAATGGAGATGCCCACGTTATGGAGCAGGCTGACGATATAACCCGACCAGCCCACCGCAACGGTGGACGCGCCCATGGCGTACTCGAGGATCAGGTCCCAGCCGATGATCCACGCAAACACCTCGCCCAGCGTGGCGTACGTGTAGGTGTAGCTGCTGCCGCAAACGGGCAGCATGGCCGCGAGTTCGGAATAACACAGGCCGACAAACGCGCACGCAATACCGCCCAGAATGAACGACAGGATGATGGCCGGTCCCGCGAACTGCGCGGCGGCGGTGCCTGTCAGCACGAAGATGCCGGCACCGATGATGGCGCCAATGCCCATTGCCGTAATGCTGAGTGCGCCCAGCGTTTTCGCTAGCGGGCGCTCGCCGCCTTCAGCACTCTTGACTATATCCGCAACGGATTTGCGCGCCATGTAACTCGTGTCAGCCATGATGTGTCGCCTCGGTTGTACGTTGGTGGGCACGAGTTGGTGCGGACGTATTGCCCGGATCAACTTGGCGAGTCACTACGAAAAACGCTTGATGCAAGACGACTCACGCCGGCTCACTTCAACGAGTGAGCGACGCTGACGGATTTAGTCTATGCCTAATGAAATTCAAAGTGAAGCTATGCAATGCCCTGATCTTGCACCGCTCGGGGTGCAAGATCAGCGTGGCATGCACAGTGCTACAGAGGCAGATTGAACAAACGCGTGGGCGCGCAACAGGTTTGCGGCAATGCAACGTTCAACGAAGCTCGCGGAGCTTCGTATTGACTCGGTATCAGTGCTGGCGGCGCTCACGTACTGCAGCAGCAAGTGTCTGCAAGACCGGTTCGGTTTGTGTCCACGCGAGGCAGGCATCGGTAATGGAGACGCCGCGGCGCAGTGCTACACCGGGCTTCAGATCTTGCCGGCCTTCTTCCAGATGACTTTCGATCATCACGCCGATAATGCGCGAGTCACCACCGCTGAGTTGCCGCGCGATGTCCTGACCCACCTCGATCTGGCGCAGATGCGACTTGCCCGAATTCGCATGCGAGCAATCGATCATCACCTGCTCACGAAGGCCCACGTCCTTCAGTGCGGCACAGGCGGCGGCGACCCCTTCGCTATCGTAGTTCGGCCCCTTCTTGCCGCCGCGCAGGATCACGTGCGCGTCCGCATTGCCGCGGGTTTCGAAGATGGCAGCCATGCCCATCTTGGTCATGCCCATGAACGCGTGGCTTGCTTGTGCCGCGACGATTGCGTCCGCTGCGATCTGCACGCCGCCGTCGGTGCCGTTCTTGAAACCGATAGGGCAGCTAAGCCCGGACGCCAGTTGCCGATGGCTCTGACTCTCGGTCGTACGCGCGCCGATAGCACCCCATGCAATCAGGTCCGCGATGTACTGCGGGCTCAGCAGGTCGAGAAACTCGGTGCCCGTCGGCAAGCCGATGCCGCTGATGTCCAGCAGTAGCTGGCGTGCACGGCGCAGGCCTTCGTTGATCCGGAATGTGCCGTCCAGGAGCGGGTCGTTGATGTAACCCTTCCAGCCCACCGTGGTGCGGGGTTTTTCGAAGTACACGCGCATCACGATCAGCAGGTCGTCGCGCAGTTCGTCAGCGGTGGCCTTCAGGAGATGGGCGTATTCAAGCGCCTGGTCATGGTCGTGAATCGAGCACGGTCCGACGACAACAACCAGCCGGTCGTTGCGGCCGTGAAGAATGTCGGCTATTTCAACGCGGCTTTTTTCAACCAGCGCCTGCACCGCGAGCGGCACGGGCAGGTCGTCTTGCAGCAGCGCGGGGGAAATCAGCGGACGGACGGCACCGATGCGGACGTCGTCGATGCGGGTGGTGTCTTGCGTCGAGTCGGCACGGCCGGCCTCCTGGTCGTGAAACGGGTTGTCGAGGCGGCTCATTGGATGATTCTCCGGAAAACAAGGTGACAGACCGGGATTATCGCATTTGAGCCGTGCTTTGGGACGCGGCGGAGACTGAGGTCGGTTGCTCGCGCTCGGGGTTGGATTTGCAAAATCCAATGCGTCCACGAGCGCGATTGAAACAATGGGCCGCCTGGATCTTTACTCCGCCAGCGCATTCCCGCCGGGACCCGAACGCGGCTCGATCATTACCTTGACCACGATCGTCAGCAGCACCGCCAGTGCGAACACGCCGCCGGCGAGAAAGTAGAGACCATCGGCGAGATTGCCGGTGTGTTGCTTGATCGCGCCGACCGCGAACGGTCCGATATAACCGCCCAGGTTGCCGATCGAATTGATCAGCGCAATGCCCGCGGCCGCTGCGGGTCCCGCCAGAAAGCGGCTGGGCAGCGTCCAGAAGATCGGTTGCGCCGCGTACAACCCGAACGCGGTGAAGCACAGCGCGCCGAGTTGCACGACCGGCGACTGCGCCGCCGCCGATACGAACAAACCCGCCGCACCCAGCAGGGCGCTGCACGCAATGTGGACCAGGCGTTCGTCGGTTTTATCGGAGTGACGCGGCACGGTCAGCAACCCGGCGACGGCGAACACGTACGGAATCGCAGAGAGAAAGCCGGTTGTCAGGTTGCTCACGCCGAAGCCCTTGATGATGGTGGGCAGCCACATCGACAGGCCATAGATGGCGAACGGATAGGGCAGGAAGTAGAGCGCGAGCAGCAACACGCGCACGTCCTTTAATGCGCGCAATGGGTTCGCATGCTCGACCCGGGCGCCGGTGCGGTGCTCCTGGTCGAGTTCGGCTTTCAGCCACGCGCGGTCTTCGGTGGAGAGCCATTTGGCGTCGGCGGGGGCATCGGTGAAAAAACGCAGCGTCGGCCATGCCAGCAAGATGGCTGGCAAGCCGGTCAGGATGAACAGCCACTGCCAGCCGTGCAATCCCGCCACGCCTTCCATGCCTAGCAAACCACCGGCGAGCGGCCCCGTCACGATCAGCGCGAAGGGCTGGGACAACAGGAACAAACCGAATATGCGCCCGCGATGCCGCGCCGGGAACCACTGGCTCAGGTAGAACACCACGCCGGGATAAAAACCCGCTTCGGCCGCGCCAAGCAGGAACCGCAGCATGTAGAAACTCACCGGCCCGTTGATGAGCGACATTGCTACAGTGATGGCGCCCCACGTGATCAGGATGCGCGCGAACCAGCGGCGCGCGCCGAAGCGCACGAGGAAGACGTTGCTCGGCACTTCGCACAGGAAATAGCCGATGAAAAACAGGCCCGCGCCGAGACCGTACGCGGCATCGCCAATACCGGCATCCGCGTTCATCTGCAGCTTGGCGAAGCCGAGCGTGGAGCGGTCAATGTAGGCGACCAGATAGAGCAGAATGAGAAACGGGATGAGCTTGGCCGTCATCAGCCTGATGACGCGTGTTTCGCGATTCAAGATTTCGTCTCCGGTATCCTTTTTTAATTAAAGTAATACTAAACCTTGTCTCGATAACAATCCGGACGCGTTTACCCGCAATTTAGTCATACTATTTTGGATTTTTCGGCGCCGTGCTTATGCTATGCGTACGTCGGTCAGGACTGAGGCTTTCTTTCACTGAACATGGACTATCGACATCTCCAGCAAAGCAAAAGCATGCACGGGCGCATCGTGCAGGATCTCGGCATGGATATCGTCGGCGGCAAGGTTGCGCCCGGTGAACGGTTGCCCGCCGAAGTGCTGCTGTGCGAGACCTACGGCGTGAGCCGCCCCGTGCTAAGGGAGGCGACCCGCGTGCTGGTCGCCAAGGGGCTCGTGGTGTCGAAGCCGCGGGTGGGCAGTGTCGTCAGGCCGCGCGCCGACTGGCACATGCTCGATCCCGACGTGCTCTACTGGACGCTCAGCAGCGTGCCCGAAGGCGAATTCTTCCGCTCGTTGCTTACCGTGCGGCGCATCATTGAACCTGCTGCTGCAGCGCTCGCGGCGACCAGCGGCAGCAGTGACGACCTCGCACGGATCGAGGCGGCTTACGAGCGCATGGAAGCGGCCGCAACCGCGCCGGAATTGCTCGAGCCCGACCTGGAGTTTCATCGCGCGATCATGGCCGCCACGCACAACGACATGCTTGCGTACATCGGCAATATGCTGTCGCTCGCGTTGTCCGAATCCATCCGCCTGACCAGTCGTC
>Ga0073928_10005955_pt1 | contig 16724 bp, 13 predicted proteins | sample PaiPotPPA55metaG_FD_76969 | JGI IMG/M metagenome (GOLD analysis project Ga0073928, IMG submission 76969) | Iron sulfur acid spring bacterial and archeal communities from Banff, Canada, to study Microbial Dark Matter (Phase II) - Paint Pots PPA... ... | reverse complement strand
CGCCTCATTCGGCGACAGCCAGGCGTCGCGCGCAGTATCCAGCTCCTCGTTGCGCCAGAGGCTCTGCCAATCTTGCGTTCAGCCGACAATCAACCCGTCAATTCCTCTGTGCAGAGGTACTAGTCCTTCTCGCGGAATCTGAATTTAGCTGGTGCTGCTACAGGGCTCGTCGTGTGGCGGTGGCGCGCCAGCTTTTCGCTCTCGACGAGCGTGTCGCGCAGCGCCTGGTCGGCCTGGCAGGTCATCTTGACGAAAGCGCGGAGGAACGAGTCGCTGCGCGGCAGCTGGAAAAGCGTCTCCTCGTCGCCATCGTCCTCGGCGCGGCCCGACACGACGACGACGGTATCATGTGGCGTGAGAATGACCTCGCGCAGCGGCGTGCCAAGACCGGTAACGTATTCGACGACGCGCTGGCGCGCAGCCCCGCCCGGCTTCTGCAGGACGGTCATGCGAATGCGACCCGTCGCGGCCTCGATGAGCGCGCGGGTGAAGGGGCGCAGAAAGGTCTCGTCGAAGCCCAGTACCGCGGTCGGCTGTTCGTTCGTCGCGCCGGACCGCACCTCGAGCGTCACCCAGAGCGAGGCGCGTCCGCCGAAATAGTCCACCGAGGTGAGATCGAGGTTGATGGCATCGATCGGCAGCGGCGCCGACGCAGCGCGGCTGCACAGGAAAGCGAAACAGGCCGGCTCGCGATTGACCGAGAGGGTCGTGCTCGCCTCGAAGTTACGATCGTAAAGTGGTATTCGAAGGATCCGCCATGGCTTGAGACCTCGAGCGATGCATAGACACTCGAACTTAGCTTCCGGCCGAACCGTCCGCGTTTGGTTCGTGGTTGTCGTACCATGAAGCTTACCGGCTAGCCGAGAATGGAGTAGCCACGGTCGCGCATGCAATTTCGGACGATCGTCTCTTCGCGCTTCTCCGTCGTGGCCTCCTCATATCCGCCGGTGCCGACCAGGCCGGCGAGCGCGCCGATGCCCGCGCCCAGCAGAGGGTCGCCGCCGATCGCGCCGAGCACCGCGCCGCCGGCGCCACCGGCGGCCGCGCCGATGCCGGCGCCTTCGGCTTCCTTGGTGTTGTTGCGGGCGGCGCGCGCCGTCTGCTGGCATGCGGCGACGTCACGATCGTACGCCGCCTCGGTATGGCCGTGCATGTCGACCACGGGGCGATAGTCCGCGCCGGCGTTGGCGCACGCGCCAACGCAAAGCGCGGTGGCGAGCATCGCTGCGGCGGTCCGCGCGACGGACATCCTGCTACGTGCCAATAGCGCGGCAGGCGTGGGCATCGGGTCGGCCAAAGCCGAGACTGGGGTCGGAATGGTTGTGGGCATCTGCTTCATCCTCGTTGTCCGCTGTCAAAAGTCCTCGATGCACGCACCCGTACAGCGGTAGTGATAGGGATCCGGATAGTCGGAAATCGGCGGGCCGCTGCCGCCGGATCCATCCAGCGACGCCGACTGCCCGTCCAGAGCGGCCTTGTGTGCACGGCGGTGATCAGCGACGCGGCAATGGCCGCGACGGCGAGCATTCCGCTCGACCTTCCGCGGCGCGCTCGGCCGTCAGACGACTGCTGCTCTTTGCGATCTATCCCATTGACTGGTATTGGTTCATTTCTCACTCCAGATTGCCTGCTTATGACTCCGACGCGTCCGCAAGCGCGTGACTGCTCAGCCAGCTGTTTGGAACCGAGGCGCCGCTAGAAACATCGCCGCAGGCACTACGAAGGTCACGAGCGTACAGACCACCGCGCCAACGCGCTCTGCCGCGGTCCAACGGCGCCAATCCCGCCGGAGATCCCGCAGCGCCGATATTGTCTCCATGCGCATGATCCATTGGTGCCTAAGCCGCGGTCGATCACGTCGCCTTTTCCGGAGCGCCAAATTTGCATCGCCATCCCCTAAGCACCCATTTCGGATGCTCATCGAGCCACTGCGACGCGAGCTGCTGGCCTTGGACCATGCAGGACGGTCCGCTTACGGCCTCGACCGGTGGCCGCTCCTCTCGGCAGATGTCCGGTGTTGCCGTGAGGCAGACGACCAGGATTAAAGACACCATCGTACTTCTCCGACTTCGAATTGCACTTCGATCCAGGTCATTCTGTTGCCGGCCGGATGGCCGGTGTGTGCTCGTCTCCGACCTCCGACATCGGTTTCGAGATTAGCGCAACGCCGCAACCCGAGCCCATTGTGCGCGGGTAAAGTCCGGTAGCATTTAAGGAAGGGGGGGATAATCGGCTTAGGTTATGTGAGACTTGCTGCGCCCAGCCGCCTGCCGCCACTGTCGAGACCGGGAAGGCTAGGTTGTCTGGTGAGTGCACCTATGACTGAGGCACAGCCAATGATCATCTCATCGATGATGATCCGGCGATCCGAGAGTCGCGCGGAGCCTCCTCCGATTCGGCGGCTTGCAAGTGCTGACGCGCGAGTTGCAAGAATTCGCCACCTCGGTCCTGAGCTTCGAGCTGTTCGGCGGCACGCCCCCAGTACTACGGCGGCTTCGACGCGGCCTGAGTGCCTTGTCCCGCCCCATCCGGCCGCTGTTGATGATCGCTGTCCGTGTAGTCCAGTGGCCCGAACGGCAGCACTCCATCCTCGGTCGGCAGATCCGCGGCGCTCCAGCCCCCTCCCAGCGCGCGAATGAGGGTCACCGCCGCCTGCCGACGACTCACCTGCACCTGAACTTCAACGATGCGGGCGGTCAGCGCCGTCTCCTGCGCCACCACGACATCGAGATAGTTGGTCAGGCCCCCGATGTAGAGTTGCAGGGTCAGAGCCTGGGCCTTGTCGGCCTCTGCAACCGCCGTTGCTTGCTGTTGCGTCTGCTCCTGCAGGTGCAGGGTCAAGGCCAGGCCGTCCTCGACCTCCTGGAAGGCCCTCAGTACGGTCGAACGATAGCTGTCGCGCGCCTGTGCGTACAGGGACCAACTGCGCTGCAGCTCGGCGCGCCGGAGGCCGCCCTCGAAAAGCGGCAGCACGGCGCTGGCGCCGATCGTCCACAGGGCGTTTGGCAGGCTTGCGAGGTTGAACCCGCTATCCTGGAAGCCAGCGGTGGCGCTGATGGTGATGTTCGGGTAGAAGGCAGCGCGCGAGACGCCGATTCCGGCGTTTGCCGATGCCATCTGCCGCTCGGCACTGGCGACGTCCGGTCGGCGCTCGAGCAGTTGGGAGGGCAGCCCTACCGGCACGGCCGGGGCGGCCAGCCGTGACTCATCCGCAACAGGGATCGAGAAGCTGCTCGGGTTGGCGCCCACAAGGACTGCGATGGCGTGCTCGAGCAAGGCACGACTGGCGAGAATGCTGCTCTGCAGTGCCTCCGTCGACGCCAGCTGTCCTTGGGAGCGCGCCACGTCGAGAGCGGAGGCGATGCGGTCCTTAAAGCGTTGCGTCGTGATCTGGACTGCCTTCTGGTAGTAGGCGATCGATGCGCGGTAGACGGCCTCCTGCGTGTCAAGGCCGCGCAAGGCGACGTAGTCGCTTGCCAGTTCGGCCTGCAGACTCAGCCTCGCGGATGCCAGCGACGCGGCGCTGGCCTGGGCGAGACGCTTCTGGACCCGCGTGCCGTTGCGGATCGCGCTCCAGAAATCGGGCTCCCAAGACGCCGTCGCCAGGATCTCGTTGCTGGGTTCCTCCAGGGGCGCGGTGCTGTTCGGGCTGCGGAAGAGCCTGTGCCGCGATTCCCTGTTGTCCGAAAGCAGCCCGTTGGCGCCGACTTGCGGGAACAGTTGGGAGCGCGCCTCGGCGGCAAGGTCGCGGGCCTGGGTGTACTGCTCGGCCAGCGCAGCCAGGTCGGGATTGTCCGCTGTCAGTTGCTGCTCGAGCTGGTTGAGAAGGGCGTCGCCGAACCCCTCCCACCATGGACCGCGTGGCAGAGTGTCCCGGGGATGGGCGACCGTGAAAGGCCCGGATCCCTTGTAGTCGGCGGGCAGGACGTATTGTGGCGGCACGTAATCCGGCGCGAGATCGCAGCTGCAGAGGCCGATCAGCGCCGCCAACGCAAGGTAAGCGGGGCGCCGTGCGGCAAGGCCCAGGCTGCGCGCCCTCATTGCAGGATTCCGGTGGCTGGCTTCGACCCGTTCAGGGTGCCCCCTGGGCCGCGCTGGGGACCGGAGAGGCGGCGGTTGCGCTGGGTTCGGTCGTAGTGAGCGGCTGCGCCCGCTGCGGCGGGACGCCGGGCTTGCTGCTTGAATCTGGCTGATAGCCCTGGACCGGTTGCACGATCTTGACCTGCTGACCGTCAAGCAGGCCGAGTGACGGGTTGGCGACGACCTTGTCGGTCGCCTTCAGCCCGGAGACGATCTGTACATCGGTATCGAGATTGCGTCCCAAGGCGACGTCCTGCAGGTGTACCCGGTTCTGGCCGTCCACGACCGCCACCTGCATTCCCTGAGCACGGAACAACAGCGCCTGCTCGGGCAGGATCAGTATGTTCGGGTCGCTGGGGAAGTTGAAGTGGACGTTCACGTAGGTGCCTGGCCACAGTTCCCCCTTGGCATTGTCGACGGTAAATTCCGTGACAATGGTGCGTGTCGGCGTGTTGACGGCATTTGCCGTGGTCAGGAACTGCGCCGGGATCGGATTGCCCGGTTTCTGCGGCAGCGTCAGCGTGGCGGTCAGGCCTGGTTTGAGTGCGTCTGCATAATCCTGCGGCGCGGACACGAATATTCGCATCTGATGAATATCTGCGACGCTGAACAGCGCAGCCGAGGCGCTGCGGAGCGTCGAATCCCCGCCCGCGGCGTTGACGTAGTCGCCGACATTGGTGCGCCGGGCGGTCACGACGCCGTCGAACGGCGCCACCAGATTCTTGAACGCGACCATCGCCTGAAATTGCGCGACAGTCTGCTCGGCGGCGGATACCTCTGCCTTCTGCTCGGCGGCGTCCGCCGCCTTCACGTCGACATCCTGTTGCGCCACCGCCTGCGTCCCCGAGAGCGCAGCCCAGCGTCTGGCGGTGGTGACGGCCAGCTTGTAACGGGCCTGTGCCACCGCGAGCTTCGCCTTGGAGGCTTCAAACTGCGCATCCAGGCTGGGAGTGTTGATGGTCGCCAGGACATCGCCGGCCTTTACTGGCGCGCCGTAATCCTTGAACCAGTGGGCCACATAGCCGCTGACCTGGGCGTAGATCGGCGCCTCGTACCAGGCATCTATGTTGCCCGGCAGGGTCAGCGTGCGGTGCGGCGGCCCTGGTTTGGGCGACACCACCTGGACGCGGGGGATCGCCGTATCGTCCGCCTCCTGCTTCAGGCTCGTGACCGTATCGCTGCGCGACCAGATGCCGAAGGCGGCGAGCCCTCCGGCCACCACGACGCCGATGAGCGCCACCATACGGCCCCGATGTCCGTGTGCCGCAATTGCCTCGTTGTTATTGCTCATACGGGTTCTCCCTCGTGTGCCAGCCTGTGCTTGCTCGACTTGCCCCCATGCAGAATCGCGAAGACGCACGGCACGAACAGCAAGGTCGTGACCGTCGCGACAATCAGGCCGCCGATCACCGCGCGGCCGAGCGGGGCGTTCTGCGTGTTGCTGAACGACATCGGCAGCATGCCGACGATCATGGCGAGCGCGGTCATCAGGACGGGCCGGATGCGCGCATATCCAGCCTCGATCGCCGCCCGCACCGAGTCGCCATGCTCGTCGAGACGCTCCCGCGCGAAGGCAACCACAAGGATGGTGTTGGCGGTCGCCGTTCCCATGCACATGATCGCCCCGGTCAGGGCGGGAACCGACAGCGTCGTGTGCGTCAGGAACAGGCTCCAGGCGATCCCGCCCAACGCTGCGGGCAGCGCCGTGATGATGATGAAGGGGTCGAGCCAGGACTGGAAGTTGACGACGATCACCAGGTAGATCAGCAGGATCGACAGGGCCAGTCCGGCGAGCAACTCGACATAGGCGGAGAGCATGGTTGCCGATTGGCCCCGGACGGTCACGGTCGCGCCGCGCGGCAGGCTTGCCTTCATGTCCTTGACGATCTGCGCGACCTCGTCGCTGACCGCGCCAAGATCGCGCCCCGCCACGTTGGCATAGATGTCGATCACCGGCAGAATCGCGTAGTGCGAGACCAGACCCGGCGTGCCCGTCTGCTGGATTTGCGAAACGCCGCCGGCGATCTGTGGCTGGACGTTGCTCGGGTTGCCGTCGCCCTTGTCGATCGGAATGGTTTCGAGGTCGTTGATGCTGGCCAACTGGTTCTGCGGTGTCTGGACGTTGACCAGATGCGAGATGCCGTTCGACGTGTCGAGCCAGTAGGTTGGTGCGACCTGGCCGCTTCCCGACAGGGTGGTGAGGGCGCTGGCGGCGATGTCCGACTCCGTCAGGCCCGTCCCCAGCGCGAAGGTGCGCCGGGATGCGAGCAGCAGAGTCGGCTGGCCCATGACCTGCTGGATGCGGACGTCGGCGCTGCCGGCAATCTGCTTCAGTCGCGCCGCCAGCTTGGTGGCGTAGGCGAAATTGGCGTCGAGATCGCGGCCACCGACCTGAACGTCGATCGGCGACGGCAGGCCGAAATTCAGGATCTTCGCGGTGATATCGCCCGGCAGGAAGCTGAAGTCGGTGCCGGGAAAGCGTTCCGTCAGACCCGCACGCAGGATCCGGCGATAGCTGTCGACGGGAGCGGCCTGGTTGTCGAGCGAGATCGTGATGTCGCAATCCTGAGCGCCGACCGTGCCGGTATTGCTGTAGGCCTGATTGATGCCGCTGGTCGGCAGGCCGCAGTTCGCCACGGTCCCCTCCACATGGCCGGGCAGGAGATTGCGGATCTGCTGCTCCACCAGCACCGCGATCTTGCCCGCTTCCTCGATCCGCGTGCCGATCGGGGCGCGTATATGCAGGTCGATCTCGCCCGACTTGATGCCAGGGAAGAAATCCTGGCCGACGAAGATCAGCAACAGCAGCGACGCCAGGGCGCCGCCGAGGTACAGCGCCACGAAGCGCCCGCGGCGTGCGGCAAGCCCGACGAGCGTCGTGCGGTAGCGCTCGCGGAACCGGCTGAAGCCGGCCTCGAACCCGGCCTGGAACCGTGTGAAGATTCCCGGGCGCTTCGTCCGCTGCGCCGGGTTGTCGCGGGCCGCCACCTGGCCGCGCAGCAGCCAGGCCGCCATGGTCGGCGTTAATGTGCGCGACAGGATGAAGGAGGCGATCATCGCGAAGATGATGGCCTCCGCGAGAGGCAGGAACAGGTAGCCTGCAACGCCGCCGAGCTCGAACAGCGGTAGCCAGACGATGCAAATGCACAGGGTGGAGACGAAGGTCGGCACAACGATCTGGTTTGCCGCGTCGATGATTGCGTCCTCCAGCCCTTTGTGGTTGCCGTCCGCGCCCGCGTGCTCCAGGTGGGTGTTGATGTTCTCGATCATGACCGTTGCGTCGTCGACGAGGATGCCGACGGCGAGGGCCAGGCCGCCCAGTGTCATGACGTTGATCGTCTGACCAAGCCAGGACAGCATCAGGATCGAGCTCAGGATGGAGAGCGGGATGGAGGTGGCGACGATCAGGGTCGAGCGCCAGCTGCCGACGAACAGCAGGACGGTGATGCCGGCAAGGAACGCGGCGGTCACCATCTCCTGCACCACGTCATCGATCGAGGCGCGCACGAAGCTGGATGCGTCGTTGAGCGGCGTAATCGTGATGCCGGGTGGCAGCGTCTTGAGCAATTCGGGAAGCTTTGCCCGCACGCCGCTGACCACCGCCAAGGTGGAGGCATCGCCGGTCTTGAGGATCTGCAGCAGAATGGATTGCTGTCCTTTCACCAGCACGGCATTCTGCTGCGGCGGACCGCCGCGATGGACGAAGGCCACGTCCCGCAAGTAGATCACTGCGTTGCCGGCCTGCTTGATCGGAAGGTTGTTGAAGGCGTCGATGGCGAGCGGCGACGCGTTTGTCGCCACCATGTAATCGATGGCGCCGATCTTCTGATCACCGGCCGGCAGCACGATGTTCTGAGTTGCGAGTGCGCGACCCACGTCGGTGGCGGACAGCCCGTGCTCCAGCAGCTTGGTCTGGTCGAGATCGACCTCGACATCCTGCGGTGCGCCGCCGTAAGGCGCCGGTACGGCCACACCCGGGACCGACACCAGCGCGGGCCGGATCAGATTGGACGCCACGTTGTAGATGTCGGAGGGCGTCATGTTGTCCGCGGCAATCTGCAGGTCCAGCACCGGCACGGAGGACGCGTCGAACACCAGCACCTGCGGTGGCGTAATTCCTGCCGGAAGCTGCTTGATCACGGTCTGAGAGGTGGCGGTGACCTGCGCCTGCGCGGCCGCCACGTCCGTTCCCGGCTGGAAGTAGATCTTGACGATGCCGCTGCCGTAAAGCGACTGGCTCTCGATGTGCTCGATGTTGTTGACCGTCGTGGTCAGGGCTCGCTCGTAGTAATAGACGACCCGGCCGGACATGTCGGACGGTAAAAGCCCGTTGTAGGTCCAGACCGCCGCCACGACAGGGACCTTGATGGGAGGAAACACGTCGGTGGGGGTCTTGAACACGGCCATCCCGCCGAACAGCAGGATCAGCATTGCGAGCACGACGAAGGTGTAGGGCCGCTTCAGGGCGACGAGGACGATGGCGTTCATCCTGGCCCCGCAACCCGTTCGCTCATGCTCACTGTCTGCCCCCTGCTCGCTCTCATTGCGTCGTCATGATCGGCTTTCCGGATGGTGAGATTTGGCGGTGAAACCCGGCGAGTTCCGGTGCTCCGATCCGCGAGAGGAGAAGTGCGCGGGGAGACCGAAGGTACCAGCTCGGGGGTATGTGTGGCCTGCCCGCACGACGCGCTACGGACCTGATCCGGTTCGATCGTGCGATCCGGCAATCGCGCGTGCCCTTCGGTAAGAGCGCCAATAGAGGGGCGGCTGCCCTACAAAGCGTTTGAATGCGAAGCAACTTGCGATGCTTCGTGGAATGCTCAGGTCAGCAATGAGTACCATCGCCCTGCCAGCCAGAAGTCGCCGGCACCGAGATCACAGTCTCGCTATGCATACATGGGGAGGGCATAACGCGCTTGACCGGATTTGCTGAGAAGTGGATCAATTCTGCTCCAGTTTCTCCGCCGAATCGGACCGGAGCATCGTGAGTGGACGGCACGCGGCCCCCGGTGTCAGCACGCGACTCAGGCATGATGGGGCGGACGCAGAACGACGTCATGCCTCGCGGCAGATATCGGGCGGGCGATGGCGCGAGCGAAATTCTCCTACCCCAGCGCTTACAATCTGACGGCGAGAAGATATCGTCGCCGCGCTACCGGCTTGGGGCATTGTAGGCTTGGGGCTTGTTGACCTTGCTTCGGTTGGGTGTAACATTTTCGCGCGGAACGTCTCGGCGGGATGCCGAGATCGTGCCGATTGCCGAAGCGAGAGCAGATCAGGGTTGACAAAGCGCCGTCGCCAAAGAGGCGGTGCAAAATAGAGCGCGGCGGCAGAAGCGGCGCTAGCCACAAAATAGACCATGAGCCCCGCCCTCGCGGCGGGGCTTTCTTACCGCCGGGCGCGCCGACACCTGGCTGCTGATCATCGTGGCGATCGGCACGCTGGGCGAGCCGCCGACCGATGCGTGGCACTGTCGGCGTTCGGACTGGGCTCGGCGCGCCTCACATTGACCATCAAGCCAGCCCTCGCGGCGGAGCTTTTCGTTTGCGGTGAACGCAGCGCTTCGTTCACGCCGTTGTGAAGAATGGCGCAGCTTCGGTGAACGGTCCTTTCAGCGTCTGCTCGATTATCGAACCCCTGCGCTGATCTTATTTCCTCGACATCGAGAGCGCGACAGCTGCGCCTCACCAGAACTCGGAAGGAGTACCATCATGTCGAGCAATTTTCGCATTGCCACGCTGGCGCGCGCCGCCGCGATCTCCATGGCCGTGGTCCTCCCGGCCGTCTCCGGCGCCGCCACGTCGGCCTTTGCCTATGACCCTTCCGGCGGTGATCCCGCGGTAGAGATGCAGGCCGACGTCCCGGGATATTTGTTCCAGGATTTCGGCCAGCACTCGTCGGCCAACGCCTCTGGCATTACCGCTCGCGCCGCGACCGATGCGCCAAATGACGCATCGGTCCCCCAGTCCGATGCGCAGATCGCAGCGGCCAACCGGAAAGCCGATCAAGCGCTCGCGACGGCGCGGCAGGCTTTGCGGGAGGCGCAGCAGGCTAAGCAGCAGCAGTCTATGCAGCAGGCTATGCACCAGCAGCCTATGCAGCAGGCGCGGTGACATTCCTGCGTGGCTGCTGCCCTCCCGGGGATCGTCGCACCCGAAACCGTTACGTGATGTCGAGATGAAGCAGTCGGGCCAGAACGACGCAACTGTTGCTCGCACCGCCACTCAAGCAGAATCGCTCTGGCTAGACCCGAAGAGCTCCCACGAGGTTTTGCGACCGCCTCAGCGAGGGTCCGCGCCTCTCCCTCGCCCTCGTAGGTTGCAGCTTGTGATCGCGGGCGGCCGTAGAACGGAGCAAACAGCCGAGGAGTCATTGGCATCCGCCGCTTGTTTCCTCAATCACCCTAATCGATTTTAGAACGGGTAGTAGCGGAACGAGCTCATGACAACGCCCACATTCGTGTTGGGCGCCCCGCCGACGCCCTCGAAGGCTTGGCGCACGGTGTAGGAGCCCTGAAGGCCGAGGGCGACGCGGCCATAAGGGCCTTTGAACAGATCATACCAGGCGCCGGCGGTCAGCTGACGGATGTCCTTGGTCTCGGCCTGGCAGACTATCGATCCTTCGGTGTTGCAGCCGGTGTTGATCAGGGTCGGCGAGCCGTAGCCGGCCGTCGAGGCGGCACCGGCGCGATCGGCGTGCTCCCATCCGCCATAGACGTAGACATCGGTGCCGGGCCAAGGATGGCCGATGAGCCCGAGCAGCCCTTGTGCCACGGGAATGGCGACCAGCGAATTGCTTGAGGATAGCGCCACGTCGGGCAGCAGGGCTGTGCCGTACCTGCCGATGCCGGCGCCGACGAGGCCGCTCAGCTGCAGATCGAGATAGTTCGCGATGATCGGCATCGTCGCCGCGCCACCGCCGCCATAACCCCAGGTATAGTGGCTGGTGCCGCTCGCCCGGTCCGTGAACATGCGCGCGAGCCCCTTCAGCTCGTAATGTCCCCAACCCGGATCGAAGGCGAGCTTGCCGATGATGTCCGGCATGATGTCGTTGGAATAGGTCGTGGTGTTGTTGAGGAATCCCGCGGCGTCGCCGAGGTTGTTGACGTTGACGCCGGCGGGCGCCGCGAAGGGGGAGGGCGGGAACACGGCTTGCGGGCTCTCGAAGGAGAGGCCGGCCGACATGACGTCGCTGAATTTCTCGACGAACCGCGCCTGTGGACTGCGCGTCCAGTTGAAGCCCGGCACAAATTGCGCGTCGATCGTCAGCGGGATCTGCTCCGAGCGCGGCACGATGCCCGTCGTGTGCGTCGTCAGCAGGGTCCAGGCCTGGCCGGCGAGGATGTGGAGGCCACGCCCATCGAGGTCGACGGTGCTGTAGCCCTGCCGGAGCCGCGGCACGTAGCTGTTGCTCTCGCGCGAGTTGGAGGTCACCCCGGCGGCGAGCAAATCGCTTTCAAGATATGCCCCGAGGTGCGTCTCCTGGCTGACGTCGCCGGAGACCAGCAACGAAACGCGGGTGTTCCGCGCAGTGCCGCGGAACTCCTGCTCATGGGCGAGGACCGAGTTCTTGAACGGGATACCCTCCCAATCCGAGGCGAGGTCGGAGACCAGGTTGCGCGTGCGGTAGATGCCATCGACCTCGACGAACCCGCCGGGCTTCACCCTGACGCCGCCGAGCTGAATGCTGCCATCCGCGGTCGTGGCGATGCCCGCGGAGGGAGCGGGTGGCGCGGGTGGCTGCGCGGCGGCCGCCTGCGCCCGCTGCGCGGCCTCACGCGCTTGCCGCGCCTCTTCCTGCGAGGCCCGCGCCTGGTCTTGCGCGCGCTTCAGTTCCTGGGTTTGTGTCGACAGCTCCTGTTTCACGCGTTGCAGCTCATCCTGCAGCGCACGCATCTGCCGCTCGATCGCGTCGATACGGGCGCCGGCGCTCTTTGCGGCAGCTGGCTCATTGGTTTGCGCGACGCCAGGATCAGCCGCCAGGAGCATCGCACCTGCCAGCGCGCTCCCCAAAAGACCGTACTTTCGCGTCATTGTTGGCCCCTTTTTCCGGAGCAACGGCAAATCGGCAAACGGAATCTCCGTCCGCCGCGCGTGGCGCCATCCCACGGCCGCTCTTCCACCCCGTCTCCCACGGGGTTGCCCACGGCAAAGTCGCAGGCCGCGACAGCGGCACGACCGGCAAAAACACCAAAATCTACTTCGGGTTCCATTTAGCCATTTCGGTCAGTAGGTGAACGCGCCTTTTGCCACGCGACTGTCCTGCTGTTCGCCTTCACGTGCGCTGCTGCCTTTGGACGTGTCTTGCTCTCGTTGCGTCACGCGGCCGGGCTGTCCGGCCAGACGCTCGATCGCCAACACGGCCAAGAGCGCGAACAAGCATCTCCGCTGTTCGCAAGTCTCGCTTCCCGCTGCGCCTGCTTCGGTCACTCGCCGAGCGCGGCGAGCCCTGCCTGCGCGATCTGCACGTCGTGCTCGGGTGTATCGAAGCTTGCGCCGATCGCGCCGATCACCTGGCCGTCGACCACGACCGGAAGGCCGCCTTGCATCTCGATGAAGCCGCGCGCCATCACGGCGGCGATCCTTTCTTCGATCTTTCGGGACTCGGCAGTGTCCGGAACGGCTATCGCCCCGCCGTTTGCGCGGTGGCAGGGGGGCCGTAGAACTCGGCGATGACGCGCATCTCGTCCGGCGTCAGTCGCGATGCAACTGTGCGCATCTGCTCGTTGATGTCGTTCTGGCGCATGCCCTGGTCGAAGGCGGCGAGCTGGCGTTCGATATAGGTGGACTGCTGCCCCTTCAAGGAGGGCGCGCCGGGCGCAATGCCGGCGGGGCCATGGCAGGCGGCGCAAGGCGGGATGCCGCGCGCGGGGTCTCCGGCAAAAACGAGGCGAGTGGCGGGATTTTCTTCGCGCAGTGTGTGCCCGGCCTGAAAGCGCGCGCCGACAACGGGCGCCAGCCCGTCGGTGCGGCTCGAGAAATAAGCCGCCACGTCGGCCGAAGCTTGCGGTGTGAGAGCTTGCGCGATCGCGTTCATGACGCCCGACGACCGCTTGCCCGCACGAAAGTCGTCGAGCTGCTTGTAAATCGTTGCAGCCTCCATCCCGGCAAGCGTGGGGTAGAGACCGGACCGGCTCACGCCTTGTTCGCCATGGCAGGCGGTGCAATTCGTGCCGACAAAGGCGCCGTGCTCCGCGTTTCCGCCGGCGATCTCGGCGAGCGTGCCGCCGGTCCAGGCGATGCGGCTTGGCGTGCGCAGCGGCGGCTGGGGCTCGCCCGCCGGGCCGGTGTCGGCGGCGATGCCGAGCGCGCGGCAAATCGCACTCCACGTCCCGAGCGTCGGCCCGTTCTGCTGATCGCGGCCGAGCACGAGAAAGCCCAGCACCGCGGCCAGCGCAAGCAGCCCGGCGGTCGACCACCAGCCGATCCGCGGCCAAGGGTTGTCGAGTTTGAACGGCCCCTGGTCGTGGCCCATCAGCGCACTCCCATGGGAGCCGAGTCGCTCGTCACCGTGAAGGCGGGAACGCTATGGTTCTTGAGGAAGAAGAACTGCCCGATGGGATAGCCATAAGCCACGACCATCAGCACCAGCACGATCGCGTTCCAGAGCCCGAAGCCGTTGAGGGACGCCGGCACCTGCAGCGGCGGGTTCACCGCCAGCGCATAGCGCAGAGGCTGTGCCAAGGAGCGCTCGCCGAAATGCGAGCGCAGAAGAACGATGATCAGCAGGATCGCCGCAACGAGTAGGATGAGCCCGCCGATCACCGAGATGATGACGAGAGGCGCCATCCGGGCGACCAACGGAAGGCTGTAATCGAAGATAGCGATACGTCGCGGCTGGCCCATCACCCCCGCGATGTGCCAGGGTATCGTCGTGATCATCATGCCCCAGAACCACAGCCAGAGCTGCCAGCGCGCTAGGCGCTTCGAGCGCAGCGGCTTGCCGGTGATGCGCGGCCACATCTCATAGGCGATGGCGAAGTACATGATCACCACCGCGCCGCCGAAGATCAGGTGGAAATGCGCCGTGACCCAGGACGTGTTGTGGATCATCATATTCATGGCGTAGCTCATGTTGATGAGCCCGCCGAACCCGCCCAGGCCGAGCATCACCAGCGACAAGCCGACCGCTAGCACCATCGGCTCGTCCCAGGGCAGCGCCGCGACCCATCCCAGCAGCCCGCGCCCGCCGCGGTGACGGCCGGCGATCTCCAGGCTAGCGCAGATCGAGAAGACCGTGAGCAGCGTCGGCAGCACGACCAGGAACGTCAGGAACGATTGCACGAACTTGAAGCCCGAGCCATGCTCGGGGTCGGCCAAGAGATGATGCATGCCGACAGGGAGCGAGAAGACCAGGAGCATGATGAAGGTGAGCCGCCCCATCGTGTCGCTGTAGAGCCGCCCGCCCGCCGCCTGGGGCACCAGCGTGTAAAACGCGATGTAGGCCGGCATCAGCCAGAAGTAGACGATGGCATGCAGTGTCACCGAGAACAGCGTTCGGCCGAGTGCGGCGTCGATGAGGTCGCTCCAGCCGAAGGCACGCGGCAGCAGTATGCCGACGAGCTCGACTTCGACGCCGGCCGCCGACCACGCCCACAGCAGCGCCGTCGCGGTCATGGCGAACATGGCGAGCGGCACCGGGCGACCGGGATTGTCGCGCTTCCAGGCGGCCATGTTGACCACCATCAGCGCGACCCAGATCATCGAGCCGCCGATCAGTAGCAGAGCGCCGAGGTAGTACCAGGGGCTCGCGAGCAGCGGCGGGTAGAAGGTGTAGAGCACCGATGCGCGACCGGAGAGGACCGTCGCCACAGCCATCACCGTGCCGACGAGGCAGATGACGAAGCCGATCCACGCCGCGCCCATGCCGCGAATGGGGCGGCGGAGGCTTGTCGCCGCCACCGCATAGCCGAAGCCCATGGCGAAGAAGGTGGTGACCACATAGGCCATCGCCGTCCCATGCAGCGTCACCGAGGCGTAATACGCATTGGGATCATCGAGCGGCGCCGGCAGCGGGCTGCGCATCAGCATCTGCCATGCGCCCAGGATCACGGCGGGCAGGAATGCGGCGAACGCTACCCAGTAGTGAAAAAGCGCCAAGCGTCTAGTGCGCTGCACAGCTCGTCCTTTCGAGCGGGCCCTGCGGCGCGAAACCGTCCTTCGGCACGACGCTGACTTGCGTCCACATGCCGTGATGACCGAGACCACAAAACTCGTGGCATGGCATCGCGTACTCGCCCGGCTCGGCGAAGCGCGTGCGTACCTCGGCGACGAAACCCGGCACCACCATGGTGTTGACGTTGGTATCGGGAAGCAGGAAGCCATGCACGACATCGGCGCTGGTGAGGCGGAACTTCACCGGCGTCTGCGCCGGCACGCGCACGCAATGCGGCACGAAATCATACTGCTGGGCGATAAGCCGCACCGTAGCGGAGCCGTCGGGCTCGATCGCCGTGCCGAGATTGCTCTCGACAAACTCGCCCTTGAGATGGAGCGTCTGTGGCTCGATTACCTCGACATTGCTGGCCGGGTGCAGCGCGCCGGCGATGCCGGTCGTGACGATGACCGCCATCATGATGACGAGCATCGCCGCCATGACCATGACCCAGCGTTTCTCGCTGCGGATGACGACCGCTTCCGGAACGATGCCGTCGGGAAGTGGGCGCCGCAGCGGATTCGACGACAGCTCAGCCAATGGGACCTCGCGGCAGGAAGAGGAGAAAATAGAAGGCCATCCAGCCGATGAAGAGCAGCGCAACAGCGATGCTGGCGACCACGAGGGCACCGACCGGGCCGTTTTTGAGCGCTTCGGCTGCATCGCCGGGTCCGATCGGCGCGGCGACATGCTCCGCTCGATCGGCGGAGGGTTGATATGTCTCGTCGGCAGGCATTGTGCGTCAGTCCTTCCCCGGCGACGTCGCCCCTTGCGACTCCGTCCCCTCGAGCGGTGAGTGCACCTGCTGGTAATAGGCAGCGACCGCCGCGACCTCCTGGTCGTCGAGCTTCTTCGCGATCACTGCCATGGCGTCGGGGCTGTTCTTGCGGAAGCCCTTCTGCCACATCTGCAGGGTGAATTCGATGTAGTGGGCATATTGTCCGGCAAGGTACGGGATCACCGGCGGCTCGCCCGCGCCACCGGGCCCATGGCAGTTGTCGCAGCTCTGAACTTTCCGCGCCGCGTCGCCGACCTTGGCGAGCCCCTCGCCCTGCTTGATGAGCGCGGGGCCGGCCGCCTCGAGCGGCAGGAACGGCGCCTTGACGCCCGCATAGTAGGCCGCCACGTCGGCGATTTCATCGGGCGAAAGCGCCTTGGCGACCGGCGACATGATGGCGCTCTCCCGGACGCCCGAGGCAAAGTCGCTGAGCTGCCCGGAAAGATAATAGGCTGATTGGCCGGCGATCCGCGGAAACGCGCCGCTGGCGTCTGAGCCGCCACTGAAGGCGTGGCATTGGGCGCAGGCCGGAGCGCCGGCAGCCGTCCCTTGCGCGGCGATGACCGCGCCATGCTTGGCATCAACTTGATGCGCTTGGCTCTGAGATTGCGCCGGCGTGGCAAGACCGAGAGGGATAAGCGCGGCCGCCGCCGCGAGAAAGAGGTGGCGGCAGATCATGCGGGCACCAGCGGTCCCGGCGCCTTTAGATACT